>Ga0326597_10000532_pt1 | contig 67807 bp, 74 predicted proteins | sample RVTome_12_FD_203789 | JGI IMG/M metagenome (GOLD analysis project Ga0326597, IMG submission 203789) | Soil microbial communities from uranium-contaminated site in the Upper Colorado River Basin, Wyoming, United States - RVT100D185 | ecosystem: Environmental > Terrestrial > Soil > Contaminated >...
CTTCTACGGCACAATCGAAACGCTCGAAGCCGCGATTCACGGGGCTCTGGCGCAACTGCAACAACACCCGGAGACCGCACTGTCTCTGGCATACAGGACCAACACGCATTTACGTAAGGTCGCTTAGGGAACCAGCACCCGCAATGCGCCTGGCCGCAGCGTGATGTCCAGCGGCGTCATGCAGGCCTCGCGAGGCGATGCACCTTGATCACATGCCGCGCGCAGGGCTGCATCGCCATCGATCTGATATCGCTGGGGCGCTGCGCATTCGATCTGCACGTGCCTGCCCGTTCCGTGGAAAACGGTCCGGCTTCGCAGGTGCCGCCGCAGTCGCGACATGGCCGCGATCATGGCCAGCGACATCCGCGAGCGAATCTCGAAATAGACAACATCGAGCAGCCCGTCGGTCATCGACGCCAGCGGCGCCGGATCGAAACGGAACGCATACTGCCGCGCGTTCGCCACCACCACCATGCCGGGACCTGTCAGTTCGACCGCGCCGCCATCGATGGTGATTCGCATCTCCACCGGCTTCCACTGCATCCAATGGTGAATGATCGGCCGGATGTAATGGAGGTGAGAGATCGCGCCCTGCCTCCGCGCCATCAGGTCGTGAATCACCTCCGCGTCGAGCCCCACCGACACCATCATCAGAAACATCTCGCCATTCACGACCCCCACATCCACAGCCTTCGGCTCATGGTCGAGGGCGCGCAGCAAAGTATCCATGCGGCGGTTCATGCCGAACTCGCGCGCAAAAAGATTCTCCGTGCCGAAGGGAAACTGGTAAATCGGCGTGCCATGGCGGACCGCGAATGGCGCCGCCTGGCGGATCGTTCCGTCGCCTCCCGCCACGATCAGCGACGAGGCGTGCGGCAGCGCACCATCCAGCTCTGGATACGCGCTCGACAGCCGCGTTGAAAAGACCACCGCCTTGCGGCCGCGCTCGCGAAGCACGCGCTCGATCTCGGCCGCCGCCCGCGCCGCCCGGCCGCGGCCCGCGATCGGATTGAACAGAATCACGTCGTGCAAGGGACGCTCAGTGTAGCCGGTGCGCTCATCCGCCTGCCCATCCTCCGCCTCAAACGCGCAAGAACAGCGCGTCGCCGCCCGCGACCCGCCCTGCGCAGAATTTTCTGGGGGCTCCCTGCGGCGCGGGTCGAAAGAGAACTGTTCGAGGAGCCGCCCCACACATGGTGAGTCAAGCGCTCAGCCACGCCTGCGGACGCAGCCACGATCTCTGCCCGCACATCGAACAGAACGATGTGCGCTGCAGCCACCGGTTCTCCCTCACCCGGCTGGATCAGGCGTTCAGCGTGTGCCTGGGGGCATACCACGGCTGCCCGATGTACCACCGCCTCAACCGCGAGTCCGACGCCGAACTTCGACTCGCGGCCGACATCGGCGCGGCGGCGCCGCTCATCACCGTCACCCATCATGGCCAGCACATCGCCCTTCGACCCACCGGTACGTGACTTCCTCGCGTACCTTCGCGTGGAGGCGGGGCTTGCGGCTGCAACGATCGAAGCGTACGGCCGCGACCTCTCCGATCTCGCGCGCGATCTCACGTCGACCAAGGTCGCTTCCTTCGCGCGCTGCACATCGCAGCACCTGATCGATCACCTCCGCCGGCTGCGCACCGATCGCAACATGCAGTCAAGCTCGATCGCCCGGCACCTCGCCACCCTGCGCGTCTTCTTTCGCTTCCTTCGCGCCAACAACCGGATCGACAAGGATCCCAGCGACCTGCTGGAGCGGCCGACGCAATGGAAGCGGCTCCCCGGCGTGCTCACGCCCCGCCAGATGAAGCAACTGCTCGAGGCGCCCGCGCCCGAGCACGGTCCGCTCTGGGTGCGGGATCGGGCCATGATCGAACTCATGTACGCAGCAGGCCTGCGGGCTTCCGAAGTGGGTGCGCTCGAACGCACGCAGTTTCACCAGGAAATCGGGGTCCTCACCGTCACCGGCAAGGGCGGCAAGCAACGACTCGTGCCCATCGGCGCGCCTGCCCAGCAGTGGACGGAGCGGTATCTCGACGAAGTCAGGCCGCTTTTGACCCACTTCGCGGATGCCCGCGACCGCGATCGATTGTTGCTCTCCAATTCCGGGAGGCCGCTGGAGCGCGTCGCGGTCTGGCAGATCGTTCGCCGCAACGCACAGCGCGCGGGCCTGCGCAACGTCCACCCCCACATGCTCCGCCACAGCTTTGCGACGCACCTCCTCACCGGCGGGGCCGACCTCCGCGTGGTGCAGGAGCTCCTCGGCCACGCCGACATTGCGACGACGCAGATCTACACCCACGTCGATCGCACGCACCTGCGCGATGTCATGAAGAAGGCCCACCCGCGCGCGTAATTGCCTTCAAGCAAAAGCCCACGGATTCGAATCCGTGGGCTTTCAACCATCAAGTTCGGTGCAGGGATGTATTACAGCGACCGCTGCGGGATCACGTTGCCGGACAGCCGGTCCAACTCGCCCGCCAGGTCCAGCGATTCCGCCATCTGGCGCAAGACACGCAGGTCGCTCTCGTTCATAGGTCCAGTCCAGATCCTCCAGAGAATCGACTCGGCGTTCATGATCATGAAGCGATGCTCGATGGGGACGCTTTCGCGCACGCGCTCCAGCCGCGGCAGGAGCTCCGCCGTCTCGATCATCCGCCGCATGCTCTCCGCCACCTTCATGCCCTGAACATCATTGTCGAGCATCATGTGAAGGAGGTTTGAGACCTGAATGAGCGTCTGCTGATCGTCCTGCGACAGCAAGACCTGACCCGAGAAGAACATGGGCCGATGCGTGTTCACCACCGGGCCGCCCTGCGCGCTTTCGATGCCCAGAGCAATTCTCGTCGTCGTGTTCGAACTTCCGGTCGCGGCCGATTCACCCTCAGCCGGCAGCTTGAACAGGAAGGCATCGCTGGTCGATGAAATCGCCTCGGGCGGAAGCGAATAGTGTGATGATGTGTTGACTGCGGAAACCCGAATCGCGCCGCTATCGTTCGGACCGCCAGCCACTCGAATGGAGCTGCCGGTTCCGCCGTTCAAGGTCCAGATGACGGCCGTAAACGCCAGCACCGCCGCCGCCGCCAGCCAACCCGACACCGCGAACCACCGCGACCGCTGCTGCGTGAACCGCAAGGGCAACGAGCGCGTCGTCTGCGAAAAGACCGAATCCTCGAAGCCCGCGGGCAGAACCGACGTCAACTCGATCGATGCCAGCACCAACTCATCGTTGCGCTCAGCCTGATCGAGCGCTGCGCGGCAGGCGGCGCAGCCGGCCACGTGCCGCTCCGCGGCGTGCCGCACTTCGGCGGGCAGCGCATCGTCGATCAGACCGGAAAGCAGCGCCCCTACGTCGCCGCAGTCCAACTCGGGATTCTCGATCAGGTGTTCCATGAAACCTTCCCCTGCTTTCTGCCTCACGCCTGCTTGAACCGGTAGATGACCGGCTGTTCCTGTGGTTTGCTTGTCGCCGCCGCGGCTTCCTTCTCGATCGAATCGAGCTCATCCTTCAACGCCGCGCGGGCCCGGTTGAGCCTGCTCATCACCGTGCCCACGGGCACGTTCAGATGCTCCGCTATCTCCTCGTACGACAGATGCTCGTACGCGCGAAGAACCAGAATGGAGCGCTTGGAGTCATCCAGCCGATCCATCGCGGTGCGAATCCGAGCCACCGTGTCCTCTGAATCGATCTGCTCGTACTCGCGGTGCGTCGCGTGCAATGCGGGATCGTTCGAGAACTCCGGCAAGGGACCCGGCCGCTTGTTGCGCTTGAGCGCGTTGATCGAGAGATTCGTGACCACCCGCCGCAGCCACGATGAAAATGCCACTTCGCCCGCTTCCGGCGGCTGCCGCCAGAGCTTGATGAACGCCTCCTGAACGATCTCTTCCGCGCGGTGCTGATCGCGGCAGATGCCCGCGGACAAGTTGATCAGCCGCGGACCCAGCCGCTGCATCCAGTCGCGAAGAAGAGTCTCCGAAATGACCTGGGTCATGTTGCTGACCGCTCCATTCCCCGGACCCCCGGCCACCCCTGCGTCCGGCCGCAAATCGCGGCCAGGCACGGGTGCAGAGTCCACCGCTTCTAGAGACACCGGCCAGCCGCTCATATTCCTCCGACCCGCATCGTCGCCTCCCAATGGCATAACTGCCCTTGCGCCAAGGGTTTGGAGCCCGCGCTGGCCCGATTCCTTGGGTTTAGATGGGGTATCGAACATCCCGCTCCTTGAACAACGTGTCTGAGCCAATTCTAGTGCCGCGGTAGCCACCCGCCGAGTCAGTCCCCCGGCAGGGCGAAGGGCCGGCCGTAATTGGCCGCCTCGGGCGTCTGCGGCTGGACCTTCTCGTTCAAGCGCGGATCGACGCCCGTCACCTGCGGAAACGCCATCTGGCCCGGCATTACAAGCTCAGGCTGCTCCTCCACACCTTCCGCCCACCACAAGTTGTCTTCGAAGATGAACGATGCGGGGTCCGTATCGGGGCCGATGTTGAAGAGGTCCTTCAACGATGACCCGTCCCAGATAATCAGGTTGCGGCCGATGGTCCCCCGCCGGCTCGGCCCGAAGCGCGGATCGGTCGTCTCCTGCAGAATGCGGAACGCCCAGAACGTCGGGCGCACGATCGTGCACTGCTGAACCGTGACGCGGTCGGACCCCACGAACGCCACCGCGCAATCGCCCCCCACGAACAAGCATCGCTCGATCTGGATCCCCAACGCTTCCGAGAGCGAACCGGGCGCCGCTTCGTCCTTCACCGCGGGCCGGAAATACCGCAGATCAGTCGAACCTCCCGCATTGACGGCCCGCTGGCCCGCCTCGTGGAATTCGCAATCGGCGATGCGCACGTTCTGCGACCCGCCCTTCGCCTGCACGCCGCTCGCCTGCGCGTAGTCGATCAAGCCTCGAAATGTGCAACGCTCGATCGTGATGTCGCGGCAGCCGACCAGGTCGATCGCCGATCCACCCCATCCTTCTATCTTGCAGTCTTCGATCCGCGCGCCGCGCAGGCCGGAGAGCTTGATGCCATCGGTGTTCCCCGATGGCCCTGTGCGCAGCACCTCAACTCGCCGAATCCGGATGTTCGCCACCCAGGGCTCGGCATCGGGGTTGTCGTCCCGGTCAGTCCCGCCGTCGTCCACATTGATCCCGTTCCCTGTCGCGCCCAGGATCCGCACATCCTGAATGACCACGAACTGCGGGCGCACAAGGTGCAGTCCGTGCTCGCGGGCATCGATGTAACTGGAAAAATCGTTCTTGAAGCCGCGAATAATGATGGGCCTTTGCTCCGTGCCGACCAGCCCCTCGACGAACACCGGAATGTGCCGGCCGGGCATCAGGACAACCTCATCACCCGGCTTCAGTCGGGGGATGAAGTTCGACCAGTCGTCATTGGGCGACACCATGTACTGCGTGGCGCCAGCATTGACTGCAAGTGCCGCCGCCAGCAAGAGGGAGAATCCGAAGGTAGTGACAGGTCGTCTCACGCCAGAAGATCCCGTACGGTTGAAGGAAGCAGAACTCGCAGTAACGCAGTCTCCCGGTGAAACCGGGCCGTGGCGTCGCGGATTCCCGCCGGCATCAACATCGTCGTTCCCGCCGCAAACGCGACAGTTTCCGCGCCCGCGCTCCGCACCGATCCCGCGCCCGAGAGAATCATCCACACCACCGGCGAACCCTGCGTCACGACCGCGAGATCAGCCCCCGCAACCGCGGTGATGAGCTCGATCGTGAAAGCCTCAGCCTCACAGAGAACCTCGGTCCTGAATTCGCTGGTGACACTCGGCCGCCGTTCGCGACGGCGCGGATGATCTGTGATTCTCTCCGATTGATCCAGATCGATGCAACGCAGCGCCTCTTCGATGTGCAGCGCCCGCCCGCTCCTCCCCCAGTCATACAGCCGGAACGTGGTATCGCTTGGGCTCTGCACCTCGGCCACCAGCACGCCGCCGCCGAGAGCATGACATGTCCCGCTGGGCAGGTAATGGCACTCTCCCACCCGCGCGGGGATCCAGATCAGGTCGTCAACAATGACTCCTGTTTCGATATCCCGTCGAAGCTGCTCGGCAGTCAAGCCCGGCCGCAATCCCTTGTAGATCACACTGTCAGGCTCCGCGTCAACAACCACCCACGCTTCAGATTTGACGACTGCTCCGGGATTGGCTCCGGCATATTCGGGAGTCGGATGAACCTGGACCGAGAGGTTCTCGCGGGCATCGAGGTACTTGATCAGAAGCGGAAACCCGCCTTCAGGTGTCAGCATGGCCGACCCCATGATCGCATTCTCGTGGTCCTCCACGGCCTCGCGGAGCGTCAGACCGGCGAGCGACCCGTTGGCGACCACAGACTGCCCGCCCTCGATGGCGGCCGGCAGATCCGCCACCTCCCACGATTCTCCGATGCCCGCAGCGCCCTCGGGCAGCGTCTTACCAAGCCGGGCCAGACGCCGGCCGCCCCACACCCTGGGCTTCAGCAGCGGGTGAAAGGTGATGGGATACGGGATGAGCCTGTCTCGAGCCATCAGTTTTCTCGTCGAAAGGGGCTGGGGCCGGCCAACCAGCCTATGCGAATCCGCCAATCGCGCCGATTTTGCCATTGCCCCGCACGATCGAGCATCTGAGAATATGGCGATTGACGAATTCGTTGAATGATCGAGGGTGGTCATATGCGCGGCTGGCCAATCATCCTTCTTGCCTGTATCGCGGCACTCCTGCTCGCCTCGCCTGCCATGTCGCAGGTCGTCATCAACATGCCTCCACCGCCCCCGCCGACGGTGGTGGATTCCTCGGAAGAATCGGCGACAACGGCGGGCGACATCAGCATTGCCGGCTATGACACATACGACGAGGAAGCTCGTTACGCCCCTGCGAGCGATGTGGCTCTCATCCGGTATGCGGGCTTTCGCAATCTGCCGCGCGTGACGACGGTTCCCGTTTTTCCGTACGGTCGATCGTACTACGATTTCAATGGCCCCTGGGTCTTTCCACCGATATTGAGCTCGCCGTTCTTCTTCAGCAATCACGGGTTCTTCGGCTTCCACCACTTCGGCTTCCACCACTTCAACTTCCGCCACTTCGGCGGGTTCCATGGCCGTTTCCGATTCGGCGGCGATCACTTCCGCGGCCACGTCCGGATCGGGTTCTAGAAACGCACGAACACTGAAACGCACAATCGCTCGAACGGTGCGCATTTGTACGCTCGCGCGTTTCTGCGTTTCTGCGTTTGAGCGCCGAACAGAATGGGGAGTGCGGACATCCTGTCCGCACGAGGCCCGCTGCGGACGGAACGTCCGCACTCCCCAGATCCCATTCTGTTAGCCGCTCTTTGTGCGTTTTCTTCAATCCGCGCTGATCACATCGGGTCCCTTGCCGGCCTTTTTCTCATAGTGCCCGTCGCCAGCGCGCTCGTACTTCGTGAACCCCAGCTCGTTCAGATTCTTGTTGCTGAGCATCTTCCTGGTCGCGTGATCCGACCCGTGGCCGGGGATGATGGGCGCGGTGATGACGCGGCGCACGGGCTTGCCCGTCTGCGGGTGCTTCGTCAGCGCCGCATCGGTCATCTTCTGGAAGACCTCGAAGGTCTCACCTTCGGAGCCGTCTTTATTCACTTCGACGTAGACGTATGTGGGCATGGTTGTCGAACGGTAAACAGGTAGACGGGTGGAGGAGTACTCAACGGGACGTGTGAGGCGCAATCAGGCCACCTGTCCACTTGTCTACCCGTCCACCTTCCACTTCCTTGGAGTATCCTACGCGCATGACCCCCGCGGAGATCTACAAAACCGCCCGCCCCGACCGGTTCGCGCGGACGATTCGCACCGATTCCCCAGAGGGCTGCCGAATCGCGCTGCTGGGGCTGCCGGATGACACGGGTGTTGCCCTCAACGGCGGGCGCGTGGGTGCGAAGGATGGCCCCCGCGCCTTCCGCGAAGCACTGGCGGGGTATGGGACGACCACATACATCGCCTACGGCGGCAAAATCGTCGATCTTTCTAAGGCCGGCGTCTTCGATGCGGGTGATGTCGAACCAATCGCGGGTGGGACAGTGGTAGCGATGGAAAGAACGCACGAACGTGTGACTGCGCGGGTTTGCGAATTGCTGGAAGCGAATCTGCTGCCGGTGTGCATCGGCGGAGGTCATGATCTCACATGGCCCGCTGCGCGTGCCGTCGCACAGAAGTTTCCCGATCTCGCGGGCATCTACTTCGACGCTCATCTCGATGTGCGCGAAGAACCAGGCAGCGGCATGGCATTTCGCAAGATTCTCGCGGAAACCAATTGTCAATCGTTGACCGCGTGTTTTCTTGATCCTGTTGCGAACAATCGTGAACACGTTGATTGGTTTCTGGCAAATCGTGGAACGATTCACGATGTTGGTCTGCTCAAGCGACCGTCGATTCCGTTCTTCTGCTCGTTTGATCTCGATTGCATGAGCGCAGCGTTTGCGCCGGGCGTCAGCGCCGCGAATCCGGCCGGAATCGAAGCACCTGTGTTCGCGCGGCATCAGATCTACGACTTGGGACGAGCGTTGCAAGTGCGCTACTTCGACATCATGGAACTGAATCCGAAGTACGACATCGACGGGCGCACCGCACGGTTGGCGGCGCACCTGTTTCTCTCATTCCTTGCGGGATATTCCTCGCGCACAACCCGTTAGCCCCGGCCTCCGGCCGGGGGTCGATCTGCAGAATGCGCATGCCGCGCAGCAACCCCCCGGCGGAGCCGGGGGCTAAAGTTTTGCATGCTCATCCACAACGCGCGCATCCTCACCCTCGCGGGCGAGCCGGGGCCGCGGCGCTCGCGGGCCCTGCGCGACCTCAATGTCATCGATCAGGGATGGGTGAGCATTGAAGACGGCAGGATCGCGGAAGTGGAGTCCGGTGCTCCCGATCCGCGCCGCCTTCGGGGTGCAACCGACGCCATCGACGCCCAGGGTCGCGTCCTCATGCCCGCCTTCGTCGATTGCCACACGCACGCCTGCTGGGCGGGCGACCGCTTCGATGAGTTCGAAATGCGCCTCGCGGGAGTCTCCTACCTCGACATTCTCAAGCGTGGCGGCGGAATCATGGCCACCGTCCGGGCGGTGCGCCAGGCGGATGAGGCCACGCTCACCCGCCTCCTGCTCGAACGCCTCGAGCGCATGATGCTGCTGGGAACCGCCACGGTCGAGGTCAAGTCGGGCTACGGCCTTTCGCCTGACGACGAGATCAAGATGTTGCGCGCCATCCGGGCCGCGGCGGGGCGCTCGCCGCTCCGGATCGTCCCGACCTTCCTCGGCGCCCACGCGATCGATCGCGACAATCCCGACTTCGTCGAAGAAACCATCACGAAGACGCTGCCGGCCGTGGCACAGGAGTTCCCCAAGATCGCGTGCGATGCCTACTGCGAAACCGCCGCGTGGCCTCTGGAAGACTGCCGCCGTCTCTTCGAGGAAGCCCAGGCGCTCGGCTGTCCGATCCGTGTGCACACCGACCAGTTCAACTCCCTCGGCATGACCCGTCTTGCGGTCGAGATGGGCGCTGTGAGCGTCGATCACCTCGAGGCCATTACGCCCCGCGATCTGGAGTTTCTCGCGCGCAGTGAAACCATCGGCGTCATGGTCCCCTGCACCGGGTTCAATCTGGACGGCCGCTATGCCCCCGCGCGAGCCCTGATCGACGCCGGCGGCGCGGTCGCGATCGCATCCAACTACAACCCCGGCTCCGCGCCCACACCTTCGATCCCGTTCACCATCGCTCTTGCCTGCCGCGCATTGTGCATGACACCGGCGGAGGCAATCGCGGCGGCAATATGGAACGCGGCCTGCGTGCTGCGCCTGGAGGATGAGGTCGGATCGATCGAGATCGGCAAGCGCGCCGACCTGCAGATCCTCGATATGCGCGACGAGCGCGGGCTGGCCTACGAATTCGCCACTCCCGGACCGGCGATGGTGATGATCGGTGGAAAGGTCGTGAGCCGTGGTGAGCATGCGCGATTCGAACAAGGCGATTGATCTGGTGCTATGGTGATGGAGTGATCTGGCGATTCGGCTTTCATCTGGAACCAAATCACCAAATCGCCAAATCACCAAATCATCAAATGACAAAGGCTGTCGTTCCTCTGCTACGATGCTCCCTCCATGGTCGTCAAGCAGCGCGAAGAAGTCGAGGCCGTGCGGGCTGCCGCCCAGTGCGTGGTGCGCGCCCACGAGCGCCTCGTCGAGTACCTGCGCGCCGGATTGACGCTGCCGGAGGTGGATGGCTTCGTGGCTTCGACGCTCGCCGACCTCGACTGCCGAAGCTGCTTCCTTCACTACAAGATTCGCGGCCACCCGCCCTTCCCCAGCCACGCGTGCCTGTCGCTCAACGACTGCATCGTTCATGGCACGCATCACATGTGGCGGCGGGCACTGGAACCGGGCGATATCCTGTCCATCGACATCGGCGTCAAGCACCGCGGCTGGATCGGCGACGCCGCGTGGACCTATGCGATCGAGCACGCCTCCGATGAGGCTCTTCGGCTGATGCACTGCGGTCGCGAATCTCTCGCGCGCGGCCTGCGGGCCCTGCAGCCCGGCCGGCCGTTGCGCGACTGGGCGGCTGCCGTGCAGAACTATGTCGAAGGCGAGTGCGGCTACCACCTTGTGATCGGCCTGGGCGGTCACGGCTTCGGCCGCAAGCTCCACGGCCCGCCCTTCGTCTCCAACATTCTCCCCGGCGGCCGGCATCAGACCGAATGGCCCGAAGCCAACGTGATCATGCAGCCGGGCATGCTGCTGGCCGTCGAGCCCATGCTCGCCATGGGAACCAGCGAAACGCGCAGCAAGGGTCGCGAGTGGCCGATCTTCACCGCCGACGGCTCCCTGGCCGTCCACTACGAGGCCGACGTGATGATCGATGAAGATGAAGGGCCGGTGAACCTGACCGAGGGCTTGGAACTGATGCCGGATGTGGTAGGGTGACAACGTGAAGATTTGAAGGGGTGAAGTGGTGAAATGACTTGTCTCAGTGACACCGGATCTAAGGACTCGAAGATCCGGTTCCACCGGTCCACGAATCGACAACAATGGATGAAGATCGCGCTCTTCGAGAACATTCACGCGCTCGCCAGTGAGGAATTCCGCCAGCGCGGCCACGATGTCCTTTCGACCTCGAATTCACGCGATGCCACATCGAAATCCGCGTGGCGGGATACGGAGATCCTCGGCATCCGTTCGCGCACGCATGTTTCCCGCGAATCGATGGAGAGCGCGCCCAACCTGCTGGCCATCGGCTGCTTCTGCATCGGGACCAATCAGGTTGATCTGAAGGCGGCGCGGGAACGCGGCATCGTGGTCTTCAACGCCCCCTATTCCAACACGCGGTCCGTGGCGGAACTCACGATCGCCGAGATCATCGCGCTCCACCGCCGGCTCTTCGAGAAAAGCGATGCGCTCCATCGCGGCGTGTGGGACAAATCAGCCGCCCACGCCCACGAGGTGCGCGGCCGAACGCTCGGCATCATCGGCTACGGCCACATCGGCTCGCAGGTGTCGATCCTCGCTGAAGCGCTCGGCATGCGCCTCATCTTCTACGACATCGTGCCAAAGCTGCCGCTGGGCAACGCGATACCGATGGGCTCGCTCATCGAAGTTCTCTCCTGGAGCGACATTGTCACTGTGCACGTGCCCGAAACACCGGCAACGCGGGGCTTGATCGGCCGGGATCAGATCACGCTCATGAAGCCCGGCGCTCTGCTGATCAACAACGCCCGCGGCAGCGTGGTCGATGTCGAGGCGGTCGCGGAGGCGATCCGGTCCGGACACCTGGGAGGCGCTGCCCTCGATGTGTTTCCCCACGAGCCTTCTTCGACGGAGGAGATGTTCGAATCCGCGCTGCGCGGCCTTCCCAATGTCATCCTCTCGCCCCACATCGGCGGTAGCACCGAAGAGGCCCAGGCCAACATCGCCCGCGATGTCACCACCAAATTGCTTCGATATCTCGAGCACGGCGCCACCACCAGCGCGGTCAACATGCCCGACGTCGATCTGCCCCACATGAGGCCGCAGCAGCATCGCATCCTCCACTTCCACCGCAACGTGCCGGGCGTATTGAGCAAGATGCACCGCATCCTCGCCGACCTCGGCATCAACATCAACGCGGAATACCTCCAGAGCGACATGGAGATCAGCTACGTGATCCTCGATGTCGATCCCGTGGATCATCCCGCGATCATCGAGGGGTTGAAGTCGATTCCGGAAACCATCCGGGTCCGGACACTTTGGTAAGCCGTCGAGTTCAGCCAGACGCCGGATCTGAGGAGTCCGCGACGAAGATCCGGGTAGAACGACAATATGTCGTCACTCGCGCCGAACACTCCGGTATCATTGAAGCACATTTCAGGAGTACTTGAAGATGGCCTCACTGCACTCGTCGATCGCCGCAACGATTCTGATCGTTCCCGGGCTTGTTGCGGCAACAGCGCCGCCCGAAACCAAGCGCGAAGTCGTGATCGACAACATCCATGGCGAGCAGATTGTCGATGAATACCGCTGGCTCGAAGCCCTCGAATCCGAGAGCGATGATGTCGCCGCGTGGACAACCGCTCAGAACGATTACACCCGCGCGGTGCTCGACAACCTCCCCATGCGCGCGGAGATCGAAAAGCGCATCGGCGAGCTGATGACCATCGGCCAGGTCTCGCCGCCGCAGATGCGCGGCAACCTCTATTTCAACACCGAGCGCAAGGGCACCGAGAACCAGGCGATTCTCTACGTGCGCGAAGGGGCGGTTGGTCAGCCGCGCGTTCTGATCGATCCCAACACGCTGGATGAGCGCGGCCTCTACTCCCTCGACTGGTCAGTGCCCAGCGAGGATGGCACGCTGCTGGCCTTCGGCCTGTCGCACGCGGGTGATGAGATGACCGTGCTCCACGTCATGAACGTCGCGACCGGCGAATGGCTCGCCGATGAAATCAGCGGCAAGGTCGAGTTCGGCGGCTGGCTGCCGGATAACTCGGGATTCCTCTATGGGATTTTGACGAATCCCGACGATGCCTATTCGCGCACGTGGCGGATGCACGTGCTCGGCCGGCACCAGCGGCACGATCCCACCGTGCTGGTGCAGGACAACCCCAGCCGCATTCCCGATGCCAGACTCTCGCGCGATGGCAAGTGGATCGTGATCGAGATCTTCGAAGGCTGGGCCAAGCAGGACATGCTCGTCGTCAACACGCGCCGGTGGCTGGGCACGAATGATCCGACGCCCACGCCGATCGCGGTCGGCCTGGATGCTCGATTCTCGCCACAGTTCATCGAGGGCGACACGTTGTATTTCTTTACAACGCTGGACGCTCCCAACGGCGCAATTTATTCAGTTGATCTCAATCATCCGGAACGCCAGAACTGGATGCCCGTCATTGCAGAGCGCGAGGATGCGGTGCTGCAGGGCGTGAGCCAGGCGGAGGACCTCATCATCGCGCAGTACGAAAAGGATGCGGCCAGCCGGATCGAGGCGTTTTCGATGGCGGGCGAACCGCGCGGCGACATCGACCTTCCCGGCGCGGGCATCGGCACCGCAGGCGTTTCATCCCGATTCGATCGAACCGAGTCGTTCCTGACCTTCACTTCGTTCAACGAGCCCAATTCCATTTATCACTTCGACTTGGCGAACCCGCAGCGCATGAAGCTGTGGGCCCGGCCGGAGGTGCCGGTTGACCCCTCCACCGTCGTCGTCAAGCAGGTGTTCTATGAATCGAAGGATGGCACCAAGGTGCCGATGTTCATCGTGCACCGCAGCGATCTGGAGTTGAACGGCGAGAACCCGACCATCCTCTACGGCTACGGCGGGTTCAACATCTCCCTGACGCCAAGTTTCAGCGCCACGCGCTTCCCGTGGTATGAAAACGGCGGCGTCTATGCCGTCGCCAACCTGCGCGGCGGCAGCGAGTACGGCGAAGACTGGCATCGCGCCGGCATGCTCGAGAACAAGCAGAATGTCTTCGACGATTACGTCGCCGCCGCTGAGTATCTCATTGAAGAGGGCTACACCAGCCCCGAACACCTCGGCATCCTGGGCGGGTCCAACGGCGGACTCCTGACAGGCGCGGCGGTCACGCAGCGGCCGGACCTGTTCGCCGCGGCCATCAGCGCCGTACCGCTGCTCGACATGCTGCGCTATCACAACTTCCTGATGGCGCAATTCTGGGTGCCTGAGTATGGCTCTGCGGATGATCCCGGCCAGTTCGAGTGGCTGCGCGAGTATTCGCCCTACCACAACATCAGGACGGGCGAGAAGTATCCATCCATCCTCTTCACCGCGGGCGAGAACGACAATCGCGTCCACCCGCTGCACGCCCGCAAGATGGCGGCCAAGTTGCAGACGGTGGCGGGGAACGACTTCGATGAAGATCCGATTCTCCTGTGGGTCGATCGCGAGGCCGGCCACGGCGCCGGCAAGCCGCTGCACCTGCGCATCCGCGATGTCGCGGACCAGCACATGTTCTTCGCATGGCAACTGGGAATGCTGGAGGAGTATCTGGGCGCGGATGAATGATCGGATTCACCACAGAGGCACAGAGGAGTCACTGAGAAGTCACTGAGAAAAAGCGAATTCAATTCAATCATCTTCTCTCTGTGAATCCTCTGTGCCTTCTCTGTGTCCCGATACCACGAAACGTGGTGCCCTCTGTGGTGAACTGAATCAACTGCTCACCTTGGCCATCTGCCCCGTCGCCAGCAGCATGACCGCCGCCAGGATCAGCGCGAACGCGAGCCACTCGCGCCACTGCGGCAGTTCCTTGAGGTAGAGCGCGCTGAAACCAATGAACACGCAGATCGAGATCACCTCCTGAATGATCTTGAGCTGGGGCGCGGTGAAATGAGTCACGTGCCCCCATCGATTCGCCGGCACCTGGAGTGCGTACTCCGGCAGCGCGATCAGCCACGAGATGAGAATCACAGCGATCAACGGCGCCGTCTTGAACTTCAGGTGGCCGTACCACGCGATCGTCATGAAGACGTTTGAGCTGATGAGAAGCAGTATTGTGCGCATCGACGATTTCCTGATCCTATCTGTGTGAATCTGCGTGCATCTGCGGTTTCACCCGTTCGGCAGAGCTTCGTGCAGGAACCGCAGCCAGTTGCCGCGCGCGAAGCCGTCGACATCCTCCTTCGACCAACCGGCCCGCGAAAGTCCATCGAGAAGCCCAACCCACTTCCGCGGATGATCGAGACCCTCGGGCAGCATGATGGGCAGGAACCCGCCATCCGCATCGGAGCCAAGTCCCACGCCGCGGCGATGCCCCATCACCTGTGCGATGTGCTCGACATGGCGGATGCAGTCTTCGATCGTTGCGCGTTGCCCCGCCGCAACTCTCCGGCCCCCAATCAGGAACTTTGAGAAGAGGTTGAGCCCCACCACACCTCCGCGCTTCGAAACGTCATGGATGTACGCATCCGGCAGGTGCCGCTCCAAGCCGGCCGAGACACCTGGAATCGCCTGCGCGGGTTCGTCGGCCATAAGACTCCGGGCATTGGAGTGACTGGCGATGATCCGGCCGCGAGTGATCGACAACAACTCATCCACCGCCGGATCAGACAGGTGCGAGAGATCGTGCACGATGCCGAGTTCATCGAGGGCCGCGATCATCTCACGTCCAGCGCCCGTCAGCGGTCCGGGCTTCGCGTTGCCGCCGGCGTAGCGCGAGCCCATCGCCCAGGTCAGTCCGACGATGCGAACGCCGCGCTCGAACCACTCCTTCACGTGCTCCGGCGAGCGGATGGGGTCCGCACCCTCCATCAGGATTACGACCTTGATGGGCGCGTTCCCCCTCCCTTTCAGGGAGGGGGCGAGGGGGTGGGTCGGACGACGCGAACGATCAACATCCTCCACCCACCCCCCGACCCCCTCCCTCACGGAAGGAGGGGTGGGCAGATGATCCAGATCACGGCGGGTGCGCACGATCGAAATGTGGCCCGTACGTTCGAGATCCTCATACACCTGAATCTGCCGCAGGCCGGCCCGTTCCGCGCCCTCGATGTCATCGCTGTCCGCGTATCCGCCAGGCTCATCCGGCTTGCCCGGCTCGATGAAGATCGTGCCGAAGATAAGACCGATACTCCCATCGCGCAGGTCGGGAATGCTGATGCACCCCTGCGCGGGATCTGGGCACGCAGTCAGCACATCCCTGCCTGCGACGGCAAGATACGCAAGGTCCAGATGTGCATCTGTCCATTCAGTCACTGGCGCGCCTTCTCCTTCTCTCCGCATCGACACGATAGAGGGTGACGCGCCGCGGCCACAGCTCGCCGCCCACCACATCATTCGAGCTCAACATGGGGGTGAGAGTGAGATCGAATCGCTCGATGAAGCTTTGCTGTTCCAGATCGATCTCGCCGGCGTTGTCGCCCTCGGACCGCTCGCCCGCCAACAGCCAGAGGCGGTCATTGCGCCGCAGCATCCGCAGCAGGTGTTCCGTCGAATGGGATTCGTTGATTCCGAGAAAGGTGGCCAGGTGAATGTCGGGAATCCGCCACAGCGCGACTGGACGGGGTTCGGCGGCGATGATTTCCCCAGCGCGATCAATGAAGGCATTCACCGATCGGCCGTAGCCGCGCGGCATGGGGCTGGGCCACTCCAGCCAGTCGATGGTCCCGAGCACGCCGAGCGTGATCGCCGCGGCGGTCGTTGCGGTCCAGGCCGCCCTCCTGAGCGAGGCGGCCATGTGCACGAGCGCCCATGCCGCAAGGATGGATGAGGCCGGGTACACGCTCGCGATGTAGTCGGCCCGCTTGCCCGCCGAAAGCGTGAAGAACGCGAGCACGATGAGCATCCAGAGCGCGCATGCCCGCAATGGTCGATCGATGCTGCGAAGTTCAGGATGGCGCCGGCGCATCCAGAGCAGCGCCAATCCCGCCACCGCCAACAGCGACCAGGGCGCGCCGCGCAGCAGGAAGTAGTAGGGCATCTTGTAGATGCCGGCCAGAAGTGCGATGGCGCCCTCATCCGGAGTTTCCGGCCCTTCTCCAATGATCCTTCCGAAGAATTCGTCCCGCCAGAGCGTGTTGATCACGTGATCCCCATCGAGGTCGTAGGCCGCGAAAGCCCATGCCGCGAACGGGACCAGCGAGAGCGGCAGGCCCCAGCGCCACTTGAGGGCCGCCGCACCAAAAGTCCCGGCCAACACCTTCGCCGCGATCAGCGCGTACACCATGGGCAGAATCCCCACAGGCCCCTTGGTGAGCCACGCCAATGCAACCGCAGACCAGAACACGAATCTCAACAGTCTGCCGTTCCAGGCATTGTTCCCAAGCAGAATCTCCGTGCTCGACCACCATGCAAGAAGGAACCAGAGCGTCAGCAGCATGTCCGGCCGCGCCAGGTATCCGAGCTTGTACGTGGTGTAGGTCGCAACGAACATCAGCGACGCCATGGCGCTGATCACAATGGCGCGCTTGTGATCTGACTGTGACAGAAATCGCCGGACAATCCAGAGCGTCATTGCCCAGCACGCGATCAATGCGAGCACGCTGGGCATCTTGTGCGCGATTTCGCTGTCGGACCCGAATGCCCACACGAAGGGGACCGCCACCCAGTTGTACAAGGGCGGCTTGGTGGCGGGAAGCTCGCCCTGCTCGCGCGGCAGAACCCACCGGCCATGAATCAGAATGTCGGCCGTGTTGGCAATCGTGCGCGGTTGCGTCTGGTGGAAGAGGTCGCTCGGTCCGGCGATCTGGAGCGCCAGCGCTGCAAGCAGACCCAGGATGGACACGAAGGTCATCGTGCGCGCGAGCGTGCTTCCGCCTGGAGGTGGGTGAACTTCAACTGCACCAAGCGAGGAAGCAAAGCTCACCGCGCGCCCACCTCGTGCCAGGCTGCTGCGATGAGATCATCCGGAACGCCTTCGACGACTTCACAGCGGCCCCGCGCCACGGGAAGCACCAGCCGTAATCGGCCGTGCAGTGATTTCTTGTCGAATCGCATGGCCTTCATCAGCATCGCTGTCTCGATGGATATTGGCAGTCGATCCGGCAGATTGCAGATCCGGATGACGTGACTGAGGGCATCAATCTCCGCCTCTTCGAGCAGCCCCATGGCGCGCGTGCACAGGCTTGCCGCCCGCAGGCCGATCGCCACGGCTTCCCCGTGCTGCAACTGAAGCTCAGGAAACGATTCGATCGCGTGCGCGAACGTGTGACCGAGGTTGAGCAGGCCGCGCTCGCCGGACTCGCGCTCGTCGCGCTCGACGATGGCGATCTTGATTCGCGCGCTCCGTTCGATCAGTTGCGAAACCACGTCCATATCTCGCTTTTCGATCGCATCGCGCTGGCCGACGATGAAGTCGATGAGGCCACGATCCGCGATCAGACCGTGCTTGATCGATTCGGCGAGGCCGCAGGCAAAGTCGCGCGGATTCAGCGTGAGCAGGGTTCGCGGGTCCGCCAGGATCAGGCGGGGCTGATGAAAGGCGCCGATCAGATTCTTGCCGAGGTGTCCGCCCGGCAACTCCAGGTTCACGCCCGTCTTGCCGCCGATCGAGGCATCGACCATCGCCAGCAACGTGGTGGGCACCTGAATCAGCGGCACGCCGCGCATGAAGGTGGCCGCCGCGAACCCCGCGCAGTCGCCGACAATCCCACCACCCATCGCGATCAGAGGTGACTGACGATCCAGCCGCGCCGACAGCATCTCGTCATACATCGCCCGCACGGAGGCGAGCGATTTTCGCGATTCCTCCGCTCGAAGCCGGGACTCGGCCACCTCATAGCCGGCCTCGCTCAGCGAACGTGCCGCCGTGCGCCCATGCGAGCCGGCGATCCTCTCATCGACAGCCAGCATCGCCTGGCCATAGGGCGCAATCGAGCGCACGCGCTGGCCCAGCGATTCGAGCCCGCCCGGCTCGATGATGAAGTCGTGCGGGGAGTTAGGGATGTTCACGCGCACGGTCGGCATCAGCGCCCATTCTCCGCGCGATCGCGAAGAATCGCCAGTGCCTCAGCGGGATCGGGCGGAAGCGCTTCATTGCCCTCGGGCAGAGAATCGTCCTTCAGCCCCCGCGCTGCCTTCGCGACCCGCCGGGCCGGATCTGTCCGCCGAACCAGGATGATGACGACGAGGAACCCCCCGCCCAGGACGATCACCAGCGGCACGATGATCGCAGCGAAACTGATCCCGTCTTCGCGGATGGAGGGCTGCGGAAACGCCCCCACCAAGGCGGGATACGCGTGTAATTGCTGGTCAGCCGCGGCGCCATCCGCGACCCGCTCATATCGCTTGTAGAAGCGCGCGATGATCTCGATGCGCTGACCCGGGCTGAACTCCAGCCGCGACTCCTCGCGACCCTTGAAATCGACATACACGAGCACGGGGCGATCGCCTGCGACACGGACGAACCACGCCTCCACTCCTTCATATGGGGGCAGAAGCGGCTCAACTTGCTCGACGCGACCTTCAATGCGGCACAGTTCACCGCGATACGAATCGGGATCACCGAGCATGGCTTCGAAGTCCGGATTGAGGCGAATCGGAGCATCGCCGACCTCCCCCGTCCACAGCGCGGTGTTCTCGAGCAGGGCCCAGAACGCGGCCTCGCGATGGTCGCGCGTATCGCCATCATCCGCCGTCGCGAGCATGCCACGCTGGTCCTCGGAAAGTGGAGGAATGCTGGCTGCGAGCAGCACCATCATGATTGAAGCGAACACTGTCATGGGTGCAGTCATCAACGGCTGTCCGTTGCTATCATTCTACGACATGGCCCACCAGATGCTGATCACCTCATCGCCCGAGATCATGGGCGGAACACCAGTGTTCACGGGTACGCGCGTGCCCGTTCAAACGCTCATCGAATACCTTGAGGGCGGCCACACAGTTGACGATTTTCTGGAGGGCTTTCCCTCAGTCAAGCGGGAACAGGTATTTGAGTTTCTCGAGCAAGCCAGGGATGTCATGCTGCGCGAGGTTGCGTAGTGCACATCCTTCTTGATGAATGCGTGGATCGGCGCTTGGCTGCCACCTCACCGGCCACGACGTTTCAATACCTGCCGACCAGGGTTGGGCGGGCCTCAAGAATGGCGAGCTCCTCGATCGAGCGCAACCCGGTTTTGATGCGTTCATCACAACTGATCGAAACCTCACCTTTCAGCAGAAGCTGACTCGCTTCGACATCGTTGTTATCGTCCTTGGCGCGCCATCGAATCGCATTGAGCATCTTGAGCCACTTGTGCCGACATTGCTTGCCGCGTTGAAGAACGCTCAACCCGGGCGCGCAACAGTGATTCAGGCTGGTGATCGCTGATCGTGGAAGGGCGTGGCGACAAGCCAGGTTCCCTTGAGGTCGAGCGCTTCGAGTGCGCATAAGATGGCATCCTGAATCTTCTCCTGATGGTGATCGATGGCTCAAGCTTTGCGTTTGGAACAACCGGAGCGGACTCGCGACCCCCGCTCCGCGCGGGATGTCGTGATTGAACGTCTGGTGCGGCGAGCCAGTAAGTTCCCCGATCTCCCCCTCGATCCGCTTGAGATACATGGCCTCGACTCCCGCGATGCCGCTCTCGCCCACGCCATCGACCATGCCGTCGCCAAGCGCTGGCTGACGCTCGTCGCCCTGATCCAGTCCCGCCTCGATCGTCCCTGGGAGCGCGTGCAGCCCGAGCTCCAGGCCGCCCTCCTCGCGGCCGCGGCCCAGCTTTTTTTCCTGGATCGCATTCCCGACCACGCAGCCGTCGATGAATCGGTCGAATGGGTCAAGCGCCACGTTCGACCGAAAGCGGGCGGCTTCGTCAATGCCATCCTCCGCTCGCTGATTCAGCTTCGCGGCGACCGCGAAGCGCCTCCGATGCCTCCTCCCAAGGGTCGCGGTGTCACGGACCGCGACCTCGGGCCCGATGAACTGCCGCTCGCCGATGGACGGATCATGAAGCTGAATGCCCCGGCGTTCGCGGAGGATCCGCAATTTCGCCTTGCCCAGCAGACAAGTCACTCCGAGGCTCTCATCGCCCACTGGAGCACGGCCCATGGCGAGCGCGCCTGCCGAATCCTCTGCCTGCACGACGTCGTCGAGCCACCGATCATCATCGCGGGCATGGATGACGCGGGGCCGCCCACCTCGCTGCTATCGCCACACCGCCTGCCCGGCTTTGCGGTCTTCAACGGATCTCATTTTGACCTGCTGGAATTGCTGAAATCGCATTCCCGGGCTCGCGTCCAAGACCCGACGAGCGCTCGACCGGCCATGGCGACGCGGGAGCTTCGCCCCAGGCTGATCGCCGATCTGTGCGCCGGCCGCGGCACCAAGACAGCCCAGTTGGCTGGGCTTCATCCAGCCGCAGGGATCATCGCCAGCGATGCCGACCCCGGCCGCCATCAGACGCTCATGGAGCGGTTCGCAGGGCACAAACGCATCACCGTCATCGATCGCTCGCAGTGGCTTGATTACGCCGGCCGCGTGGATCTCCTCGTTCTCGATGTTCCCTGCAGCAACACCGGCGTGCTGGCACGGCGGGTCGAGGCGAAGTACCGCTTCAGCGGGACGCATCTTGAGGAAATTGTGTCTCTCCAGAGGCAGATTCTTGCCGATTCACTTGCCTTGCGAAGCGCCGATGGCCGAGTCCTCTATGCAACGTGCAGCATCCTTCGACAGGAGAACCAGGAGCAGGCCGCATGGTTGACACGATGGCACGGGCTCGAGCGCGAATCGGAAGAGCTGACGATGCCGGCGGGACTGCCCTGCGATCCGCCCGCGATCTACCACGATGGAGGCTACTGGGTCCTGATGAAATAGAGGCGGGGGGCGCATCCCGGGGCTAGGATTCCATGATCCCACTTGCTCGCGGATGGTGGTCGATGGCGAGCGACAGTGATGAACTCCACCCGGGTTTCCTCACTGCGTTCGTTCGATCGGGTATTCCTCACGTCCATCGCCTGCTCCCGCACACCTGCCTGCACACTCATGACCATTCTCGACCTCATCCATCCGGACACGGTGAAGGCGCCGCTCGAATCCGCCGACAAGAAGGGCGCGATCTGTGAATTGATCGACCTGCTGGCCGCGGCGGGAAAGGTGCGCGATGCCGGGGAGTTGAAGCGAGTGGTCTGGGAGCGCGAGCAGCAGCGCTCGACCGGCATCGGCGAGGGCCTCGCCATCCCGCACGGCAAGTCGGGCACGGTGCGCGAACTGGTGATGGCGATCGGCCGCCCGCACGAACCGATCGAATTCGACGCCATCGATCGCAAGCCGGTGCGCCTGATCGTCCTTCTCGCTTCGCCGCCGGAAAAAACCAGCGATCACATTCAGGCGCTCGGCAAGATCAGCCGGCTCATGAGCAAGGTCGAATTCCGCGAGGCGGCCTACGCGGCGGAAAGCGGCAAAGACCTCCTCGCGCTCTTCGAAGAGGCGGAGAAAGCCGTCGCGGCCCGGTGAGACCATGGCCGCGACTTCAAAAAAAGCCCTGCGCCACGAGCCCACGATCGAGAATCGCCGGGCACGACACGATTACTTCATCGAGGACACCCTCGAAGTCGGCCTGAAGCTGACAGGCACGGAAATCAAGTCCATTCGCCTGGGACAGGCGTCGATTGCCGAGGGATACGTGCGCGCGACTGAATCGCCTGTCGCCCTCACGCTGCACGGCGCCCATATCGCGGAGTATCCACCCGCCGGCGCGGCCCGGCAGCACGACCCCGTGCGCGTGCGCACCCTGCTCGCGCATTCGCGCGAGATCCTCAAGCTGGCCGACCGCACCCGCCAGAAGGGCACGACGCTTGTGCCTCTCAAGATCTATTTTTTGCGCGGGCGAGCGAAGCTCCTCATCGGCATCGCAAAGGGCAAGCAGCAGCACGACAAGCGCCAGGACCTGATCAAAAAGGAAGCGAAGCGCGAGATGGATCGCGCCATGTCGCGCGGCAAACGGTGACTGCAAAACCAAAGCCCACGGATAGCAATCCGTGGGCTCTCACTGCAGATAATTCAGAATAGTTCTTTCGCGCTCACGCCTTCGTCGCGCGAAGCACTTCGCCGATGGTCGTCATGCCTTCACGCACCTTCCGGAAGCCGGCCTCGCGGAGAACCGACAGGTCGCCGCTCTTGCGCGCGTGCTCAGCGATGGCGCCCGAGTTCTTTCGCTGCATGACCATCTCGCGGATCGACTCGGTCATCGTGAGAAGCTCGTATATGCCGATGCGCCCGCGGAAGCCCGTCTGACGGCATTCGCGGCAGCCGCGCCCGAAGCGCAGCATCGCGCCCTTCTCGAGCTTGAAATCCGAGGGCAGCTCGTTGCGCTCGGGAGCCTTCCAGTCGGCGCAGTCCGTGCACACCTTGCGCACCAGCCGCTGCGCCATGATCCCTTCCACCGAGGATGCCACGAGGAACGGCTCGACGCCCATATCCAGCAGCCGCGTGATCGCGCCGGGCGCATCATTCGTGTGCAGCGTCGAGAACACCAGGTGCCCCGTGAGCGATGCCTGCACCGCGGCCTCGGCGGTCTCGCGGTCGCGGATCTCGCCGATCATGATGATGTCGGGATCGTGCCGCAGGATCGACCTCAGCCCCGTCGCGAAATCGAGGCCCACCTTGTGATTCACCTGAATCTGGTTCACGCCCTTGACGTGATATTCGACAGGATCCTCGACCGTGATCGCCTTCAATTCGTCGGTGACGATGCGGTTCAGCGATGCGTACAGCGTCGTCGATTTTCCCGAGCCCGTCGGACCCGTGACCAGCACGATGCCGTGCGGCACCGAGATCAAACCGTCCCATCGCGCCAGCAGATCGGTCTCCATCCCCAGATCGCCCAGCGCAAACTGCACCGTCCCCTTGTTGAGGATGCGCAGCACCACGCCTTCCCCAAAAAGCATGGGAATCACCGAAACCCGCAGATCAAACTCCTCGGCCTTGTGCCGGAGCGTGATGCGCCCATCCTGCGGCTTGCGCTTCTCGGCGATGTTCATGTTCGCCATGATCTTCAGCCGGCTGATGATGGCGTTGCGGAACCGGTTGATCGCCGCCGGCACTCCCGCCTGCTGCAGCACGCCGTCGATCCGGTAGCGAACCGCCAGCGAATCCTCGTACGGCTCGATGTGAACGTCGGTGGCGCGCTCGCGGATCGCCTCCACCAGCAGGTCATTGACCAGCTTGATGACGCTCGCCTCCTGCGCCTGCTCGACCTCATCCTGCTGGTCGGTCGAGAGAACCGAGGTGTCGAGCTGTTCCGCCGCAACACTCGAGCCCGACAGCGCGTCAAGCGTGTCGCCCGCCACTCCGTAGTGCGTGCGGATGAACTTGTCGATGTCCTTCTCGTCCGCCAGCACCAGCTCGATTCCGAGCCCGGTCAGCAGCCGCAGCTCGTCGAACGCGCTCAGCTCGAACGGATCGCACGTCGCGACGCGCAGCGTCCCGTTGTAACGATCGATGGGAACGCACCGCTGCTTGAACACCAGCTTCGACGGCAGTTGCTTGAGCACCTCGTCCTTGACCTCGATCGCCGACAGATCGACGATGGGCATCGAAAACTGCTGCCCGATCGCAGCAAGCACTTCACTGCCGTTCACAAAGCCAAGGCGCACCAGCACCATGTCAAGGCGCTCGCCCGTGCGCTTCTGCTCCGCGATCGCGTCGGATAGTTGATCGTCGCTGATCAGCCCGCGCTCGAGGAGGATGCTTCCAATGCCCACAATGTCTCTCCTCTGATACAGACCCTCGTTCGCCCGATCCGGTCGCCTCGACCGCTGCGGGCCCCACTCGCACCATCACCAAGCCGACGGCCACACTGAGCCCGGCCGGTGGCGGCCTGCTCATGCTCCAGTTGTCGCGGAGGCAGACGTTCCCGCCGCGTCATCGGCCGAGTGCCCGTGCGTTCTCCCACAATGACTCAACGTCCGAAAACGCATGCGACCAGGCCGATGCCAAGGGCTACCCCGATGGCTTCCGGGGGCGCAACCACAGCGGTCGCCTCCGCTTTGTGATGGACACCTGCTCCTGCGATCCAATTCCGACATTCGCTTGGTTTCCGATTTTTCTCACATGTCCCTGCAAGCCATGGAGTTACGAGCGTGAATCCCCGGGGAATCGGCATGGAAATTGCCCATTTCGCCCAAGTCCCATCTCCGGGGCCGCCCAGGCTTTGGGTCGTTGACCCGCCATTTGGACGATCCTCGCTTCAGATGCGGCATGGGGGCGCACTTCAACGTGAGAGGACTCGGCATGGGCGTGATCAAGGAGTTCAGGGAGTTTGCCATGAAGGGCAATGTGCTTGACATGGCGGTCGGGATCATCATCGGGGCGGCGTTCGGCAAGATTGTCAGCTCCTTCGTCTCCGACGTCATGATGCCACCCCTCGGCCTGCTGACGGGCGGGGCAAGTTTCAGCGACAAGCGATTCGTGCTGAAGGATGCCATTCCGGCCACGGCGACCACACCGGAGGTCCCGGCCGTCACGCTGAACTACGGCATGTTTTTCGATGTCATCATCAATTTCCTCATCGTGGCCTTTGCGGTGTTTCTCCTCGTCAAGGGAGTCAACACCCTGAGGCGGAAGGAGGAGGCCAAGCCGCCCCCGCCGCCGCCGCCCACCCGCGAGGAAGTGCTGCTGGCCGAAATTCGCGACGCCCTCGTCCGGCGGGAGCGGCGATGACGACAAGACGATTTTGTCGTTGTGCCACGGCTTTCATCCGGTGTAAACTCCCCTTGGCGATGTTCCGAGGCCCCCACGATCCTCCCGCAGGTGTCCCGCTTGACGCCCGCACCCCGGAAGAGCTCGCTCGCCTGTCGCAGGCGGGTTCGCTGCTCGCCTTTTCACAGCTTGTGCAACTGTTCGAAGCGCGACTCTTCAACTTCATTCTTCGCCGCGTCGGCAACTGGTCCGATGCGGAAGAGCTGACGCAGGAGACCTTCGTGCGCGCCTGGGAGCGAATCGAGCGGTACGACAGCCGCTGGCGCTTTTCCACCTGGCTGTTCACGATCGGATTGCGCCTGGCGGTAAGCGAGCACCGCACGCGAGCGCGCTTGAAGCTGGCGCCGATTTTCGCCATCGATGCGGTCCATGATCCCAGTCATACCGAACGTGCTTCCGACGCGGAACTCGGCGCGCCCACGTGGGACCTTGCCGTGCAGGTTCTCACCAAGGCCCAGCATTCCGCCCTCTGGCTGCGATACGCCGAGGGGCTTTCCATTTCGGAGATCGCGCGGATCATGGGCCGCACCCAGGTGTCGGTGCGCGTCACCCTGTTCCGCGCTCGCGAAGCGCTGCAACGCGAGATCGAGGCTTTCCGCGATGGCGGCCGCGAGTGCAGCCTCAGCGAGGCGAGCGCCGCGGCACTTGCAGCAACGCTGGCCCCGCCATTGGCAGGGGACGCCAATTCGTGCATTCGTGGAGGGTTGTGACATGAGCTGGAATCTGATTCATCACTGGCGCCTGCAACGGTCGATCGATCGCCCGGACTGCACTGCGCCGCAACCGCCGAGCGACGGCTCCCCTCGATCCGAACAGGATGAGCGGTACCGCGCTCGCGTGCGCGCCATCGAGCGCCGCCTGAAGCGCGAAGCCCCGCTGGCAGCCTGCACTCCCGCCCGCTCGCTTCGGCAACGGACCATGAATGCAATTTACGACCTCGAATTTCATCGGCGGTATCGGCGCCTGCCGTGGTGGAAGACCGCCCCCGGGGGCTCGGGTCTCGTGGCTGCCAGCGTCATCATCGCGGGTGTGCTGTTCGCGCTGATGACATTCCCGCAGTCGCCCTCTTTGCCTGCTCAACCCGTAGCGACCCATTCATCCGCTGATTTGGATCTTCTCGTCAGCGACGCTTCGGTTGAGGATGAGGAAACGCGCTTCGATTTCTCGGGCGATTCGCTCGAGATCGCCGCCCTCGCCGCCCCGGAATGGGTGCTCCAGAGGTTGGCGCCGCACGCGATTCGGCAGGAGCTGGGCGCCATTGCGGATGAAGCGATCAGGGCCGCCGATTATTTTGTCTCGCGCTTTGCTGCGGGCCGGGACAACCTTGGCGCAGCACACAACCCCCCGCGCCTCGATGGTGAATTGTCATCGCCGCGCAGCGCCGACCATTGAACGCCGCCATTCAGGCGCATGACTCCACGCAATCGCGTGAGGAAGTGATCGCTCTGCGTGCGCCCCTGGTCGCGCGCGATCCATCGCGCCTGTGGCCAGTTGGCTTCATCGCTCTCAGCCCTGCCACCGCGTGCCGCCCCACAGAACCTCTCCGCCCCTACACTACGCTCCTTGATGCCGCTCCTCACCGCGCAACATCTTGTCAAGTCCTACAGCGGCCGGAGGGTGGTCGATGACGTGATTCTCGAGGTTGAGGCGGGCGAGATTGTCGGGCTCCTCGGCCGCAACGGAGCGGGAAAAACAACCACCTTCCGCATGACCATCGGCATGATCACCCCCGAAGCCGGCGAGGTGGAGTTTCAGGGCCGCGATGTCACGGCGGCGCCAATGTACAAGCACGCACTCGCGGGCATGGGCTACCTTTCCCAGGAGCCCAGCGTTTTTCAGAAGCTGTCCGTCGAGCAGAACCTCCTCGCCATTCTCGAAATCCAGCGCCTCAGCCGCGCCGACCGCAAACGCCGCGCCAACGACCTCCTCGAGCAGTTCCAACTCACCCACAAGCGGCATGACCTGGCCCGAACATGCTCCGGCGGTGAACGGCGGCGGCTGGAGATCGCCCGCGCCCTGATCACACGTCCCAAGCTCATCCTCCTCGACGAGCCTTTCGCCGCTGTCGATCCCCACACCGTCGAAGAACTGCAGGCCGAGGTGGTCAAGCTGCGCGACAACGGCATCGCAATCCTCGTCACAGATCACAATGTGCAGCAGACCCTCAAGATCTGCGACCGCGCTTACATCATTCACGAGGGGAAGAACCTGGTTGACGGCACGCCCCGCCAGATCATCAACAATCAGCAGGTTCGCGATGCTTATCTCGCCAGCACGTTCCGCGGCGACGAGTTTGATTGAAAATCGCTGCAATCATGCCCGTGCAGCTCACCGAAGCGATGCGCCGAAACGATCTCCCGCCTCCGCAACGCCCTTGATGCCGGCCGAATCCTGATGCCACCACTGTGTGCCCGCCGTCGAAAGGCCGGTCGAGGTTCCGAAGAAGATGTGAATGGCGCCCGCGGCAGCAGCGCCGGACACTTCCTGGCCCGGCACGCCAACCGCCAGATCCACCCATCCGTCGCCGTTGTAATCTCCATGCGCCAGCGCGCCACCGAACATGTCATCAGTCTCCGCGTCGTCGCTGACCCCTGATTTGTTCTCGTGCCAGAGCTGATTGCCGTTGACCTGCAGTCCGGTCCTTGACCCCCTGATGAGCTGCACGGCGCCCGCGCCGCTTGCAACGCCAATTCCCTCGGAAATGCCGACGATCGCCTCCTGTTGGCTGCCTCCAAGCAGGTTCGCGACCGCCAACGCATAGCCGAAGTTGTCGTTCACCTCCGGCGTATCTTTCATGCCGGTGATGTTCTGGTGGAACACCTCGTCGCCCGTGCCCGTGAGGCCCGAGGCCGAACCGTAGATGACATGGATGGCGCCAGCCGACTCCCTCCCGTTGACGACCTCGCCGGGCACGCCGACCAGCAGATCTTCAAACCCGCCTTTGTTCATTCGACCAACGGCCAGGGCGGTGCCGAACGAATCGCCCTCGTTCGCCGCATCCGCCAGGCCGCCCTCGCCCTGCACCAGGAATTGATCCTGGTTCGACGTCAGGCCATTCGCACTTCCATAAATAATGTTCACCGCGCCGACGGCGCTTGCACCGCCTGCATCTTCGAAAGGAACACCGATGGCGAGATCGGCGAATCCATCGCGATTGAAGTCCCCCGATGCCAGTGCGAACCCGAACAGATCGTCGTTCTCGCACGAGTCGAGGATTCCGCTGCTGTTCTGGCTCCACACCTGGTTGCCCGCAGACCGCAGCCCGCTCGACGATCCGTAGAGAACATGGACATCGCCCGCATCCGAGCGACCATCGACATCGGAGTCAGGAACTCCGATCGCCAGATCGTCCCGCCCGTCGCCATCGAAATCCGCGGCTGTCAGCGCGGAACCAAACTCCGCATTTCGTGCCGCATTGCCCTCGATTCCATTGATCTCACGATGCCACAACTGGCTGCCCGTCGCCTTGAGGCCTCCGCCCGTTCCGTACAGGATCAGGACGGCGCCGGCGTCGGACTTCGAACCAACGTCGTAGCGGGGGATGCCGATGGCCAGATCGGTCCTGCCATCGCCATCGAAATCTCCGGCCGCCAGCGAATCTCCCATCAATCCGGAATTCGCCGCCGAGCCCGGGAGATTCGCATTCGAGAGGTCCCACAACTGATCGGTATCGGGATCGAGACCACCCGGGCTGCCATACAGCACTGCCACCGCCCCCGCTTCCGGGACGCCGTTGACGACCTGGTGTGGAATGCCGATAGCAAGGTCGGCGAAGCCGTCACCGTTGAAATCGGCATCCGGAGGCCCAGCGATCGCCTGAACCGCGCAGGTCACGAACACGCACCCGAAGAATGTTGCTCTCATGCCCAACATCGTGCTCCCTGTCGGGGACCTCCGCAAGCCCGACCGACTGATTTCCGGCGCCACCGAGTCAATGAATGACGATTATGCGCGAGGCCGGCGCGCCATAATGTTGGCGCTGGTAATGTAATCCGCCGGCGACAGCCCGGGCGGCAGTGCAGCCACGATCTGTGCGATCATCGGATCCTCCGACCGGCCTAGCGCCTCGATGTAACCTGGCTTGCATTCAATGACAATATCGGTCAGGCCCGCATCGCCCAGCCAATGCCTTGTCTCTTCGATGAGGGGCGCCCCGGCGATGCAGCCAACCCAGGCATCGATCATTCGCGCCACGGCCTCGGGAAGCGGTCGAAGGAGCGCAAGATCGGAAACCGCCACGCGGCCGCCCGGCTTGAGCACCCGCGCCACTTCGCGCCACACCTGCGGCTTGTCGGGTGACAGGTTGATCACGCAGTTGGACATCATGACATCCACGCTCGCATCCGGCAGCGGCAGATGCTCGATCTCGCCCAGCCGGAACTCGACGTTGTCCAGCCCCCTGGTGCGGCGATAGTGATCAAGATTGCGGCGGGCCTTGCCGAGCATCTCGGGCGTCATGTCGATTCCGATGACCCGGCCGGTTGGTCCTACGCGCGGCCCGGCCAGAAAACAATCGAACCCCCCACCGCTGCCGAGATCGACGACGACCTCGCCGGGTTTGAGCGCCGCGATCGCACCCGGATTGCCGCAGGAAAGCCCCATGTTGGCGCCTTCGGGAAGCGCCTCGAGTTCTTCGCGCGCATAGCCGATCGATTCAGCCAGTGCATCGGGGTTGTCGGCATGCGCGCAGCAGGTGGAATCGCAGCAGCCTGCTCCAATGGCGGCCGCGGCCCGCTTCGCGTAGCCTGCGCGCACACTCTCGCGAATGGACTGATCATTGGAAACGACTGTCGGTGTGGTGGTCATTGGTGGTCCCCCTTGTGTTGTGAGTTGTGGGCCGTTCATTGTTCGTGATTCGTGGATCGTTGATCGTGGTGGGGAAGCGAGCCGGGCCGTCCTCGGCCCCGGCATCGTCCGATCTGCTCGCAGTCCCCCTCGGACTACGAACTACGAACAACACGAGATTCCCTCTCGCTGCATGCAGCACAGTTGAGTGGGTGTGATGCGGAGGATTGCATCCAGGCGCTTCGCATCGGCACGGATGCGGCTCTGTTCCATAGCAGTTGTCTTTCGAAGAAACTTCATGGTCTCGCGCACCGACGGCGATGGCGATTCATCCGCGATGCGGTAATACATCCACTTTCCCTGTTTGCGGCTGTCGAGCAGTCCCGCGGCCCGCAGGATGAACAGGTGCTTGGACACGGTCGAGATCGCCAGTCCCAGAAGTTCCTGAATCTGGCAGACGCACAGCTCGCCCCGCTGATCGCAGGCCAGGAGGATGCGAAGGCGGTTTTCATCCGCGAGGGCGCTGAGGATGGAGAGAAGCGGCTTCACGAAACGGCTCCGAAACGTGGCGCAGCGGTAATATCGTTATTTCGCCATATGTCGAAATATTATCATGTCTCTCTCTGCAGTCAAGTGATTCCGCTCTTCCTTCTGATCAACCTCAGCTAGCTGCGGGTTCCTCGCCGCTGCCTTGCTGCAGACTGCCCTCCGGATCCCTTCGCGCGCTGCCAATACACCCGCGCCCGTTCCATCGCGGTGGCCAGCAGCGTTCCCGCCGGGTAGGCCGCGCCTCCGCCCTCGCCCGCGCCTTCCGCCCGCGCCTCCACGCGCTCGCCCGTCAGGACCGCCAGCGCCTCGTGAATCGTCGCGACCGGATACACGTGAAACTCGCCCTTCGCCGACGCCTCGACCACATCATGACGCAGCATCAGGTCGCGCGCATTGTCCGCGGGAATGATCACGCCCTGCGTGCCCGTCAGCCCGACATCGCGACAAGTGTCGAAGAAGCCCTCGATCTTCTCATTGACCGCCCCGATCGCCATCACGTGACCGTGCTGGTCGATGGCGCCCGTCATCGCCAGATCCTGCCGCAGCGGCGTGTCGGTGAGCGCGCTGATGATGCAGCACATCTGCGCGCCCGAAGCCGAATCGCCGTCGATGGCCCCGTAGCTCTGCTCGAACGCCAGCGACACATCGAACGCCAGCGGGTGGTCGGTCTGCAGCAGGTAGCGCAGGCATCCGCCCAGAATGTAGAACCCCTTGGTGTGAATGTCGCCGCTGAGGTTCGCCTTGCCTTCGATGTTGATGAGCCCCGCGGTGCCCGGCCCGATCGTTCCCGTGATCCGGTTCGGAAACCCATACGTCAACGGCCCCGCCGTGAGCACCGCCAACCCATTGATCTGGCCGACATCGCTTCCCTTCACCTGTACGCGGATGGTCCCCTGCGCGATGTATTCTCGGAATCGCCGCGAAGGAAGATCAGCACGGCTCTTGGTCCGGCGCACCGTTTCACGAATCTCATCATCCGTCACAAGCGGCCGCCCGGTCGTTCGCGCCAGGAACCCCGCCTCGCGCGCGATGTCGGCCAGCCGGCTGAATCGCGCTGTCAACTTCCCCCCGCGACCAGCAACCCGCGCCCCGTGCTCGATCAGGGCCGCCACCGCGCCGCGGTCGAAGGGCGGCAGCTTGTCCTCCTCGGCGATTCGGGCGATGATCGACGCGTAATGCTCCATGCTGCGCCCATCGCGCGGAATCACGCTGTCGAAATCAGCCAGCACCTTGAACAGTTGCGGAAAATCCGCATCCCATTCGTCCAGCAGGTAATAGGTTTCGTGATCTCCGATCAGCACGACTTTCACGTTCACCGCGATGGGCTCGGGCTTCAGGGACGACGTGATCCAGAACGGTGAGGTTTCGGGCGGAATGATCTCCAGCCGCCTCGAGCGCAGCGTGCGGATCAGCGATTTCCACGACCCCGGCTCGCGCAGCACATCGCGGGCCTCCAGCAGCAGGTAGCCGCCATCCGCCGCCAGCAGCGCTCCACCGGTGATCATCAGATGGTCTGATTGGCCCGGTTCATCGCCGACCATCTGCCGATCGATGGTCCCGACCAGATTCGCCATGGTCGGAGCGTTCTCGATGATGATCGGGCATCCGGCCGAGGGATCTCGCGCCAGGAGCACGTTGACGCGGTAGCGGCGCGTGAACGAAGTCTCACCCTCGAGGCTTCCGAGGCGATGGGCCACGACATCATCGATGACTGATTCCAGAAACCGGGCGATGCACGGCTGCGGAAACCGTTCCTTGATCGGCCGCACCGACCCGCTGAGGAGCTCGCGAGCCTCGGCCCGGTAGAGACCGCGCACTCGAAGAAGCGCACCCCGCTGAATCTCGCGGACTCGCTCCGTCACCTGAGCCATCCGCTCCTGGTTCTTCTGCAGGTTGTCGCGGGCCGCAGCCAGAGCATCATCCGTGATCTTCCCCTGCGCGTGCAGCTTCTCGAATTTCTCAGGCGCCACCGGCTTGCCTTCGAAGCGCGGGAAAAGAGCCAGATCGGTGGCCGCGCCCGCGCGCACCATCACTACCGCAATGTCCGCCTGATCGAGCTCGGCTTCGAGGGGCGCGATGACAGCGCGGCTCTCCTCCTGCGCAGCCGATTCGATCGCCGCCTGCCGCTCGCGCACCGAGTCGGATGCCAGTGCCCGCGCGAGGTCGTTCTCAATGAAACGGATCAGCTCGTCAACGAGGTCGGAAAACGCGCGGGCCGTGCCGCGCGGAAGCGTCAGCAGGCACGGCCGATCCGGCTGATCGAAGTTGTGAACATACACGCGGTCGTCGCCCTGGGGGCAGCCCGGCTGAATCTGCTCCAGAAGCTGTCGGAGCAGCGTCATGCGCCCAGTGCCCGTCAATCCGCGAACAAAGATGTTCTGACCCGGCGCGTAGCACTCGAGGCCGAAGCGCAGCGACTCGACCGCCGCATCCTGCCCGACCACGGTGCGCGCGGGCTCGACTTCGGTAGTTGAATCGAACGGCAACGACGCGGGATCGACCGTCCAGCGGAGTTGTTGAGGAGGCAGCGACATCAGCGGAATGATGTCTTGCGCGCCATCGCGGCGAAGTCGCCGACCCGCGGCGCTTCTTCCCCGGCGATTGGCCCGTGCAGGTCGAGGCATCACCATGCATTGTAAGGCGAAAGAAAAAACGCACCGGGAATCCCGATGCGCTCAGATGTCAATTGGATCGAGTTGCCACCATCGGCTCACTCGCCCTTCGTCGCCCGGCCTTCCTCTTCCGGCGCTTCGGTCACGGCCCCGCCGGAACTCCCTTCGGCGGTCACTCCCGCTTCCGCAGCAACGCCGGCATCCTGCGATCCGCCCCTCTCTTCCGCGCCGCCGCCCTTGCGGAGTTTCGCCGCATAGGCGGTGCGGCGGTCGGCGATGGTGCGCCGGGTACTCTTCCGCCCACCGATCTGCGGCCCTTCTTCCTGACCCACGAACTGAAGCAGGACGTAATCGGTGCCATCGCCCAGCCGATGGGCATCGAGCTTCACGATGCGGGTATATCCGCCGTCGCGATCCGCAAACAGCGGCGCCACCTTGGTCATGATGTGCTGCACCAGCCGAGGCGACTTGCGCAGTTCGCCGTAGCGGTTGAATTCGATCTCGTTCTGGTCCGGCAGATCGAAATAGCGGTTTTCCTTCTTGCGCTCGTTGACGGAAGGATCGGCCACCCATGCGAACAGGTGGCGGTCGTTGATCATCGACTCGATCTCCCGCCGCGCCTGCAGTGTGCCCCGCTTGGCGATGGTGATCATGCGCTCGACGAAGGGCTGCACCGCCTTGGCCTTGGGCATCGTTGTCCTGATCTCGCCGTGCTCGAAGAGAGCGGCCGCCAGATTGCGGAACATCGCCCTGCGATGCTTGCTGTCGCGATTGAGATGTCGTCCGTATACCTTGTGACGCATGGCGAAGATCCTGTGGAGTCGTGAATCGTAGGTCGCATGAACAGACAGCCCCGGGCGGGCCCGGGGCTGTGGAATCGGGGTGCTAGGTTGTCGGCGCCTGCTGGAAGCCTTCGGGGAGCTTCATGCCCAGTGACAGGTGCATTTCTTCCAGCTTGCGCTGCACTTCGCGAAGCGAGGTCTTGCCGAACGAGCGGAAGGCAAGCAACTCGCCCTCAGTCTTGCTGACCAGCTCAGCCACCGTGCTGATGTGAGCCGAGGCAAGGCAGTTGCCGGCCCGCACCGAGAGGTCGAGCTCGCCCACAGGCATGTTGAGCTTGCGCAGCAGACTTTCATCCACGCCCGCGGCGGCCCGGGCCTCGGCTGACACCGTCGCCTCGCCGATGTCGAAGTACTGAACGAATGGGTTGAGGTGCTTGCGAAGGATCTTGGCCGCCTCGACCAGAGCCATCTCCGGCGTGATGGTGCCGTTGGTCCAGATGTCGAGGATCAGCTTGTCGTAGTTGGTCTTCTGGCCGACGCGCGTGTCCTCGGTCTTGTAGCGGACGCGCTGCACCGGCGAGTAGATCGCGTCGATCGGAATCTCGCCGATCACCTGCTCCTCCTGCCTCGAATACTGCTCGGAAGCGGGCACATAGCCGCGGCCCTTGCCCACGGTGAACTCGCACTCGAAGTCCACCTCGTCGGTGAGGGTGCAGATGACAAGGTCTGGGTTGTGAATCGTGATCGAAGTGTCGGCCTCGATCAGGTCGGCGGTCACTTCGCCCGGACCGGTGGCGGCCAGCCGCATGGTCCTTGGCTCATCCCCTTCGAGCGACACGATCAGGTTCTTGATGTTGAGGATGATGTCTGTGACATCTTCGAGAATGCCGGGCATGGTCGAAAACTCGTGCTCGACGCCCTCGAGTTTGACCTTGGTGACGGCGGCCCCTTCCAGCGATGAAAGCAGGATGCGGCGGAGCGAATTGCCCACCGTCGTTCCGAAGCCGCGCTCGAAGGGTTCCACGATGAACCGGCCGAACTTGTCGGTCAGCGTCGTGCGATCAACCTCGACCCGAGCGGGCAGTTCCAGTCCGCGCCAACGAACGTGCATGGCGAATACCTCATGATGTCAGCAGTGGTCTGAACCAGACGCCGCGGAGTATCGGAAACGAATCGGGCCCTGCTGAACGGCCCGCCGTCCCATCTGTTCCGCGGGGAACAATCAATCGATCAGATGCAACCACAGAGGCACAGAGACACTGAGTGAAAGTCAATTGGTCAGAAGAATGAATGAAGCAATCAGTTCCTCAAACCGCATGTATCTCCGGCCAATTCCTTTCTTTTCTCTGTGCCTCTGTGCCTCTGTGGTTGCGTTTCTCTTCTCACACGCGGCGGCGCTTGGGAGCGCGGCAGCCGTTGTGGGGAATCGGAGTATGGTCTTCGACGGCGGTGACGCGCAGCCCATTGTGCTCTAGCGCGGTGATCGCGCTTTCGCGCCCGCCGCCCGGACCCTTGACGCGCACTTCGACCTCGCGCATCCCCAACCGCTTGGCCTTGGCCGCGCATTTCTCGGCGGCGCGGGTGGCGGCGAAGGGCGTTGCCTTGCGGGCGCCCTTGAACCCGATCGTCCCACCCGAATCCGAGCACAGCGTTTCGCCGTTGGGATCGGTGATCGTGATGATGGTGTTGTTGAAGGTCGCCTTCACGTGCGCGATGCCCTTCAAAACGCCTTTTCGAACTTTCTTCTTCTTGGCCATCTTGTGTGTCGCGCCCTCAAGCGCTCCCCTGCGGTCGAAGCGACCTTCGGGTCGCGGCTAAACCATGGTTTGTGCGTTTGTGCGTTTATCCCTTCACGCCCTTCTTGCCCGCCACGGTCTTCTTGCGGCCCTTGCGTGTGCGAGCATTGCAGCGGGTGCGCTGCCCTCGGGTGGGAAGGCCCTTGCGATGACGATCGCCGCGATAGGCCTTGATGTGGACCAGCCGCTGAATGTTCTGCTGCGTCTGCCGCCGCAACGCGCCTTCCACGATGTACCCGGCGTCAATGATCTGCGCGATCGTCGAAACCTCCTGATCGGTCAGGTCCTTGGCGCGGCGATCGGGATCGATCTTCGCTTCCGCGAGAATCCGCTGCGCGAACTTCGGCCCGATGCCGTGAACATATTCCAGCGCGTAGCGGATCTTCTTCTTGTCGGGGATGTCAACGCCTGCGATACGTGGCATATGGAAAAGTCCTGAGTCCTGAGTCCTGGGTCCTGGGTCCTGGGTCCTGAGTGCTGAGCCTGAGTGGTGAATCTGGTGATGTGATCAGCCGATGGACCTCTTCACGTTTTCACATTCTCATCACTACCCCTGCCTCTGCTTCAGGCGGGGATTCTTCTTGTTGATGACATACAGCTTGCCCTTGCGCCGGACAATCTGGCAGTCCTGTGTTCGTCTTCGTATGCTGCTCTGTACTTTCATTGCGCTCCCTGCGAGCCGGGCCGTCCACGGCTCCGGCATCAATGAACCTGTCACAGCCCTATCTTCGATAAATGATCCGTCCCTTGGTCAGGTCGTATGGGCTCAATTCCACCGTGACCTTGTCTCCCGGCAGGATCCGAATGAAGAACTTCCGCATCTTTCCGCTCACGTACGCCAGAATCTCCTGATTATTCTCGAGACGGACGCGGAATTTCGCATCCGGCAGCGCCTCGGTGACCTCGGCCTCGAGCGTGATCTTTTCTTCTTTCGGCATACGCGATCCGGGTGACTCCGCGACTTACCTTCCGTCGGTCAGAACGTCTGAACCGTAACGGGTGATTGCGATTGTATGCTCGACGTGACACGCGGCCATTCGGTCGGCGGTGATCACCGTCCAGCCGTCCTGAAGCGTCCTGGTCGCCGGGCAACCCAGGGTCAGCATGGGCTCCACCGCCAGTGTCATGCCCTCCGCCAGAACGAAATCGTGGTTGCGCTCAAACGATCGGCTCAGGAATGCGGGCGCCTGCGGCAACTCATGCAGTGAGCGCCCGATTCCGTGACCGACGTATTCCTCAACCACTCCATAGCCCGAGCATTCGGCAATTTCCTCCATCACCTTCGCGATCTGGCTCCAGCGCCTTCCCGGCCGGGCCATTTCGATCGCGGCGTCAAGAATGTCGCCCGTGGTGGTGAGCAGCCGGCTGTGGTCACGCGAGCACGGCCCCACGGGAACGGTGACCGCAGCGTCCGCGCACCACCCATCGAGCATGACTCCGCAATCGATCGTGACAAGATCGCCATCGCAGAGAACGCGCGACCCGGGAACGCCGTGAACGACTTCCTCATTCACCGACACGCAGATGTGGCCGGGGAAGCCTTCGCCCGCGAGGAAGGAGGGATAGTTGAGAAAGAGCGCGGTCGCGCCCGCCGAGCGAATGACCTCCGCCGCTGCTGCATCCAGTTCGCGCGTCCGCGCCCCGGCCACGCAGAATGCCGATGCACTGCGCAATGCCGCGTGCACCACGCGGCCGGCGCGGCGCATGTGCTCGATCTCCTGCGGCGACTTCAGGTGCACAGCCGGGCGTCGTGGCCGCCCCGCGCGCGCCGAACGCCCAACGCGACCCGCGCGCGGGCTGCTGACGAGCGACGCGATCGAACGTGAGGCGTGCATTCAGCCGTGCCTCCCGCGCACCCGCGCCCCGCCGCCCAGGAATCCCTGATAGTTTCTCATCAGCAGGTTGGCCTCGATGCGCTGGATCAGGTCCAACCCCACCGCCACCACGATCAACAATCCTGTTCCGCCCAGAAAGCTCGACACGAAGAACGGGATTTCCAGTTGCCGCGTCACCAGTTCGGGAATGATGGCGATGACCGCAAGGAATCCGGCGCCCACATAGGTGATGCGCTCCATCACGGTTTCGAGATATTCCGCCGTGCGCGGCCCCGGGCGCAGCCCCGGGATGAAGCTGCCGTGATCCTTCAACTGCTTCGCCATGTCCTCCGGGCTGAACTGGATGGTCGTCCACAGATAGCTGAACACGAAGATCAGGATGATCTGGAACAGAATGTACGGGAACATCCCCAACTGGAAGCTGTCGGCCAGCATGCTGGTCGTCCACTGCCACCAGCCCGGCGAGCCCGGTTGGGCCGCATTGCCCGCCAGCATGCTGAACACAACCGATGGAATGATCATGAGCGAGCTTGCAAAGATGATCGGCATCACGCCCGCGTGGTTGATGCGCAGCGGAAGATAGTGCTTCTGCCCGCCATACACCTTGCGCCCGCGCGTGTGCTTGGCCTGCTGGATGGGAATCCGCCGCTGCGCGATCGTGATGATGATCGCTCCTGCGACCACGCCCACGAACGCGAGGATGAGGAAGACCACCTCGAGCAGACCGATCTTGCCCGGTTCAGCCGCCTGGCTGGGATCGAAGTTCTTGGCGACCCACAGCACCGCCTCGGGCATGCGCGCGATGATGCCGGCGGTCAGGATCAGCGACACGCCGTTGCCGATGCCGTATTTATCGATCTGCTCGCCCAGCCACATCAGGAACATGCTGCCCGCGGTCATCGCGGTGAGGCCCGCCAGATACACCATGAGCTTGCTGCCGTTGGTCTGAATCATCTCCGGCTGGAGCAGGCCGCTGGAGTGCAGATACCGCATCCACATGAATCCCTGGATGAAGCACAAGCCCACGGTCGCGTAGCGAGTCCATTCCTGAATCTTCTGATATCCCGTCGCCCCTTCCTGCTTCAGCTTCTGCAGCGCGGGAATCGTGCTCTGAAACAACTGAAAGATGATGGCAGCCGTGATGTACGGCATGATCCCAAGGCCGAAGATTGTCGATTGCCCGAAATCTCCACCCGTGAAAATCGAGGCGTACTGGATCCAAGCGCCGAAGGCGGACTCGGTTTCCTGCGCCTTCTTCGCCGCCTCGGCCAGCGCGGCCTGATCGACACCCGGCAGCGGGATAAAAAAGCCGATCCGATAGATCGCCAGCATGCCCAGCGTGAAGAACACCTTCTTGCGAAGGTCGGGAATGCGGAAGATATTGAGTAATGCCTGGAGCATGGATTGCACTTTGTTAGAAAAGGGGTCAGACCCCTTTTCTTGGGATCACGCCTTCTTCTTTGCCGCCTTCGCGTTTTCCTCGGTGCGGCGCCAGGCGGCGGAGACAAGCTCGGTCACTGAACCGCCGGCCTCTTCAATCTTCCGCTTCGCCGCTGCTGAGAACTTGGCCGCGGTCACCTTCAGTTTTTTCGTCAATTCGCCCTCGCCCAGCACCTTGAGGGCGCGGCTGTCATCGCGCACCACACCCAGCTCCACCAGCTTCTGCACTGTCACCTCGGCGCCGTTCTCGCAACGCTCCTCGAGCGACTTGAGGTTGACCACGTGATACCGAGGCGCGAACTGCACGTTGGAAAAGCCGCGCTTGGGGAGTCGCCGGAAGTAGGGCATCTGCCCGCCCTCGTACCCGGGCTTGCTCTTCCAGCCGCTGCGCGACTTGGCGCCCTTGTGCCCGCGGCCGGAGGTCTTGCCGTGCCCGCTGCCCTCGCCGCGGCCCACGCGCTTGCGGCGCGGCCGGCTTCCAACCTTCTCTGTGATTTCGTGAATCATCATGACTGCTGCCCGGTCCTTCACGCTCGCTGGTGATGATCATTGACAACTGCTGATTGCGCTCGGCGACCTCAGCCGCCTTCCGTTGCAGGTGGCGGCGTCGGCGTTTCGCCCCCAGCGGCTTCGGGAGGCGCTGCAGGTGGCCCCTGCTGACCGCGATGCTGTTCGCCGCGCGGCTCGCGCGGCCCGCGATCGCGACCGCCGCTGCCGCCTCCACCCCTGTGGCCGCCATGTCCGCCCCCATGCCCTTCGCGCCCGCCGCCTCGACCTTTGCCGCCCCGACCTCCTCCGCCGCGCTTGTCGCCGCGCCGGCCTCGTTCGCCTCCTTCCGGCTGCCGTCTGCGCTCATCCGTCTCGGGCTTGGTCTGCGGCATGAACGCCGCGCCTGCTTCGATCAATTCCTCGACTGTCGACTTGCGCAGCTCGACGCCCCGAAGTTGGCCGATGCGATCCTTGGACTGCAACTGGCTCAGCCCGTCGAGAACCGCCTTGACGACGTTCTTCGGATTGCTCGATCCATAGCACTTGCTCAGGCAATCCTGCACGCCCAGCATTTCAAGCACGGCGCGAACCGCCGCGCCTGCAATGACGCCCGTGCCCGGCGAGGCCGGCACAAGTCGCACCTTGCTGGCGCCGAACCGCCCCTCGACGACGTGCGGCAATGTGCGCCCCTGCATGGGATACACCTGCGTCTTCCGCCGCGCTTCCTTCTGCGCTTTCTCGATCGCGTTGGGAACCTGATTCGCCTTCGAATAGCCCACTCCCACCCGGCCGTGGCGATCGCCTACGACCACCAGCGCGCTGAAGGAGAACCTTCGGCCGCCCTTGACCGTCGCGGCGGTGCGATAAATGCCCACCGTGTTCGATTCGAATTCCTGTACTTCGTCCATTACTTCAGGCATGTGTTTCATCCTGAAGCCCATGTTCGTCGAACACGGGCTTCGCTCGACTCAGAACTTCAATCCCGCTGCCCGCGCCGCGTCCGCCAGGGCCTTGACGCGCCCGTGATACCGGAAGCCATTGCGGTCAAACACCACCTGGGTGATTCCCGCCTCCTTGGCGCGGGCCGCGAGATGCTTGCCAACCTCCGCCGCTCCCTTCACGTTGCCGCCATCCTCAACCTTCAGCTCCTTCTCGGTGCTGGCGGCGGCCACGAGAGTCTTGCCTTCCAGATCGTTGATGATCTGCGCATAGGTGTGATTGATCGATCGATAGATCGACAACCTCGGCCGCGCGGGCGTGCCCCTGATCCGCCGCCGAAGCCCGCGCTTCCGCCGCTGCCGCCTGACGATTCGTTCCGTTGCACGTCGCATCGACCTGTTCCTTCTGCGGGAGCGCTCCTTAGGCTCCGAACGCCTTGCCTTGTTTGCGAATGATGATCTCGTCCGAGTACTTGATTCCCTTGCCGTTGTAGGGCTCGGGAAGGCGCTTGGAGCGGATTTCCGCCGCGAACTGCCCCACCGCCTGCTTGTCGTAGCCCGTAATGGTGATGGCCGCGCCTTCGATCACCACCGTCACGCCCTCGGGCAGCGGCAACACCGCCGGCTGGCTGTATCCCACGTTGAGCTGCAGATTCCGGCTTTGCAGCTTGGCGTTCCAACCGACCCCGACCACCTCCAGCTTGCGGGTGAACCCCTTGGTGACGCCGTCGATCATCCCCGCGATGCGCGAACGCGTGGTGCCCCAGAGAGCTCGCGTCTGGCCGTCGTCCATCCGCGCTTCGGGAATCGCGCAGGAAATCTGCTTGCTCGACTCGTCCCAGCTCACCGACACATCGGGGACGTAGTGATATTGCATCTTGCCCTTGGGGCCTTCGACGGCGATGGTCCGCTGCGCCGGGTCGTGCTTGACCTTCACGCCGGGCGGGACCGAAAGTGGTTTCTTTCCAATGCGGGACATGGCAAAGTCCTGAATCGTGAGTCGTGTGTGTGTTTGTGCGTTTGTGCGCTTATTTGTTTGTGCGTTTGTGCGTTTGTGTGCTTGCGCTTCGCTTGACCTTTGGTGAGGTGCGTTTTCTCAGGTGACGATGGCGACGACCTCGCCGCCCACGCGCTCGACCCGGCACTTGCGATCGCTCATCACGCCCCGCGAGGTCGAGACGATGCAGACGCCCATGCCCTGCAGCGGCCGGGGCAGCTCTTCAACCTTGTTGAACACCCGCCGCCCGGGCTTGGAGAGCCGCTCGATCGAATTGATCAGCCGCTCCCCGCGCGGGCCGTACTTCAGGTGCACCTCGATGAAGCCCTGCGCGCCGTCGCTGACGACGTCGAACCGATCGACGTAACCCTCCTCGACGAGCACCTGCACCACGCCGCGGTTGAGCTTGCTGTTGAGGCAGCGCACCCTCCGCGCGCGGTTCTGCACGCCGTTGCGGATCCGTGTCAACATGTCTGCGGTGATGTCCTGCAATGACATTCTTCGTAACTCCGAAGCCCTCCCCTTTCGGGTCGCGGCTAAACAAACCGGTCTTCAATCAATCCGAGATTCCCTACCACGACGATTTCCTCATGCCGGGGACCATCCCCTTGAGCGCCAGCTCGCGGAGGACGATGCGGCTGACGCGGAACTTGCGATAGACGCCGCGGGCCCGCCCGGTGATCTCGCAGCGGTTCTTCTTCCGCGTCGAGAACTTGGGCTCGCGTTTCTGCTTTTCAAACTTTGCCTTGCTTGCCATAAGAAAGTCCTGAGTGCTGTGTCCTGAGTCCTGAGTGCCGAACTGATCTCAGGGTGTCTGCGTTTGTGCGTTTGTGCGTTTCTATTTCTCTTCTTTCCTCACGAACGGCATCCCGAGTTCGCGCAACACATACCGGCTGCGCTCGGGATTGGAATTCTCGAACACGATGTTGATGTTCATCCCGTGGCTCACCGCCACGTTGGCCATGTTGATCTCCGGCCAGACCGCCTGCTCGCTCACGCCCAGCGAATACGACCCCTGCTTGTCGAAGGCGTTGTCCTTCAGACCGCGGAAATCCTTGATGCGCGGGATCGCGAGATTGATCAGCCGGTCGAGAAAGTGCCACATGCGGTCGCCCCGAAGCGTCACCATGATTCCCGAAGGCGAGCCCTCGCGGACCTTGAAGTTCGCCACCGACTTCTTGGCTTTCACCATCACGGGCTTCTGCCCCGTAATGGCGCTGAGTGTTGCGAAGACAGTGTCGCGAATCTCCGGCTTGAGCTTCTGATTCTCGAGGAATCGGCCCACGCCGCAGTTCACGACGATCTTCGACAGGCGCGGCAGCTCGAGCGAATTCTCGAGCTTGAACTCCTGCTTCGCCTTGGGCGCCAGTTCTTCGTGGAACACCTTCTTCAACCGCGGAATTTGTTTCGTTTCTGCAACCATCTTCGTCAGTCCTGAATCATCACGAATACTTCGTAATTTGTGCGTTTGTGCGTTTGTGCGTTTGCTATTTCTTCCCGCCCCGCAGCGTGTGCAGCTCCGAGCCGTTTCGGGCCGCGATGCGAATCTTCGAGCCATCCTTCTTCATGCTGAAGCGCACGCGGCTGGGCTTTCCATCCACCACGGGGTTGACGTTGCTGATGTGAATCGGCATCTCCCGCCGCACCACGCCGCCACGCGGGTTCTGCTGCGTGGGCTTGATGTGCTTGGTGCGGATGTTCACGCCCTTGACCAGCACGCGATCGTTCTTGGTGAGGACCGCCAGCACCTCGCCCACCACTCCGCGGTCGTTCCCCGAGTTCACGATCACCGAATCGCCTTTCTTGATATGACGAGGCATGGTCAGATCACCTCCGAAGCGAGCGACACGATCTTCATGTAGTTCTTCTCGCGCAGTTCGCGGGCCACCGCTCCGAAAATGCGCGTGCCCTTGGGGTTGCCTTCCTGGTCGATGAGCACGCACGCGTTGGAGTCGAAACGAACGTACGAGCCGTCCGGCCGGCGGGTGGGGAACTTGGTCCGAACGATGACCGCCTTCACCTTGTCGCCCGCCTTGATGTCGCTGTTGGGCAGCGCCTTCTTCACCGAGCACACCACGCGATCGCCCACGCCCGCGGTTCGGCGGGTCATTCGCCCGCGCGCGGTCGAGCCCCCCAGCACGCCGATCACATACGCGATCTTGGCGCCCGAGTTGTCCGCCACTTCCAGGCGCGATTCCTTCTGGATCATCGAGGCCGCCCTCCGCTCTCCGCGACGATGCCGCCGGGAACTTCAGTCTGGTGCAGCCCGCCCGCGGCCGGCGCCTTCTCGACCACGCGCACCAAGACCCACGACTTGGTCTTGCTGATCGGCCGGCACTCCGCAATCTCGACCCGATCGCCTACGCGGCTTTCGTTCTGCTCATCGTGCACGTGCAGCACGGTCCGGTTGCGCAGGAACTTGCCGTACTTTGGATGCTTGACGAGATAGGCGATCGACACCTTGCGCGTCTTGTTGCGTGCATCCGATTCCACGACTCCGATGCGGCGCGGCGCCCTCTCGGGCAGGTTGATGTCTTTCAGATGACTCACGATGCCACCTTCTTCATGTTCTTGGCCTGCCGCGCGGTTTGCTCGGTCAGAAGTCGCGCGACCTGACGCCTTGTCTTTCTGAACTGCGATGTGTCCTCGATCTTCTCCGTCACCGCCTGCGTGCGCAGATCGAAGATGCGGCGCTGGATCGACCGGACCTCTTCGCCCAGCTCTTCATCGCTCATGCGGTTGATGTCTTTGCTCTTGCGTGCCATGTCTGAATCTCAAATTTCAAATCTCAAATTTCAAATCTCAAATCTCAAATCTCAAATCTCGAATCTCGAATCTCGAATCTCGAATCTCAAATCTCGAATCTCAGAAACGCTCACACCGCCACTCTTCGTCCCACAAACCGGCAGCGGATCGGCATCTTGTGGGCCACCCGCGCGAGGGCCTGCTTGGCGATGGCCTCCGGAACTCCCGCTACCTCGAACAGCATGGTGCCGGGCTTGACGCGGGCGGCCCAATACTCAACCTCCGCCTTGCCCTTGCCCATTCGCGTCTCCAGCGGCTTCTTCGAAATGGGCTTGTCGGGGAAGACGCGAATGATCACGCGGCCCTGACGGCGAAGGAAGTGCATGCACGCGACGCGGCCGGCCTCGAGCTGTCGTGCCGTCACCCAGTGCGTATCCAGCGCCTGCAATCCGTAGTCGCCATACGCGACATAGTTGCCGCGCGTGGCGTTGCCGCGCATCTTGCCGCGCTGCTGCTTGCGGAACTTCACTCGTTTCGGCATTCGAGGCATTGGCTAGTCCTGAGTCCTGAGTCCTGGGGCGTTCTAGTTCCCGAGTTTGTGCGTTTCTGCGTTTGTGCGTTTGTGCGTTTGCCTTACCGTCGCCCACGGGCCCGGGCCCTCGCGCCCGCTGCTTTCGATTCTTCTTCCTGGGCATCCGCGTACATGCCCTTGTACACCCACACTTTCACGCCGATCGATCCGTACGTCGTGTGGCTCTCGGCGAAGCCGTAATCCACGTTGGCCTGCAGCGTCGTGAGGGGGATCGATCCCAGCCGCGTCTCCAGCCGCCGGCTCATCTCCGCGCCGCCCAGCCGTCCGGAGAGCAGAATCCGCACACCCTGGGCGCCGTTCTGCATGGCCGCCTCGCACCGCTGCTTGATGACGCGGCGGAAATTCGCACGCTTCTTGAGCTGCTCCGCGATCGACTCCGCGATCAGCACCGCCTCAGTGTCCGGATTCTTGATCTCAACGATCTTGATGACCACCTTGCGCCCCGTCAGGGCCTGCAGGTCGGCCGTCAGCTTCTCGACCTCCTGCCCCTTGGGCCCGATCACCAGTCCCGGCCGCGCCGTGCGCAGAATGACCGTCAGCTCCTCGCGCGTGCGCTCGATGATGATGTCTGCGACAGCCGCAAAGGGAGGCGTGCGATTCAGCCGCCTGTCGACGTACTTGCGGATCCTGAAATCCTCGACCAGCAGTTCGCCGTACAGGGCCTTGGGCGCGAACCACCGGCTCTTGTGACCCTCGGTCACACCGACGCGGAACCCGAATGGATGTACTTTCTGTCCCATGTTGATCTTCTTCTGAGCGAGCCCGGCCGTCCGCGGCCCGGGCACTCCCGGTCTATCACTTAGTCCTTTTCATCCACGATGATGTGCAGGTGGCTGGTGCGCTTCAGGATCGGATGTGCCCGGCCGCGATCCTTCTCCTGAAATCGCTTCAGAGTCGGCCCTTCATCCACGCGCGATTCCGTCACAAAAAGCTCGGTCACATCCGCATCCTGCTCCTCCGCATTGGCGATGGCGCTCTTGAGGACGCCCTTGAAGTAGTACGCGGCCCGCTTCTTCGAAAACTCCAGCTCGGTGAGCGCCTGGTCCACGCGCTTGCCGCGGATCAGTTCCGCGACCAGGCGCGCCTTGCGGGGCGCGATCCGTGCAAATCGATGTGTCGCCTTGTACGCCATGGTTCACTCCGTACGCCAATCGTTTCACACGCCCACTTTCACTCCGCCGGGGCGGCCGCGCCTTCCGCGGTCTTCATGCCTTCCTTCTTGTTGGTGTGGCCGCGGAACAGCCGTGTGTGGCTGAACTCGCCCAGCTTGTGCCCCACCATGTCCTCCGTGCAGAACACGTCGATGAAGTGCCGCCCGTTGTGCACCTGAAACGTGTGCCCCACGAACTCTGGCACGATCGTGCACGCTCGCGCCCATGTCTTGATGGGCGCGCGGCGGTTCTTTTCGTTGAGCCGCTCCACCTTGCGGTAGAGCTTCTCATCAACAAACGGGCCCTTCTTCAGTGATCGTGACATTGCTTCAATTCCTGCGGAAGCCCACGTTCGGTGAACGTGGGTGTCAGAGCGTCAATTGTCCGTAGCGCCTCGAGCGCCTTCGTCGAAGAATGCGCGCGTTGCTCCACTTGTTGCGGGCCCGAGTCTTGCCGCCCTTGGCCAGCGTGCCGGATTCGCTCGCCGGCGGGCGGTTGCCCTTGCTGCGGCCTTCGCCGCCGCCCAGCGGGTGAGTGTGGTGGCTCTTGGCCACGCCGCGCGTCTTGGGGCGCCGCCCCATCCAGCGGTTCCGGCCGGCTTTGCCGAGCTTGGTATTCTGATGATCCTGATTGCCGATCTGCCCGATGGTGGCGCGGCACTCAAGCGCGACCTGTCGAATCTCCCCCGAGGGAAGCACGAGCGTGGCCCACCTTCCTTCCTTGTTGGTCAACCGCGCCCCCACGCCCGCCGACCTGCACAATGACCCTCCCTTGCCCGGCTCGAACTCGATATTGTGCAGCGTCAGGCCCGTCGGAATGTGCTTGAGCGGCATGCAGTTGCCGTTCTTGGGATCGATCGCGTCCGCCGAGCTCAGCAGTTTCTCGCCCACCTTCACACCACGCGGCGCGAGAATGTATCGCTTCTCGCCATCTTCATACTCCAAGAGCGCGATGTGGCACGTGCGGTTGGGATCGTATTCGATGCTCACCACGGTCCCGGCCGAGCCATCCTTGTTGCGCTTGAAGTCGATGCGGCGATAGCGGCGCTTGTGGCCGCCGCCGCGGCCCTGAACGGTGACGATCCCGCGCTGGTTGCGCCCCGAGCTTCGCTTGAGCGGCGCAAGCAGCGACTTCTCCGGCTCGCTGCGGGTGACTTCGGCGTGGACGTTCACCGAAGCATTGCGCCGGCCGGCGCTGGTTGGCTTGTACTGTCGAGTAGGCATTGCAAATCAGTTCGAGGTTCGTAGTTTGTGCGTTTGTGCGTTTCGCTTCGCGGACCTTCGGTGAGGCGCGTTTCAGAACAGTTCGATCTTGTCCTCCGGGTGAACCTTGACGATGGCGCGCTTGACCGTCGGCAATTGCACCGCGCCGTACTTGTATCGTTTGATTTCTCCGCGGCGATTCATGGTCGCCACGCTCAGCACGCGCACCGAATACAGCGATTCCACCGCCCTGCGGATTTCCTTCTTGGTCGCGCGGGAATCCACCTCGAAGGCGACCCGGTTGTGCTCCGTCCCTGCGGTCGATTTCTCCGTGATCAGCGGCCGCCGAATGACCGTGGTGGCTTCCATCACGCGGCCTCCTTTCCGGCTGAGGCCGTCTTGTTCGCCGTCCCGTCGATGAACGCCAGCAGCGACGCCTTGTCCAGCACCAGGTAGCGGTGGTTGAGCAGATCGAACACGTTGAGCTGATCGATCCGCAATACCGAGACATCCGCGAGGTTGCGGGCCGAGAGCAGGCCGTTGCGGTTCCCTGCGTCCAGAGCAATCAGGCACGTGCGATTCACGCCCAGTGCATCGAGAATGTCCCGCATCGCGCCCGTCTTTGGCTCGTTGAACGCGAGAACATCGATCACTTTTACTTCGTCATCCACCAGCTTGGCGAGGAGCGCATTTCGATTGGCGAGCCGGCGCATCTTCTTCGGCATCTCCTGCCGGAAGGCGTCACGGGTGCGCGACTTCGCGAATGCCACGCCGCCGCCCTTGCGGATGTTGGTGCGCTTGGGACCCACGCGGGCATTGCCGGTGCCCTTCTGGCGATAGAGCTTCTTGGTGGAGCCGGCGATCATGCCCTTGCTCTTGGTGCGGGCCGAGCCCTGCCGCTGGTGGGCGTGCTGCCTGACATAGGCCTGCTTGAGCAGGGCGGGGCGCACTTCGCCTCCCAGCGTGGCCTCGTCGATCTTCAGGGAATCAATCTTCTTCCCGGCCTTGTTGTACACAGCGAGTTCTATCATGGCTTGGACCTGTGCCGCCGCGTGCCGCGGGGCTCTTCGCCTCGCCCTCCCGGCATCTGTTCTTCGGGGATGCCGGGCAGGGGTCGACTCGGTGTTGAGTGATGGACGATTCGTGATGAGTGATCAGCGATGCATTCCGGTTTGTGCGTTTGTGCGTTACTACGTTTACTTCTCGCCCTTGCTCTTGTAGAGGCGCTTGGCGTCGCGGATGAACACCAGCCCGCGGTTGGGCCCCGGCACCGGCCCCTTCACGAGCAAAAGGTTCATCGCGGGGTCGATTCGGATGACATCGATGCTGCGCACCGTGACGGTTTCGTGCCCCATGTGCCCCGCCATGCGCTTGCCCTTCTTGGGCTTCGGGCCGCGGCCGCGGTTGGTCGCGTGCGAGCAGATCGATCCGGCTGATCGGTGCTTGCGCTCGGTGCCGTGGCTTGCTCCCAGCCCGCCGAAATGGTGGCGCTTCATCACGCCCTGGAAGCCCTTTCCCTTGCTGGTCCCGATCACATCGACGTACTTGATGCTCTCGAACACGCCGACATCCACAGTCTGGCCCAGCGCGAACTGTCCGGCTTCCTTGTCATCATTCAGCCGGATTTCCCGGTGAAACCGCTTGGGAGAAGCGCCCGCCTTGTGATCGTGCGCGATGAGCTGTTGCGTGCTCCGCCGCGGCTTGATGTCTTCGTACGCAAGCTGGACCGCACTGTAGCCGTCTGTTTCGACGGTCTTCACCTGCGTGACGGCGCACGGCCCCGCCTGAATCACGGTGACGGGGACATTGCGCCCGTCTTCCATGAAGTAGCGCGTCATGCCGACTTTTCTTCCCAGGATTGCCGCAGTCATGAGACGAAACTCCATCCGTCGCCTGGGGCTGGTTCGGTCTCTGTGTGACCGGCCCGCGTGGCGCTCGCAGTTGCTCTGAGATTTCCGAAATCAGCCAACGAAAACGGCCGCCCCCGCCGGGGTCGGCCGCCAATCCAATCACTCCTATGCCTTGATCTTCACGAACACGCCCGCAGGCACCACCAGGCGATTGAGCGCTTCGACCGTGCGGTCGTTGGGCTCCATGATGTCGATGATGCGCTTGTGCGTGCGGATTTCAAACTGCTCGCGCGATTTCTTGTGCTTGAACGACGACCGGTTGACCGTGTAGATCTCGCGGCGCGTCGGCAGCGGCACCGGACCGGCCACCCGAGCGCCGGTCCGCTTGGCATGATCGACGATCTCCTTGGCTGATGAATCCAGCGCCTGGTGATCGTACGATTCCATCCGAATTCGAATCCTGCCGCCTTCCATCGCTTTCTGACCCGCTTTCGCGCGACCACCGGCCGCGAATTCCTGACCTCTGACTTCTGACCTCTGACGTCTGACGTCTGACTTCTGCCCTCTGCCCTCTGTTTCCCCTCTCCCACCGGGAGAGGGGCCGGGGGTGAGGGAAGTACAACCCTGCCCGCCCGTTCCAACCGAATTGTCTGACGCTGACCAGCCGCCCATTGCCCCTCAAGGAACGGGTCTGCCAGCCGGTTCTCCTCCCTGATCCGAGACGGGGATCATATCCCTCGTTCCCACCCTGTCAACGGAGGCGTCAACCAGCCGCAACCATCTATCTGCGATCGTATCTCAACACTCGTTTCGAACGACCGCTTGCCGGTACACTGACGGTGGTTGATTCCGTCTTGCCTCCGGGAGTTCCAAGCCATGCCATTCCGCCTTCTCACGATTCTCGTTGCGGTCCTGATGTCCGGCCCGTTGGGCGCCGTGCCGCAGGACCCTGATTCGCCGGACTTTCGACCCCAGGAGTACGGCCTCAGCCCCACACCGTTGGTCAACGAATCCCTGGGGTTGACCTTCTATTACCCTTTGAACGCCAACATCTCAGTCGCTCAGAGCGGGACCAGCACGCACATCGTGCTCGAGGATGGGGAGATCCGCACCGAGGGCCCGATCTGGCGAATCAGCATCCGGGCCGCAGGTGTTCCCGCCGAATCCGCGGCCGGCCTCGCTGCCGATCTGCTCAGACAATTCCGGAGAAGCGATCCAGCCGTCAAGGTCCTTCAGGATGAGCCCTTCGATCTCGGCGGCCGGGATGGACACCTGCTCTATGTTGAAAGCGAGGTCGATGGCGGGCGCGAGGTGGGCGGCTACCTCATCGCCGCGACCGGCGAAAAACGCTTTCTTGTCTTCCGCATCGGCACGCAGCCGCAGGTTTTCGAGCGCGTCCGCGCCGAACTCCTGCCCATGTTTCGCACGGTTCGGGTCACCAGCGCTGCGGAGATCAAGGCCCAGCGCGAGGCCCAGATCGCGCGCGCGACCGAAGCGATCCAATCCTTCACACACGAGCGGCTGCAATCGCTCGTCGGCCTGTCCCAGTGGTATCGCATCTATCGACCCACGCGGACCGGCGATCGACGCGATGAAATCGAGATCGGCTACTACAACATCGAAGTCCGCGAGGGCAAGCGCGGCGAAACCAATCCCGGACGCAATGAGGACAGCTTCACCGCCGGCGAGCACGACATCGGCCTGCTGGTGGTCATGGATGCGCGCTACCTCGAGAGCATCGAGCGCGGCATCATCAACGACGTCCAGATCAGGTTCTGGCTCAAGTGGGATCGCAGCGAAGAGGTGTGGCTGGCCCGCGTCACCCGCAGGCAGGACAACGAGTCGCGCACCAACGGCGAAATGGGAATTCGCACCCCACCCGAACTCGGCTACAGCAAGCTGGCCATCGTCCGGAATTCGATCGAAACCCGCGAGCGGCAGGATTTGAGCTACGTCGTCAGCGAGCCTTACTTGTCGCAGGCTGAGGTCTACCTGCTCGGCTCGCTCCTGCCGCGCGACGGCACGATCACGGGCGACATGGCCTTCCACTATTACGAAGCGTCGCTGGATCCCACGCAAACCCTGCCCGTGCGCGTGGATACATGGGGCCCGGCCAGCGACGGCTCTGGCAATTGGGTCCTCGAATCGCATCTTCTGCCTGACTTCCCGCCCATCATTTCGATCTACGATCGTCAGGGGAACCTCATCCGTCGCGAGAAGAACGACGGATCGATCACGGAGCCGATTGAGGTTGACCAACTGCTCGAAATCTGGAGGCGAAAGGGGCTTCCGACGGGAAACTGAGGCCCCGTGATGGTCAATGTGCAATTGCCATCGCGACCCGCCAGCAGCCGCGGATGGAAGTCCGCGGGGTACTGCACGCTGCTCGCGGCGATGGCCGGCGGTTGCGCTTCGAATCGACTCCCCTCTCAGGACGACACCGCGAGCATCACCGCGGGGCGCGCGCCCCTTGCAGCGGAATCCATCTATCCGTTGAACGACATCGAGGACACCTACTTCGTGTCGCATCGGCAGGATGAGGAACGGACCAACGAGATCTTCATCCTTCGCCGCTATCCCACTATGGATTTCAATGCGCAATGGGCGAACGACGAAAACGGCGAGCGAACGCAATACTGGCGCAGAGAACCCAACGGCGACATCGTGATGACTGCATCGGTCGAACATAAAGAAGATGCACTTGCACTGTTCGATCCCCCCTTGGTGATTGCGCCCGCTCGACTCGAACCCGGCGTCGCATACGAATCGATGTCAGAAATGCGCGTGGTGCGGGCCAGCAATCCCGATGTGGAGCGCACGCGCGGCTCCTGCCGACGTGTCATGGAGTACGTCGGTGATGAGGTCATTGAGTCCATCTTCGGCGAGGGGACTTTCGCGCGAATCGAGGTTCAGTTCGGCTCCGACCTCAGCCTCGCAACGACCGAAACAAACACGATCTTGTGGGTCTGGCCCGGCCACGGAGCCCACTTTGAGGAGCGCTCGGAACTGACGAAAGCACTCGGCCTCTTCGGCGAGCCAAAGTTCATGCGCCTCGAGTGGGCGGGGATTCCGCTGGAATATCAACCATCGAACGGCGAGTGATGCGCGCGCGGATCTCGTGATCTATTGCGTCCAGCATCTCGCGCGGATAGAGCGGAAACGCCCAGTCGCGGCGGGAGATGATCTCCTGCGTAGCCGCGAGTTGGATCAGCTGCTGTTGATGATCGCGCGCCTTTTGGATGGCGGGCGCATGAGCACTGCGCGCCTCATCGAGCCAGCGGTGATACTCGAGGAACTTCTCGCGACGCTCGCGCGAATGGCGCGGAGCGGCGGCAATGGCAGCGAGCCACTCCCTCTTTTCCGTCGATACCGCGGAACCATCCGAGGAACATGGATCGTGCAGAATCCGCCGAAACTCGTGTCGCGCCTCTTCGACATCGGCCTCAAATACAGGTTCCGTAGCGGCGCGGAAAAGAAATGCGTCCGCCGTCGCCATCGTCATCGGACACACGGGCAGCCCCAGCCAGTCGCGAATCCACTTCTCCATCGCCGCGTCGTACTCGACGCCGCCCCGGCCATGGATGAAGAGATCGCAGACAACCAGCCGCATGATCGCCGTCATCAACAACGCGCGCGGCCGCAGGCACGAGAGGTCGATCTCATTGAGTTCATTACTGAATAGCGCTTGCCGCTTGCGATCCTCATCAATCCGCCACAAGGGAAGTTCAACAATCTCGCCGCGCGATTCGAGCGGTCGCACATCGCCTGTCCCGTCCTTCACCGCTTTGTTGTAAGCGCGGGCGCAATTCACTGCATCGTCGCGCATGACGCCGACAATCTCGCGCCCCAAGGAGGTATTGAGCAGTTGGGATGCGCACAGCAGCCATGGCCGCGACATCCATGCCTCGAGGTGCTCGTTCACCGCGAACGCCATCTGCCACGCCAAGGAGGATTCCCTCTCATGACCTCGCAGCGAAGCTTCGATCGATCGCAGCCCCGGTGTGATCGAGTCGATGGCAGGGCGCGCGACCTGCTCGGCAGTATCGAGCGCCCGCAAAGCGGGGAACTCACCCGTCGGCCGCTCCATCGGGCTTCCATAAGCCGAATGCAGAATCCATGATCCTGAAGGCGGAGCGACCAGCATCACGCGCTCCACGTGCAGCGCGTCATCTTCCCCCTGCGCCGGCACCGCCATGTGCACGCAGTCATTGTCATCCTGATCGACGACCAGGTGCAGTGAACAGGCGCGCTCGCGCCCGATCGTTTCGACCACCGCATCGGCCGCGAGGAACTTCGCGAGAATCCCCGGGTGCCAGAATCCCGCCTGATGGCCGGCCGCGATGATGATCCGATCCTCCGGCAGCCCGAGTTCGCGGCGGGTCAGCGCCTTCCATTCCGAGAGCTTCCGACCCCGCCACGCCACATCGCCGCGCGCTGCGCGAGCCAGCGCAGGCCATGACCCCGGCTCTGGTTCCAAATGAACATCGGACGCCATCGCACCACGATATACAGGTGCCTCACTTAGAGTCGCTAACACAATGGGTGCCACGGTCGAGCCGCCGTGGCTCGCCCGTGCGGCATGTCCTTGCATGTTCGCACGGGCGACGCGAAGCGCGTCGGCCGTGCCACCCATCTCGTTCGTTTTGTGAGGCGCTCTTACGGGGGATGTTCTCGCGAACGATGGAACCGGGCCTCACCCGCAGCGGCAATCCACGCACGTCGCTTCGCTTTCCCCGCCCAGGCCCTCCATGGCGCCGCGTGGCAGCCGCTCCGCACAGCGGACGATTTCGATGTGCATCGTCTGCCGGTAATGGTCCAGCCGGCGCCTGGGATCATCCAGCGTCCCGCCAAATGTGCGCGTCGGATCGTTGTAGATCAGCCGCACGGGAATTTCTCGGATGCGCACATCGTTCGCCACCGCCTGCACCCAGAACTGCATGGGAAACGCATAGCCATCCACATCCAGGTCCAGCCGCTTGATCGCATCCACCCGATATGCCTTGAACCCGCAGAACGAATCCGTCAGCGACAGGTTCAGCCGCGCGTTCAACTCTTCGGTGATGACTTTGTTGATCGCGCGGCGATCCTCCGGCGGCGCGCCCTCGGAATCCGCGGCCAACGGGTGCATGTAGCGGCTGCCGGAGATCACATCGGCATCGTCTTCGCGAATGGCGTGCACGAAGCGCGGAATCGCCTCGGGCTCGTGCTGCTCGTCGCAGTCCATGGTGATCAGCCAGTCGAAGCCATCGCACTGCGCCCAGCGGAAGGCATCCTGCATCGAGCGGCCGTAGCCGCGGTTGGTCGCGTGCCGCACCACCTCGACCGATTGCTGCGCCAGCAGCATGGGCGTCGAATCCGTGGAGCCGTCGTCGATGACGAGAATATCGCCTGCGAAGCGCCGCACACGGTTGAGCACGCGCGCGACGTACTTTTCCTCGTTATAGACGGGAATGGCGACGAGGGTGCGAGGCGTGCCCGATCGTGCAATCATCGTCAATTGCTCCCCCTTCCCGGACGGTCGCGGATGGTAGGGCGATGAGATGGCGGAAACCACTGATGCGAATGCCGGGCGCATGCCGTCGCTCGCATTACAATCAACCGCATGGCGCTCCTCTCCCTCGCCGCGGCTGACCTCGGCAGCTCACTGATCGTCGATCTCACCGCCGTGCTGGTCACGGCCGCAGCGGTCGCGCTGCTGATGCAGCGCATGCGCCTGGCCGTGATTCCCGGCTTCCTCATCGCGGGGGCCATCCTCGGCCCGGGCATGCTCGGCCTCGTCAGTCACCCCGAGAGTCTCGATGCCATCTCTTCGCTCGCGATCATTCTGCTCATGTTCGGCATCGGCCTGCAGCTTCACCTCTCCGTGTTGCGGCACAACCTCGCGCGCATGGTGTTCGCGGGCGCGGGCTCCTGCGCCGTGTCCGTGCTGGTGGGCTGGCCCTTGGCGATGGCCTTCGGCCTCGACGCCCCCGCCGCCATCGCGGTCGCCATGGCCCTCTCGCTTTCTTCCACCGCGGTCGTGCTGCGCATTATTTCCGAGCGCCGCGAACTGCACCACACGACAGGCCGTCTCGCACTTTCGATCCTCGTCATCCAGGACCTCCTCGTCCTGCTCATGCTCGCGGCAATGCCCGCACTGGCGCGATGGGCCGGGACTGGTGGCGAGAGTCTGATCGACAACGCCGAGGCCGCACTCTCCGGCGATGGCTGGCTGCAGTTTCTCGGCGATGCCTCGATCCGCATCGCGGGCATCGCCGCCCTCATCGTGTTTGGGCGCCTCCTGCTGCCGCGAATCCTTCATGAATCCGCGCGCGGTCAGACCGGCGATGTCCTCATGCTTGTCTCGGTCGCGGCCGCGATTGGCGCGGCCATGGCGACAGACCTGCTTGGCTTCTCCCTCGAACTCGGCGCCTTCCTCGCGGGCTTTCTCCTCGCCGGCACGCCGTTCCGCCATCACCTGATCGGCCAGGTCGGCCCGCTGCGCGATCTCTTCATCGCCGTCTTCTTCACCACGGTCGGCATGGCCCTCAATCCTGCCGCGCTTCTCGAATGGTGGTGGATCATTCTCCTGGGTGGCGCGCTCATGAGCACGCTCAAGGGTCTCATCATCGGCGGAACCGCGTGGGCGCTGGGGGCTACCGCGGCAGTCGCATCCGCGGTCGGCTTCGCCCTCGCCCAGGCGGGCGAGTTCAGCCTGGTGCTCCTCGACAATGCAGGGCCGGGCGAGGGAAATCTGAACCTGCTCTCGGTCGAAGTCCACGCCAACGCCATCGCCATCGTCGTCGTCTCGCTGATCATCACGCCCGCACTGGTCGCGATCGGCCGGCACGCGGGCCCATGGCTGCACTGGCTGCCTCCCGCGCCATGGTTCCGCCGCACCATGCTGGGAGAAGACGCGGGACCGAAGCGCCAGACCGCCGCGCAAGGATCCCGCCGCGTCGTCATCGGCGGCTACGGCCCCGTCGGACGGCAGATCGCCGAACTCCTTGAGCGCGAGGGCGTCGAGACCACCGTCATCGAGCTCAACCCCGTCACCGTGAGCGCCGAGAGCAAGCGCGGCCGCGCCATCCTCTACGGCGATGTCTCCAATGAAGAGGTCCTGCGCTCCGCCGGCATCGATAACGCCCTCGCCCTGGTGCTGACGATTCCCGATGAGGAGGCCGCCCTCCGCGCCTGCGCCGTGGCGAAACGCATCTCGCCGCAGGCCTTCATCGTGGTGCGCACGACGACGGCGGGGCAGGCCTCGCTGGCGGAGGCCTTAGGAGCGGAGCACGTCGTCGCCGATGAACAGGCCACCGCCGAAGTCATGCAGCGCACAGTCATGGAGCACTGCGGGATCAATGCGAAAAAGCAGGGCGACAGTTGAAGATCAGTTCACGGCGATCGGCACGCAAATCCCAGCCGCTCAACTTTCCAGATCCGCGGCCCCCTTTTTCAACTGGAGGACCCGTTCTTCCCCCTGCTTAGGCGGCGCCACCCGGCCCGAGCATGGCGGCGCGAAGCTCAACCACTCAACCCCAATTCAGCCGTCACAACCGATTTCCGCGCCCGCTCCTCCGCGCATCGGAATCCTTGAATTCGCAGGGAAAACGCGGAAAACGTCAGAACCAGTCGTCCAACTTGTCTAATGAACGCGCCAATTCGTCAATTGGAAGCGCCATTTCGTCAATTCCCCGCGCCAATTCGCCTCTTCCCCCGTTCCCGAGGCGAGTTCCTTCGTTCAGGAGTGGAGTTCCCGCGTTCATTTCGTCTCTTCCCCCGTTCCAGAGACGAGTTGGGCGATTGGTTCTGACGTTTGACGCGTTCATTTCGCAAGCGGAACAGGTACTCCCGTCAGCTCAACCGCGGCCCTCGGAGGATCACCTCTCGAAGTCTCATGTACGCCGCCCCGCCTGGTCACCTCACGGGCTCTTCTCGCGAGCGCACCAATTCCATTCACATGCTCACGCCGGGAGGAGCGCAACTCAGTCCATCATTTCGCGAACTCGCGGCAACGGTCGGGTGCCATGGGGTCGCCGCGGCGACCCTTGCTTGCCCGTGCCGATTCGTGTGCTGGAGAACCAACTCGCGCGGTAGAATCTCAGCATGAAGAACCGGCTGGTGCGCATTTTCATGTGCCTGATCCTGGGCGCAATCACCACGGTCGCCGTGGCGTGGGGACTGTCATTGCTGGTACGAGCCAACAGCACAAATCCTTCGCAGCAAGGCTGGACAAGGCGTACTGCCGCTATACAGCGAGAGAACGTGACAAGCCGGCAAACTCACTGGAGTATTCGCGAGTTCTCGAAGCCCGGATCATTGTTGGTGGTGGTGACGGCAGTCGGGAATCCTAGCCGGGACGAAGGATCGTTCGACGATCTCCTTCCACCCATTCCAGGGTTACGGGACGACATGGCGCGGTTCGATTCTGCACAGGCCACGCTGAATTCCCAGCCGGGCTTTTTCTACTGGGATGGACGCGGGTGGCCATTCATCGCGCTTGCGGCCCATTGGGATTGGTTCTCCCAAAGCGCGTGGCCTGATCCGCCGATTACAGCCGGCTTTGCCCTGACCAATCAGGCGTCTGGGCCTCCTTCGCCCTATGGCATCTGGCCCTACGGCATTCACGATCTGCGCGCATGTCCCACCACAGTCCTGCTTTCCGGCTTTGTGATCGACACACTCTTCTATGCCGCGATCTGGTTCGGAGTGTTCTTCGGGTTCACCAGCGCGAAGCGATTCATCCGGGTGCGCCGCGGCCGATGCCCGCGCTGCGGCTATGACCTGCGGGGACAACTCGGTGCCGGATGTCCGGAGTGCGGCTGGAATCGCGCCGGGGACACTGCGGGGAGAGTTGCAGAGAGGGGCGGCTAGCCCCTCTCTGCGCCGCACCTCTCCTCGCGCTCGATCGTTGACCCTCTGTGACGCTACCATCGATCCACCGGGAATCATGCACCTACAGGAGGGCCATTCACATGTTGGCATCGTTCCTTCATTTCCTTGCACTGGCAACGCTGGCTGCGCCTGCACATCAGGACCGGGTTTCAGATCGCCTCGACAACTCCCCGCGACACCACGAATGGGTCAATGTCGCCGCCCCCGACCGCTCAATCCGCTGCTTCATCGTCTATCCCGAAGTCGAGGAGCAGGCCACCGCGGTCCTTGTCATTCACGAGAACAAGGGGCTCGCCGACTGGGTGCGCAGCGTGGCCGACCAGCTCGCCGAGCACGGCTACATCGCCATCGCCCCCGATCTGCTCTCGGGAGATGGCCCGGGCGGCGGCAACACCGATGCCTTCGAATCGGTCGATGCCGCAACTCAGGCCATCTATGCCCTCGATGGCGATGAAGTGCATCGCTCGCTCAACGCCGTCGCGGATCACGTGACCAAGCTCGAGGCCTGCAACGGCACGCTCGCCGTCGCGGGATTCTGCTGGGGCGGCGGGCAGTCGTTCCGCTTCGCGACGATGCGCGATCAACTCGCCGCCGCCTTCATCTTCTATGGTTCCGCGCCCACCGAGCGTGAAGCCCTCGCGAAGATCGACTGTCCGGTGCATGGCTTCTACGGCGGCAGCGATGCCCGCATCAACGCCAGAATCCCCGCCACCGAAGCCGCCATGAAGGAACTCGGCAAGACTTACGAGCCGGTGATCTACGAAGGCGCGGGCCACGGCTTCATGCGGGCTGGCGAAATGCCGGATGCAACTGAGGCCAACAGGAAGGCCCGCGAAGAAGCGTGGGAGCGGTGGAAGGAACTGCTCGCCGGCCTTGCGCCGGAGGATGCCACAGAAGTCGATCGCTATGATGCGGCCTCCGCTGCATCGCCCACGCATTCATCAATATTGCAGCAAACAGAGGAGGAACCCATGCCCACGATCACGGTCGGCGCCGCCGCGCCCGATTTCACACTCAAGACGCAGGATGATAAGGATTGGAAGCTCTCAGATCAGCGCGGCAAGCGCGTCGTCCTTCTCTGGTACCCGCTGGACTGGAGTCCCACCTGCGAGAAGGAAAACTGCCGCATCGGCCACGATGTGCAGCTTGGCGGGCCGGACACAGTCGTGGTCGGCATCAGCCGCGATTCCACCTGGTCGCACAAGGCCTTCAAGGCGGAGCGCAATCTGACGCACGATCTGCTGGCCGACCCAATGCTGGATGTGACCAAGAAGTATGGCCTCGTGCATCCCGCGGTGCCCTTCATCTCCCATCGCGCGACAGTCATCATCGACCGCGATGGCAAGGTCGCGTGGGTGCAGATCCAGGAGAACACGAAGGAAGAGCGCGACTGGAACGCGGTGAAGGCGGCGCTGGCCCGCGTGAAATGAAACCAATGCAACCACCGAGGCACTGAGGCACAGAGAGAGCGAATTGTTGATTGAGGATTGACGATTCGGGCCGATGCGTGGCGCCTTTACCAGAACAGCAGTACAGCAGCTCAGCAGATCCCAAAATCACAAAACCAAAAACCCCTCTGTGCCTCTGTGCCTCAGTGGTTGCATTCAAGGGGCCAGGCGTTCGATGAGCCATGACCCATCCGCCTCTCTCGTGTACCGCAGCCGGTCGTGAAATCGCGCCGGCCGGCCCTGCCAGAACTCGATCACTTCTGGAACGACGCGATAGCCGCCCCACCAGTCCGGCGGCTCGATGACGGGTGTGTTCGCGAATCGCTGCGCGATCTCTTCGTACCGCGCTTCGAGCGCGGCCCGATTTGCGACCACTTCGCTCTGCGGCGAGGCCCACGCCGCAAGCTGGCTTTCGCGGGGACGGGTGATGAAGTACGCCCGCGTCTCCTCGCGCGAAATCTTCTCGACCGAGCCGTCGATCCGGACCTGCCGGTTGAGCCCGCTCCAGTAGAAGAGGAGACTCACGCTCGGGTTGGCCGCGAGCTCCTGCGCCTTGCGGCTGTGGTAGTTGGTGAAGAAGACAAAGCCGCGCTCATCGAACTCCTTGAGGAGCACGGTTCGAGCATCCGGCCGGCCCGATGCATCCGCAGTCGCAAGCGTCATGGCATTTGCTTCGATGAACCCGCTGCTCTGGATGGCTGCCTCGAACCACCGCGCGAACTGCTCGATGGGATCGCGCGCGACATCCTGCTCGTCCAGCGACTGGCCCTCATACTCCCGGCGAAGATCGGAGATTGCCATGGGCGGGATTGTAATTCACCACGGAGAACACGGAGGGCACGGAGTGGACCAAAGAGGGTGGAATGCGCCGACTTGTCGATCATGGGGTCACCCGGACGAGCCGGCGGTGCCTGATCGCCAGCAGGAGAATTCCGCTTGCGCCGACAACACTTGCTGTGATCCGCATTTGAAGGAGCTCCGCTCCTGTCAATCCGGAAGGAATCCCGCCGAGCAGAATGGGAAACCAGCCGATCATTGCACCCAGGAGGCACGCTGCCCCATTCTTCATCAAAGCGTCCTTGTGCCACAGGATCAGGAGGGCAGCGAACCCCAATAGCAGAAGAGCTGCCGCAAACGTGAATCGATCCGTGGTAGGATCTGAGCTTGAAATGAAATGACGAGAAAAGGCCATCGCAATCAGGATTGCGGACAGGGAAATTCGAAGCACTGCGGCAACACTCGGTGACAATTGGCACCTTCAGTTCTTTGTTCTTTCCGTGCCCTCCGTGGCCCTCCGTGGTGCATTCATCCCTCCCCCGGCTCCGTCATCGACCACGGATCGAGGAGTTCATCCAGTCGCTTGGGATCGATGAGTTTCTTCTCCAGCACGTACTCGCGCACGGTCTGGCCGGACTTGAAGGCGTCCTTCGCCACCTCGGCCGCCTTGTCGTAGCCGATCTCGGGCGCGAGCGAGGTGCACATCATCAGCGACTTCTCGACCATGCCCGTCGCGATCTCTTCGTTCACCTCCAGATCGCGCAGGCACTTGTCCACGAACATCATCGAGCCGTTCGCGAGAAGCGAAATCGACTCGATCAGGTTATCGATCATCATCGGCATTGCGACGTTGAGTTCGAGCAGCCCTCCGATGCCCCCCATGCCGCCCAGCGTCACCGCCACATCGTTGCCGATTACCTGACAGGCAATCTGCATCATCGACTCGCAGATGACGGGGTTCACCTTGCCCGGCATGATGGAACTGCCCGGCTGCGTCGCGGGCAGCGAGAGTTCAAATAGACCACATCGCGGCCCCGAGCCCATGAGGCGCACATCGCTGGCGACCTTAGACAGCGACACCGCGATCGTTTTCATCGCGCCGGAAGCTTCGACGATGCAATCTCGCGTCGCCTGGGCTTCAAAGTGGTTCTTCGCCTCGGCGAACTTCACACCCGTCACTGCCGAAAGACGCTTGCACACAAGAGATGCAAACCGGAGGTGCGTGTTGATGCCCGTGCCGACCGCGGTGCCGCCGATGGGAAGGTTCTTCGCCAGCGCATCCCGCGCCCGCTGCGCCCGTTCGATCGCATACTCCGCCTGGGCCGCGTAGCCGGAGAACTCCTGGCCCAATCTGATTGGCGTGGCATCCATCAGGTGCGTCCGCCCGATCTTGACGATTCTGTCCCACTGCTTCGCCTTCTGCGCCAGTGTCTTGTGCAACGATTTCAGAGCTGGGACGAGTTGGTTCTCGATCGCAACCGCCGCGGCGATCTGCATCGCAGTCGGGAAGGTGTCGTTGGACGACTGGCCCATGTTCACGTGGTCGTTGGGGTGAACCGGGTCCTTCGCGCCGATGGGCTTGCCTTCATAGCGGCAGATGAGGTTGGAGATCACCTCGTTGACGTTCATGTTGGTCGATGTGCCCGAGCCGGTCTGAAAGACATCGATGGGAAAGTGCTGCATGCCGGGCGCGCCTGCGGGCGGGACGCCCGCACTCCCCGACGTGCCCTGTTCAGCGTCAAGGGTTGCGATGATCTCATCACACGCGCGCGCGATCAGTCTGGCGCGCTTCGCATCGAGTTTCTTCAGTTCGAGGTTTGCTTCCGCGCTCGCCTTCTTGAGGAGCGCAAACGCGCGAATGACCGCCGGCGGAACCGGCCGCCCCGAAACTGGAAAATTGAGCACCGCGCGCTGCGTGGTCGCGCCATAGAGGGCATGAGCTGGCACGGTCATTTCGCCCATGCTGTCGCGCTCCGTGCGCGTGGAGGGGCCGGAAGTGGATACGGGACGCGAGGAACGCCTGTTCGCCATGCCTGAACCTAGCACGAGCCCACCAATTTGTCATGTTCGAAAGCGGGTGCCATGGGGTCGCCGCGGCGACCTGCGCTTGCCCGTGCTGGTTGCCAGTTTCCCCACAACCACGGGCAAACTTCGTTTGCCCATGGCACCCGATCGTAACCCCTTATCCATCCGCCAACCCGACCAGCAACAGCACTCCATAAAGGATGAAGATCGCCACGATTCCCGCCGCGCCGCCCACCGGCGCGCCGATCAGGAAGCCGATCGCCCCGCCCCAGCTCAACCCCAGCCAGGCTCCGGCAACCGCGCCGCCGAGGAATCCCAGAGTCGAGAACACCATCATGATCGGATGCGCAGCGAACACCTCCGCCAGCGTGCCCAGCAGCCAGAACTTCGGGTCTTTTTCTTCTTCATCGCGAGTCATGGAAGGCAACCACAGAGGCACTGAGGCACGGAGATTGATGAATGCTTGTCAAGTGAAATGCGTCGCACTGTGTTTCCTCCGCTCCCCTTCTCAATCACCCTCTTCTCTGTGTCTCTGTGCCTCTGTGGTTATTCCGAATTCAGGTCGGCAGAATTCGCGGCAGCACCTCCCCCGCCTTGCCGCTCAATTCGATATCGGCGAGATGGCTGGCACCGCTCGCATCAGGATTGACCACCACAATCTTCGCGCCGCGCGACTTCGCCAGGCCGATCAGACCCGCCGCGGGATGGACCTCGGCGCTCGTGCCGATGACCAGCAGCAGATCGCACTCCTCGCACGCCCGCTCGGCGCGATCCCATGCGCCGCGAGGGAGCATTTCGCCGAACCAGACGACATTCGGCCGCATCGGAGCAGCGCATACCCGACATGTCCGACAGAGAGGTGGATTCGTCAGGTCAATTGCCTCGACGTGTCCACACGAACCATGACACCGATCTTCAGTGATGGTCCCGTGCAGGTGAACGATCGACTTGGCATCCGTTCCCGCGCGCTCCAGCAGATCATCCACATTCTGCGTGATGTGCAGCATGTCGCGGCGCGAGGCCAGCGCACGATGGGCCGCATTCGGCTGCAAAGTCGCCAGCCGCGTTCGCCGCCACGCGTACCACTCGATCACCATTTTCGGGTCCGCGGCAAAACCCTGCGGCGAGGCGAGCGCCATCGGGTCGAACTTCGCCCACAGCGAATTCGGCTCGCTGCGATCGCGAAAGGTGGGCACGCCGGATTCCGCGCTCAGCCCCGCGCCGGAAAATGAAACGATTGACTGCGATCGCCGGACAAGCTCGCGCGCTGCGTTGATCACCGCGACCGGCCGCCGCCATCGCCCGCGCCCGATTGGTCCTGCGCTGTTCCCGCTGCGCCATCACCCTCGCCCCCGCTTCCGCCGCCGCCCGGTGGATCCTGGCGCGGTAGCCTCGCCGCCAGCGCATCGAGCTGAGCCCGCTGCTCCGCCGCAAGCTGCGGGCCGTAGCGCTGCTCGATCTGCTCCCTGAGCAAAGCCGCAAGCGGGGGATCGGCGTCAATGACCGCCTCCATCGTCGCCAGCCACGGCGCAGGATCGGGTTCCACCAGCGCCGCCTGATCGAATTGTCGCAATCGCGCCAGCGCCAGGAACCGTAGCGCCCGCATGTTGGGGCCTTCGACCACTGTTACCGGCGGTTCACCGGTCCCATTGGGCGATCCATTGCCGTTCCCGTTGACCAGAGCTAAGAGGCGATCGAGCGCGGCGATCACGCCCTCCGGCTGGTTGAGGTCCGATCGCAATTGGGCCAGCGTGCGCAGCAGGGCTTGGCGCTGCTCCGCCGCCAGGGCGTCGGGCGGCAGCGCCAGCACAGTGGACAGAATCTGTTCCCGCAGCGCGGTCGTCTCCGCAATCGCCATCTGCTCGGCCGGCACGGCGCTGAGGGCCGCGTCGATCGCCGCCAGTTCGCCTGGCGCTGCGCGCGATCCCAGCCGCAGCAGGCCGTCGCGCCAGCGCTGGCGGTGCGTTGCATCAGGAGGCGTGACACCCAGCAGCGACGCAAACTGGGCCGCGTCCGCCGTCCCGGAGGCCAGCATGTCCACCACCGATGGGAAAACCGCGGGGTCGCCTGCGTGGGCAAGGAGCGCTGCTCCCGCAGCAGGCACCGGTCGCAGCGATTCAGCCGCCGCCACTCGCACTTCCGCAGCCTGATCGTCGAGCAACGGAATGATCGCGTCGATGTCGGCCTGCTCCCCAATCGCAGCCATCAGCCGGATCGCAGGCACGGACTTGCTGTTGGCGAACAGGAGCCGCGCCGCTTCCAGCGCGGCAGCTCGATACTCCTCCTGAAGCCGCCCCGACCGAACGACTTCGTTGAGAGCCGCGGCCGCGGCATCCCGCGTCGCCGAATCCGTCATCAACGTCAGCAGCGTCGGCACTGCCGATGATGTCGGCCGGCTTTTGAGAATCTCCAGAAACGCCAACCGCGTCTCGAGATTGGTCTCCGTGGCCAGCGCCTCGGCGACAAGCGGACCTGTCTCATCATAACGAGCGCGATCGAGCACGCGCGCGGATCGCCGCCTCAGCTCCGGATCGGAATCCTTCAATCGATCGACCAGCGCGATGGTCACCTCGGGCGAGGGCATCTCCCCGTTGCCCGCTCGCGATTCCACGCGGGAGAGCGCGATCCGCCGCACCGCGGTCGCCCGGTCGCCCAGCCACGCCGCAAGCTTGGTGTTCATTTCCGGCTGCGACTTGTCCTTCAGCAGGAAATACACCTCGCCCATCAGCTCTTCGAGCTTGGCCCGGATCACCTCGTTCTCAGTCCGCGCGTCGGTGAGCTGCCGCTGCACCCCGTCCAGCTTGTCGTTGATGCGCTGAAACTCGTCCGGCAACCACTCCGACAACGGCTTGTTGCGCGTCCGCAGCCACCAGTCGACCCACGCCTTCACATCGCGCCCGAAGCGGCTGAGACTCGTGAGCTGATCGAGCGACACAAAGGCGGCATTCTGCACATCCGGCGCTTCTGTCTCGCGCTGGATCAACTCAATCAGGGCGTCCACGCTGTTGCGGACCGTCTCCGGATCGCGCAATTCCCCCAGCGCCTGCACGGCGCCCAGCCGCACCTGATGATCGTGCGAAGCATCGAGCGCCAGCTCCGCAACCTTTTGCGATCCCGCCTCGCCGTAGAGAGCCAGCGCCCGCGCTACCTGCTCGGTGTGCTCGGGCGGCATGGTGTTGAGCGCCAGCGCCAGGGCGTCGATCAGCTCCGCCGGCGCGATCCCCGAGGCATCAATGGAATTGATCACCGCAAGAGTGACATCCGGGTTGCCCGCCCGCAGCGCCTGATCCAGCACGGCAGTCGCTTCGGGCAGGCGCATCTCGAGCAGATACCGCGCTCCCAGGGCGCGAAGCTCCGCATCCGTCGGGTGGTTGAGATGCTCGCCGTGATAGCGGATTGCGAGCCGCGTTTCCGCGGGCAGCTCGCGGGCTGGAGCGGCATTCTGCCCCGCCGCCGGATATGGCGCAGCACAGGCGCAGCAGGCCGAAGCAATCCACATGGCCGCCGTCATCGTCCGCCACAGCGGACGAAACCCACCGAAATTCGTTCGTGTTCGCAGCATCCGCCGTTTGCCGATACAAGAGACCGCGCGGTACTTTCTATCGGATACAATAGCCGCTGGCTGCGGCGGAATGCCTCGAAATCTCCGGCAGAATCATGAACGAGTGGTTTGACGCAGAACAACACGTCGATCGGGCGCTTGAGCTGTTCGAACGCGGCCGATGGTCCGAGGCCGAGCAGGAACTCCGCAAGGCCCTCGCCCTCAACCCCGACCAGCCGGAGTGGCACTATAACTTGGGACTCACCCTCGAAGCCGCCGGCCGCGATGCCGAGGCCCTCATCGCCTTCACCCGCGCCACCGAACTCCTGCCCGAGGAGCCCCAGCCCCTGCTCGCCGCCGGGATGGCTGCCGCCCGCCTGGGGCGGCTCGACGACGCCATCCGCCGCCTCCATTCCGTCGTTCGACTCGAGCCAAAGCAGGAGCTCGCTTACGCCCACCTGATCGAATGCCACATCCGAATGGGCAACCACGATCAGGCGGAAACCACGTTTTACCTCGCCCAGCACGCCCTCGAAGAGAGCGGCCTGTGCTACGCAGCCATTGCCGAAAGTCTCGCCGCCCGACGCCTCTATGACCGCGCCGAATGGTGTCTGCGCGAAGCCCTTCGCATCAACCCCAGCCTCCCCCGCGTGCGCGGCACCCTCGGCCGCGTCTATGCCGCCTCCGGCCGCTCCCACCGCGCGCTCCAGATGTACCTCCGCGAGTTGCGCGACGATCCCGGCAACATCGACGCCCTCCTCGATTTCGGCGATCTGCTCTTCGAAATGGGCCGCCTTCCCGAAGCCGCCGAGAAATTCCGCCGCGTCCTTGAGCTCCAGCCCGCCAACCCCGAAGCCCACATTCGCCTCGGCGAGGTCGCGCTCGCCGCCAACCGCCTCGAGCAGGCCAACCTCGAATTCGAGCTCGTCCTCAAGCTCGACCCGCTCTATCCCGATGCCCGCACTCTGCTCGGCGAAACCCTGCTGCGCCGCGGCCGCATCGACGAAGCCCGCGAGTGCCTCAAGCTCGAACTCGAGCGCCTCGATCGCGTCCCCGACAGCGACGAATCCCATCCGTCATCCACGCCGCCCGCGAGCGTCCGCGAATACGCAGACGACCTCGCCCGCCTCGGCAAGACCCTTCTCGAGGCCGGCATGCCCGAAGATGCCGCCCGAATCCTCACACTCTCGCTCGAGGGCGTCCCGCAGGAGGTCGATGTCCTCCGCCGCCTCGCGCTGGCGTCGTTCCAGGTCGGCCGCACAAAAGAGGCCGTGTCGATCAGTCGAAGAATTGTGCGACTCGATCCCGCCTGCATCGAGGCCATGCACAACCTCGCACTCGCCGCTTTCAATCGCGATCGCCTGCTCGTCGCCCTCGCATGGGTCCAGCGCGGCCGCCGCATCAGCCCCCACGATGAAGGCCTGCGCCGCCTGCGCATCCGCATCATCCTCAGGCTCGCCGCCCAGAAAGCCCGCAAGGCCTGGGCCAATCTTCGCACCCGCCGCGCTAGGACAACCCCACGCTTCCCCTGGCTCCGCATCGTGCGCATTTGACTGGAACTATTAGAGCGGTTTCAATTGAAACGTAGCGTCCGCTGGATTCCCCTCCCTTCCAGGGAGGGGTGGGTCGAGCGGCTCGGGCACTTTTGGATCGCACCCACCCCCCTGACCCCCTCCCTCAGAGGGAGGGGGATAAGTACATGCCGCTACACCTTGCATGAAACTGCTCTAAGCGACCTTACGTAAATGCGTGTTGGTCCTGTATGCCA
>Ga0326597_10000533_pt1 | contig 67538 bp, 65 predicted proteins | sample RVTome_12_FD_203789 | JGI IMG/M metagenome (GOLD analysis project Ga0326597, IMG submission 203789) | Soil microbial communities from uranium-contaminated site in the Upper Colorado River Basin, Wyoming, United States - RVT100D185 | ecosystem: Environmental > Terrestrial > Soil > Contaminated >...
CGGTCTATGCGTGGCGGGTTCAGCGGCTCGACGTCGCCGGTGACAACTACGATAGCAGCCGGCTGCGGATCGGGCGTGTCCGGGTCGCCTCCGCGATCACCGGCGAGAGCCGGAATCTCCAATACGCCGTGCTGCATTTCGGGGGCCACGACTTCTCGTGCGGAGTCCGGACTTACGAGGATTTCGCAGCCTACGACGCGACGAAGGCCGATCTCCTGCTTCGGTACACTCACCATAGCATGGCCGATATGGTGCGGGGACTCGATGAACACTTCCCCGAGGGTCTCTTCTCGCTGACGCACCTCTTCCTCGAGCAGCGCCGGCACGTGCTGGCCGGCGCGATCCGGGCGGTGCTCGACAAGCACGAGCAAACGTATCGGCGGGCCTGGGAAGAAAGCCGGAAGCTGGTCCGGTATCTGCGAGAGGCCGACGCACCGATTCCCGAGGTGCTCCGCATCACCGCCAAGTACGTGCTCGAGGAGGAGCTCGTGGCCGAGCTCAGGCGTGTTGCCGGCGCGGCTGCGCTTCCCGAGCGTGTCTTCGAGGTCTCAGGGGAGGCGCGCTCCCTGGGGCTCGAGCTAGACTCGGCCGCGGCCCGGCCAATCGTCACGCAGATGGTAGGGCAGAGTCTGGACGCGCTGGCCGAGGGGGTGACGGCGGAACGGGTGACTCCTGTCGTCACACTTGTCCTCGGGGCCAGGCGGCTCGGCGTGGGCTTCGGGCTCTGGCACACGCAGAACCGGGTCTTCGCCCTGTGGTGCGAACACCCGGAGGCGCGCGACACACTGCAGCCGCTCGTCGATATCCTCGGCCTCGCCCCAGCGGGCCAAGCGGCGCCCCCGTGACAATACCGGTCCGGCCGCGGATTCCACTCGCCACGTATCGTCTCCAGCTCGGCCCTGCGCTCACCTTCGACGATGCGGCCGGGCTCGTCCCTTACCTCGAGGCCCTGGGAATTTCCGATTGTTATACCTCCCCCTTCTTCGAAACGAGTTCGGAGAGCTCCCACGGCTATGATGTGTCCGATCACAATTGCATCCGTGAGGAGCTCGGCGGCGAGACCGCCTTCGTCCGCTTCTCGGATGCGCTCGGCCGGCATGGCCTGGGCTTACTTATCGACCTGGTCCCGAACCACATGGGGATCGCCAGGAATCGCAACCGTTGGTGGCTGGACGTCCTGGAGAACGGCGCAGGCTCTTGCTATGCTCACGCGTTCGACATCGATTGGAAGCCGGGCAAACTCGAACTGGCTGGCAAGGTGCTGCTTCCCGTTCTCGGCGACCAGTACGGCATCGTGCTGGAGCGCGGTGAGCTACGGCTCGAGCTGAACGACGGGGTCTTCACCGTTCGCTACTACGACACGGTCTTGCCGATCGCCCCGCACTCCTACAGCCGCATTCTCGGCCACGGGATCGATGAGCTGGAAACCGGATTGGGGCCGTCGCACCCTGGTCTGCTGGAGCTGAAAGCCCTCACGACTTGGTTTGCCGCCCTCGCGCCGCCGTCCGACCGCGATCGGGAACAAATGAAGGGACGCCCCCAGGACAAGACAGCGGGCGTCGAGCGTCTGGCGGCACTGCTGCGACAGTCACCCGAGGTTAAGGCCTACCTCGACGAGACCATCCGACGCCTCAACGGCATAACCGAGGATCCACGGTCGTTCGATCTTCTCGACGAGCTGCTGAGCGAGCAGGCGTATCGGGTCGCGTTCTGGCGGGTGGCCGGGGAGGAGATCAATTACCGGCGCTTCTTCGACATCAACGAGTTCGCCGCCATCCGCATGGAGGACCCGACTGTCTTCGCCGAGACTCACCGGCTCGTCTTTCGTCTCGTCGGCGCCGGCCGGGTGACCGGGCTCCGTGTCGACCATCCGGATGGGCTCTACGCCCCGGCCGAATACTTCCGAGGTCTGCAGCGGGAGTGCGCGCGGGTCCGCGCCACCGCCCCTGACGTCGATGGGGACTTTTACATCGTGGCCGAGAAGATCCTGAGCCCTGGTGAGTCGCTTCCGCCGAGCTGGCCCATCGCGGGGACCACCGGCTACGAATTCCTCAATCTCCTCAACGGGATCTTCGTCGACCGCAGCCAGGCGCGGGCGATGGAACAGCTGTACGCCCGGTTGATCAAAGAGCGGCCGCCGTTTGCGGAAGTTGTTTACGAATGCAAGCGACTCGTCATGCAGACGTCGATGTCGTCGGAGCTGAACATGCTCGCGCACCGGCTGAACTCGATTTCGGAGAAGCATCGTTCTTCCCGTGACTTCACGCTAGGCAGTCTTACAGATGCGCTGGCCCAGATCGTCGCCAACTTTCCTGTTTACCGCACTTACGTGGACAAGGATGAGCGGGCCGTGAGCGAGCACGACCATGAATTCATCGCCCGGGCGGTGTCGCAAGCGAAGCGTCGCTCGCCACTCACCAGTCCGTCGATCTACGATTGGATCCAGGACATTCTCACGTTGCGGTTTCCGCCGTGGGCGCAGGAGGCTGAACGGCGCGAGCGCCTCGAGTTCGTCATGCGTTTCCAGCAGATCACCTCGCCGGTGACCGCCAAGGGCTACGAGGACACCGCGCTCTATCGATTCAATCGACTGGTATCGCTCAACGAGGTCGGGGCCGACCCGAGTCGCTTCGGTACGCCGGTGGCCGAGTTCCACACGGCCATGGTCGAGCGGCAGCGTACGTACCCACACGGGCTGTCGGCCACCTCCACCCATGACACCAAGCGCGGCGAGGACGTCCGCGCCCGGATCGACGTCCTGTCCGAGATTCCAGGTGAATGGCAACGTCGAGTGACCCTCTGGCAGAAGCTGAACCGAAAACACCGCACGACGGTCGATGCCCAGCCGACGCCGGGGGCGAATACCGAGTATCTAATCTACCAGACACTCGTCGGGGCCTGGCCGATCGATGTGGAACGGCTCCGGGCCTACGTCTTGAAGGCGATCCATGAAGCCAAATCGCATAGCAGCTGGATCAATCCGAACGCGCGCTATGACGACGCGATGACGCGCTTCGCCGAAGCGATCCTCGATCCTGCCCGCTCACCCTCTTTCCTCGACGATTTCGTCCCTTTTCAGGCCCGTGTCGCGCACTACGGCGCGTTCAACTCGTTAGCCCAGACGCTCGTCAAGATCACGGCTCCGGGCGTTCCCGACTTCTACCAGGGCAGCGAGCTCTGGGACCTTAACCTGGTCGATCCGGACAATCGGCGCGCCGTCGACTGGCCGCTGCGACAAAACATGTTGGAGGAACTAACCAGGGCGGTGGACACGGCGCCCGATCGGGCGGCCTTCGCCCAGGACCTCGTGAAAAGAATGGAGGACGGGCGGCCCAAGCTCTACCTGATCCACCAAGCTCTTGCTTGTCGCCGCGCTTACGCGACGCTCTTCGGTGACGGCGACTATCGGCCCCTCGAAGGCCGGGGGCCCCTCGCCGAGCACGTGCTCGGGTTTGCACGAGTCGCGAAGGAGGCAGTCGCGCTCACGATCGTCCCCCGCCTACTGGCCCGGCGCGGAATCGAAGAGGCGCCGCTCAGCGAACGGTACTGGGGCGACGAGACCAGGTTGCTCGTGCCGCCCGAGGCCGGACCACATCTTGTCAACCAACTAACCGGCGAGCAACTCGCGGTGGACCGCGGAGGTCTGTCACTCGCCGACGTGTTCGCTAACTTTCCGGTGGCGCTGCTTGTGAGTGAGGCGTGAGGTCTGTTCGGGGACGGCGCCGACTTGTTCGGCTTCCTCGTCCCGAGCGACTTTACGGACCGCTGGGCAAGGGGCGTTTATCCGCGCTGTGCCAAGCAAGAACCCGGTAGGTACATCGCCGCGAACGACAGTACGGCCATGAGGGCGAGGTTGCGGTCGTGCATTCTCTGCATATCCATTGTGTGGGTCCCTGGCCTCAAGATGAGGGGAAAGTCATCAACTTCACCCCGATCGCGAACAGCCCAATCGCAAGGACTGTCCGGAACCGTTCCTGCGGTATCTTGTCCACGAGACGTTTCGCGGCCTGCGCCCCCAGGAACGACACCGGAATGAACAGCAACAGGCCCCAGAGCAGCTCCCTCGGGAGTGAAGCGCCCCCGCTTATGTAGGTAATGATCCGGGTCGAATCAACGAGAATCCCGATCGCGCCGGCTGTAGCGATATAAGCTGCTTTGGGCAGATCAAAGGCTGAGAGGAACATGCTGCGGATCGCGCCACCGATGCCGAACATGCCGGCGAAGAATCCCGACAGGGCCCCACCAGAGAGTGCCGTGACGTTGCCAGCGGGAATCTTGAACCTGGACCGGAACAGCAGGAAGAGAGCGTACACCACCAGAAATGCGCCCAGCAGCCGGAGCAGGAGCTGTTCATTCGCGTCCAGCGACAACGAGGCGCCGAGATAGCTGGTCGCGAGACCGACGATGCCAAAGACGGCGAACAGCCGCAGGTCGAAGCCCTTTCGGAACAGGCCGATCTTCCAGACGTCTCCGAACCAATGGATGATGGCCACGAGGAAGATGGCCTCCAGGGGCGGAAAGAACATCACCAGGATCGGAATCATCAGCGTGGACGTGCCAAACCCCGTGATGGTCCCGACGGTGGCGGCGACAAACGTCAGGAGCGCAATATAAACAGTGGCCATGGGTCTACTCTACGGTACTGCGGCGGGCTTGCGAACGGCATGCCCGCGGGTGCGCAACTGTTGTGACACGGTTTGCCTTTCGACCCCTCTTCATCGAGTCCATCATGCTTGCCTTCTCTTGGGCCTTTCAGGACCCACAAGGGTGTGGGGCAATCGCCAATCAAGTCGAGACAGCGCGCATGGTTCGTGACCGATAACGCGGGCTGAATAGAGGAGGGTTGAGCCGATGACACCCAACTTGAGAAGGACGGGGCTCGCAGTTCTGAGCGATCTGCCGTGGGGAACCCACCTGTGTCATTTCTACCAGACGCAACAGGATCTGCTGGAAACGCTGATCCCCTATTTCAAGGTCGGGCTGGAAGCCAAGGAACTGTGCGTATGGGTCATCCACGACCCGATGACAGAGGCAAAGGCCAGACGGTCGCTGCAAGGGGGGGTGCCCGGCGCCCGCAGATACCTGGCCGACGGCAGCATCGAGCTATTTTCGAGTGCGCAATGGTACCTCAAGGGAGGCGCGTTTTCGCTCAAGCGAGTCATGCGCATGTGGGACGAAAAGCTCGGAAGTGCGCTGGCTCGAGGCTACGCAGGGTTGAGAGTCAATGGAAATACCGCCTGGCTCGAGAGGAAACATTGGAATCGGTTTTCGGAATACGAAGCTGCGCTCAATGAGACGCTCGCCGAGAAACCCATGCTCGCTTTGTGCAGCTATCGCCTCTCCGCGTGCGAATGTACTGATGTACTCGATGTGGCGCGCACCCACCACTTTGCTCTCGCCAGGCGGGAAGGGCGATGGGACGTTGTCCAGTGGAGAAATCCGCCGGCCTCGCCGGATCTGTACGGCAGGCTGACGACACGGGAGCGGGAAGTGCTCCTGCTTGCCGCGGGGGGCCACAGCAATCAGGAGATCGCCGGCCGGCTGTCCATTGGCGTCCGCACCGTGGAAAGCCACCGGGCCAGCCTGATGCGCAAGCTCCGCTTGCGCAATCAGACCCAGCTGGTTCGCTATGCGCTCCAGCGAGGGCTTCTACCCCTGTAAGAAACACCTGGATGGCGGACGCACACAGGCGACGTCTCGCGGGTCGCTCGACGGACGAGATTCGCGCCCCCGGCCCATCCACTGTTTCCGTACGGCGACGGACACGCCCAGCTCAAGGACCGGTTGTGCCTCCGTATATGTACGAATAGCGCGTGAGGGTCGTTTCGCGCAACATGGCTCCATGCCGACGTGTCGGGCAAAGTCGCCTGACACGGGCGCCCAGGGCCGCAGGGTCTGCCTTAGTGGCCGTCGCCGAAGACGGAGCCCTCACGGGCGGGCGACCGTGGATGATACATTCGCTCGCCCAAGCTCGCTGCCGGACGAACGTCAATGCAGACGACATGCGGCCCTCGTTCACAGCCGACCCTGGTTCTTCCCGACCGTCTCGTCGGTCCCGCCGCCCCTCGCCCGGACATGATTGACCAAGCCGGGCCCGAGCTGCACCGGGATATCGGTGATCGGAAGTGGACGGAGGCGCAGTATCGCGTGCTCTCGCTCGTGAGGCGAGCCGCGTCATCCAATAAGGCCGGCAAGATCACCTTAGAATGAACGATCCTGGAAGCATCATTGTCATCTGTGACGATCCCGGCAGCTGCGAGACCATCCGGGACGTACTGGAGCTGGGCGGCCACACGGTCCAGACCGCGACGCGCAGCCAGTCGGCGCTGGCGGCACTGGCCGGGCGCGCCGTCAATCTCGCGATCCTGGACATCCAGCTCCCGGACGTCTCGGGGCTCGATCTCCTCCGCTCGATCAAGGCGTCATTCCCCACCACTGAGGTGCTCATCATCACGGGCCATGCGTCGATGGCGACCGCCCTCCGGGCCATCGACGGCACCGTCTTCGCGTACTTGACCAAGCCGTTCGAGATGGATCACCTGCTCGCGGTGACCGAGAAGGCGATCGAGAAGCAACGCCTCGCGCAGGCGCTGCGCGAGTCGGAAGAGCGATATCGCCTGGTCGCCGAGCATATTCAGGAAGCCGTTTACGCTGGCAGCGCTCGGTCGCAAGGTGCGCGAGGTACTCGACCGGTCCGCGCGCGGGCGTCTCCCCGTTTGACTCGTTCCGCTCCGTCGGCGTAATCTCGCCCGCGAAAGCAACCCCACGGGACAGGGTGGTCAAGGTCCCCCGAACGCGGCACCGGCGCCGGCACGGAGGTGATGATGGCGAGAGGGAGCATCATGCTTGGGATCGAGGTCGTGCAGACCGTGTCGTCCGGAGTCCTGACCATCCAGGAAATCTGGACGGTCGCCCTCGAGCCGCTGGATGGGGAAAAGACGACAGTGCGCGAGATCGACGCCGAGAAGGTTCAGATCCTGAGCGGCTCGACGCTCGGCGAGTTTGAAACCTCCTCGGAGGTGTCGCTCACCGATGTGTTTCTGGTGCTCCCGGAAGACCGGCGGCCACTGAAGGTGCTCCACGGTCCCTCACACGTATCATCGCCCCAGTTCGACGGTGCCACGATGGTCATCCTGCGCGTACGAGATATGGGGTACGCGGTCCCCTCTCCAGGCAAGCTCACGATTACCCGCGGCAGTCACGCGCACACCTACGTCGACGAAATCGCCTGACAGGCTTGCCATGGAGATCACTATTCACGGCGAAGGAACTATCGTGGTCCGGTTCATCAACAAGAAAGGGCAGACTCTGCTCGAGGAACGGCTGGCGGTTTCAGATTCGCCGACCGTCCAGGCGAAGCGCATTGTCCCGGTCGAGCTCGAGACGACCAAAGGAACAGTGCCGGTCGCGCCCGTGCTGATTCAGCAGAGCCACGATGGACAGCGCGTGACGTTCGACGGCAAGGATCCCGCGGCATGGACCAGAGAGCGCTGCCGGAAGATCGGCTGTCTCCGGACCGTCGTGGAAGACGCAGGGCGCGGCTCTGCCCCGGCAATGACACGAAAGCAGCTCGGCGCATTCCTGAGCGATGGCTCCGATATACGTCGCCTGCGCGGGCGAGAGGAATGACGGCCGCGGGCGAATGCCTCGGGCCCGCAGTCGCAGCGCCTCACGGGCGGTGGTGGCTTCGTACTGACACGTGCCCCCGCGCCGTAGCGGGCGGCGTAGGGACGGAGGCATCCGAGAACGCGCCGGGCGCGAGACACCCGCGCAGTATACCGAGGCTAGGCCGGGGCCGCCTGCGGCGGACCGTCGGCGTATGGCTTGAGCGCAGCGTACACGGCGAACAGCATCGGCGTCGGGATGCCGTGCCGCTCCCCGAGCCGCACGGCGTGCCCGTGCAGCGCCTCGAGCTCCAGGCGCTTGCCCTCCGCCAGGTCGTGGTGGAGCGACGAAGTGAAGGCGGCGCCGAGATTGTCGAGCATTCCCATGGCGGTGTCCGCCAGGTCCGCACCGAGCCCCGCCCCGGCCGCGTTCCCCAGCGCCACCATCTCGCCGAGGATGAGGCGGTACATCCGCCGGGTCTCGGGCACGGCCCGGACGATGCCGGCGGGGGAGCGCGACAGTGCCGTCATGCCGGCGTGCGCGGCGATGAACACGTACTTTTCCCACAGGGCCCGAAGCATGTTGGCGGAGATTTGAGCCTCGATTCCGGCCCTCTTGCAGGCCTGGAGAAACTCGCGCGCCCGCTCGCTCTCGCGCCCGTCCATCTCCCCGAAGACCAATCGACCCAGGAACCTGTGGCTGATGACGCCCGGTGCCTCGATCGTCGCCAGCACTTGGGCGACTCCTCCCATCACGTGACCGGGCCCCAGGATGCGCTCGAGCTTCTCCTCGTTGTCCACGCCGTTCTGGACCGGCAGCACGCCGGTGTCCGGTCCCACGACGGGCTTGATGGCTTCGCCCGCGCTGTCGGTGTCGAAGGACTTGACGCAGAAGAGGACCAGGTCGACGGGCGGCACGCCATCCAGCCGCTCGACGGCGGGCGCCCTGACCACCCACTCGCCGTCGATGGCCGATTTCACGCGGAGGCCGCGCGCCCGGATCGCCTCTAGGTGCGCGCCGCGCGCCACGAAGGTGACGTCCTCCCCCGCCCGCGCGAGCTTCGCCCCGAAGTACCCGCCGGTACCGCCCGATCCCATCACGACGATGCGCATGGCGCTCCTCTCGCGGGCTCCGGATGTGGGCCGCTCGCCGACTTTCGTCGAAGCGTCGCACGCCCGTCAAGCCGCGCGTGTGCTACGCTTCGAAGGACATGGTCGACCCCTTCCTCGAGGTCGCCGTGGACGCCGCCAGGCGCGCCGGCGGCCTCCTTCTCGGACGCTTGGGCGCCCTCCGTCAGATCGACTACAAGGGCAGCCCGAGCAACATCGTCACCGAGATGGATCGCCAGGCCGAGGCGCTCATCGTCGAGTGCATCGGGCGGCGCTTCCCTGACCACGCGATCCTGGCAGAAGAAGGCGGAGGGCATCCGGGCCCCTCGACCCACCGCTGGATCGTCGATCCTCTCGACGGCACGACCAACTACGCGCACGGGATGCCATTCTTCGCCGTCTCCATCGCCCTCGAGATCGACGGCGTCGTGACCCTGGGCGTCGTGTACGACCCCAATCGTGAGGAGTGCTTCACCGCGCGGCGCGGACACGGCGCCTTCCTCAACGGAGCGCCCATCGGGGTCTCCGAGACGCCCACGCTCGACGAAAGCCTTCTCTCCACCGGGTATCCGTACGAGATCCGCAAGATCCGCGACAACAACCTGGCCGAACACGCGGCCTTCATGGTCCGATGCCGGAGCGTGCGAGAGATGGGCTCGGCCGCCATCAACCTCGCCCTCGTCGCCGCCGGCCGTCTCGACGCTTTCTGGGAGATAAAGCTCGGACCATGGGACGTGGCCGCCGGGTGTCTCATGGTCGAGGAGGCGGGAGGCCGCGTGACGAATCCCGACGGCGGTCCCGTGGACCTCGATTCGCCGTCAGTCGTCGCGTCCAACGGGAGAATCCACGGCGAGATGCTGGCAACCCTCAAAGAGGTACGCGGTCAGGCGCCGAGCGCGTAGCTTTGCCCGCCGACGGCGAGCGTCGGCGGCCCGCTCCCCGGCGGCACCTCCACGCGCTGGAGCAGCTGCCACGCCGCCGCGCGGCTGAAGCGCGCTTCGAAGCGACCGCCCTTGACCCTGCAGTACGGCACGTCCCCCTCCCGCAGCCTGAGGCTCCGGGGTTCGAGCGTCTCGCGACTTCCGTCGCTCAGCCAGAGCGCGAAGCCCTCGCCCTCGGCCTCGAATCGGACGACGGCGAATGGCGCGTCCTCGACCTCCACCGGCACCCGCACCGGGCCGATCTGGAGGAAGTGGCCGGCCGCGTCCACCTGGAGACCCTGGCGCAGGCTCGCCAGAATACCCTCGTGGCATACCTCCTCGCCCTCGTGGAACCACTCCCCGTCGCGGTCGATGCGAAGCCGCGGCAGCTTCCAGGCAGGGGGGTCGTTCGAGGCCATCAGGAAAACGCCGCCGCGCAGAAGCTGACCGTTCCCTGCGGGTCGGGCCACTGGCTGTAGCGCAGTAGCTCGCCGCGCGCGCCGGGCAGCGCTCTCAAGAAGGCGTAGATCGGCGACAGGCCGCAGATGCGCCGACTATCGCCGTCCGCCGCGACAGACGCGAAGAAGGCGCCGGGGTCCGGGGCGGTGACCGATTCGAGCATCTTCCGGTCCTCGCGGGCCACGCGCTCGAGAAAGGCTGGTGAATTGGGCTCGGCGTCGCCGAAGCGCGGCCCGACGTGAGCCAGGTCGACTCCCGCGATGACGCAGACCTTCAGCGAAGAGCCGGCGATGCTTTCGCCGAGAGCGTCGAGAAAGCGCGGAACGCGCGCGTCGGCCTCGGGTGCCCCGCCCGTCCACACGGCCTCGTGGAGGAAGGAAGCCAGGATGGGCAGGATCGTGAATGGCCGGTGCCCGAGGAGCCGCCGCAGCATCACGGCCTGGAACTCTATCGAGTGCTCGCTCCGGTGAGCGGTCTCGGAGGCCAGGAGATCGTGGCGGTAGCGGCACTGGAGCGCCTCAAAAAAGTTGCGATCCACTTCCGCGGGGCCGAGCGGTGTGTCGTACGGCTTCAGCGTCGCCGTGAAAGGATCCGCCATTCCACCGTGGCAGGTGCCCAGGATGACGAATAGATCGGCGTCGGAGCGCTCGAGGAGCGCACGGTAGGCCCACGCATAGGTCGGCCCGCCGCGGTGGAAGTCGATGTGCGGAGCGATGAGCCCGCGAAGCCGGCGCGGAGCCGAACGGGATTCCGGATGCCCTGGCCCTTCTGGATGAATGAAGAACCCGTCGATCTGGCTGCGGAGAGCGTCCGCATCGCCCGCGTACGCGCCGCCCGCGTGGGCCGCGGGCCTGGAGGGGCTCACGAGCCAGGTCTCCTCGATCCGGCGCCGGCGCTCGGCGAAGCGCGGGCTGTCGAGGAAGCCCGCGTCGTCGAGACGCGCCGCGAAGCCTGCGATGTCCTCGAGCCGGGGTGCTCGCTCGCCGTGACGGGCCGAGACCACTCGGTGGATCTCGGCCACGGAGTGTTCCCCGTCGAAGAGCGAGACGATATCGAGGGCGGGGATGGGAAGGATGGCGACCTGCTCCGTGAAGCCCGAAGGGTCGTGGAGCCCGATCAACCGCTCACCGTCCTGCTCGACGGGAAAGGCTTCGAGGGACCGGAGACGCGGACGATCCGTGCTGTCCGCCATCGATCTACGCTTCGAGGTACTTCAGAGCTGCTGCCGCGTAAATCCTCGCAGCATCGAACACTTCCTTCACCTCTACATACTCGTCGACCCGGTGGGGTATGAGCCGGCCGCCCGGACCGCAGGTGACGATGGGGATCCCCAGCTCCGTCCTTAATATGGTCCCGTCCGTTGAGCCGGGGACACCACCGTACCGGGGCGCCCGCCCGGTAGCCTTCCGGACACCGTGGATCATGGCCTGGACCAGGTCTTCCGATCTCTCCACCTTGGTCGGGAGCCTGAAGGCGTTGACCTCCCCCCACTCGAGCCTGACGCCGGGCACGGTAATCTCGGCCTGCCTGCACAGCGCTTCGATCTCCGCATGGACGCCCTCGGACCCTATGCCGGGGGTCAGGCGCACGTCGAGAGTCATCTCGGCAACGGCAGGGATGACATTGGATTGGGGCGCTCCCACGCCGCGCGGCGGGCCCTGGATAATGGTGGGCGTCACGGTGGGCGGCTTGAGATAGCGGCTCTTCTGACACTGCCTGCGCAGCCGCTTCTCGAGCGCGGGCAAGCGGCGCAGGATGGCGCCGATCGCCGTCAGGGGATTGACCCCTGCTTCGGGCATGGCGCCATGGGCCATCTTGCCGCGGGCCCGGATCCGCGCCCATACCACACCGCGTTGTTCGAGGCAGAGTTCATTCTCTTCCGGCTCGCAAATGATGGCCGCATCCAGCTCCCGGCCGGCCGCGGTCTTGACGAGGTGGCGGACGCCGATCATGCCGTCCTCCTCGTCCACGAGGGCGCCCACCACGAGCTTGCCTTTGGGCGTGACGCCCGCGCGCTTGAAGGCCGCCAGCGCAACCATGGCGGCGGCGAGCCCGCTCTTCATATCGGCGGCGCCTCGCCCGTAGATGCGCCCATCGCTCAGCTCCGCCGCGAAGGGCGGCCGCGTCCAGTCCCTGGGGTCGCCCTCCGTCACGACGTCGGTATGGCCCTCGAGAAGAAGGCAGCGCTGTCCTGGCCCCTTTTCACCGGCCCAGGCCAGGACATTCGGGCGGCCCGGCGCCACCTCCTGGATCTCGACGGGCATTCCCTCGCGCCTGAACCATGACTCGACGAAGGCGGCGACCTGCGCCTCGTTGGCGCCGGGCTCGCCGGGGCGGTAGACGCTCGGGATGCGGACAAGGGCGCGGGTGAGCTCCACCACCTCCTCGGCGCCGATGCGCTCGAAGACGCGCGAGAGCGGGCTCACAGCGAGGCGGGGCTACTCCAGCGGGAAGGAGAGAATGATCGCGTCGAGACGGATTACGCGGTGCTCCTCCCCGGCAAGGTAGAAGAAGTGCCCCTCGATCTCCTCGGGGTTCTCCTCGAACGCGACGACGCTCTTGATCGCCGGCATCTCGCGGAAGGCGTTGGCACCCTCGTCGAAGCCGTCCCCTCGCCCCACCACCTCGCCGTAGCGAATGGGCGAGCCCTTGGGACAGTGGACGCGCACGTCGGCCGGCGGCTCCGGCATGAGTCGCACAAGCAGATTGATTCCGAAGACCTGAAAGGGTATCGGGTTCATGCCGTCATCCTATCACAACGGCGATCACGCGCCGACCCCGGGGAGCGCGGCCTGGCCACCGGGCTTCTCGATCCCCTCGAGCTTGGCCTCGACGCGGTTCAATGCGGCGCCCGCCTCGTCGTACTTGTTGCGGGCGTTCGTCAGGTGGCGCCCGACCACGTCGAAGGCCTCCCTGAACTTGTCGAGGTCTCCCCCCAGCCGCGTAAGGCGCTCCTGGATCTCCTGGGCGCTCCGCTCGATCTGCAGTCCCCTCAGGCCGAGCACGATCACGCGAAGATAGGCGTAGAGGCTGTTGGGCGAGACAGGGATGACCCGCTTCGACGCGGCGTAGACGGCGGGCGGATCCTCCTCGAGCGACTCGTCCTTGGTGATGGCCTCGAAGTAGACGTTCTCCGCCGGGATGTACATCAGCGCGAAGTCGTAGGTGCCCTCGTCGGGGAGGATGTACTTCTTGGCGATCTCGTCCACGCGCGCCTTTACATCACGGACGAAGGCGCGCCGCGCCTGCTTCCGCTCCGCCTCGTCCGTCTCCTGGAGCATGCGCTGAAAATTCTCCAGCGGGAACTTGGCGTCCACGGGCACGAGGCGGTCGCCGATGCGCACGACGGCATCCACCCGGTCGCCGGTGGAAAACTGGTGCTGGAGCGTGTAATGCTCCTGCGGAAACATCTGGGCGAGGAGGTTCTCGAGGAAGGTCTCGCCCAGGCCGCCCCTGACCTTGGGCGACTTGAGGATCTGCTCGAGACCGGCGATGCTCCTGCCCACGTCGAAGATGCGCTGGTTGGTCTCGCCGAGCTTGCCGAGGCTGCCCTGGACGTCGCCGACGACGCGCCCGACGTGCTGGAGCTGCTGCTGGACGCTCGCCCCTACCTGCCCCATCTGCGCGGTCATCCGGGCCGAGAACTGCGCGAGCTCATTCCGGACCGAGGCGGCCGTCTCGGCGAGCCCCTTCTGCCCTTCGTTCCGAGCGGCCTCGACTTCGCGCTGGAGAAGAAGCAAGGATTGGTCGGGCTGTCCGCGCTGGGCCTCCATCTCCTGGAGCCGCCCCGCGACCCGGAAGAGCGCCCAGGCGGTCACGACGGCGGCGAGCGCGAGCACTGCCAGAAGGACGCTCGTCCACGCGGGCATCACCGCCGGCCCCTCCAGTGCAGGCAGACGGCCTTGAGCCCGCAGGGCGCGCAGATCTTGGCGTCGCGGCGGTTCAGGCACTGGCCCGACATGCGCTTGTGGCAGAGCGCGAAATCGTACCTGACCGGGTCGTCGGGGTCGAGATCCTTGAGCTTGCCGGTGATCTCTTCGACCATTCGCCAGTTGCGGCTGCGCCGGCGCGTGAGGCCGATGGAGCGCGCCATGTTCTCGATGTGCGTGTCCACCGGCATCAGGAGCGCCGACGAAGGGACCTCGGACCAGATCCCGAAGTCCGGCGGCTCGGACCTGACCATCCAGCGCAGGTAGAGCTGGAGGCGCTTGCACGCCCCGCCAGTGGACGGCAACGGAAACCAGTGCTTGAAGCCGTAGGAGAGCCGGTTGCGGGGAAAGACGGCCGAGAGGTCCTGCGAACGAAAGCCCGCTGCAAAGTGCTCGAGGGCCGGGCCCACGTGGGGATGCTCCGCAGAGTAACCCTCGAGGAAGAAGGCCTTGAGCGAGCCGTGGCGGACCATGAGCCGCTGGGCGGCCAGGCAGAAAGCCAGCAGGTCGCGCTCGCGGTTGAAGCGGTAGCTGAAGCCGGCAAAGAGCTTCCGGTGCTTCTCGACGTCGAAGCCCAGAACGAAGCGGGCCGGCGACTCCCCCATGAGCGTCAGCGTCCAATCAACCCACGGTCCGAAGAGGTCCACCCGGCCGTAGGCCATGCACGAGGCGAAGAGCCCGGCCAGCTCCACGTCGGCGGGATCGCGGTAGCGGAGCGGAAACTGTATCGCGTCCTGCCCCACCCGCAGAGTCCAGTCGAACTCCCGGCAGAGCCGATCGAGAGGCTGCTTGAGCCTATTCGCCACGGGCATCCATGCGCCTCTGCGCCGCATTCTAGCACGCCGCTTGCCGCCTCCCCGGCGCATTGCTATCCTCCTGGACAGGAAACGCGGGCGTGACAGGAGGCTCGGGCGCCATGATCAAGGTCGGCATCGTCGGCATGGGAGTCATAGGCAGACACGTCGCGGACGCCATCGCCCAAGGCCTACCCGGGATCGCGCTGGCGGGAGTCGCCGTGCGGGACCCGGCCAAGGCGCACGGTCACCGGACACTCAGCCTCGAGGAGCTGATACGCGAGTGCGATCTGGTCGTCGAGGCGGCGACACAGGCGGCGCTTCGCGAGTTCGGCCCTTCCGTTCTCGCTGCGGGCAAGCACCTCATGGTGCTCTCGGTGGGCGGGCTCGTCGGCGTGCTCGACGAGTGGGCGCGGCTGGCCGAGAAGCACGGCTGCCGTATCCTCGTCCCCTCGGGCGCCATCGCCGGCCTCGACGGCATGAAGGGGGCGCGTGAGGCCGCCATCACGTCCGTGACCATGGAGACCCGCAAGCCGCCGCGCGGGCTGGCCGGCGCACCCTGGATCGAGCAGCAGAAGATCGACCTCGACGCCATCAAGGAAGAGACGCTCATCTTCGAGGGGCCGGCGACGGAAGCCGTCAAAGCCTTCCCCGCCAATGTCAACGTCGTCGCGGCCGTCTCGCTCGCCAGCATCGGCCCCGAGAAAACCCGTATCAAGATCTTCGCCGTTCCCGGGCAGGAGCGCAACCGGCACCGCATCACGGTGGAAGGAGAGTTCGGGCGGCTCGGCATCGAGATCGAAAACGTGCCCTCGGAGAACCCGCGCACCGGCAAGCTCTCCTACCTCTCGGCCATCGCCATGCTCCGCGAGCTCGGCGCCCCGGTGCAGGTCGGCAACTAGCACGGGCCCGTGTATGATGTTGTGGTGACGACCCTCAGCGGAAAAGTGGCCCTCGTGACCGGCGCATCACGCGGCATCGGCCGCGCGTGCGCGATCACGCTCGGATCGTTGGGCGCTCGGATCGCCGTCAACTACAACAAGAGCGCCACCGCCGCCGATGACGTCGTCGCCCGGATCAAGGCCGGCGGCGGCGAAGCGACAGTCGTGCAAGGCGACGTCAGCGACTTCGCCATCGCGCAGAACGTCGTCAAGGTCTCCATCGACACGTACGGCCGGCTCGACATCCTCGTCAATAACGCGGGAACGACCCGCGACGGCCTGCTCGCGTCGATGAAGGAAGAGGACTTCGACGTCATCATCCAGCAGAACCTGAAGAGCGTGTTCAACTGCAGCAGAGCCGCCCTCCGGCAGATGCTGAAGCAGCGATCCGGCCGCATCGTCAACATCACTTCGGTCGTGGGAATGATCGGCGGCGCGGGCCAGACGAACTACGCCGCCGCCAAGGCCGGAATCATCGGCCTCACGAAAGCGATGGCGAAGGAATACGGTGGGAAGAATATCGCCGTCAACGCCGTCGCGCCGGGCTACATTCCCACCGATCTGACGAACGGGCTGCCGCCGGAGATCATCGAGAGCATCATCAGGCTGACGGCGTACGGCCGGGCGGGGACCCCGGAAGAGGTGGCGAATGCCGTGGCCTTCCTCGCATCGGACGAAGCCAGCTACATCACGGGCCAGCTTCTGGCCGTCGACGGCGGAGTGACGTAGAGATGCTCCGTCCTCGAAATAGGCGCCGTCGATAGCGTGTCGCAGTCTCTGACGTCCGACCCGCCGGCCCGACGACCGCGCTGGTACTCGCACGCCTACAATCGAGCGGATTTTTACCGCGTGGCGGCGGGCCTCGGCTGGCTCCCGCGCCCCGCGCGGCTCGGACTGGCGCGGCAGCTCGGCCGCCTCGCCCCGTGGTGGATGCCGGTGGAGCGCGCGGCGGTACGGAACACGCTCGCGCGAGTGACGGGCGCGACGGACTCCCGGCTGGAGGCGCTGACGGTCGCCACGTTCGCCGATTTCGCTATGTGCTTCAGCGATCTGGTGTCCACGAACAGGCAGCCCATGGTGGGCCTCGTCTCCCGGGTCGGCACAGCGACGGGGGCGGAGCGCATAGCGCGGCTGGATGGAGGGTTCATCTCGCCCAGCGCCCATGTGGGCAACTGGGAGCTGGCGGGGCGCCTGCTGGCCGGGCGCACCGCTCGGACCACGCACATCGTCGTGGCCGAAGAGGAGGCCCGCGGGCTGGAGCAGTGGGTGCGCCGGGACGGCGGCGGTGTGCGCTTCGTCACCCGCTCGCGGCCGACCGTATCGCTGGAGCTCGTCGCCGCGCTTCGGCGAGGAGAGGTGGTGGCCGCGCAGGCGGACCGGGCGCTGGGCACGCGCGGTGATCTGCTGATTCCGTTCTTCGGGAAGCCCGCGCCGTTTCCGCTGGGGCCATTCCTCCTGGCCAGCGCCGTCCGGGTGCCGGTGGTGCCGGCGTTCTGCCTCCTCGGCGCGGACTATAGCTACACCGTCAAGGTGGCTGAGCCCTTCAGCGTCCCCCGCGGCGGCGAGGCGGAAGCCGCGCGCGCCTGGGTCGCGATGCTCGAGGACGTGGTGCGGGAGCACCCGACGCAGTGGTTCAACTTCTTCGACATCTGGAACCCGGTTCCCGCATGAGCAGCGAGATCGGGCGCGCAGAAGCTCCGGCGACAGCGGCGCTGCTTCAACGGCTGCTTCCCCCCGAGCTCCTGCCCCTCTTCGACGCTTCGTTCGCCCGGCTGCATCTTCTCTACGACGAGTTCATCTATCGGCTCGTCCTGCGGGTGGCCGGCGAGACGGGGCTCGAGCAAACGATGCGGGAGCCGGGCACGCCGACGGAGATAGCGACGCGCGCCGGATTCGCCTGCGGGCAGGCCCTCGTGCCGCTCGACTGGATGCTTCGACTCCTGGCCGCGCGGGGGCTGCTCGAGGAGCTGTCGGGCGGCGCTGGGTTCCGGTACCGTTCCCTTGGCCCGTTCCCGGCGCTCGACCCGGCCCCGATACGGGAGGAGCAGCTTCGGGACGACCCGTCGTGGATCCCTGCGTATGTCCTTGCGGAGACCGTCGCGCTGGACTACCCGACGTTCTTGCGGGGCGAGGTCACCGGCGAGAAGGTGCTGTTTTCGCCCCGGCGGCTCCGGCTCTGGAGCGACTACTTCTCCAATGACAATGGCCTCTATGTGGTCAACAACCGCCTTGGAGCCCTCGCCGTCGAGCAATGGCTGCCCAGGTCCGGAGGGGTGGTGCTCGAGCTGGGTGGGGGGCTCGGCAGTGGCGCCCTGGCGCTGCTGGACCGGCTGGAAGGGGACGGCCGGCTCGGCGCGATCGACGAATACCGCTTCACTGAGCTGGTGCCCGCGTTTCTCCGCCGTGGAGAACAGGCGCTGCGAGCACGGAACCCGGCGCTCTCGCGCATCACGTTCGGGTCCCTCGACATGAACCGCCCGTTCGGGGAACAGGGGGTGGTGCCCGGGAGCGTGTCGGTCGTCTATGCCGTCAACACGCTTCACGTGGCCCACGACCTGGACTTCACGCTGGGCGAGGTGCTCAGGGCTCTCGAGTCGGGCGGCCGCCTCGTCGTGTCCGAGTGCGTGCGCTCCTACGCACGCCAGCCGATCGAGGCCGAGTTCGTCTTCAACCTGACAGAGACGTTCCGATCCCCCCGACTCAACCCGCTTTACCGCCCGAGCGGCGGATTTCTCACGCCCGGACAATGGAAAGGGGCCATGGAGGCCGCTGGGTTCACGGATATCCGCTTTCTGCCGGACATCGTGCGGGTCCAAGAACAGGCGCCCAGGTTCATCGCTTCCGCCATCGGGGCTACCCGTCCCCTGTGATCGACCCTCCCCGGGTCCCTCACCGCATCCAGCGGACAACTCCCGTGACGCCGTCCACCGCCACGAGCGCGCCGGAGGGGATGCTCCGGGTGGCGTCGCGCACACCCAGGACGGCGGGGATCCCGCGCTCGCGAGCCAGCGCCGCGAGGTGCGAGGTGCTGCCGCCCAACTCGGCGACGACCCCGGCCACCCGGGGGAGCACGGCGGCCAGCGCGGGGCCGGCGATCTGGGTGACGAGCACCTCGCCCAGGGCCACGTGCTCCAGGTCGTGCTCGTGGACGACGATGCACGCCGGCCCCGAGCCGCGCCCGACGCCCGCCGGCTGGCCGGTCAGGGACGGGTGGCGGAGCCAGAGCTCGTCCGGCGCCGCAGGCCGCTCGACCGAGAACGGGCGCGCCTGGAGAATCACGAAGCCGCCCTCGCCCAGCGCCCACTCGACCTCGACCGGGGCACCGATCACCGCCTCCACCGCCAGCACGATCTGTCCCAGCTTGACGGCCTCGTTCGCCTCGAGGCACGGCGCCTCCACGAGCGCCCGCGCCACCTCCCGTGGATGGGGCCCGCGTTCGGGCGACCACGTGACGAGCCGGTCCTTCCTCCCGGGTTCCACGTCCACGAGGGTTCCGTCGCGGTCGAGCAGGAAGCGGTCCGGCACTACCTCGCCCTGGGCGATTGCCGAGCCGAGGCCCCAGGCGCCGGTCAGCGCGACCGAGCCATCGGGCGTCCGGCTCAGCGCGCCGCCGGAGGCTCGCGCGGGCACCAAACGCTGGACGAGCACCGCCATCGCCGCGCTCGCCGGGTCGACGTCGTGCGCCTGCATGTAGCGTAAGGCGCGGGTCGCCCACAGCGACGCCCAGCAGCCGCGTACCGCCGTCAGGAAATCAGCCTCACTGTCGATACCGAGGAAGGTGTCGAACTGCCCGGCAAAGCTCGCCCCCGGGCGATCCTCGAGGAGCGCCGAGGAGCGCACCGCGACCGGAGCCGGCGGTTGCCCCGCCAGCCGGCGCCATTGCGGGACGAGAGCCGCCTCCAGGGACGGCTCCAGCGGAGCCTCAAGCAGACCGAGCTTCACGGCCAGCGCCAGGCGACGGGCTTCGAAGCCGTCGCCGACGGCGGCGCGCCGCGCCGTCTCGGTCAGCGCGGCGGCGGCGAGGTGGTCGCGGTAGGCCTCCGCGGCGAGGCAGAAACCGTCGGCGACGGGCACCCCGGCGCGGGCGAGCGACGCCAGGCGGGAGGCCTTCGGCCCGACGGACTCCGCCGCTTCGGCTTCTGCTCGGTCGAGCGGGATGACGGGGTCCACGTCCCGCTCAGCTTTCGCCGACGATGACCGTGCGCAGGACACGGCCGGGATTGCGCTCGTAATCGGCCAGCGCGGCCGCGACCCGATCGAATGGATACGACGCCGTGATGAACCCCTCGAAGTCGATGGCGCCGGATGCGGCGAGGCGAATGGCCGGCTCGAAGTCGCGAGCCTGGAAGGCCCGGGCGCCATAGAGCGTCAGCTCCTTGTAGTACACGGGGAAGGTGGTGAAGTCCGTAAGCGGGCGGTTGCTCACGGCGTAGAGCAGGAGCCGTCCGCCCGGTCGCAGCATCTCGATCGCTCGGCCGATCAGCTCCGGGCTGCCGGCGGTGTCGATGGCCACGTCGGCGCCGCGGCCGCCGGTCAGGCGAAGCACCTCCGCGACGAGATCGTCCCGCGCCGCGTCCACGACGTGGTCGGCGCGCATCCGCCGGGCCAGGTCGAGCTTCCAGCGGCTTCGGGAGACCGCGATGACGGGCGCTCCGCCGGACAAGCCGGCCAGCTGAGTGTGCAGGAGCCCGGTGGCGCCCTGCCCCAGCACCACGACCGACTGGCCCGCCGTGATTCCCACGCGGTCCTGGGCATGTCGGACCGTCGCCAGGGTCTCGATGAGCGTCGCCACCGGCAGCGGGAGGTGATCCGGCAGCGCGTGCACGTTTTGCTCTGGAAGGAGCACGTGCCCGGCCAGCGAGCCGTCCACCTCGCGGCCGAAGAGTCCGGCCCGCCGGCAGATATTGTCCTGACCGCGGATGCAGCAATCGCAGGCGCCGCACGACATGATGGGATTGATGAGCACGCGCCGGCCCGGCGCGACCTTCACCGCCTCGGGACCGACCGCCTCGACGACACCGGTCGCCTCGTGGCCCATCACCACCGGATAGCGGACGCCGGGGTGGCGCCCGGTATAGATCTCCAGGTCGGTGTGACAGATGGCGGTGGCAGCGACGCGGACGACCACCTCGCCGCGCCCCGGGGTGGGCTTGGGCCGCTCCAGCACCTCGAGCCTGCGGGGCGCCTCGAGCACCGCCACGCGGGTCCGCTCGCCCATCGGTGCCGCGCGCCTCAGTCGACGACGGTGATCTCTTCCACCGGGAAATTCGAGATGATCTCCGTCCGGTCCGGTTGCACGATCAGCATCTCCTCGATCCGCACGCCCCACTCGTACCGCTTGCCGTGCTGCGTCTCCAGCGCGAACACCATCCCCGCCTTGATCTCGAGCGGGTGGTCCAGCGACCAGATCCGCGAGATCACCGGCTGGTCGTACTGCGCCAGCCCCAGCCCGTGGCCCCACAGGTTGGCCGCCGCCTGGTCCTCCTCTTCGTACCCCCACGCTTCCTTCGCCGACGGCCACTTGAGCGCGATGTCGCGCGTCGTCGCCCCCGGCCGCACCGCGTGAATCGAGTCGTACAGCCACCGGAGCGCCGTCGCGTAGTAGTCCTTCTGCTCCTGCGTCGGCTGTTTGCCCACGCAGTATGTCCGGTAGTAGCACGACTTGTAGCCGTTCCAGGTCAGCGCCGCCAGATCCATGAAGACGATGTCCCCGGGCTTGATGATCCGGTCGGAGAAGTTGCGCCAGTTCGGCCACGTGTTGGGCCCCGAGGATACGATCACGTCCTCGACGTCCTCCATGCCCGGAATCGAGTAGAGGTACTTCATGATGTGCGCCGTCACCTGGTTCTCGGTCAGCCCCGGCTTGAGAAACAGCTTCGTCTCCCAGTGCGCCGCGTCGCCGATCGCGCCCACGATCCGCAGGCACTCCTGCTCGTCCACGTTCTTGATCGCCCGCGCCTCCATCATCGGCGTCATGCCGTCCACCCACTTCAGCTTCGCCTCCTGGAACGCCTGCAGCATGTTGATGTCGATGAAGTCCACGCCCAGGGGCTGGTCCGCCACCCCGAAGCGCTTGAGCTCCCGCAGGATCGCGTCGGTGAACTTCTTGACCTGCTGCGATGATGCCGGCCCCGCTGCCCCCTTGATCCAGGCGTACGACCAGCGGATGTTCTCCTCGGGGATCCAGGGCGAGTGCCGCTGGATCTGAAACCCGATGTCCCCCTGCTCGAACAGCACGGGCGCGCCGTCCCCGCACAGCAGCGCGTATCGGAGCCCGGGCTTGAGGCGGTTCCATCCCGGGGTCAGGGTGCTCGTGACGTACCGGACGTTTTCGTCGTACATCAGCAGCAGGGCCCCCAACCCGTGCGCCTTCATCCGCTCCCGCGCGCGCTCCAGCCGGTACTTCCGCAGCCGGTCCCAGTTCACGCGCTCCTGCCAGTCCACTCCGACCATCCCGAAGTTCGCCATGGGTCTCTCCGTTAGATGTGGATGTCGTCAGGCTCGCGGTCGCCGTCGAGCGGCCTCGGCGCCCCTCACCCCGATGGGAAGGGATTCTAGCAGTGCTTGCACGGCGGGAAGTCCCGGGAGTAGACGGGGTTCTTCAGGTAGTCCTCGGGCTTGTAGGTCCAGAACTGCGAGATATTGGGAAAGGTCTGGATCACCGTGTTCTGGAGCCGGCCGCCCACGCGCTCCACCTTGCGCACGTAGACGTTCTGGACGGGATTGCCGTAATCGTCAAAGCGCATGGGCCCGCGCGGGGCATCGGAGAGATCCACCTTCCGCAGGGCGCCAAGGAAGCGGTCGACGTTCTCGATGTCGCCGCCGATGGCCTGGAGCGCCGCCTTCAGCGCCACGCCCGCCACGTACGTCCCCTCGGAGTAGTAGGACGGCACCTGCGCGTACTTGGCCTCGTAGTCCTTGGCGAACTTTTGGTTGGCCGGGGTCGCGAGCGCGGCCGAGTAGTGGAGCGCGGTGACGATGCCCAGCGACTCGTCGCCCATGGAGCGCAGCACGTGCTCGTCGGTGAAGGTGCCGCCGCCGATGAGCGGGACCTTGCCCTTGAGCCCGGCCGTCTCGTACTGCTTGGCGAAGCGGAGGGCATCGGCGCCGGAGAAGACGGCGTAGACGGCGTCCACGTCGCGACGGAGCTGGGTGATATAGGGGCCGTAGTCGGCAGTGTTGAGCGGGGACCAGAGCTTCTGGACGATCTGGCCGCCCGACTCCTCGAAGGTCCGCTGGAAGCCTGCCGCCACCTCCCAGCCGAACGCGAAGTCGTAGCCCGTTATCGCGACCTTCCGGTAGCCCAGCTTTTCGTACACCCACTTGCCGAAGGGATGCGACGGTTGGGAGCTCGACCAGCCCGTGCGGACGATGTAACTCGACCGCTTGCGCTGGGTGATGTCTTCGGATGAGACGATGGGGAAAAGAGTCGGTACCTTCTTGCCGTCGACGTACGGCGCGACGGCGTAGCCGATGGCCGCGCTCAGCGGGCCGATCAGCACGTGGATGCCCTGGCTCTCGACGAGGCCGCGCGCCTTGGTGAGGCCCGTGGCAGGCACGCCTGCGTCGTCCTCGATGATGAGTTTCACCTCGCGCCCGGCCAGCTTGTAACCCTGCTCCTCGAAGAAGAGCTGCAAGGCGTTCACCATGTCCTTGCCGTTGGCGGCCAGCGGGCCCGTCTGCGGGACCAGGAGGCCGACCTTGATGGGGCCTTTCTGGGCGAATCCGGTGCCGGGTGATCCAAGGACGGCGACGAGTCCGGTAAGGACACTGACAGCGAGAGCCAGAGACTTGCGCATGGGCAGCTCCTTTCTTGTGTGAGCCCCAGAACGTCGCGGGGCCGGGGCCCCGCCGTCCGAGGCGAACGTTTCCGGACTACAGGGGGTCAGGCGCCGAGCGCCGTGAGGATCTCCTCGTTGCCGAGCGGCCAGCCGATGGCCGCGGCCATCAGCCGGAGCGCGAAGCGGTGCATCTCCTCGCCGTCCATCGAGTCCACGGCATCCGAGGCGATGATCACGCGGAAGTCGCGGTTGGTCGCCTCGAAGCCGGCGCAGAGCACGCAGGTGGTCGTGTTAATCCCGGCCAGGATCACGCTGGCCACGCCTCGTCGCCTCAGGACGAACTCAAGGTCGGTGCCCCGGAAGACGCTGTAGCGCTTCTTGCCGTGGACCACCGTGTCGGCCGGGTCCAGGAGCTCGGGGATGATCTCCACGCCGGGGCCGCCCAGAAGATTGTGGCGCAGAATGCCCTTCCGCGCCTTCGATGGGTCGTCGTGGATGGATTTCCAGAACGGGTTGGCCGCGATCTCGCCCGGGTCGCGGTTTTCGGTGACGACGTGGATGACGGGCACACCGAGCGGCCGCAGGCCGACGAAGAGCGCCGCCGCCCGCTTGATGACAGGCGCGCAGCGCTCGGCCGGCAGCGGCAGCGTGGCCACGTCCGGGTCGAGGTGGCCGCGGTGCATGTCGATGGCGACGACAGCCGTGGTCTTGGGATCGAGGCGGAGCATGAGCAAGCGTCCCGGGAGAGACATAGCACAGCGGGGGCGCGTTGGGAAGTCGCCAGGTGGCCTCGTACCCCGCCACGCCAGGTCGGATAGAGGCGCGGCAGTGGCTCAGATCGCCCCGTCGGCTCTGAGCTGGGCGATCGCCGCGGCGTCGAGCCCCAGCTCGCGGAGGATCTCCTCGGTGTGCTGGCCGAGGGTCGGTGGGGGCCGCCTCAGCCGGGTCGGGGTGCCCGCCATCGTGAACGGAAAGCCGAGGGCGCGGAAGGGCCCCACCGCTGGGTGGTCGATCGTCTCCACCATCGCGCGCGCCAGCGCCTGGGGATCGGCGAGCGCCTCAGCGACGGTGCTGACGCGACCACAGGGCACGCCCGCCGCCCGCAAGCGCGCGATCCACGCCTCGGCCGCCTCGCCGGCAAGCGCCTCCTGGATGAGGCTGTCCGCCATCTCGCGGTTGACGACCCGGGCGGCATTCGTGGCGAGCCGCGGGTCGGTGGCCCACTCGGGATGGGCCGAGGCCGCGGCGAAGCGGGCGAACTGCGCGTCATTGCCGACGGCGAGGGCGAGCGCGCCCGCCCGCGTTGCGTAGGTCCGGTACGGGACGATGTTGGGATGGCCATTGCCGAACCGCCCGGCGTCGCGGCCGGAGGCGAGGTGGTTGGACGCGACATTGGCGAGGAGCGTGAGCCCGGTCTCGAACAGGGAGAGGTCCACCTGCTGGCCGCGGCCGGTCCGCTGCCGTGCGGCCAGCGCCCCGAGGATGGCGATGCAGGCGAGCATGCCGGTCGCCAGGTCCACGATCGCCACCCCGTACTTCATGGGCTCCCCGTCCGGCTCGCCCGAGATGCTCATGAGACCCGTCTCGGCCTGGAGGATGAAGTCGTAACCGGGCAGCTCGGCCTTGGGCCCCATCGGGCCGTAGCCCGTGATCGAGCAGCGGATGAGGCGGGGGGCCTCAGCATCGAACCAGGCGTTGTCGAAGCCCCACCGGGCGAGCGTGCCGACGCGAAAATTGTCGACCAGCACGTCGCTGTGCGCCACGAGCGTGCAGAGCAGCTCGCGCCCGCGCGGCCTCGTGGGGTCGAGCGTGATGCCGCGCTTGTTGCGGTTCACGCCGAGGAAGTAGGCGGACTCGCCGCCGACCCAGGGCGGCCCCCAGGCCCGCGTCTCGTCTCCGCCCCGGGGCTCAACCTTGACGATGTCGGCCCCCATGTCCCCGAGCATCATCGTGCAGAAAGGGCCGGCGAGGACCCGGGTCAGGTCGAGCACGCGCAGCCCGTCGAGGGCGGTCGGAGCCGGGGGATCGGTCATCCGGCCGGCGCCTGATTCTCGTCCCGCGCGAGACCCGCGACGTAGCGGTCGACCTCCGCCTTGCTCCGCAGCCGGAACTTCTGGAAATCCGGCCTCCGCTTGTCCAGGAAGGCCTGCATGCCCTCGATGCTCTCCTCGGTGCCCCAGATATTGGCGAGCAGCTCCATTCCGTGCTGCCACGAGGCGTACAGCTCGTCGGATTCGTGGTTCAGGGACTTCTTCGTCGCCCGGAGGGTCTGCGGGCTATGTCCCTTGATGGTGTCGCACCAATGCCGGGTGGCGCCGAGCAGCTCGCCCTTCGCGACCACCTTGTTGATGAGACCGATCTCGAGCGCCTCCTTCGCGGTGAAGGTGCGCGCGAGGAAGATCATCTCTCGCGCGAGGCGCTCCCCGATGATGCGCGGCAGGTACTGGGTGGCTCCGACGGTGGGACAGGCGCCGACCTTGGCCCCCGTCTGCCCGAACACGGCATTCTCGGACGCGATGACGACGTCGCACCAGAGAGCGAGCTCATTGCCGCCGCCCATGCACCAGCCGTTGACCATGCCAATGACCGGGATGGGCAGGCCCCGGAGGGTCATCGCCAGGCCGAGCATGCGGTCGTTCCACATGTGGGCGTTGGCCCGGTTCAGGCGCTTCATCGCGTGGAAATCCCCGCCGGCCGAGAACGCGGTGTCGCCCGCCCCGGTGACGACGGCGCAGGCGATGGACGGGTCTTCCCGGGTGGAGCGGAACGCGTGGATCATCTCATCGAGGGTCTGCTCGCGGAAGGCGTTCTGGAAGCGCGGACGGTTGATGGTGACCCAGGCGACGCTGTCTGTGACCTCGAAGAGTATGTCCCCGTACCTCGTCATCGGCTTCCTCCTTGTGGGGGCTTCGGCCCCGGCGTGCCGAGCTTGGCCTTGATGATGATGGCGCGGAGGGGGGCGTCGCCCAGGGGCACGTTCTCGTGGGCGCAGCCGGCCGGGATGTGCACCACGCTGCCGGGCCCTAGGTCCTGGCGCACGCCATCGCTCAGCGTGTACCCCTTGCCCGAGACGATGACCATGATCTCGTCGTCCTCGGCGTGACTGTGCATCGCATGTCCCATCCCTGGCAGGTACTCCGTTATGGCGACATAGAGCTTGTCCGCGCCGCCCCCCGGGGTCGTGCCCACCAGCACCTTGGTCTGCCCCCAGGCAACGGGCGTGAACGGGATATCGGTTTCCAGGAACACGCGTTTCTCCGCCATCGTGCTTTCCTTTCCCGCGACGGGTCTCGAACCCGAGCCATCCTGCGCCTGGCCCCGTGCGCAGTCAAGCTGCGGCAGCGTCCGCCTTCGCTGAAATAGGCTCGGCCGGCCTCGAGCGGGATCATCGAGGCACCGTAGGAAGGTATGTAACCGTTCGAGGGCCGCCCGGCCGAATGATCGGGCGACCCGCGCCCACAGGGAAACTTGCTTAAGCGGCTTCCCGCGGAAGCTCGAAGGTCCTCCTGTGGGTCCGGATCAGGCGACCTTGCGCGGGAGCGGCGAGAACGTCGACCGCACGCGTGTCTCGACCGTGCCCTTCTTGGCCGGCTGCTCAACCGGCGAACCGGCGGAGTGAAGCGACCAGACCACCTGCTCGACCAGAAGCCAGATAGGCAATGCCAGTGCCACCAGGGCGGTCACTGCATCCTTGAGTTCCATGGCGACGTCCCTCCTCGTCTCCTCGGCCCTCGATCCTGTAGGTGCCTCGCCACTCGTCGTCCTCCCTCGAAGCAGAAGTCGTGCCAGCCGTATCGACCCTAGAAGTCAGCTATTTGCACGGGTCTCGTCCGCGGTTCGGTGCAAGGCCGCCCGAAGCTGCGACGCCCTTTCCGACGTTTTGCCCGGTGATGTGGAAATCGAACGCCACGCGCGTAGCGGATTGCGGACACTTAACCTACGGTGTGCGTGGACGTCGAAGCGAACTCTTCAGGGACGTACGTGGGCGGGATCGATGCCATGGTGAATCCGGCAAGCAGCGCCCCGAGACCGGGCCACGACTGAGAACGCATTTTATGATATCTATGCTCCCACGTACGCGACTCGTGAAAGGGTCATTGACCTTGGCCCACTCAAGGCCTCGGCTGACGAGGAAAAGAAGAAGGATCCCCTGCCCTCGATCGTCGGCGCCTTGGCCCTTGCCGGCGGCGTGGTGTTGGTCAGCGTCGGTGCTGGACGTCGTAAGGGCGGCCGACGTGAGTGCCTTCGGCAAAGATGGCCGAGCCGTACCGGTGAAAGGCAAGGACAAGGAGGACTGGTGATGCGCCTGATGGCCGGACTGCTTGTGGCGGTGCTGGTGGCGGTGGGAGGGCTCGCCGGGTGCGAGACGATCAAGGAGAACCCGAAGACATCGATTGGAACAGGTGTGGGCGCCGCCGGGGGTGCGGTGCTCGGCGGCCTCATCGGGAAAGGGACAACGGGCGTTGTCGTTGGCGGGCTGTTGGGTGGGCTGGCCGGCGGGGCGATCGGCTACTACCTCGACCGCCAGGATCGGACGCGGGCGGAGGCGGTACAGGCGACCGCCTACAACCCGGCCCAGGGTGACGTCATCCGCGTCGAGCGGGTGGAAGCGACGCCAAACCCTGTCAAGCGAGGTGGGACGGTGAATCTGGTCGCGACGTATACCGTGCTGACGCCGCAGGCGGATCGGTCGCTGGCCGTGCGGGAGACGCGGGAGGTGCGCCACAACGGCGCGCCGGTAGCGAACCCGACGACGGAGTTTACGCGGCAGGGCGGAACCTTCACGAGCGCCGTACCGATCACCCTGCCCCAAGGGGCCGGGACGGGCGCGTATGAAGTCACCATCACCGTGGCCGTGGGCGATCGGCTGTCCCGCGGAACCACGAGCTTCGTCGTGCAGTAGAGGCAGCGTTGACACGTGACAATCGGCGCCCCGGATCGGTGCCCCGGAGGAGCGAGCCATGGATCTAAGTCGAAGGGCGTTTCTCGCCGCAGGCACCACCGCCGCGGCGCTCGCGGCGGCGCCGCGCGCGTTCGCGCAATGGCAGCCGAGTCAGCGCTACCCGGACCCCTCGGTCCGGATCGTAGACCAGAGCTTCTCGCGCTACCGGCTCGCCCTCGCCAAGATCGAGTGGCTCGTGACGGGGCTCCGCTGGTCCGAAGGACCGGTCTGGTTCGGCGATGGGCGCTATCTGCTCTGGAGCGACATTCCGAACAACCGCATCATGCGATGGGACGAAGAGACCCGCGCGGCGAACGTGTTCCGCAAGCCGTCGAACTTCGCCAACGGCACGTCGATCTATTCGCTCTACGTGAACACCCAGGGCGCGGCCGGAGGTTGAGGCCCGCACAGCTCGCACGAGGGCACAACGAGGAGAGGACACCGTGAGCCAGGAGCACGAGCCTCATCACCATCACGAACACGCTGACGACGACGTTCAGGAGCATCGCGAGCACGGCGCGCCGCTGACCGAGGTCGAGCTGCGCGTGCGCGCGCTCGAATCATTGCTTGTGGACAAGGGCCTGGTGGACCCGGCCGCCCTCGACGCCATCATCGACACCTACGAGACGAAGGTCGGCCCGCGCAACGGCGCCAAGGTCGTGGCCCACGCCTGGGTCGATCCGGACTACCGGCGGCGGTTGCTCGAGGACGGCACGGCCGCGGTAGCGGAGTTCGGCTTCGTCGGCCGGCAGTCGGAGAAGATCGTCGTCGTCGAGAACACGCCCAAGGTCCACAACATGGTTGTCTGCACGCTCTGCTCCTGCTACCCGTGGGCGGTGCTTGGGCTGCCGCCCGTGTGGTACAAGTCGGCGCCCTACCGTTCGCGGGCCGTCATCGACCCGCGCGGCGTGCTGAGCGAGATGGGTGTCAACGTGCCCGCCGACACCGAGGTGCGCGTCTGGGACAGCACGGCGGAGATCCGCTACCTCGTGCTGCCAGAACGGCCGGCAGGGACGGAGAACATGACCGAGGACCAGCTGGCGGCGCTGGTGACTCGGGACTCGATGATCGGCGTGGCCAGGGTCCAGGCATGAACGGCGCTCACGACCTCGGCGGCATGCACGGCTTCGGACCGGTCGAAATCGAACGGAATGAGCCGACGTTCCATCACGAGTGGGAGCGCCGGGCGTTCGCGATCACGCTGGCCGCCGGATTTCTCGGCAAATGGAACATTGACATGTCCCGCTACGCTCGCGAGCAAATGCCGCCGGCTGAGTACCTGGCGGCCACCTACTACGAGCGCTGGCTGTTCGGGCTGGAAAAGCTCTTGGACGCCACGGGTCTCGTCAGCCGCGCCGAGCTGCAGTCCGCGCGGAAGGGCGGCGTGACGCAGGCGGCTCTGCCGGCGGCCGGGGTGCGGGTGCTGGCGGCCAGCGACGTGGAGGCGGTGCTTCGGAAGAGCCGTGAGGCGAAGGTCGACGAGGACATACCGCCCCGCTTCAACGTCGGCGATCGCGTCCGCACCGTCAATATCAACCCGGTCGGCCACACCCGGTTGCCGCGCTACGCTCGCGATAAGCGTGGCGTGGTCACGGTCGACCATGGCGTGTGGGTCTTCCCGGATACCAACGGCACCGGGCGAGGCCGCAACCCCCAGCATTGTTACAGCGTCAGTTTCGAGGCGCGCGAGCTGTGGGGCGCCGACGCCGGGCCGCGCGACGCGACCTACGTCGATCTCTGGGACGATCACCTGGTGCCGGCATGAAGACCCCCGATCTCTCCGCACTGTCCGCCATCCCGCGCGATGACGAGGGTCCGGTGTTTCGGGCGCCGTGGGAGGCCCAGGCCTTCGCCATGGCGGTGATGCTGCATGAGCGCGGCCACTTCTCCTGGAAGGAGTGGGCGGCCCGGCTCGCCGACGAGATCGCAGCCGCCCGCGAGCGCGGCGAGAAGGACGATGGGCGCCGCTACTATCACTACTGGCTGGCCGCGCTCGAGAGGCTTGTGGCCGACAAACGGATCGTGTTGGGAGAGGAGCTGCGCACCCGGCGCGACGCCTGGGATCAGGCGGCGCGCGCCACCCCCCACGGCCAGCCCATCGTATTGCCCGGGCGCGGATGAGCTCCTGACGTAGCTCCGGCGTCACCGCCTCGCGTTCATCCGGCGGGGCCCATGCTCCTTCCAGCTCCCCATCGGCGATGCCGCAGCAGCGGCGCCGCGGATCAGAGCCTGCAGCGGCAGGGAGGACCAATGAGAGTTGACCCGGATATCCCCATCCAGCTCGCCGCCGTCGACACGGGGGCGATCAGGCAGCCTCCAGGCGGAGGAAGCGGGCGGCGGTTTGCCCCTCGATGAGACTCCGCGTGCCCGGATCCAGCCGGGCGGCGTCGAGCGACGAGAGGGGATCCGTGTCGCCCATGTCGAAGGGATAGTCGCTCCCGATCATCACGCGGTCGGCGCCCAGCTCGCCGACGATGAACCGGAGATTGCGCGGGCTGAGCGTGAGCGAGTCCACGTAGATGCGGCGCGCGTACACCCGCGGCTCCTCGGGAATCGCCGCCGGCCCCTCCGGCCGCACGTTCCAGCCGTGATTGAGACGGGCGAGCGTGAACGGGAAGGCGCCACCCCCGTGGGCAAAGGCAATGCGGAGATCGGGGAGGCGCTCGAGCACGCCGCCGAAGATAAGCTTGGAGATGGCGAGCGCCGTCTCCAGCGGATTGCCGACGATGAGGGGAAAGTAATACTTGGTCAGCCGCTCCTGGCCGACGAGCGGCGTCGCCGGATGCACGAAGACCGCCATCCCGAGGTCGCGGCAGGCCGCGAAGAACGGAAAGAGCGCGGGATCGTCGAAGTCGCGCCCGCCCGGACAGGTGCCGATCTCGACGGCGTGAATCCCCAAGGCCTCGCGACAGTAGCGCAGCTCCTCGACGGCGAGGGCGGGCTCCTGAAGCGGCACCGTTGCCATCGCGGTGAACCGCGCGGGGTGGCGGGCGGCGACGCCGGCCGCGTACTCGTTCTGGATCCGCGCGAAGGCCTGGGCCGCCTTGGGCTCGGCCCAGTAGCAGAACATCACGGGCGGGGGCGAGAGGGCCTGGCGGTCGATCCCGAGCCGGTCCATGTCCTCGATCCGCCGCTCCGGGCTCCACGAGCGGTCGTCGATGTCCCGGAAGAACTGGTCTCCCGTCATCATGGTGGCGCGGCAGGCATCGCGCGGCTCGAGTCGCGGCCACCTGCCGCCACCGTACCGGCCGGCGAAATCCTCCCAGCGCGGTGGAACGACGTGGGTGTGAAGATCGATCCGCACTACTTCGTGTCCGTCTTGCCGATGAACTGGATGACGGATGCGATGCGCTTGGCGTCCGCGTCCCAGAAGGCCTTGAACTCGTCGGCGTCCATATACGCGATGGGCGTCTTGGCCTTGTCCATGGCCGACTTGAACTCGTCGTCCTGGACCGCCCGCCGGGTGACATCGCGCAGCGTCCGTAGCACGCCGGCGGGAATGCCGCGGGGGGCGAAGAGGCCCGTCCAGATGTAGTACTCGACGTCGTAACCCAACTCCCTGAGCGTGGGCACGTCGGGGAAGGCGGCCACCCGGGTGGCGCCCCAGGTGGCGAGCGCCCGCATCTTGCCCACCGCGATATGCGGCGCGGCAAGCGCCGGGGGCGAGGCCCAGAGGTGGGCGTGGCCGCCGAGCACCGCCGTCGTCGCGGGCCCGCCGCCGGTCGTCGGCAGGTGGCGCATCTTGAGCCCGGCCGCCTGAAGGAACATCTCGAGCGGCAGGTGGGAGGCACCGTAGGGACCGGACGAGGCAAAGGTGATCTCACCGGGCCGCTTCTTCGCGTCGTCGACGAGCTCCTTCAGGGTCTTCCAGGGCCCGTTCACGACGAGGATGGGCGGATCGGCGTTGAGCCGCGCGATCCCCACGAACTGATCCCGCGTGTACGTGGCGGGCCGGCCGAAGAGCTTGTCCACCTCCGGGGTAGAAGAGATGCTGACGAGCGCGATAAGGAGGGTGTAGCCGTCGGGCTTGGCCACGGACGCGACCTGCGCCCCCACGGCACCCGCGGCGCCCGCCTTGTTGACGATGACGACGGGCTGCTTCAGGAGCCGCTCGAAGGTCGCGGCGAGCGGGCGGCCGGTGAGGTCGGCGATGCCGCCCGGCGGGAAGGGATTGACGATGGAGATGGGCCGGGTCGGGTACGACTCCTGGGCGGTGACGCCCGAGACCAGCGTGGCCAGCGTAACGACGACGAGCGCGGCGATGCGCATGATAATGACCCCCCTTCGGTCAGTGGCTTCGCGACAGGGTGCGCCAGAAAAGCGGGAAAATGAAGCCGGAGCGCGAGTCCTTGACGGCTTCCGACGGATGATGTATGGCGGCGGGTTCAACCCGAGAGGAGATCGTCCGATGCCCGAATACCGTTACGATCATATCCACTTGCGCAGCCCGGACCCGAATGTGACGGCGCGCTTCTTTGAGACCATGTTCGGGGCCGAGGTGACGCGGGATATCTATCCACCGGGTACCCTCTATCCGGGGCAGATGCGCGTGCGCATGAAGGTGGGGGGACAGACCGTGCTGATCGCGCCACCGCATCCACATGAGCAGACCGGTCCGGCCCCGGGGTTTCCGCACTACGGGCTGGAGCACTTTGGACTGACCGTGGACAACCTGGACGCGGCGGTGACGGAGCTGCGCGCCAAGGGAGCGGAGATCGCCGTCGGGCCGGTGATGCGCAACCCGGGTCTCTATCTCGCGTTCGTGCGTGGGCCGGAGGGGGTGATGGTGGAGCTGGTGCAACGCCGTAAGAAGGCAGATCTGTGACACGGCAGCCCCCAGGATAAGCTCACAGCACTAAGCACTTCCGCCATACTCGATCTCTTTCGGCTTGAGGGTTACTTGCCGAGGAATGCCCTGGCCTGACGGAGCTCGACACGCTCCGTGTCGGCCTTCTGACCGAGCGCCAGAAGTTGCCTGTAGTAGGTCCGCGCCTTCGCCTTGTCGCCGGCCGCCTCGGCGGCCCGCGCGGCGCCCGCGACGGTCCTGAAGCGGTTCGGCTCCGCGCGCATCGTGGCCTCGAACTCCTTCAGCGCCTCCACCGGCTGGGTCGACTCGAGCAGCAGCTCGGCGAGCAGCTCCCGCGCGGGCGCGATCGGACCCGGCGTGACAGGATGCTTCCCGGTCGCATCCTCGCGCTCCGCGGCCGAGCGCAGGAGGGCGAGCGCTTCCTCCCTCTTGCCTTCGGCGCGCGCGACCCAGGCGGCGGCCGCCTGGCGCTGGATCTCGACCTGCTCGACCCAGTAGCCCTGCTTCGCCGCCGCGAGCGCGTCGCGGAGCACGCCGAGTCGGTCGATGTCCCGCCGCGCGGCGGCAACGTCGCCGCCCCGCGCGGCGCCCAGGGCCCGCGCGAACACGAGCTGAGCCTCCGACTGCGGGAAGCGTCCCCACGGGAACTCCTTCGCGAAGAGCGTCAGGGCCGCGGCCTCCGCCCAGCGACCCCTCTCGAGCGCGTAGCGGGACGGAATCGTGGCCAGCGCGAAACCGGTCACGAAGTGCTCGACGTTGATCTTCGGGATCTCGTTCACCTGGTCGAGCACGCGCTTGGCCGCCGCATCCTGTCCGAGCTGGAGGTGCGCGTACGCCAGGTAGTCGAGAGCGTGGAGCTGGTCGAAGTGATTCGCGCCGGCCGCCGCCGAGACGCGGTTCGACTCGATGGAGTCCTCCCAGTAGCCGCGCCGGGTAAAGATGTGCGAGGGCATGTGGAGCGCGTGCGGCGCCGCCGGCGCGATCCCGGCGTAACGCCGCGCGGCGGGGAGCCCCTTTTCGGCGATGGGCGGATAGTCATAGCTGTGGATCAGGTAGTGCGCCACGCCCGGATGCCGCGGCTGCTCCACGAACGCCTTCTCGAGGATCGCCGCGGCCTTGAGCTGGTTCGCGTACGTCTTGTCGGTCGGCAGCGCCGTCGCGTTGAGGGCGAGCGCGTAGAAGATCGCGGCCTCGCGGTCGGCCGAATAGCGCTGGGAGAGGCGCTCCATCGCCCCGAGATAGGCGAGCGCCCGCGTCCGGTGATCCACGGTGGCCGAGTCCTTGTAGAACGCCTCGATCGCCGCGATGAAATCGCGCTCGCGCGGGGTCCTGGCGCCTGCGGCCTTCGCCTTCTCGACCGCGGCCCAGCCGTCGGCCAGCCCCTTGGGCGCCGGCGGCCAGGCGAAGGGGTTGCCGAGCGCGTTCATCGCGATGCCCCAGTGGGCCATGGCGCAACCGGGGTCGCCCTGGACGACGGCGTTGAACGCACTGGTGGACGCCGAGAACCAGAAGGAGTGGAGCATGGCGACGGCCCGCTCGAACTCCTGCTGCACCGCGGCGCTGCACGACGTCGGGAAGCTGACCTTGCCGACCTTCTCCTGCGCTGTCACGCCAGAAGCGACGACAATCACCGTGAGGGAGGCAATGAGAGCGAGCCTGCCTAAGGCCATCGGATAAACCTCCAGGTTAGGAGCAACGGGCCAAGCCTTCATGATGAACCTGGAGCAGATTATAGGCCAAATTGCCTACGTAGAGCTGGTCAGGATGAGCAGAAAGTGATTGCCAGCTATCCCGTCCCCGGCTACTCCCGGGCTTCGTGGGTGGGGCCGGCCGCGGCCCGCGCCCTGGCCAGGATGCTGCGCTCCGCCTCCACGACCGGCAAGTCGATCGCCCGGCCCTCGAACACGAACAATCCCCTGCCCTGCGCCACGGCGGCCTCGAAGGCGGCGACCAGCCGCCGGGCGGAGGCGATCTCCGCCTCCGTGGGCCGATAGGCCTCGTGGGCGAGGCCGACCTGACGCTCGTCGATCACCAGCTTGCCGGCGAAGCCGAGCCGGAGCCCCTGGCGGGCCTCGGCCGCGAAGCCCTCGGGGTCGTCGAGGTTCATGAACACGGCGTCGATCGCCTCCTTGCCGGCCGCCTTTGCGGCCAGTACCAGGTGACACCGGGCGTGCAGGATCGTGCCCTCCATCGCCCCCGCCTCCTTGATGCCGAGGCTGCGGGAAAGGTCGACGTGGCCGATCACCAGCGCCTCGACGCGGGGGCTGGCCTCGGCTATGGCGGCGGCGGCGAGAACGCCCCGGGGCGTCTCGATCAGCGCCAGGACCTTCACCGGCCCCTCGTCACGCCCCGCCCGGCGCTCGTCCCGCGAGAGCTGCTCCTCCACGGCGCGGATATCCTCGACCGATTCCACTTTCGGGACCACGAGCGCCTCTGCGCCCGCGCCCGCGACCGCCGCCACGTCCTCGGCGAACCAGGCGGTGCGGAGGGCGTTGACGCGCACGCTGCGCTCGAGGCCGGGAGGCGACGGGCGGCGGAGGAAGTCGGTGACGAGCCCGCGGGCGCGGACCTTCTGAGGGGGCGTCACCGTGTCCTCGAGGTCGAGGATGAGGCCGTCCGCCAGCGATTGCCCGGCGGCCTCGAGAGCGGGAGGGCTGGCCCCGCAGACGAAGAGGAGGCTCCGCCTGAGCCTCATCGCAGGCCGTGGCGCGCCGCCAGCGCCTCGATCCTCGGAAACCCTATGAACTCGTCGAAGGCTGCCTCGGCGGTGAGCCTTCCCTCGACGGCGCCCCGGTCCCGCCCGGCGTGGAACGCGGCCAGCACCTCTCCGACGGCGCGGTGGGCGGCGTAAAGAAGCAGCGAGTAGTAGAGCACGAGCTTGATACCGGCCGCCTCTTCCTGCGCTACGCTCGACCCCCGCGAATCCACCGCGCAGATGGGATGCGGCAGGCGGCGGCCCAGGCTCGCCAGCATCGGGGCCCGGACGCCGGCCGGGAACACCATGTCCGCCCCCGCCGCTCCGTAGGCCAGACAACGGTCCACAGCCTCATCGAGCCCCCCGCCGCCCCTGAGCCAGCCGGCATCAGTGCGGGCGATGATGACGAAGTCCGGGTCCTGGCGGGCGTCCACCGCCGCCTTCACCTTCTCCACCATCTCCGCTTTCGGGAGCACGCGCCCGGGCACGTCCAGGTGCTTGCCGAACTCGTGATCCTCCAGGTGAATGCCGGCCGCGCCCGCGCGCTCGAATTCCCGCACCGTCCGCCAGAGCGTGGTCACATTGCCGAACCCGTTCTCGGCATCGGCGATGACCGGGATGGCCTCCACCGACCCCACCACCGATGCGGCGTGGTCGGCCATCTCCCGCATGCCCACCAGCCCCGCATCCGGGAGACCCAGCCGGCTGGCCGCGGTGGCGTACGAGCCGATATACACCGCCTGGAAGCCCGCCCTCTCCACCAGGCGCGCGCTCACCGCGTCATAGGCGCCCGGGGCGACGATGATCCCCGGCGCGCGCAACAGCTCCCTGAATCCCCGTGGTCCGCGCATTCGCTGTCCTCCCGGGAGGAGTCCCCGCCTGGGCTGCTCCCGTCATGGGTCACCGCGACATCCACCGTCCCGACACTGACGGCCCGCTTCGCCCCGCGGCTGTCGTGCCGCCGCTGATCATAGCGCAGAGCCAGGTCCGGAACATCGACAGCCGCGCCCTCCGGCGTCCGTCCCGCAATCCACGGCGTCGAGCAAGAAACATAGATGGTATTGGGCGGCCCGCCCTTGGCCGTTTATGTTATCTACGCTTCCGATGGCGTCCGTTGTCGCTCACCTCCCGGAGCAAGGAGGCTTGGCATGGCGCAGGCGAGCGAAACCTTCGTGCGCTGGTACCTGCGGTTCAACGGCTATCTCGGCGTCGAGAATCTGGTGGTCCATGAACCCACGCCGGGCGCGGTGCCCCAAGGGGCGGAGTTCGATGTCGTCGCCGTGCGGTTTCCTTTCTCCCTGGAGATCCCCGGCTTCGAACTCCCCCGCGACCCGCGGCTTGCCGAGATTGAGAGCCAGCGGTTGATCAATGTCGTGATCGGAGAGGTCAAGGGTGGCAAGAAGCCCGAACTGAACGATCCTTGGCGGGCGGAAGCCGACGACGCCGTGCAGCTCCGGCGCCTCAAGTACCTCGTCCGGTGGATTGGGTTGTATGAACGCGATGAGGAGGTCGAGAAGGTCGCGAAGGACCTGCGCCGGGCCGGGAAGTCTGAACTGGCGCATGCGATCCGGGTCGTCTATTTCGGTGCGCGGCCCTCGAAGCAGGCGGCCGACCGGAGCATACCGCAGATACTGCTTCCCGACATCGCATCCTGGATTGTGAATTCTCGGGCTGGCTCCTGGGCGCAGCAGCAAGTGGCAACGCGTTCGGCGCATGACCAGTGGGATGAACTCATCAAGAACGTCTGGAACCTCGCCGATCCCGCCCTACCCGGGACCCCGGAGGGGAAGATCGCGAGCATCCTTGCCCTCGTCCTGGGACGCGCGGTGCCATGAAGCGTGACGCGTACGCGACAACGGAGGAGCATTCAGGTCCTTGGAGCGTCGATAGGATGAAGCGGCTGGCCTCTACCGGCTGCACTACTGCCAGTCCGCTGACCTTTCTCCTCTCCCGCCCCTCCGCCCCCGGGGGAGAGGGTGGGGTGGTGAAGACCCGGGGGATAGGTAACAGGTTCCGAATCAGAAGATCGGCCATTGCATGTCAGGCAGTCGGCTGGTCGCCACTCGCGACCGGCGTCCAGTGCTAGAATCGTATCCGCGATGACAGAGGAACATAGGACCTCCGCTTTCCGGGGTCTTTCAGATCCCCTCGAACAGTTGTGGGAGTTGCTCCGTGGCATGCTCCACCTCGACAGCGACCAAATCGGCAACTTCACCAACCTAGTTACAATCCATTCGATTCTGGACAGGATGCTTTCTGTTCTGGTTGTAGTGGCAATCGCGAGGGGAGCGCCCTCAGCATCGCCTCCGATTGAACAGTTACTCCAAACACTGGCGGATCTTGGCTTTGCCAAGCGGGTTGAACTTGCAGAGGTGATGGGGCTGGTTTCGGTCGATACGGCTGGAGATCTTCGTGAAGTCAACCGCGTCCGGAACAAAGTCGTCCATTGGAAGCCGGCCCAAGGCTTTGGCCTCGATGCAGTGGAGGAGATGACTTCAAGAGAATCCTTCAAGCAACTAGCCGTCAGGGCCGCACGAGCGATAGTCGCAATCTCAAAGGCCTTGCCGTCCTGAGGATGATCGCCGCACGGCCGGAGGGGAGACGATGGACACGGCAAAGGCGGTAGAAGATGCCTGGGCTGGGGCGTCGAAATCTCAAAACATGCGCCAAAGAATTGATTCCAGAAGACGGCCACTGGTGGAGCGGCTGTGGTGCCAAAGGATAGATCACAAATGGGTGGAAACGGCCTTGTGGAGTACCGACGGTAGACGCCGAACAGTACTACTCCCGTACCACGCCTGCCGGTGGTGCGGCATCAAGGGGGCTGGTATTCTCGGGCGCTTTCGATGGATCACGATGGAGAGTTCGCCGACCACCCAGCAGACGTACTCACCTTTTGCTACCGTAGCCGCACTTGCTCAGACACCGCCCGGCCGACCGATAATCAGGGTGTCGATTCGTAACCATCCCGCGCTCGTAAGTCTGACTGGCGAGGAGCGAGAGCGGATCAAGAAGTTCCAGTGGGAGTGGGAGTGTCGATTTTCTGGTGGTGGCTGGGGTGGCCACATAGCTGGCGAATCGAGGCGACTTGAAATGCCATATCGGCCGCGCATCGAGCAGCTATGGTGCCGACGGGTAGGTCATAGGTGGCAAGAGACCGAATGTTGGCACACCGCGAGCAACGATCGGCTTGAACTTCTTCTGTATGCAGGTTGTCGCTGGTGTGGGATGAAGACGGAAGGAATAATCGGTTGGGTTCGATGGATCATCCAAGGCGCGGCCAACCGTCACGGGGACTAATGAGCCTCGCGGAATACGGCAACGTCGATAATGGAAATACCGGTGAGACCCGGAGGTGAGCTCCCGTCGGGGATCCGGACTGAGTCCTGGGCCTCGACGGCGCCGGGGTCTTTCAGGGGGTTCTGGATGCCCGCTGCATGGGGCCGGGTGATGTGAACTGGCGGTTAATGTTTCCGGCTCTTCCGGGAATCGTGTGTGTAGTAGAGGCGGCTGGCAGCTATGCTCCGATCGAGGAGGACCGGAGCCATGCGCGGCGTGGAGCTGTACCGGGCGCTCCTGGGGTTGACCACCCCATTGACGGCCGAACCTGCTGACCTACCTGCGCCGTCACCTCACCAACGCCGGGATCGAGGGTGCCAACGTGGTCATCCAGTGGGTCAAGAAGACCGCCCGCGGCTTCCGCAACGCCGAGCACTTCAAGAAGGCCATCTACTTCCACTGTGGTGGCCTCGATCTCTACCCACACGAGAGCCGGTAGAGCCGAAAACATAAATGGCATTGGGCGGCCCGCCCTTGACCATTTGTGTTATCTACGTTCTTGTCGTCGAGGCCTTTGGCCAACCCATCGGGAGGAGCGCATGAAAGTCGGCCTGTTCATCACCAATCAGAATTTTCTCGACAAGGACATGGTCAGCGCCCTGGACGAGCAGTTCGCCATGGTGAGGCTGGCGCGGGACCGGGGATGGGACTCCGTCTTTACCGGACAGCACTATCTGAACGAGGGCAACAACAAGCAGCTCCAGGCCGTGCCCTTCCTGGCGCGCCTGCAGGCGGAGGCGGGGCACATGACCTGCGGCCTGGGCGTGCTGTTGGTGCCCATCCACAATCCCGTCTACATTGCCGAGACCGTTGCCACGCTGGACATCATTTGCCGCGGGAACTTCATCTTCGGCGTGGGCCTGGGCTACCGCGAGGAGGAGTTTGACGCCTTCCGCGTGCCCATGAAGGAGCGCGTGAAGCGCTTCACCGGCCACCTGGAGCTGATCAAGCGCCTGTGGTCCGAAGAATCGGTGAGCCACGAGGACGCCAGTTCCAAGCTGGTGAACGTGCGCATGAACATCCGCCCGGTGCAGAAGCCCCACCCGCCCATTTGGGTGGCGGCCAACCAGGACGTGGCGGTGAAGCGCGCCGCGCGGGTCGGCGACGCCTGGATGCTCAACCCGCACGCGACGCTGCCCACGCTCGTGCGCCAGCTGGCATTGTTCCGGGAGGAGCGCAAGCTGGCCAAGCTGCCGCCGCCTCATGCCGTACCCTGCGTGCGCGAGATCGTCTGCGCCCGCAATCGCAAGGAGGCGCTCGATCTGGCGGGTCCCTACCTCACGGCCAAGTACCAGGCGTACACGCAGTGGGGGCAGGACGAGGCCATGCCCGGCGGGGACAGCATCGACCAGCCCCTGGAGGAGCTGATCCGGGACCGCTTCATCATCGGGTCGCCGGAGGACTGTTACCGGCAACTGGAACCCTATTGGAAGCAGGCGGAGGTGAATCACCTCATCTTCCGCGCCCACTGGGCGGGAATGCCCCTGGGATCGGCGCTCCACAGCATGCGCATGATCTCCGACGAGCTGCTCCCGGCCTTGCGGAAGATCTGAAACCAGTTCGCTCATGAGGGGAGAACGATGAAAGTCGGTGTCTACCTGACCAACCAGCACTATCTGGACAAGGATCTGATCAGCGCCCTGGACGAGCAGATCGCCATGGTGAAGCTGGCGCGGGACAGGGGGTGGGATTCACTGTTCACGGGGCACCACTACCTCAACGAGGGCAACAACCACGCCCTGCAGTGGGTGCCCTACCTGGCGCGGCTGCAGGCGGACGCGGGTCACATGGCGGTGGGCATCGGCATCCTGCTGCTGCCCCTGCACAATCCCGTGTACGTGGCGGAGACGGCCGCCAGCATGGACGTGATCTGCCGGGGGAACTTCATCCTCGGGATCGGACTGGGTTACCGGAAGATGGAGTTCGACGCTTTCGCGGTGCCCATGGAGCAGCGCGTGCGGCGGTTCGAGCAGCACCTGGCGTTGATCAAGCGCCTGTGGATAGAGGACTCCGTCAGCTACGAGGATGAGACCTGCAAGCTGGAGAACGTGCGCATGAACCTACGCCCGGTACAGAAGCCGCACATGCCGATCTGGATCGCGGCCAACCAGGATGCAGCGGTCAAGCGCGCGGCCCGCCTGGGAGATACCTGGATGATTCCTCCCCACGCGACGCTGCAGAACATGGTGGGTCAGGTGGCGATGTTCCGCGAGGCGCGCAAGGCGGCGGGCCTGCCGCCAGCCACGGAGGTGCCCTGCTTCCGCGAGATCGTCTGCGCGCCCAGCCGCGCGGCCGCTGTGGAGATGGCCGGGCCCTATCTGGCCGAGAAGTACGCGGGCTACACGCGCTGGGGCCAGAACCAAACCATGCCCCGCGGGGACAGCATGGACCAGGAGCTCGACAAGCTCATCACCGATCGCTTCATCATCGGTACGCCGGAGGAGTGCTACCAGCAGCTGGAAACGGTGCGCAAGGAAGTGGGCGTGACCCACTGGGTGCTGCGGCCCCATTGGCCGGGCATGCCGGTGTCGTCCTCGCTCATGAGCATGCGGTTACTTTCCGACGAGGTCGTTCCGGCGTTGCGGAAGAGCTAGGCGGCTGCCCGCGGCGGGCGTGACAGGAGGCGGGTCGATGCTGCTCCGGCGCCCTGGCTCACGATCCGGTCCTCGGTGAGGAGCGCGACCCGCCTGGCTTCGTACCAGGAAAGAGAGAGTGTCAATGGCAGATGGTGATCTAAGCAAACCTGCAGTTGATGCGCGCGAGGACGAGGGTGTCTGGTGGATCACCTTCAATCGGCCAGACGCCAGTAACGCCTTCACCCTTGCGGATCTAGACCGGCTGTCCGAGCTCTTCACGGAGGCCGGCGATCGTCCGTTGGCGGTCGTCTTCACTGGCGCGGGGACGACGTCGTTTTCCGCCGGAATGCATCTCAAGGCCTTTTCGGAGCTTACTCCGCAGCGAGCACGGGATTTCATCGTCAAGAACAAAAGACTTCTGACTGCCGTTCGGACTGCGCCGTTTCCGACCATCGCGGCAATCAACGGGCATTGCCTGGGAACTGGTTTCGGTCTGGCGTTGGTCTCGGACATCCGTATTGCCGTGCCACACGCCACCTTCGGGCTTCCGGAGATTAAGGTGGGTGTGCCATCTGTCTGTGATATCGCCCTTCTTCAACAGCATATTGGACTGTCCAAAGCCAAGGAAGTGATACTCACGGGCGACAACTACCCTGTCGAGCAGCTGGCCCCCTACGGACTCCTGAATGCAGTTGTCCCGGCAGACGGACTCATAGCCGAAACCAAGCGCATGCTCGGGAGGGTGATTGGCCATACTCGTACAGTAACGGCAGCACAGAAGAAGTTATTCGAGATTTGGCAGAATACGACACTAACCGCAGGCATTGATATGAGTACTGAAGTGTTCGCCAGCGTTTTCTCCTCAAGGGAAACATATGAACAAATAGAAAGACACCGGATGACCATTGGTCGCAAGCAGGAGACCGACAAGGCAGACCCCGGGGGAAGGTCCTCGGGCGCCGCGGGTCATGAATGAGAATGCGAGAGAGGCGGGCATGACGGCTGCCCGGCCCCTGCGCTTCGGTGTCATCGGCAGCTCTGGCCACGCCACGCGGATCGCCGCGCCCACGCTGGCCGTGCGCCCCGACGCGGTGCTCCTCGGCGCGGCGGGCAGCCCGTCCGAGCGACGAGCTCACGAAGCGGCATAACCTCGATCGCTCGTACGCCTCGCTCATCACCGAACAGCTTCGGAAAGCACTCCTGACCAAGATGGCAGGGTGGACTTCACACAGCGGTCTCGTTCCACGGGCAAGACGGTTTATGATGCAAGCATGAAACGTAAGAAGATCGTCCCCCGCCGCCGCGTTCCAAGACCGCGCCTGGCCCGCAAAGCCACGCCCGTTCCCAAGGCCCTGCTCGACGAGCCGGCGGCGCTTCCGCCACCGACGGACGCGATTCCGGCGCCCTCCCCGGAACCCGCCGGTGAGCACGAGCCTGTCTCATCGCTCGCCACGCCCGAGCTCGCCTTCGCGGCGCGCGTGCCGCCTCCCACCCCAGAGCCGCCGCTGCTGGCGAATCAGCGCGCGATCTTCTTCGACGTCGAGAACGCGAGCCAGCCCGGGCGCATCGCCCAGGTGATCGAGCACCTCGCCATCGACCGTCTCGGCTGGCGCACGGAGTTCGTCGCCGTCGGCAACTGGCGCGTGATCGGCCACGAGACGGCGCGCATGCTCGCCCGTCATGGCGCCCAGCTCGTCCACAGCGCTCCCTCGACCGGCGTGCGGGACTGGAGTGATCTCCGCATCGCGGTGAGCGCGGGCGCGTGGCTGGCCGCGGCCCGCCCTGGCGACGTGCTGGAGATCGTGTCGGATGATCGCGCCTTCGACGCGGTGGGCGACGTGGCCGCGGGGCTCGGCATCGCCTTCCGCCGGCTCTCGTCCCGCTCGCTCACCGACACGCCCGCGGAGGCTCCACGGCAAGCCCTGGAGCCGAGGAGGAGCCGGGGGCGGCGCGGCCGCCGGAACCCGCGCTCCGGGCGCGCATCGGTCGTGACGGTCGCCGAGCCTCGACGCGCCGAGCCGCGCCATCACGAGCCTGCGCCTCTGCCACCAGCTGGGGCGCACACCGCGCCCCATAACGAGATCATCGACATCGTCCGCGGGCTGGCCCAGGGTTCGTCCACCGGCGCCGTCCTCATCGACACCATCGAGCGGACGCTCAAGGCGCGTGGCTTCACCCGGCCGCCCGGCTCGCCACGGCTCGTCACGCGGCTCCGGCGCATCAAGGAACTCTCCGTGAGCCCGACAGGCATGATCACGCTGGTGGGTGAGCCGGCGCGCGCCGAACCCGTCGCGGCGGTGGTGGCCACGGAGTCGCCCGTGCCCGAGCCGGCTACCGGCCGGCACCGCCGGCGCTCCCGGCGGGGCGGCTGGGGACGTCGCCGCGCGGCCCGAGGGGGTCAGGCTTTGACTTCTTAACAATGGCCGGTGGTCGCTCGACCCCGGTTCGGGGTCGTGAAAAAGTCAAAGCCCGACCCCGCGATTGACAATCGGGGAAGAGGTGACACCATGTGGCGGTCGCCATGCGTGCCGTCGATCTGAGCTTTCCAATCCTGCTGCCAAGGCGAGAGCCGGGGCCTCGGCTGGCCATGACTCAGAACAGGCTCTATGTCATCTACGCCGCTCACGTCCGGAGATGAAGGGCGGATCACACCGCTGGGTGAGCCGGGGCCTCGGTCCCGGTCGGCAATGAACCCCACGTCGGCCGAGAGCCCCTCAGTGGCCGGAGTGGTGGGCCTCGAGATATCGCTCGGCATCGAGCGCGGCCATGCAGCCGGTGCCGGCGGCGGTCACGGCCTGGCGGTAGGTGAAGTCGGCGACGTCGCCCGCCGCGAAGACGCCGGGCACGGAGGTCTGCGTGGTCCCCGGCGTGACCTTGACGTACTCGTTGGGGTGCAGGTCGATCTGCCCCTTGAAGATGGCCGTATTGGGCTGGTGCCCGATGGCCACGAAGAGCCCGTCCACCGGCGTCTCCCACTGGGCGCCCGTCTTGAGGTTCTTGAGCCGCACCGCCGTCACCTTGCCCTTGGCGGGGTCCAGGACGTCCTCGACCGCCGTGTCCCAGACGAACTCTATCTTCGGGTTCTTCAGCGCGCGCTCCTGCATGATCTTGGAGGCGCGGAGCGAATCGCGGCGATGGACCACCTGCACCTGGCGGCCGAGGCGCGAAAGGTAGAGCGCCTCCTCCATGGCGGAGTCGCCGCCGCCGACGACCATGATGTTCTGGTCCTTGAAGAAAAAGCCGTCGCAGGTGGCGCAGGTGCTGACGCCGCGCCCCATGAGCTTGGACTCGTTGGGCAGGCCGATGAGCTTGGCCGAGGCACCCGTGGCGATGATGACCGTATCGGCCTCGACGGCCGCGTCGTCGGCCTTCACGCGGAACGGCCGGCTGCTAAAGTCCACCTCCGTCACGTCCTCGGCGATCATCTCGGTGCCGAAGCGCGCCGCCTGGGCCTTGAAGGTTTCCATGAGGGGCGGTCCGTCGATGCCGTCCACGAAGCCGGGGTAGTTCTCGACCAGCGTGGTCAGCATGAGCTGGCCGCCCGGCTGGATGCCGGTGAACATCACCGGGGCCAGGTTGGCCCGCGCCGCGTAGACGGCGGCGGTATAGCCCGCCGGGCCTGAGCCGATGATCACAACCTTGCGTGTCGGTGCCATGTCCTCTCCTCGCCTTCGTGTTGGTCTCGCCCTTTGGATGCGCCGAATGGGACCCCAGATGCTACATACCCAGGATGCGCTCCAGCTCGGCCAGGTCCCGTATCTCGAACTCGGGAGCCTGCACGCCCTCGGGCAAGGGGCTCCCGTCGCGGTTGATCCAGGCCGCGGCCATGCCCACGCCCTGGGCGCCTGCGACGTCGATGTCCGCGCGGTCGCCGACGAAGAGCGCCTCGCCCGGAGCCGCGCTCAGCCTTCTGAGCGCCAGCTCGAAGATGACGGGCTTGGGCTTGCGCCAGCCAACCTCGTCGGAGACGACGACGGTCTCGAAGAGGTCGGCCACCCCTTCCCGCTCGAGGACGTGCCACGCCATCGGCGTGTAGTCGAAGTTGGAGACCACCGCCAGCCTGTGGTGCTTCCTGAGACCTCTCAGCAGGTCGGCGTGGTGCTCGGGGAAGACCACGGCCTTCGAGAGCTCCTGCATGTGGGTCGCCAGCAGCATCTGGAGCGCCTCCGGGGGCACCATCCCGTGGCCGAGGCCGAGGTGCAGGAACATCATGCCGAAGCGCTCGGGCGCCGACACCTCCCGGTGGCTCCCGCCGCGGATGCGCTCCGCTTCCTGCCAGCTCCAGAAGAGGGCGTCGACGAAGTCCTCCAAGGACAGGCCCGGAGCAAACGGCTGGAAGGCGCGGTGGAGATGCCCCGCCGTCGTGCGCCGCGTCTTGCCGTTGACGTGCACCTCCGGCAGCCTCGAGCGGTCCAGGAGGACGAGCGTGTCGAACAGGTCGAAGAGGACGGCCGACGGCGTCACGGCAGCGGCTTCCTCTGCCCATACCCCTCATCGAAGCCGTGCCAGAAGCGGACCGCGTCCTCCCCGTGCTTCCAGCAGAGATTGACCGGCTGGGACCCCGCCACCTGGGGCACCAGGCCTGGAAAGTCCACGAGCCCCGTCTCGAGGTCCTTGGTCACGCCGCCCATCTCGAGCACCCTCTGCAGCACCTGCTTGACCTCGATCGCGTAGCCGTCGAGCCTCTCGGCCCGCGCCTTCCAGTCGCGCCGGTCCACCATGGCGCCACCCGAGACCCTGATCCGCTCGCGCTCCTCGCCGAGCGCCTCCTGGAGCGCGCTCGCGCGCCGGTGAAGCTCCATCGCCTCGCCCATGAGCTCGCTGAGACGTGGGATCATCGCGTTGATCTCGTCCGTCGTGAAGAGTCGCTCACTCATCGCGTCTCCACGAAGATGGCGTGAACGTCCTTCGGCCCGTGGACGCCGCGCGTGAGCGTCAGCTCGATGTCGGCGGTGCGCGAGGGACCGGTGATGAAGTTGATGACGGCCCCCGACATGCCGCGCGCAGGGTCGGCGTGGAGCGCCTCCAGCATGACCCCCACCTGCTCCAGTGACTCGACCAGCCTGTCGTGCCCGAACACGGCCACGTGAGTCGCCGGCAGGAGCGAGGTGGAGCGCGGCCGTCCCCTGCCCGACACGAGCACGAGCGTGCCGGTCTCCGCCAGGGCCCAGTCGACGCCCGTCACGCCGATCTCGGCTCGGGCCGCAGCGTCCCGGTGCATCGCGCGCGTCGCCACGTCGGGGTCTCGGTCCGGGGCCACGGTCACCGCGAGTCCCTCCTGGCCCAGGCTCTGGCGAAGATCCAACCCGAGCGCCTCCGGATCCCATGACAGCACGCTCTGCGCCTGGCGCTCCTGGGCGATGCGGCGGATCACCCCCGGGACCTCGCCGATGTTCGCGACCCGATGGAAGACGCCGGCTACGCGCTCGAACTCCTCGCGAAAGCGCTCGAGAGCCTGCGGCCAGCGCTCGAGCATCTGGTGCCTGACGACCTCGGCGGCCTGACCGGCGTCGGCTGGGCGCGGAACGGGCCGTGCTTCGAACAAGCCGCGGGTCCTGGCCATCTCCCGGCGGATGCTCCCGAGGAACTCAGCGCGGCTCGTCATGGCCGCTCGAGGTCCTTCCAGCACTCGCTGAAGGTGCGGGACGCGACGGGCGGCAGGTCGCGGGTGCGCGTCCACTTCCCCAGGAAGAACGGGAGCCGCCTGAGCCTGCTGTTCCGGACAAAGGGTCTCTGGGCGACGCGGCCGAGGGACGCGCCGAGCCGGAAGAGCGCGGGCGAGGTCATGGTCCGACGGGCAAGCCGAAAGACCATCCGCTCGGCCCAGGGCGCGATCTTTTCCCGGTCGAGCTGCTCGCGCAGATCCACCAGCATCCGCGGGATGTCGATGCGCACAGGGCAGACGTCCTTGCACGCGCCGCAGAGGGAGGAGGCGTGGGCCAGGTCCTTGACCGAGGCCGCACCCTTGAGCATGGCCGTCAGCAGGATGCCGATGGGGCCCGGGTACGTGTAGCCGTAGGCGTGGCCGCCGATCTGCCGGTAGACGGGGCAGACGTTCAGACACGCGCCGCAGCGCAGGCAGTACAGCGCCTCGCGCAGCGTGCCCGCGATCTGGCGGGTCCGGCCGTTGTCCATCAGGATCAGGTGGAGCTCTTCCGGCCCCTCGGTCTCGCCCGCCTGTCGCGGACCGCGCACGAGGGTCGTGTAGGAGGACAGCTTCTGCCCCGTCGCGCTCCGCGCGAGGATCGCGAGGAAGACCATGAGGTCCGTCATGGTCGGGATGACCTTCTCCATCCCCATGACGGCCACGTGGATCCTCGGCAGCGAGGTGACCATGCGCCCGTTGCCCTCGTTGGTCACGAGCACGATGGTCCCGGTCTCCGCCACGGCGAAGTTCGCGCCGGTGATGCCCATGTCGGCGTCGAGGAACTTCTGCCTGAGCTCCTTCCGCGCGACGGCGGTCAGCACCTCCGGGTCGGCCTCGAAGCGGCCGCCCAGCTCTTTCGAAAAGAGGTCGGCAACCTGTCCCTTGGTCTTGTGGATGGCGGGGGCGATGATGTGCGAGGGCTTCTCGTGGGCAAGCTGGATGATGTACTCGCCCAGGTCGGTCTCGACGGGCTTGACGCCCGCCGCCTCGAGAGCCTCGTTGAGCTCGATCTCCTCGGTCGCCATCGACTTGCTCTTGACGGCCATCCGGACGCCCTTGTCGCGGCAGAGGCGCAGGACGATGTCGCGCGCTTCTTCCCCCGTCGCCGCCCAGTGGACGTGGCCGCCCAGCCGCTCGATGTTATCCGCCAGCCGTTCGAGGTGGCGGTCGAGCTGCTGGAGCGTCCCCTCCTTGATCGCGCGCGCCCTGTCGCGGAGCGCCTCGCCCTCCGGGAAGCCCGCGAAGGATTCCTTGCGGAGGCCAATGAACTTCGTCGTCGCGATGCCGAGCGCTTCCTGCAGATGCGCGTCCTCTAGCGCAGCATGTGCCCGCTGCGGAAAGGGAGTCCGGAGGCTCGCGTCGCTCACGCGTGATCCGAGGGCGCCAGGATCTGCGCGAGGTGCACCGCGCGCACGCGCGATCCCCGTCGCGTCAGTCCACCGCCCATCTGCATGAGGCATCCGGCGTCGCAGGCCACGAGACAGTCCGCGCCCGTGCCTTCCGCGTTGGCGAGCTTCTTGTCGAGGACTGCGGTGGACACCTCGGGCAGCCTGACCGCGAAGGAGCCGCCGAAGCCGCAGCACTCGTCCGAGCCCGGCAGCTCCACGAGCTCGCAGCCCTTGACGCCCCGGAGCAGCGTCCGCGGGGCGCGCGACTCGCCGAGGCCTCGGAGCAGGTGGCAGGAGTCGTGGTAGGCGACCTTGCCCTTGAAGGAGGACTCGACGCTCGTCACGCCGAGGATATCCACCAGGAACTGCGACAGCTCGTACGTCTTCTTCGCCAGGGCCTCCGCCGCGGCCTTGAGCGTCGGATCCTCCTTGAGGAGCCCCGGGTACTCCGTCTTGACCATCCAGGCGCAGGAGCCGGAGGGCACGACCACGTGCTCCGCGCCGGCGAAGAGACCGACAGTGCGCTGGGCGACGAGGGCCGCGTCGTGGTGATAGCCCGAGTTGAAGAGCGGCATCCCGCAGCAGGTCTGCCCCTCGGGGAACTCCACGGTCACGCCCAGGCGGCGCAGGAGCTTGACCATGGCCACGCCCACCTCGGGGAAGAACATGTCGCCGAGACAGGTGATCATGATCGAGGCCTTCACGGCTTGGCTCCCGATCCTGGAGGCGGCGTCCCGTGGGGAGGGAGCGGCGTCACGACCACGAGGACCAGCAGCAGGCTGGTGCTGTCGTTGACGAGGCCGTGCTCGACTCCCGCGGCCGCGACGAGCGCCTCGCCGGCCGCGACGCGCTCCTCTTTCCCGCCGAGAGAGAAGCGCCCGTAGCCTTCGAGCACGTAGTAGATCTTGTCCTGGTCGCCATGGGTGTGGAGCTTCTGGGACTGCCCGGGCGCCACGCAGTAGAGGTCGAGCTGGGCCCGGGACGTGGTCGCCAGCGCGATCTTCGCCATCTTGCCGGCGTCCAGCTTGACGTGATCCTCGATCCTGATCTTCATGCATCCCTCAGCGCGCGCGCGAGAAGGTCGACCGGGTGGACGACCTCGAGCTCCATGCCCATGTCCCTCGCATGCTTCGCGATTTGAATGAGACAGCCCGGATTGCCCGCCGCCACGATGCGCGCGCCGCTTTCGCGGATGCGCTCGACTTTCATTCTGCCCAGCTCCTCGGCCATGGCGGGCTCGGTGAGATTGTAGATCCCCGCGCTGCCGCAGCACAGGTCCGAATCCTTGATGTCCACGACGGTCAGCCCAGGGATCCGCCGCAAGAGCTCCCGCGGCTGGGCGCGCACCTTCTGGCCGTGGACCAGGTGGCAGGCGTCGTGGTAGGCGACGGTCTCGTTGAGCTCCCCGAGAGGCAGGTCCGACTCGAGCAGCACCTCGCTGACGTCCCTGACCTTCGCCGCGAAGGCGGGCCCCTTCTCATCCGGACACCAGTGGCCGTACTCCTTGAGCGCCGAGCCGCAGCCGGCCGCGTTGGTCACCACCACGTCCACCACCTCGCCGAAGACGGCCATGAGGCGCGAGGCCATCCCGCGGAACTCGTCGAGTCTGCCCGCATGGAGGTGGAGCGCCCCGCAGCAGCCCTGGGCCCGCGGCACGACGACATCCCATCCGGCGGCCGAGAGCAGTCGCGCGGTCCGCGCATTGACGTCCGCATAGAAGAAGCGCTGGACGCAGCCTGTCAGAAGCCCCGCGCGTCCCCGGGAGGCACCGCGCGCGGGAATGTACTCGGAAAGCGGAGCGGCTGATGACACCGCGGGCAGCATCCCCTCCATCGCCCTGAGCCTCTTCCACGGCGCGAGCATGCCCGACCCGCGCACGAGGGCCTGAAGCCCCGACGCCTGGTAGACGCGGAGCCCCCAGAGAAGCGGAGCCAGCCGCGCCGGGTACGGAAAGGTCTCGAGCGCCCAGCGCCTCGTCGCGTGGTCGCTCTGGGGCGACCGAACGCCCTGCCGCTCCAGCTGACCCCGGGTTGCCTCGAGGAGCTGTCCGAAGGGCACTCCGGAGGGACAGGCCGTCTCGCAGCCGCGACAGCCGAGGCAGAGGTCGAGATGGCGAGCCAGGACGGACGTGAGCCCGATGCGACCTTCGGCCGCCGCGCGCATGAGGTAGATGCGCCCGCGCGGCGAGTCCACCTCCTGACCGAGCACGCGGTATGTCGGGCATTGCGGCAGGCAGATGCCGCAGTGGACGCAGGCTCTCAACCCGTCCATGGACGGCGCATCAGTCGCGTCGAAGGCGCCCGGTCCGGCCGTGACGGTGCTCACAGACCGCCCACGAAGCGTCCGGGGTTGAGAACCCCGCGCGCGTCGAACTCGGTCTTGAGTCGCTTCATCACGGCGAGCGCCGTCTCGGGAACCGGCCCCCATACGTCGGCGGCGCGCTTGAGACCAATGGGCGCCCGCTCGACGACGAGACTGCCGCCCTCGGCCGTGAGGGCCTCCCGGAGCGGGGACACCAACTCTCTCGCCCAGGTGTCCGGCGAGACGCTGCCCTCGAGGGCGGCTCGAAGAATTCCATTGCCCGCCTCGCCCACGAGCGACACCGTCAGGCCGTGGCGGGACGCCACGCTCTCGATCTCGCCGGCCCAGAAGGGCAGGCGGCGGATCTCGCTCGCGAGCTTCACCACGGTGGGGCTCGCGAGCGCGCCGCCCAGGCGCGCCCAGAAGCCCTCCTCGAGCGCGGAGACGCGGGCGCCGAGTCGCGACGCCATCGAGCCCAGCTCGGCGCCCTGGGAGCTGACCGCCTCGGTCACCGTGGCGACCGACGCGGCCACCGCCGCTTCCGCTTTCGCGCTCCCGACGCGCTCGAGCGCCCCGGCATCGAGCCACGCCAGGCGCTCGGGCTCGAGACTCGAGGCGAGGACGGCGGCGGCGAGCGCGCCCGCGGCCTCGCGCGAGGTGAAGGAGAAGAGCCATGATCCAGAGGCGGGTTGGACGGGATGCAGCCTGAGCGTCGCTTCGACGATGACGCCCAGCGTACCGAGCGAGCCCGTCAGGAGCTTCGGGATGTCGTAGCCGGTCACCGACTTGACGACCTTGGAGCCGCCCCACGTCACGGTACCGTCGGCCTGGACGAAGCGGGCTCCGAGCAGGAGGTCGCGCCCCGTGCCGTAGCGGAAGCGCCGCTGGCCGCTGGCGTTCGTCGCAAGCACGCCGCCCACGGTGCGCGCGGCGCCACCGTACGGGTCCAGCGCGAGCATCTGCCCGTGCTTGCCAAGCTCGCGACCCAGCGTATCGAGCGTCACGCCGGCCTGCACCGTCGCCACCATATCGGCGGGGACATACTCGAGAATGCCCGTGAGGCGGGAGAGGTCGAGAACCACGTCCAGCCGGGAGGGCGGCGCGCCGAGGTCGAGCGCCGAGCCGCTGCCCCTCGGGGCGACAGCGAGGCCTTCAGCGGACGCCAGGGCCATGACCCGACTGACCTCGTCAAGGGAGCCAGGTCGGGCCAGCCAGCGCGGCGTGGCGCCATCAACCGCCGCGGCCGCGAGTTGTGACGGGGCCGTGGTGAGATGCTCACCGCCGACGATGGCGGCGAAGGCGTCACCGAGCGCCGGAGCCGAGACGGCCACGCTCAGACCCAGCCGCCGGCCGGCAGCCGGGGGGCGGAAGGCCGGAAGACTTCGCCGCAGGCCGGGTGCGACGGCAGGAGCTTGCCCGGGTTCATGATTCCGTCCGGATCGAAGACGCGCCTGAAGCGCGCCATGAAGTTGAGATCGGCGTCGCCGAACTGGAGCGGCATGCTCGAGGCCTTGTCGACCCCGACGCCGTGCTCCCCGGTGACGCTGCCGCCCATGGCGAGGCACGCGCGCAGGAGCTCGTCGTTGGCCTTCTTGGCCCGCTTGAGCTCGCCGGGCTCGAGGTCGTTGTAGAGAATCATCGGGTGCAGGTTGCCGTCGCCCGCGTGGAAGACATTGGCGATGACGAGGCGGTGGCGCGCGCCGATGGCCTGCACCTCCCGCATGATCTCCGGCAGCCGCGAGCGCGGCACCACGGCGTCCTGAAGGATCCAGCTCGGCGACATGCGCCCGACCACACCGGCGGCCTCCTTGCGCCCCTTCCAGAGCAGCGCCCGCTCGGCCTCGTCCTGGGCGACCCGGATCTCGAGCGCGGCGTGGTCCCGGCAGATCTGCACGATTCGCCCCGCCTGGGCCTCGATCTCCGCCGAGGGTCCGTCGAGCTCGATCAGCAGCACGGCACCCGCGCCCTTGGGATAGCCGGCGCCAACGCCCTCGTTGATGGCGCGGACGAAGGTCTCGTCGATCATTTCGAGCGCCGCGGGGATGATGCCCGCCGCCACGATGGCCGAGACCGCCTCCGAGGCGTCGTCGATGGCGGAGAAGGACGCCAGCAGGGTCTTCACGGCGGCGGGCACGTGGAGGAGCCGCACCGTGACCGCCGTCAGCAGGCCGAGCGTCCCTTCACCGCCCACGAGCGCGCCCGTGAGGTCGTAGCCCGGATGGTCGTGCGCCTTGCCGCCCACCGACAGGACCTCCCCCGCCCCCGTGACGACCTCGAGCCCCAGCACGTGGTTGACCGTGATCCCGTACTTGAGGCAGTGCGGGCCGCCGGCGTTGGTCGAGGCATTGCCGCCGATGGAGGAGACCATCTGGCTGGATGGATCTGGGGCGAAGTAGTAGCCGGTGTCACGGGTGGCCTGCGACAGCCAGAGATTGATGAGCCCAGGCTGGACGGTCGCGCAGCGGTTGGCGAAGTCGAGCTCGAGGATCCTGTTCATGCGGGTCAGCGAGACCATGACGCCGCCGACCGGCGCCATCGCGCCCCCGATCAGCCCCGTGCCCGAGCCGCGCGGCACCAGGGCGACGTGCTCCCTCCGACAGAGGCGCGCGATCTCGACGACCTGCCACGTCGTCTCGGGCAGCGCCACGACGTCGGGCGCGCCCTTGTAGAACGTGTGCATGTCGCACTCGTACGCCATGCGTCCCTCCGCGGTCGACACCACCCCGCCCGCCCCGAGGATCTGTTCTAGTTCACGCAGAACAGCGGAACTCAGCGCCATGACGTCCTCAGTGGTCCAGTCCGTGCGGGGCGGCGAGAAGGGCCCAGATGCGAGGCGGCGCCCGAAGGCCGCAGGCGATGCGTAGCCCTGCTACGTCGAGCCTGCGGCCGAGGGCGCCAACGAAGCAGATGGGCCCTTATCGGCGGCCCGCGGTTAACCTATCTTCCAGGTCTCGCCCGACATCAAGAGCTTCGCGACATCGCCCGGGCCGCGCTCGGAGATGGCCTTCTGCTCCTGCTGGACCACGATCTCTTCGTACGTGGTCTCGCCCTCGAGATTCAGGAGCACGCCCACGGGGATGGGGTATTCGGGCGCCCACAACTGGGCGAGCAGCATGGCGGTTACGCGGTCGGTCGAGTCGTGGATCCAGAGCGCGCTCGGCGCCACGTCCTTGACCTTGACCACCTTGGGCTTGAGGCTTTCCAGCACCAGGCCGCGCAGGTCGTCGGCGGGTCCGAAGATGACGGGCTTGCCGTGCTCCAGACGGCACTCGTGCAGGATCTTGGAGTCCTTGTCGTAGACCACGTTCCACGCGAGATCGTTGTAGACGTTGCAGTTCTGGAGGATCTCGACGAACGCCGCACCCTTGTGGGCCGCGGCGAGCTTGAGCGTCTCCTCCATGTGCGCGATGCTCCGGTCCACGGTGCGGGCGACGAACGTGGCGCCCGCCGCCAGGGCGAAGGCGCACGGGCTGACGGGACGGTCGGCCGACCCCATGGGGGTGGACTTGGTCACCTTGCCCTGCTCGCTCGTCGGGGAGTACTGGCCTTTCGTCAGGCCGTAGATCTTGTTGTTGAAGAGCAGAATCGTCAGGTCGACGTTGCGCCTGAGGACGTGCAGCAGGTGGTTGCCGCCGATCGAGAGCCCGTCGCCGTCGCCGGTCACGACGAAGACCTTGAGCTCGGGCCTCGCCAGCTTGAGCCCGGTTGCGATCGCCGGCGCCCGCCCGTGGATCGTGTGGAAGCCGTACGTGTTCATGTAGTACGGGAATCGGCTCGAGCAACCGATTCCCGAGATGAACACGATGTCCTCTTTCGGGATCCCGAGGTTCGGCATCGTCTTCTGCACGGCGCTCAGGATGGCGTAGTCCCCGCAGCCCGGGCACCAGCGCACGTCCTGATCGGACTCGAAGTCCTTCTTGGTGTACTTCGGTACGGATCCCGGAGCGCCCGTGATAATGCTCACTGCTTCGCCTCCAGAAGTTGGTTGATGGCCTCGAGGATCTCCTGGCTGGCCAGCGGCATGCCGCGGACCCGGTTGAACCCGACGGCATCCACGAGGTACTCGGCACGCAGGACGCGCACGAGCTGGCCGCTGTTGATCTCGGGCACGAGCACGCGCCGGAACTGGCGCAGGATCTGGCCGAGGTCGGGCGGCAGCGGGTTCAGGTGGCGAATGTGGACGGAGGCGACCGCCTTGCCCTCCATCTGCGCCTCCTCCACCGCCGCGGTAATGGCCCCGTACGTACCGCCCCAGCCGACCACGAGCACGTCGCCGGAGTCCTTGCCGTTGACAACCGTCGGCGGGATCTCCTGCGCAACTCGCCGGACCTTCTCGGCGCGCGTGCGCACCATGTGGTCGTGGTTGTCGGCATCGTAGGAGATGTTTCCCGTGACGTCCTGCTTCTCGATGCCGCCGATCCGGTGCTCGAGCCCAGGCGTGCCGGGGCGCACCCATGGCCGCGCCAGCGTGGCCGCGTCCCGGGCGTACGGGGCAAAGCCCTCCGCTTCGGTGCGGAAGGCGACCGGGATATCGGGCAGCGTCCTGACGTCGGGAATCAGCCAGGGCTCGGAGCCATTGGCGAGGTATCCGTCCGACAGGACCATCACCGGCACCATGTACTTGATCGCGATGCGCACCGCCTCGTAGGCGATGTAGAAGCAGTCTCCGGGCGTGCACGGCGCGATGACGACGATGGGGCACTCGCTGTTGCGTCCGTACAGCGCCTGCATCAGGTCGGCCTGCTCGGTCTTGGTCGGCAGGCCCGTGCTGGGACCGCCGCGCTGGATGTCGAAGATCACGAGCGGCAGCTCCGCCATCACCGCGAGCCCGATCCCTTCGCCCTTGAGGGCGATGCCCGGGCCGCTCGAAGCCGTCACGCCGATGGCGCCGCCGAACGAGGCGCCGATGGCCGCGGTGACTGCGGCGATCTCGTCCTCGGCCTGGAACGTGCGCACCCGCCAGCGCTTGTGAAGCGCAAGCTCCTCAAGGACGCTCGAGGCCGGCGTGATCGGGTAGGCGCCGAAGACGATCGGGATCTTGGTGCGCTCCGCCGCGGCGAGCAGGCCCCAGGCGAGCGCCCTGTTGCCCGTCATGCTGCGGTAGACGCCCGATGGCATCTCGGCGGCCTCGATACCGTAGTGCTCGGAGAACATCTCGGCCGTCTCGCCGAAGGCGTGGCCCGCCTTGAGGACCCTGATATTGGCCTCGACGAACGTGGGGTTCTTGGTGAAGCGTTTCTTGATGGCATCGAGCGTCGGATCGAGCGGCCGCGTATAGATCCAGGAGACGAGCCCGAGGGCGAAGAAGTTCTTGCAGCGCTCCTTCTCCTTGGCGTTGAGCGGCAGGTCCTCGAGCGACTTCTTCGTCATCGCGCCGATGTCCACCTGGTAGAGGCGGTACTTCTCGGCCAGGCCCGGGTCGGCGAGCGGGCTCATGGACTCGCCCTTCGCGTCCTTCGGGTAGCCGGCCTTCTCCAGGTTGCGCTGGTCGAAGGCCGCCGTGTTGACGATGAGGATGCCGCCCGGCTTCAGATCGGCCAGGTGCACCTTGAGGGCCGCGGGGTTCATCACGACGAGCGCGTCGAGCTGGTCGCCCGGCGTGTAAACCCGCTGGCTGCCGAACTGCAGCTGGAAGCTCGACACCCCGAAGAGGGTGCCGGCGGGTGCGCGGATCTCGGCCGGGAAGTTCGGCAGGGTCGAGATGTCGTTACCGGCCCAGGCCGCCTCGGTGGTGAACTGCTCACCCGTGACCTGCATGCCGTCGCCGGAGTCGCCGGCGAAGCGGATGACGGCTCGGGTCAGCGTCCGGCGCGGCTTGGCGACCGCTGGGGCGGGCGTCACGGTCTCACTCATGGTCTAGATCGTCCTCTCAGTGACTGCCGTCGTCGGCGCAGAGCGGCCCCGAACGCATCGTCGCTGGGAACCCCCTCCAGGCGGGAGCCGCTACGAGTTCATGCTACCCAAAACCCCTCGGATAGGCAAGGTTCTCTCCGGTCTGACCCCCGGAATTCGCTGCGCCGCGCCACGGCCCCCGGGCTAGAGCTCGAGTAGGTCCAACTTGGGCGACCGCGTGAGGTTCCGACAGCCGCCGGGCTCCACGAGGACCATGTCCTCGATGCGCACGGCCCCGACTTCCGGGTAATAGAGGCCGGGCTCGACCGTCACCACCTGCCCCGTCGTGAGCTCGTAGTCGAGGCGGCTGATGCGGGGCGGCTCGTGTATGTCGAGGCCGACGCCGTGGCCCGTGCCGTGAAAAAACCCCTGGTTGCGTCCGTCCACGACGCCTGTCGCATAGCCGCGCGCCTCCATCGTGGCCGCCACCTCGGCGTGGATTGCCGCTCCCGAGGCGCCGTCCCTGACCAGCTCGATGCCGCGCAACTGCGCCGCCAGGACGGCGTAGTAGATACGCTTGAGCCCGTCCGGCGCCTTGCCCTTGACCACGGTGCGCGTCATGTCCGCGAAGTAGTGCGAGGTCGAGGAGCGAGGGAAGATGTCGAAGATGATGCCCTGGTTGGGACGGATGGGGCCCGAGCCCTGGTTGTGCGGGTCCACACCCTGCTCGCCGCAGGCGATGATCGTGTGCTGGGCGATGCAGTCGTTCTCCATGAGCGACACGTTGACGACCTTCTTCAGGTCCTCGGAGGTCAGCGCACTGCCCTTCCAGATCACCTCGTCGCCACGGATCACGCTCTGCCTGAGCACGCCGAGCGCGGCGGCGAGCGCGGTCTCGGTGTGGCGCTGGACCAGCTCGATGGCCGCCGCCTCCTCGGCCGACTTGACGACGCGCTCCGGAAAGAACGGGTGCGGCCTCACCTGCACCGTGATCCCGCGCTCGCGCAGCCGGTCGGCAGCCTCGAGCGGGAAGTCGGCTGGCACCTCGACGGTCGCGACGCCATAGTCCTCGAGGAGCAGGCTTAGGGTGTCGGTGAGCCTCGGCTGCGCCCATCGCTGCTTGGCCTTGGCTTCCCACTCGGAAAGCGACAGCACCTCGTCCACGCGGGCCTGCCGGCGCGCGCGGTCCACCTCGAGGTCGGACATGAGCAGGATCTTCCTGCCGCCGACCTCGAGGAAAACGAAGGGGTCGGGGGCCATGAACCGGCAGGCGTAGTAGAGGTTCGAATCCCCCTCACTGGCGGCGATGATCAGCGACGCAGTCATGCGCCGGCTCCTCGTCGAGTTTCGTACTCGATGACAGGATTGGCCTGCTCGCTGACCTCGCTCAGGTTGGCGATGCCGAGTTCGCCGCGCTGGAAGAGGTACTCGACGTGCGCCCCCGCCTCCTCGAGCGCCAGGAGCCGCGTGTAGCCCTCCCTCGGCCCGAAGAGGCGCTGGGACACCTCCCCCAGCGTCATCGGGTCACGACAGAACTCGAGCACCTGGGCGAGCCGACGCTCGTGGTGGGCCGCGATGACGCCGATGCGCGCCGGCATGTCCTCGATCGGCGCCTCGTGCCCGGGCAGCGCCAATCTGATCCCGCCCAGCCGGCGCACCTTGTCGAGGGACTGGAGGTACAGCTCGAGCCCGCAGAAGGGCGTGATGGAGGCCGGCGACTGGTGGGGCGTGATGCGCGACAGCACGTGATCTGCCGTGAAGAGAAGATCGTCCACTTCGAGGCAGATCTGCCCGGGGCAGTGGCCGGGCGTGTGGTGGACCCGATAACCGTTGATGATGCGCTGGCCGTCTTTGACCACGCCGTCGATCGTGACGGACTTGAAGAAGGCCTTCGAGAACCGGTACATCGTCTCGAGCTCATCCCTGAGCTCCGGCCCGATCCCGGCCCGTTCGAGGAAGACCCGCATGTCCTTCGAGGCCAGCACAATCCGCTCCTCGAATCGGCTCAGCACCCGGGCGTCCAGCTCGTGGACCCAGACGCGGGCCCCAGTCTCGCGGGTGAAGTGGCCGACCCAGCCGAAGTGGTCGATGTGAGCGTGGGTGATGACGACGTGGCGGATGTCGTCGAGCGAGACGCGCTCGCCGAAGCGCTCGCAGACCTCGTCGAAGCGCTCGCGGAGCCCCTTGACCGAGTCGTCGGTGCCGGAGCCGACGTCCACGAGGGTCAGCGTGTCGCCATCGATGATCAGGTAAATGTTGTTGACGTGGCCCGGGAAGGTCTCGACGGGCATCCCGTAGACCCGGATGCCGCCCCGGCTCACGAACTTCTGCACCTCCATCGCCTGGTCCACCATGCCCCTACGGTACCACGCGCGACGGGCGGTTTCCCTTGCGAGGAGCCTTTCGGTCCCGCCGCCGCGATGTCATCGGCCACGTGCTGACGGCACCGGGGTGTCCTCGGGAGCGAATCCGACGAGCCGTAGCGCGCCCCGAAGCGCAGGGCGCCTCCGCCGCGCGAGCCGGCCCCGCCGCAGGCGGGGCGACGAGCGCACCCCCTCTGGGGGATGGGCGGCAGGCGGAGGCGCCCGAGCGAGGAGGCGCGTCGAGGCGAGGAGGCCTGAGCGGACGAGGGCACCCCGGTGCCGTCAGCACCCCTTGGGATACCGCGGGCCCCTGCCCGTCTACTCCGCCGGGGATTCGTCCGCCTTGCGGAGGGTCTCGATGAAGCGCGCGACGGCGGGAGTGAGCCGCTTACCCCGCCGGTAGATGAGACCGATCGGCCTCGCGAGGCCGGAGAACGCGAGGGGCACCGTGGCCAGCGTCCGCATCCCCGACTCCATCACGACGGTGGGCCGCGGCAGGATGCTCACCCCCGCGGCGATCCCGATAGCCTGCTTGATCGTCTCGACGTTGTCGAACTCCATGACCACGTCCACCTTGACCCCGTGCTGCTTGAGCGCGCGATCGATCGCCTTGCGCACAGCGAGGTCGCGGTCGAAGGCGATGAACTTCTCGCCCGCGAGGTCCCCGGCCTCCACCTGCTTCCGCTTGGCGAGGCGGTGGCTCGGATGCGTTACCAGCACCATCGGCTCTGAGCGGAGCGGCATCACGTTGAGCGTCCGCGTCGCCGCGGGATACGAGAGCACGCCCAGGTCGGCCTCGTCGTTCAGCACCGCCTCCACCACCTTGTGAGGATGCAGGCACTCCAGCAGGACGCGCGCGTGCGGGTGCGCCGCCATGAAGGGCTGCATATGGCGACTCATGTCGTGGAGCCCCACCGAATAGATCGCCGCCACCCGCACCGTACCTTCCACCCGTTCCCTCGAGGCGACCAGCCCGGCCCGCGTCTTCTCGAAGCCCTCGAGGAGATCGCGGCAGGCGTCGAAGAAGACGCGGCCGGCCTCCGTGGCGACCAGCGGCCTCCGCGAGCGGTCGAGGAGCGGCACGTCGAGATCACCCTCGAGCTGCTGGATGGACTGGCTGGCCGCCGACTGCGTGACGCCGTTGGCGGCCGCGGCGCGCGAGAAGCTCCGCAGCCTCACGACGTCGCAGTAGAGCTTGAGTGTGTCGAGGTTCATGCGCCAAGATTATCCTATTAGGACAGCTAATGCTATGTTTTTTCTATTTTGTGCTTGGCTAATGCTCTTCCCTGGTGTAGGCTCACGACTCAAGTCGGGCTATCCGGAGAGTTCACAACGACGTGGGAGGCGAGGGATAAGAATGACGATGGAGGGTGAGATGTCAGCGACAACGCCTGCCGGGATGCCTGCGGCCCAGGGCCTCTACGACCCCGCCCACGAGCACGACGCCTGCGGCGTCGGGTTCGTCGTGGACATGAAGGGGCGGAAGTCCCACGCCATCGTCAGCCAGGCTCTCCAGGTGCTCAAGAACCTCCTCCACCGCGGCGCCTGCGGTTGTGAAGTTAACACGGGTGACGGCGCCGGCATCCTGATCCAGATGCCGCACGCCTTCCTCGCCCGCGAGTGCGCCGCGCTCGGCTGGAGTCTCCCCTCGCCCAGGCACTACGGCGCCGGGCTCGTCTTCCTTCCGCGCGACGTGGCCCAAGCCGCTCGGTGCCGCGCGATGCTGGAGACGATCGTCAGGGAGGAGGGCCAGACCCTGCTTGGATGGCGCCTGGTGCCCACCGACGACACGCCGGTGGGACCGAGCGCCCGTGCGGCCGAGCCGAGCATCGAGCAGGTCTTTGTCGGCCGAGCCGCCGGCATCTCCGACGTGCAGACCTTCGAGCGCAAGCTCTTCGTCATCCGCAAGCGCGTCGAGCACGCGGTGCGGCACTCGGACATCCCCGGTCGCGGCTACTTCTACCTGCCGAGCCTCTCGGCCAACACCCTCATCTACAAGGGCATGCTCTCGGCCGACCAGATCGAGACCATGTTCCCGGACATCGTGGACCCGCTCGTCGAGTCCGCGCTCGCCCTCGTCCACCAGCGCTTCTCCACCAATACCTTCCCGTCCTGGCCGCTGGCGCATCCGTACCGTTACATCGCCCACAACGGCGAGATCAACACGCTTCGCGGCAACATCAACTGGATGCATGCGCGCGAGGCGCTCTGCCGGTCAAGCCTTCTCGGCGACGACCTCAAGAAGATCCTGCCGATCGTCGTCGAGGGCGGCAGCGACTCGGCCATCTTCGACAACGTGCTCGAGCTCCTTGTGATGGCGGGCCGCCCTCTTCCGCTGGCAGTCCTGATGATGATCCCCGAGGCCTGGAGCGGGCACGAGTCCATGCCAGCCGAGCGCAAGGACTTCTACGAGTACCACGGCTGTCTCATGGAGCCGTGGGACGGGCCGGCCTCGATCGCCTTCACCGACGGGACCGTCGTCGGTGCGGTCCTCGACCGCAACGGGCTCCGCCCCTCCCGGTACTACGTCACCAAGGATGGGCTCGTGGTCATGGCTTCCGAGGTGGGCGTGCTCGACATCCCGCCCGAGCGCGTGCTGATCAAGGAGCGCCTCCACCCGGGCCGCATCTTCCTCGTGGACACGGCGCAGGGGCGCATCATCGATGACGGCGAGCTCAAGCACGCCTTCGCGACCCAGCATCCCTACGGCGAGTGGCTTGCCACCCATTTGAAGCCGGTCGAGACCCTGCCCGAGCCGCCGCACCTGCCCGAGCCCGACCACGACACCGTCCTCGAGCGCCAGCAGGCCTTCGGCTACACGCACGAGGACCTGCGCCTGCTCCTGGCGCCCATGGCAACGGCGGGCGAGGAGCCGATCGGCTCCATGGGGACAGACACATCGCTGGCGGTGCTCTCGAACCGGCCGCGGCTCCTCTACGACTACTTCAAGCAGCTCTTCGCCCAGGTGACCAACCCGCCGCTCGACGGCATCCGCGAGGAGCTGGTGACGCAGATCGCGACCAGCATCGGGCCCGAAGGCAATCTGCTCGAGCCCACGCCAGAGGCGTGCCGGCAGATCAAGCTCAAGACCCCCATCCTCGACAACCTGGAGCTGGCGAAGATCCGCCACGTGGACCTGCCCGGGTTCAAGGCCACGACGGTGCCGATGCTCTTCCCCGTGGCCGAGGGAGCGCAGGGCCTGGCGCGCGCCATGGAGGATCTCTGCCGGCGTGCCAGCCAGGCCGTGGCCGAGGGCTTCAGCTATCTGATCCTGTCCGACCGCGGCGTGGACCGCGAGCACGCGCCCATCCCGGCGCTCCTGGCGACGGCCGGAGTCCACCACCACCTGGTGCGCGAAGGCAAGCGGGTCAGGGTCGGTCTCGTCATCGAGACGGGCGAGGCTCGCGAGGTGCACCACATGGCGCTGCTCCTGGGCTACGGCGCGGGCGCCATCAACCCGTACCTCGCCTTCGAGACGCTCGACGACATGATCCGCCAGGGCATCCTGCCCACTCTCGACCACCAGACGGCGGTCAAGAACTACCTCAAGGCGCTCAACAAGGGCGTCCTGAAGGTCATCTCGAAGATGGGCATCTCGACCATCCAATCGTATCGCGGCGCTCAGATCTTCGAGGCCATTGGGCTCCACAAGGATTTCGTGGACCGCTACTTCACCTGGACCGCCTCTCGCATCGGCGGCGTCGGTCTCGACGTGGTCGCGAAAGAGGCGCTGCTGCGCCACCACCAGGCCTTCCCGGCCAGGCCCGTGGGCGAGCCCGAGCTCGACTGGGGCGGCGAGTACCAGTGGCGGCGCGACGGCGAGTACCACCTCTTCAACCCGGAGACGGTCTTCAAGCTCCAGCACGCGACCAGGTCGAAGCGGTACGAGATGTTCAAGGAATACACGGCTCTGGTGGATGGCCAGAACGAGCACCTGGCGACCCTACGGGGGCTGTTCAGCCTCAAGCACGCGCCCGAGGCGATCCCCATCGACGAGGTCGAGCCCGCGGAAGCGATCCTGAAGCGCTTCGCCACCGGCGCCATGTCCTACGGCTCGATCAGCCTCGAGGCGCACGAGACCCTGGCCATCGCGATGAACCGGATGGGGGGCCGCTCCAATACCGGCGAGGGCGGCGAGGACCCGGCGCGCTACAAGCGCGACCCGAACGGCGACTGGCGGCGCAGCGCGGTCAAGCAGGTCGCCTCGGGGCGCTTCGGCGTCACGAGCGAGTACCTGATCAACGCGGAGGAGCTCCAGATCAAGATGGCCCAGGGCGCCAAGCCCGGCGAGGGCGGCCAGCTGCCCGGTCACAAGGTCTATCCGTGGATCGCCAAGGTCCGGCATTCGATGCCGGGCGTCGGGCTCATCTCGCCGCCCCCGCACCACGACATCTACTCGATCGAGGACCTGGCCCAGCTGATCCACGACTTGAAGAACGCGAACCCGCGGGCGCGGATCAGCGTCAAGCTGGTCGCCGAGGTCGGAGTCGGAACGGTCGCGGCGGGCGTCGCCAAGGCCCACTCGGACGTGGTGCTCATCTCCGGACACGACGGCGGCACCGGCGCGTCACCCTTGACCTCGATAAAGCATGGCGGCGTCCCGTGGGAGCTCGGGCTCGCCGAGACCCAGCAGGTGCTGGTCATGAACAAACTCCGCGACAGGATCATCGTGCAGACGGACGGGCAGATGAAGACCGGGCGCGACGTCGTCATCGCGGCGCTCCTCGGCGCCGAGGAGTACGGCTTCTCCACCGCGCCGCTCGTCGTCATGGGCTGCATCATGATGCGCGTCTGCCATCTCAACACCTGTCCCGTCGGCATCGCGACCCAGGACCCGAAGCTCCGGGCCAGGTTCGAGGGCAAGCCCGAGCTCGTCGAGGCCTTCTTCGGCTTCATCGCGCAGGAGGTGCGCGAGTACATGGCGCGCCTCGGATTCCGCACGATGGACGAGATGATCGGTCGCTCGGACTACCTCGACGTCCGCAAGGCCGTGGACCACTGGAAGGCCCGCGGCCTCGACTTCTCCTCCATCCTCCACAGGCCGCAGGTCGGGCCCGAGGTCGCCGTCCGGAAGGTGGTCGACCAGGAACACGGTCTCGAGAAGTCGCTCGACGTGACGACGCTCGTGCCGCTCTGCCGCGAGGCGCTCGAGCGCCGCGAGCCCGTGGACATCCGGCTGCCCATCAGGAACGTCAACCGCACCGTGGGAACCATCCTCGGCTCGGAGGTGACGCGCCTCCACGGACCGGAGGGACTGCCGGACGACACCATCCGCATCCACTTCACGGGCTCGGCCGGGCAGAGCTTCGGCGCCTTCGTGCCGCGCGGCATCACGCTGACGCTCGAAGGGGACGCCAACGACTACCTCGGCAAGGGCCTCTCGGGCGGCAAGCTCATCGTCTACCCCCCGCGCGAGGCCACGTTCGTGCCCGAGGAGAACATCCTGATCGGCAACGTGGTGCTTTACGGCGCCACGAGCGGCGAGGCCTACTTCCGCGGCGTGGCCGGCGAGCGGTTCGGCGTCAGGAACAGCGGCGCGCTCGCGGTGGTGGAGGGCGCCGGGGACCACGGCTGCGAGTACATGACGGGCGGCCGCGTGGTGGTCATCGGGCGCACGGGCCGCAACTTCGCCGCCGGCATGTCGGGCGGCATCGCCTACATTCTCGACGAGGCGGGCGACTTCAAGCGCCGCTGCAACCTGGGCATGGTGGATCTCGAGCCCCTGGTGGACGTCGAGGACGTCGAGCTCGTCAAGGACCTCCTGTCGCGCCACATCCGCCACACCCAGAGTCCGGTGGCCGCGCGCCTCCTCGTCAGCTGGGAGGCGACGCAGCAGTTGTTCGTCAAGATCATGCCGCGCGACTACAAGCGCGTGCTCCAGGCCATCAAGAAGGCCGAGGAGAGCGGCATGTCCGTGGACGAGGCCGTGATGGCCTCGGCCCACAACTAGGGTCCCCACTCGAAGGCTCATGGGCAAGATCACCGGCTTTCTCGAGATCAAGCGCGAGACGCCCAAGCGGCGGCCCGTCGGCGAGCGCGTCCACGACTGGCGGGAGGTTTACCTGCCCTTCGAGGCGGACAAGCTCAAGAAGCAGGGCGCGCGCTGCATGGACTGCGGCATCCCCTTCTGCCACCAGGGCTGCCCGCTCGGCAACCTGATCCCCGACTGGAACGACCTCGTCTACCGGGACCGCTGGCGTGAGGCCATCGACCGCCTCCACGCGACGAATAACTTCCCCGAGTTCACGGGCCGCCTCTGCCCCGCCCCCTGCGAGGGCTCCTGCGTGCTCGGCATCAACGACGACCCGGTCACGATCAAGCAGGTCGAGGTCGGCATCATCGACCACGCTTTCGACGAAGGCTGGGTGGTGCCCGACGCCGCGGCCGTCCGCACGGGCAAGAAGGTCGCCGTCATCGGTTCGGGCCCCGCAGGCCTTGCCGCCGCCGAACAGCTGAACCGCGCCGGCCACGCCGTCACCGTCTTCGAGAAGGCCGACAGGATCGGCGGGCTCCTGCGCTACGGCATCCCGGAGTTCAAGATGGAGAAGCGCGTCCTCGACCGCCGGCTGAAGCTGATGGAAGCAGCGGGCGTCGTCTTCAGGACGAGCGTGAACGTGGGCGAGACGCTGCCGGTGGCGTCGCTCAGCAAGGACTTCGACGCCATCGTCCTGGCGGGAGGCGCGGAGTGGCCGCGCGACCTCCAGATCCCCGGGCGCGAGCTCTCCGGCATCCACTTCGCGATGGACTATCTCACGCTCCAGAACCGGCGCTCCGAGGGCGACACGGTCCCGGAGCGTGACTTCATCACGGCGAAGGACAAGAACGTCGTCATCATCGGCGGCGGCGACACCGGCGCCGATTGTCTCGGCACCGCCCACCGCCAGGGCGCGCGCTCGGTGACGCAGTTCGAGATCCTGCCTCGCCCGCCGGACGAGCGCGACCCCGACAGCAACCCGTGGCCGCTCTGGCCCAACATCTTCCGCGTCTCCGCGGCGCACGAGGAGGGTGGCGTGCGCGAGTATTCCGTCAACACGAGCCACTTTTCCGGCGAGGACGGCCGCGTGACGACGCTCCACGCCATGCGGGTCGAAATGGTCACTGAAGGCGGGCGGTTCAACTTTCGGAACGTTCCAGGCACCGAGTACGCCATGGAGGCCGACCTCGTGCTGCTGGCCATGGGTTTCCTGGGGCCGCGCCGCGAGGGGCTGCTGAGCGAGCTCGGCGTCACGCTCACCGACCGCGGAAACGTCTGGCGGGACGCGAACTGGATGACGAGCGTCCCGGGCGTCTTCGCCGCCGGCGACATCCAGCGCGGCCAGTCCCTGATCGTCTGGGCCATCGCCGAGGGGCGCAGCGCGGCACGCGGCGTGGATCTCTACCTGATGGGCAGCTCCGAGCTCCCCGCCCCGCTTCGCTAGATGGCACTCAGCGGCGCCGAGCGCGAGGCGCTCATCCAGCGGTACGCGGACGGCCCCGCACGGCTCAAGGCGGCCCTGGCCACGGTGCCCGGGGAGGCTCTCCAGTGGCGTCCGAAGCCCGTGGAGTGGTCAGCCCACGAGGTCGTCGTCCACTGCGCGGATTCGGAGAGAAATGCCGCGGCCCGGATCCGCTACCTGGCCGCAGAGGCCGAGCCTGTCATCCTGGGCTACGACGAGGCCGAGAGGGCGCGCCGTCTCGACTACCACGACCACCCGCTGGAGCCGGCCCTGGCTCTCGTGGCAGCCGTCAGGGCCAACACCGTCGCCCTGATCCGTCGGATGTACGAAGAAGTCTGGCAGCGCGTGGGACGGCACAGCGAGTCCGGCCGCTATTCGGCCGAGGACTGGCTCAAGATCTACGCCGAGCACCTCGACGGCCATGCGCGCCAGATCGAGGCCAACGTGGTCGCCTGGCGCGCCGCCAGGAGTAGTACAGGTCCCCGCTCGACGTCGGAAAGCTGAAGTGCGCCTTGCCGCCGCCGAGCGGCACGTTGCCCTAGCCCAACTTCCGCAGTTCGAGGGGGGCAGGAACAGCTTTTCGGGCACTTACGGGAAAAGTTGGCACTACAACTGGGCCGCTTTGGCGAGCGGGGACCGGATCCTGAGGCGCTCAGGGAGTGCCAGGCCAAGGC
>Ga0326597_10000534_pt1 | contig 67528 bp, 91 predicted proteins | sample RVTome_12_FD_203789 | JGI IMG/M metagenome (GOLD analysis project Ga0326597, IMG submission 203789) | Soil microbial communities from uranium-contaminated site in the Upper Colorado River Basin, Wyoming, United States - RVT100D185 | ecosystem: Environmental > Terrestrial > Soil > Contaminated >...
ACGCAACTGAGCGACTTCGGCGGCGAGTTCGGCTTCTCGCGATGCGCCGCCGATATTCTCTTCGAGCGCGTTGACTGCGGTCACCAGGTATCGGAGGAGCCGCTCGACCACCGGGTCGACCTTGCCAGTTAATGATGGCAGCTGGATGGGCATGGCAGCTGGCTATGGTACAGGCGGCGCGGCCGGCACGGCCGACAGGCCACGAATCTGTGCGCCGTGCTGGTTGAGGAAATCGGCAATCACATGCAACGCGACGTGATCGGACCAGAGATGAATCACGAACAAGCCGAGGATGAGCGCGACGATCGCACCGGCAAAGCCTTTGGTGAAGGACGAGGTCAATAGGCTACGCATGAGACAGCAAGAATATCGCTCGCTGACCAAGCAAGGGCCGCGCCCGTTGACACGGTCTGGTTCTCGATGGTTGCTGTAGCGGTTGTGGATGCTGTCTGGACTGTACGCTGGTCCATTGCGTTGGCAGCCGTGGCCGTTAGATTCTCGACAAAGCAGTTCCAGCCAGTTGCGGCTGTTGGTAGCGCGATGACGCCGGCGGTGGCCGAGCCGCCAGTTCCTACATCGACGCGGAAAGCGGCAGACGTGCCGGACGTGACCGAGGGCGTCGTGCCAAATCCTGAGCTAATCGTCGGGGCTGTCGCCGACAAGGCAAGGTTCGCGCCGAGGTTGAGATTGGTGACACGCGCCGTCGCGGACCAGACAGGAGCCGTCGCCGCGCCTTGTGAGATCAGGACTTGGCCGATGGCTGGCGCCGTCAACGGGGCTAGGCTCGTTGTCGAATTGGCGTAGAGCAGATCGCCGACCGTGTAGGAGGCAAAGCCGGTGCCGCCGTTGGTCGGGCCGAGCGTGCCGGTGATATGCGTGGTCAGCCCGATCTTGCCCCACGCACTGACGGTCCCGACACCCCCGGAGATCAGCGCGTTGCCGGTGGAAGTCGCCGCCAGCGCCGAGAGCGTCGTCGCGCCGCTGGCTTGCAGCAAATCGCCAATCGTATAGCTCGCGATACCGGTGCCACCCTGCGCGGTCGTGACCGTTGCAGCCGAGGTCAGCATGGTGGCTGAAGCGTCCGGGAACGTGAAAGTCTTGAGCGAGGTCGTCGGGCCGGTTACGGCGAAGAAGCCATTGCCGCTGCCACCGTTGGCGCCGGGGAGGATGCCAGAGACATCGGTCGTTAGTACGACCGCGCCGAAGGTCGGGGCACCTGCAGCATTGCCGTGGAGCACGGTGGTCGTGGTACCCAGTGAGCCGAGCGCGGCAGGCGCGACGCCTGCGCCACCGCCGAGAATCAACTGGTTCGCCGTCAGCGCCGCTGAACTGGCCAGTGTACCAGTCGCCGTGAACGCGAGAATGCCGCCGGACGTGCCAGCGGTCAGTCCTGTCCCACCGCGGGCGACGGTCAGTGTACCGGTCGTATCGGTAAGCAGATCGACGGTGGCGCACGTCGCGGCGGCCGAGGCGTCAAGTGACAGCACGAACTGGTTAGTGCAGGTCGTTCCTGCGTAGATCGTTGGAACACCGGTCGTCGTTGTGTTGAGCAGGACGCCGGTCGCGAGCGCGCCCAATGCTGTCTCGTTGGTGAGATCGCCTTCGGCGACTCTAGTCCAGTAGCTTGCGTCGAGGTCGCCGGCACCGGTCGGGTCGACGGTCGCCCAAGTACCACCGGAGGACTTGACTTGAATGACGCCGCCATTGTCGCGAAAGCCGTACCCAGTGTCACCGGTCCCGCTGCCCCAGTTCTGATAGGTCGACGCGCCCAATCGCAGGTTAGTAAACGGCGTCACGCCCGTTACCAGTTGATTGATCGCGATGGCAATCTGGCTGGAGTTCTGCGCCAGCGGCGTAGCCAAGAACAACGTCCCGAGCAGCAGCGCGATGAGAAATCCTGTGACTGCGCCGAGGCCCATGCGTAGTAATCGCATCATCCGCATACTCAACTCCATTTCCAGCAGGAACGCAGCCAGGTGCACAGTCGCCGCCAGCGACCAGCCACCGAACGCCGTTCGAGATCAACGCGCAGCCCGACAAGCTGCTGATGCACGGCATGTTCCGCGAGCAGAATCGCGTGCAGCGCCGCGAGTTCGGTGCCAGGGACAGACAAGCCGATCCGCGGCGGTGGCAGATCGACAGCCGGTGGCGGCGGGGCTGTTGGTGGCACAAGCGGTGGCAGGACCGGCGGTTCTTGTCGAGGAAATGTCGCACGCTCCTCGACAGGCGATGGACCCGGTCGTCCTGGTCGGTACGTCACACCAATGAGTGTCGGGCCGAGGCTCGGTTGCACGGCAACGTGAAGTGGCGGCTTGGGGTCGAACATGTTGGATGGTCTGAACTAGGTGACCAAATACGTTGCAATGGCGCCATCTCCTGCAACATCGGCGTCAATATAGAATTCGTCGCTCGACAGTCCATTCGGCGCAATGGTCAACGCCACCGAGAACGTCGGGAAGAAGTTGGCCGTTGGTACAGCAAGCATGGCGTAGACACCTTCCCGCGTTGCGCGCACCATCCCCGCTCGGCCGATGTACACATTGCCGGTGTTCTCCGGGTCCGCCTCGAACATGATCGCGTGGAGGGACGTTGACTTGGCGTAGGGAATCGACAATGTCACGCGAACGGGCGTGCCTGGCGTAGGCACCGCGATCTTCCCAAGAGCTGCAATCATAAAACGGCTCCTACCAGCTAAATCGCCCGCCGAGTGTGGGTTGCTGCGTGACGCTCAGCGATTCCTTCGTACCGAGCGTAAATAGCTCATCGACAGCGCCTGCGCCTGGCACCGGCGGTGCTGGAGCCACGCCACTGTAACTCCACGCAGATTCCGCACGCCATTCTACATCCTTGGCCAGATTGGGCGTGACGCCAGGACCGACTACCCAGAACGCGACACCTGCAGCAGAGCGCCGCTTCTCGGCGGTGTCAATCGCCATGACTAGGGCGTGACGCCTTCGCCCTCGGTGTAGGTTGTGCCATCGTCACTGAGCGGCTTCTTCCAGAGATCCGCGCCTGCGTCGTTGGTGAACGTCTTGTCGGTTGCAGTCACAGTCAAACCGTTGCGAAGCGCCTGATGCAGACGGCCGATCTTCAACGCCAGCGTGGTCGTCGCCGGTGGGATGCCTGTTGGCTCGGCGAAGGTATCGACGCTGAGGACATCGACCACTTCGGCGTTGACATCGAGTTTGGCTTGGGCTGCCAGCGAGCCGACAGATCCGACGACGTTGCCGCCGACATTCCCAGTGACACTGCCCACAGCACCTGTGACTGAGCCGACCGAACCGAGCACGTTGCCGTTGACATTGCCGCCGAGATCGCCGGTGACCGATCCCACGGCCCCGGTCACGCTGCCGACTGCACCTGTCACACTGCCTACTGAGCCACTAAGATTGCCGGTGATATTGCCGATCACGTTGGCTGTCAGTGCCGTAGCGATGGATGTCGCTGCATTGCTCCCGGCGATGAACAACCCACCAGCCGCGCCAGCCGCCACGTCCGGCACACGACCGAGTAGGCTTCCCGCCGTGCCAGCCCCATATGCTCCGGGGAGTGCTGTCGCCCACGGATCGCCGGCACTGCTGGCGCTGTTGAGCGCGAGGCCGGTACTCCCTGCCGTCAGATGCCCTGCGATGGGCTCGTCCCAGACCCCATCGGCAATCTCGGCAACGGCATCGGCGGCAAGTGCCGCAGCGTCGATCGCGTCGGCTGCAAACGATGCGGCCGTGATACCTCCCGTAGCGATGCTGCCGACTGAGCCTGTGACGTTGCCGCCGACGTTGCCCGTGACGGAACCGACCGCTCCGGTGACCGATCCGACGGCACCGGACACAGATGCTACGACCTGATCGACGTCGATATTGGTTCCCGAGAGGTTCAGTGCCGTCGTTGGATTCTCGACATTGGCCCAGTCGATTCCCGCGTTGCCTGCAACGCTGACGTCCAGCGTGCGGGCGGCCACCGTCGGAGCCAGCCGTGAACTGACAAGCGCGTCCAAGTTCGTTCCGAGGATGAAGCCAGCGGTGCCTGCACCGTACGCGCCAGGCAGCGCGGTTGCCCACGGGTCGCCTGCGCTGCTCGCGTTGCTGAGTGCTTCACCCGTGCTCCCAGCAGCCACATGACTGGCGAGCGTGGCATCCCAGACGGCGTTTTCTACGTCGGTGATCGCACCGGCTGCGAGACCTCCGATATTGCCAGAGACAGAGGCGACTGATCCATCGACGTTGCCTTGCACGTCGCCCACGACATTGCCGCCGACGTTGCCGGTTACCGAGCCGACTGCCCCTGTCACCGAGCCCACGGCACCGGTGACGCTGCCGACCGCGCCAGAGACCGACGCGACCACCTGATCGACGTCGATGTTCGTTCCGGAGAGATCCACGGCGGTAGTGGGATTCTCGACGTTCGCCCAGTCGATGCCCGCCGCGCCAGTCGCCGTCACGTCCAGCGTGCGAGCCGCGACGGTCGGTGCCAGCAGGCCGGTCGTCCCAGCATCTACCAGCGAGTTGTTCAAGGCGGCTGCACGGAAGCAGATCACGGGCCCGCGCCAGGGCAGGATGCCCGTCGCGACGCCCGTGAACCAGCCGAAGCCTTCGGTATCGTTGTTGATGGAGGCCCCACCCGAGGCTGGAATTTCGATCGCGTACATCCCCGAGGCGCCTTGATCGGTCCAGTCGTAGTCGCCCGCAGATGTCGGGGTCACCGCCGTGCATGTCTGCACTCCAGCGGTCGTGACAAAGTTCCAGAAGAGCGCCAACCCGGCCTGATTGAAGACCACGGCATCTTCAATCGTCTTGAAGTCGGTATCGTCGATGAGCGGCAGAATGTTGACGGGAACTTCTGCCAGCGCCGTATCGACATCCATGCAGATTTGCATCGGCTAGTTCCTTACTGCTGGGCGTAGGCGTACCATGGATTGCCAACGGCCGCACTCGCCACGGTCCCTAGCATGGAGACCGCGCGAACCCCGACCGAACCCGACGCCCCGGTCGTCACAATGGCCACGTTGTAGCGATCCGTGCCAGCGGTCAGCACATCCGTGTTGGCGGCGTCCGTTTTCACGCCTGTCTCCGCTGAGGTGAAGACCAGGACTTGGTTGCCATCTGCCGCATTAACTCTGCACCGTACCGTGGCCGTGGCCCCACTGGGCAACGAGTTCGGCACAACACGCGCCGTCAAATGGGAGGCCGTATAGGTTAGGCGCGTGAGTAACTGGGCGTCGGATTCGGTTGCACTCGCCGAACCGATACGCCCAAAGTTCAGGTAATTCGTCACCCCGAAATCTTGGGGCACCGGATTACCACTGTTCTGCAGTGGAAATTGGTCCGCGGCCGATGCAATCGCGACGGTCGTCATCGTCGTCGTGATGTCCCCGGTCCCCGTACCGTTCGTCAGCGCAAGGTTGTATTCGTCATCGGCGACCAAGCTATCGCTATTCGAGGTGTCCTCTTTCAGTCCCGTTTCGGCGGTGGCAAAGGTGAGGGTCATCGACCCCGCACCGGCATTCTTCCGCGAGGTCCAGACGGAATCCGTCGATCGGGCGTTGCCGCTCACATAGACCGACAGATTGCGCGCCGTAAACGTCGCCGTCACACGCCAATGAACATTCGTCTCAATGACTGATGAGTCGTTCCGGGCTGTCAGCGGGTAAAAACGCGTCGCAGACGCCGTCGAGAAACTGTCCCCAGCGGCGACGCCGGACTGCATCGATACCGTCCCGCTCGTCGCCGCGAACAGCACCCCAATCACACTGACTACGAGCTGATTACCGCCCGGCTCTGACGGAATCGCGACCTCAAGCCCGGCAAGCTCGGTGTTCGCGAAGGCGACGGAGTGTGTCACATCCTCGAATTCGCCCGTCGCGTCCGGTCCAACAGTCAGTGTGAGGGCCGTCGCCACGCCACTTTTCCGCAGCGTCACGACCGTGTTCACGGTGCATGCATTGCTCGTCAGGCGAAAGTATAGGTTACTGAACGTGCCAGCATCCCTGACAGGAATTTGACCTTCCGCCTCGGTCGTGATGGCGGCCGTCGGCGGTATTACGCCCGACAACGTGTAATATCGCGTCTGGCCGTCGTTCTGAGAATCCGCGCCAAAGGCGAGTAGTTGCGTGGCGGACATCAGGGGAGATCCAACGTATCGAGCATGCGCACGCCGGTCGTGATACCGACCGCCGCTGCGTCAGTTAGTGCCCGCGTCTGATCTGTACGACTCAACCCTTCCACATGGACTTCCAGGACACGATCCTTGCCGGTCCCCACAAAGCGCCAGGATGGCTCGACGCCGTGTTGCTCCACGAGTTGATTCCGCACGAGGTTCTTGCGACGGTTCTCACCCTTGGGCCATGCCCACACGGCCTCCCAGATCTCCTCGTCCGTAAGTGCAGCATGCGCTGGACACTTCGACTCGACGTGATCCAGCGCAATCGACCCCTCAACTGCCAGATCATGCGCCTGCACGATCACGCAATGACAAGTGTCTGGCCGCCAGCGCATCAGGGAACGAGCCATGACGTTATAAGTCCTCCATCCTCAGTAGCCTCTGCAAGCCGTCACGAGTCATGCAGGCCGCTCAAAGATCAGCGTATCGTCTTCGGGCACTGCAGGCAGCACATAATTCTTGAGCACGACCACGTCGCGTCCGTAACTAATCGCAGGGGCCGACAACAGCCCTACCGGCGATGACGTATTGTGCTGGAACCAGAACGCCGAGATACCGTTGTAGATCTTCGCCGGATTGCCGTTCTTGTAGCGATTGATCGGGATCTTGTAGAGAATGCGCAGCGGCCCGCTCGTTGGCGTGAGAATCCACGACGAGCACATGTGGTACAACAGCCCCGGATCGAGCGGCACGCCGGTTTGCGCTTCCCATTCGGGAAACTGCGTCGCATCCAGATTCAGCCGAATCTCCTGAACGTAGCGAATCCAGGTGCTATGTGGCAGGAACACCGTGTTTGGCGGCTCGATGCCTGGTCCTCCAGGTGCGCCATTGTTATCTGTCGCCCCGGCCACAAATGCAGGATAGATGCGATGGCGAACCACCCCGACGTTGCCAGCGGTCGAAAACTGATATCGCGTCTGCGTCTCGAAGAAAATTGAGCCTTGAAAATCCGCACCATCCTCATCGAAAGCACAATGAAATTCCTTGTGTTGATACGCAGCGTTCGTCAGATTTCCGCCATTCTCGACGCTCTGCCACTCAGGGCCAAACCAGTAGTCCCATGTGACGAGGATTGTGCCGGCGATCTGATGGACCGGGAAGACCAGCTTCTGACCGCCTCCGATACTGGCCTGGTCCGTGGGAAAAATCAGCTTTGCCGCATCTTGCTTCGCGGGATACGGATCACTGGCAAAGTCGTACGTATAACGCATCGAGAGGCCATTCTTGGTCAGGCCGTTCAACTCGACTTGATTGCGAAGACTACGACTCACCAATGCCGTCGATAGAGCACTCAAGGTCGCGAAGCGTGTACCGCTCGGTGGGGTAGGCGGAACAGCAAAGACCGTCAAATCGAGCGTCTTGATCGTGCCGAGTCCGTGCTGGTCGGTGACCACGAGTTGGGCGGTGTAGATACCTGATTGGCCGTAGCGCTTCGATGCAGTCGCTGGTGGCGCACCGGTATAGACAATGTCCCCAGATCCGTCCCCCCAGTTCAGCCGGCTGGACGCAATCGTGTCTCCGTCTGGATCGAGCGCGCTCATGGCGACAACGAAGTCGTCGGTGACGTAGATGCCAGAGACGCGTGAGAAGGTCACCTGCGGTGGCTGATTGGGCGCCGGAAGCGCGCTGATCGTCGTCGTGAGCGTGACGGTTGTTACCTGTCCGCTGGTGTCGGTGCAGGTCAACGCCACTTGGAAGGCACCTGACGTTGCATAGACATGGTTCAGACTCAGCGGCGGCACGCCCGCTGCACTGACAACAGTCCCATCGCCATAATCAATGGACCAAGACGCCAATGACCAGTAGCCAGCGTGGGTTCCTTCAGTGCTCCAGGTAATCGTCTCGCCGACGAACTGACCCGAGACGTACTCCAGCGCGACAATCGGCGGATCCTGCACGGGCGGTGGATCGGGATCAGGGTCAGGTGGCGGTGGAATCGGATCGGCCGCGACGACAACGTCCGTCACGACCTCCGTAGTCAGTCCATTTGATGCGGTGACTCGTACGGTTACGACATACGCGATGGCCGCGCCGTACGTATGGGACACCGGGGTGGGCACGGCACCGTTCTCGTCGATCACGGTTCCATCGCCGTAATCAATATGGTACGACGCGATCTGTCCGACCACTTCGATGTCGAAGACGAATGCCTCGGAGAGATAGACACCCTCGATGAGCGTCACCATGAGTGAGGGTGGCATCGGCGGAGGTGCCGACGGCACCGAAATTTCAATCGCCTGCGAGACGGTCGACATGCGCCCTTTGTTGTCTTCGACGTAGAGCGTCACGATGACCGTGCCGCCCGCTGTCGCATAGGTATAGGGAAGCGAGGCAGGCGGGAAGCCAGTCCCTTCGATGGGTGCGGACCCATCGCCAAGGTCGACGCGCCACTTTCGCAGAGTACCCTGCCGTGCGAAACTCGCCGACCCGTCGATGTTGATTTCGTCACCGTCACTGCCCAAGCGAGTGAGCGTCAAGACCGCTTGCGGAGATCGATCCTTCACGAGTCCCTCCTTGTTGGCGTCGGGGCAGCCGAGCAGATGACGAGGCATGAGCAGCTATTCTATTCCAGCGCCGGTGGGCTGTATGGTAGTCCATCCGTGCGCGCTGCACCAAGGATTCCTGGACAGACCGGTGGCCCAACATCGCCATGCGCAATGACAAACGGGCACGAGAATGGGTGACCAAACGTATTGGCGATCTCGTCGTAGCGCAGCTTGAACTGCCCACCGTCCTGGACTTCAGCGCCGTACGGCGTCTCAACGTCGACAGTGCCGTTGCTCGCGTCAATGCGTTGGAACTTGCCGAGGCCGAACTCCTTGATCCACGTCCAGAAGAAGTTCGTATCATCGTCAGGATCGTGCGTGACGCGGTCAAGGTTGTCGGTTGCCGCACCAACGCCGTACTGCACGTCCCAGAGGAGTGTGCCAGCTGGCGTGAACTTTCGCAGGCGCGACTCATTCTGGTTGTTCAACCAGTAGCCGACGATCAGCGATTCATCTCCAAGGACGAGGAGCGCGCCGGGTGAAACTCCCGACGAATCAATCTTGTAGCCAGACAGCGCACTGATGAAGACACCGAGATCCGTGTCGCCGACGAGATCCCAGCGACGGACGGTATCGGCTGATGGATCGAGATAGTACGCAATCGTCTCAGCACGATTGATGGCCAGCATCTGTGCACCAGCCGTGAATGGCCCCCAGCGCGTACTCGGCATACCGGTCAGTGTGATACGCCGAACCCAAGTCTGTCCTGCCTCGGACGTAATCGCGTAGAAGTGGTCCGCGAAGTGTCCTGCGCCGATCGCCCCGACAAAGCCGGTGTTGGTGTAGAGCAGGTTCATGTCGCGGTCGTAGATGTTGTAGCGCGGCTCCTGGTGCGCGTCGTAGAAGAGGCTGATACCTGTTGAGGTGATGTCTGCCGTTTCGCCTGCAACCGTGTTCAGCCGGAAGCCTAGCGGTATCCCAGTCGCCGGATCGACGAATGCCGTAGGATAGCCGTCCTCGTCACTGTTGATGACCGGCACACCCTTGGCAACGGTTGGATAGTTCGGCGCGACGTAGACGTCAAAGTCGAACGACTCCATGAGGCCTTGTTCATTCGCCTCGATCTTGAAGTAGTAGGTCGTCCCGTTGGCGACGGGGATCTGCAAGCGACCGTTCGCGATGGAGTTCGCTCCAAGATAGACGGATGGCGCACCTTCAGGACCGACGTACACCGTGACGAATGGCCGTGGGTTCACGCTGGAGACAATCGAGGCCAGCATGCCGAGGACTTGTTCAGGCGAGGCGCTGGTGTATTTGTACCAGCTATAGAAGGCAACCAGCGAGCCGGTGACGGAGGCGGGAAGCGTAACGAGGTCGATGGCGGTGGTAATCGAATTGTTGACTGGCGTGTCGAACGTGATCGTCCCACCGGATTCTGCCCAGTCCCGCCCGTTGCCGGAGTCATCGAGCAGATCGTCGTAGAGCGGCGTGTCCAGCCAGAGATCAACCGTGTCGACAGGCGTTGGCGATGTCTGCTCGAAGAACTGCGGCGTTTCAGTGAGCGCCTTCGTCCAGGCACGGAGATACGCAGCTTTGCTCGTTGACCAATCGGGTGCAAGCGTATCCGTTCCCGCGAGCAGATGTGTATGCGTCTGTAACGATTGATCCTGGACCGCCGTGCATTCTTCGACGAGATCGACGTAGACGCGGTGCGTCGTGCCAGTACGCGTATAGACGATGTAGTACCAGCCGATAGCTGGCAGCGTGGAGCCCAAGACTGGCGTCACTGTCGAGTTGAGGAACATCAACAGGTTGCCGGTGGTGATCTGCAGGCCGACCCAGACACCTTCGGCATAGGTCGCCGGATCGTCGCCAAGGTAGAAGAACGTCTGATAGTTCGCAGGCGTGAGGTCGGGAACGTAGAACCAGCCCGCGAGCGTCACGTCACCGCTGGCGGGTGGTACGTCTGCGCCCGTGAGGAGAAGACCTTCAGGAGAATCCGCAAGAATGGCAGCCATAGGTCAGGGCAGTTGCGGTTGAATCGCCTGGATCGCGTGAATGACGGGGTTGACGAGTACGAGACGCGCGAGGAGCAGTGCGAGGCCCCCGGCGATTGCCCATCGAGACCAATACTGCAGCGGCGTCATATGCCAGCTCCGTCCACCGAATGCGGCCCGCCGAAGGGGTTGACCGTTGTATAGCCACCAGGGAAGCCCCAGGGCTGGATGCGTACCGCGCAATCGGACTTGAAGAGTCTGAAGGGCTCGTCTGAGGTCCAACGGAAGCGAACGGCTTTGCCCTTCTGCGCCTGAGTGATTTGCCGGATGCGCCGATAGAGTCCGGCTGATGCAGCCAGCACATAGGTCGCCGACGATCCATCTTGATATTCGATGAACCAGTTGACGTCGGCAGTGGACTGGTAGGCCACAATTCCGTCATGTACATCGAGGAAGCCGGGGGCGCCGAAGGTGGTGTACTGCGTCTCCCACTGGGTTGCCAGTTCCGGCGCAGGCTCCCAGACGAAGCGCCAGTCGAGCAGGTTCCACTCGGTGTCATCTTCGGTGTGGAGACGGACAAGTTCGGCGATGAACGGTGTCCAGCCAGCGGACGAGAGCGGATAGGCGATCTGCCGCTCGCCGTTGTGGCTGATCGTGAGGGTAATCGCCGTCTGCGGGGCGGCGTTCGGGCCGTCGTACTGCACGAGCAGCGTCTTGGCTTGGTTGAACGTATTCGCGCGGAGCACGACGCCTTGGACGAATTTCGCGCCCTTGTACCCAAGGTCGTCCCAGTCCGTTGCGCGGCGTCCGGTGGAAATCTGCTTCCACGACCAGCTGGTTTCCCAGAGGTAGAAGATCGGCCGCTGGATGTCACAGGCTTGGCACGCCCCTTCGATCAGGAAGCCGCAGTTACGCGAGTAGATGCCTTCGCCAGATTCGAGTTCGACGATGTAGGTGTCGCGAACGGTCCCGCCTGCACCGATGATAACGGGCGTGAGAGCGGTGTTGCCATTCGTGATGACCGGTGTGACTTGCACGCCGTCGACCGAGCCGCCAGGATTGAAGTCCAGAATTCCGTCGCCCCACTGCTTCCACGCACGCGGGTCGTCGCCGTGTGACCAGGGCGTCCAGATCGCCCAGTTGATCGAGTCCAGCGCGTCGGTGATCTTCTCGTTGGTGTATTGGTGGAGATTGCCGTCCTCGGTGCCAAGGATGTGATCGTAAACCTGCGGACCGGGTTCGGACTCGCGTACTGTTACGCCAATCGGCGTCAGGGGATCGCCGGTTTCCAGATAACGGTCGTAGGAGATCCAGCCCTTGAGCATCCGGTCGTAGACCAGCGTGCAGCCGTCACCAAGAATGTCGAGGTAGTCGAAGTAGAGATACCGCCCGACGATAGCGAGCCGCAGCCGCGTGGATTGGGTGAAATCCACCGGGTTCATCGAGCGGATGGCTTGCGCCTCGGTGCCGTCCTGTGGGAAGAGCGGGCGCAGATCGCCCATGACGTTGATCGCGTCGGCGCCGCCAGCCGTATGATGCACACCTTCCTGTGTGACGAAGAAGGCTCCGCCGTCAGGGTCTGGCGCAAACGCCCACGGCGACCAGAGGCCCTTGGAGCAGTTGGTCGCATCGACCTGGAACGGCGTCAGCGGATCGCCGAAGGTCGGCAGGATGCGGTACAGCTGCTGAGTGCTGAAGACATACGCAATGCCGTCATCGATCCAGCCGTTCAGGAGCGGCTCGCTGGCGGATGAGACGACGAGCGTGTTCCGGTCGCTGGTCGCGTCAGGATCGTTGCCGTGCGTCCAATGCAGGATGCCAGGGTTGGCCGGGTCGCCACACGCGAAGTGGAACCAGACGCCGTTGATCGTGCCGCCCCAGACATAGGGGAGCGGCTGGGCGAGGAGCGTTGGGGACGGCAAGCTGAACGGAACGGCTGTGCCAGAGCCCACGTTATCAACGACCGAGAGCGCCGTGGCCGAGGTAGGCGAGGTATATAGCTGCGTCGCCACGCCGTTGATGATGATGAGCGAGTCAGCCGCCCAGCGGACATCGAAGAGGTCGCCGCTGACCCAGGTGACTGCGGTGCCAGCGACTGTGCAGGTGCCACTGCGCGGCAGATCGCTCGTTGGCCAGGGCTGGAACCAGTTCGGCCGAATACGCTCCCCACCGTCGATCTTGGCGTCGGCCATGTCGTCGCTGAACGAGTTGACGAAGGGCGACGCCGCTGCGTCATTGGGAGTCGTACCGACGTACTCCCAGCGAGCCAGTGCGCCGCCGAATCGCCAGATGTCGATGACGTCGGTCTGCGGATCGACCGATGGTGCGAGATCGAGCAGGACGCGCCCACGACGCGGCGTGATACCGGCTCGCGCGGGTGGCGATGGGTTCGACCGTTCGCCAGTGATGGTCGAGCGGTACGAATACCGATAGGTGTAGGGCGGCAGCGTCGCGCCGACGTCGGGGCCGTAGCCGCCGATGAGATAGGCGTCTGAGATTTCAATCGTTAATGGATCGACCGAGCCGTTCTCTTGGATATAAATCGCCGCGTTCAGCATGTCGCCCATCGTCAGAGTGACGTCGGACCCGACACGGATGAGGTCGCCGACCCGGCATTCCAAGGTCATCCACGCGTCATTGCCGAGTGCGAGCTGGCGCACGATACCACCGCCTGTATTGACCGGCGCGTCTGCGGCAATTTGTGTGAGCGAGATGGCCTTCCCGACTGCGCCCGTCGAGCGCGGTGCGACGCGACGGACCCCGTCACTGCCGATGACGTAGCGTTCCCCGGCAAGGGGCTGCTGGCCGTACTGGTCGCTGTACAGCTCGTCGGTTGCACCGCGCTCAACCGCCGCTTGCTGGGCGTCACTGACAAGGCCCGTCGCCACTTCAGACGTCGACTGAATCGCCGAGACGAGATCGGCCGCGCGCCACTCATAGAACAGGTAATCCCGCAGGAACTCTGGGCCGATCGGCGAGAGATCCAGGACGAGCCGGACCATCTCGACGTTGCCGAGCTTGCTGACCTTAAGACCGAAGCGAATGATGTCAGCGGATTGCGCCGCACGCGTACCGACCAGCGCCCAATTGCGACTGCTCCCGGTGAAGGAGCCTTGAACGCCACCGACCGATGGCGCGGTCGCCGACGCGGGCGTGAGCGTGATTTGGTACGCCGAGGCCACAACGGGATCGCCGACGAGCTTCGTCGTCGTGAAGTAGGCGCGGAAGGATGGGACGCCAGTAATCGTATCCGTGGCCGCGAAGGTGCCATTGGTGAAGCAGCGGAAGGACTGGACGCCGTCCGGGCCGATGGCCACCGAGAGAATGCGAACTACTTCGACACCGCCGAGCAGGACGAGACAGTTCACCGGGAAGTCAACCGTCCGCGTCAACGTGACGCGCGTCGGGATGGGCTCGTTCAGGTCACGATAGCGGCGCTCGACTTCAAGCGGAAGGGCCGCTTCGATCTGCCCCACTGAGAAGGAGCCAGTCGGTTGGATGGTGCACAAGCCAGTGGTACCACTATCGTAGATAATCGCCGCGATGGTCGTCGGCGAGACGGGTGGCAGGATTTCGTGAACGATGACAGTCTCGGGCGCGGCCCCGACCTCGAGTGTCGCGCCCATCGTCACGTTCTCGAAGGAGACGAGCGAGACCGACGCCATGCCAGTGACGCCTGCATCGTAGAGCAGTTGCGTCACAGTGGTCGAGACGCGGCTGATGACCGGTGCGAGTGTCGGCGCAAGCGGGGTGACGTCGCCGCCGTACGTCGTCCAGAGGCCAGATGTCACCGGTTCGAGGAAGGTCACTTCCGGGGCGGCTAGCGCGAGAGCTGGCGGGGTAATCGGCTGGGCGATCCCCCAAGGGTAATCGTTGAAGGAGGAGTTGACCTTGCGGAGCCGGTCTGCGTCCGCGATGTACAGGAACGGACGCGGCGAGTTGACGGGCGAGGCCGCAACCGCCGTCATCGGGTTGCCGGAGTAAGCGGCTGGATCGACAAGTGAGTAGATGTCTGTGCCAGGCGTGCCACCGAAGAGGCCGGTTCCGGCTCCGACGAGGCGCCGGGCGTCCGCACCACCGGCGAACTCGGTCGTGTCGTTCAGGCGGAAGATGGAGTGCGGTGCGGCAGCGAAGGCAGCGTCGGTGAGCAGATCGAGGCCGTAGCGCGGCTCGACCGTGCCGTCTTGGTACGTGCGCATGTTCCGGAGGAACGCAGCCGTGTTTTCGGCCAGCGCATCCTGTGGGAGCAGCGCGAAGCCCCGATAGAAAAACCGTTGTAAAGTGCGCTTGTAGTCTGGGGGAGATGGCGAGTTAGGCATATACTATCCCCCCATGAACTATGCGTATATCGCCGGATTCTTCGACGGAGAGGGTTGCATCTACAAAACGCCACGTGGTAGCTATACGATGCAGATGACACAGAGCGCCAAACAAGACGCTGTACTGCATCAAATCAGCGCGTTTTTGGCAGCAGATGGTGTAACGAATCAGATTACGCCAGCCCGTCAGTGCGGTCTGGGGCAGCCATCTCGCCACTTGAAAATCACCAAGTCTAGCTCGATGGAGCGCTGTCTCGCTCAGATGCTGCCCTACCTTATTGTAAAGCGGGACGCCGCACTTCCTGCACTGCTGTACGTGCAGCAAACGATAGTACGCCTGCACGCGCGCGACGTACGATCGGCCAAGTGGGTTCAAGAGTACACCGCAGGTGACTCTTGTCCAACGATCGCTCGGCGCTACGGTGTGACTGTACACGCTGTCAATAGTCTCCTGCACCGCCGAAACGTAACTATGCGTGATCGTGATACAGCACGCCGACTTTTCAAGCCCAGCCCCGAATTCCTGGAAGCGCGCCGCGCAGACTTTCGCCGCGCGACCCTTGCACGTTGGGGGCATGACTGACTAATCCACCTCGACCGGCTGCAAGATCGCGTTTCTCTGCTCCTGTGAGACGCCACGACGATCCTGTGGCTGCTGGTTGAGCAGGGGTGCGCGCGAGGGCTGGGTCGCCTGTTGGATGCGGAGATCGACGTGAGCGGCTCGGCCAGCGCGTTCAAGCAGGGCGGTCGCCTGCTCGGCCTGCCCCGGCCCTTCCTTGAAGAGTGCGGCGCACTGCGCCAGATCGAGGATCGAATCGTAGACGTCCTGGGAGATTTGCAGGATGTCGCCTCCGGCGACCGGTACTGGCACATTCCGCACCACGTCGAGCGTGAACGCCCACGGACCACCGCCTCCCGGTGGTGGCCAGGACGCGAGCAGGTTCCCGCCAGCGGTGAGCAAGTTGCGTGGTACGCCACCGAGCAACTGCCATGTCGGCGAGAAGCTGTCGGCATCGTTGAGGGCTGCGAGCGTCACCGGCTGATCGTCGATGCGAGCTGACAGGACGACTGACGTCTGGCGCGCTTGGGCGACGCCTTGCTGCCAGCGCTGCTCGCAGTAGGACGCGCGGCCGGGGTCGAGCGCGAGGCCATCGCCGTTGAGGAGATCGGCCAGTGCGCCGTATTTGATGACCCAGCACCAGTCATCCGGTATCCCAAGGACAGCGCTGACCAATGGATCGACAGCGGCTCCGGCGTTGATCGACGTGAGATCGAGCGTGCCGGGCTGGGTCGCGCCTGCGCACATGAGCTGGAGCGTGAGCGGTGGAGTGACCGATACGCTATAGGCGAATGGACTAGCCGTACACGCCGTCCATGCGGGGCCAAAATTGGTTCCGGCCCATTCGTCGGTGCGCGTCAGCGGGATGAGCAGGCCGGTCGCGGAGGGACGCCACGCAGCACGGCGGACTTGGAGGACGTCTTCGGGCAGATCGATGCGGCCGTCGGACGCTGGCGCGGCGTAGACGATTTCCTGTCGCGTGACGACTTGGCCGGTTTCGCGCAGGAACTGGTCGCGACGGCGCTGAATGGCAGTTGAGAGTTGTGTCAGCGTGAACTGATCGGTGCCCGTCCAGGTGCCACCTGCGGCGGCAGGCTCCAGCAGCGCGTACTGCAGCTCAGCAACCAGATCCCAGTTGGTAACCGAATACGCGCGCAGGGTAGGAATCTCGGTGGGCAGGTCGTAGAACGCCTGCAGCATGGTCGTCGAGAAGCCAGCCTGGTCCCGGAAGTGGCTGGTAAAGCTGTTCCATGTGCGTAATGCTTCGCGGATGTAGATGGTCAGCTCAGCTGACACGTAGCGCACCATGCCGGGGTCGTTCAGCCGGTTGGCCAACGCGGCTTGAGCGGCGGTCAGATCGGGCGCGGTGTACGGCACAGCGCCCCTATTCTACTGCGATGCGGTGCGCACGACCCATGCACCGATACCGCCCCATTCTGCGTGGACAGAGAAGACCTGTTTGTCTGGGACTGACAGGTCAGCCCAGTACTGCGGCACGTCCACCCGGTCCACGAGACAGCGCGCAGGCGCGCAGGTGACATCATGCAAGGCGACGACGCCGCCGGGGCGCACGAGCGGCGCGTAGGCTTCGACGTCCTGCTGCACGCCGGAATACGTGTGATCGCCATCGATGAAGAGGAGATCGATAGGCGAGGAACCGAGATGTTCGCGGAGTTGGGCGACAGTCGCTGGATCGTGTGAGTCGCCGCGAATGCTACGTAGATGAGGGAATCGCTGCGCGAAGTCATCATCACGCGCCGTCATCGCAGCGAGGGAGAGACCACCACCGAAGCCGTCCGGCAGGTCGATGGTTACGAAGCGATGAGTGGCGAGCCGTCCCCAGAGTTCCATCGTACCGCCACGATGCGTGCCGATTTCGACGATGGTGCCAAAGGCGAGCGGCGGGTCGATTTGCTGCGTCCAGTCGAGGAACATCGATAGCTCATCCTGGTGCTGCAGAGGCTTGGCCGCCATGCAGGCGGTGATGGCCTCTGCAAACGGGGGTGGGATGGGCAGGAGCGGTGGCTGACGCTGAGCCATTTGCGGGTACGGCTATCGCCGCTATACCCGCTGATCCCGGTTGTGTGGATCGGTCAGGATCGTCCCGAGATCGTCGCGCGTGGAACGACCGGCCGAGCGTCCTGGCCCCCGCATCGAATCGTCGTAGAGAGTCGTCGGCAAGCCGTTGTCGCCGCCTGTGCGCGGCGCGTTGAACGGCCCTTTCATGGTGTCCTGCGAGCCCTTGTTGGTGCCCTTGCTGAAGGGGGAGTTCATCGGCGTGCGGACGCCGTGCTTGTCCGAAGTGCCGGGGCCGCCGCCGCGATTGGTTGATGCCATATGAGAGGCTCCTTTAGAAGCGGATGTGATGGGACTGGAGGAAGTTGCTGTCTATCGGATACGGCCCTTCCTGATACCGCCCGAATGGTACACGCGTTCGCAGGCCATGTCCAAGATTTGACACGTCCTGCAGCTGCGTCTCGTTGTCGGCCCGCTTGGCATCGAGAAGCTCGGTACGATACTCGTTGCGCGCCGCCGTGATCAGCATCGGCCAGTTGGCGTTCTTGAACTGCGGGAAGTTCGCCACGTTGGCCATTGCGAATGGGTAGATGTAGGCGTACAGCGCGCACTGGATGACCATCGCGTCCGAGATGGTCGGTGGCTGCGTGTCGGTGACCGCGACTAAGGTCTCGCCCCGGCGCCGGATGCGGCAGAAGAAATTCTGCCCTGTGGTCGGATGCGGCCAGAGTTCATAGATCGGCGTACCCGCGTCGACAGTCGCGTTCGGTGTCGTCAGGCCGGTGACCGGATCGGCGATGCGATTACCGCCCCACGCGCCGAGGTTGTAGGCAAGCCCTTGGGAGGATCGCTGCGGATCGACGACGTCGAACTCAGCCGATGAACGCGTGAGTCGATTCCCTTTCATCGTGATGGCGTTGGCCGGGTCGACAATCGTCTCCCACCGCAGGAAGTCGTCCATCGGTGGGATGACGTAGCAGCGATAGATCTGATAGGTCGACGTCGCGTTGGTCGATTCTTGTACGGGCTGACTGAGCGTCAGAATGATGGCGGCGGGGTTGGTCACGTCGACATCGAGAATCGAGTACACCGGTCCGGCGGTCGGCGATGGACCACCGAAGCGAATCTGCAGATTGAGGATACCCGGTGTCGCGCCGACCAGCGTCTGCGCCAGGATCGCGGCTGAGGCGGTCGCATCAAGCGTGACACTAGTGTTGTACTGCGTCAGCGCGATGGTGCCGCTGGTGATCTGCGCCGGGCAGTTGATCACGCCGTCAGTCGTGAGGAACGACCAGAGCCGCTCGCCGTAGATTTTCTGCAGTGCGCGGTTGACGTAGGTGCTCGCCAAGATAGGCGACAGCCCCGGCACGGTGCCTGTCAGCTCCGACACGAGATCCAGAAAAGCCATCTAGCCGTACACCTTGCTGAATGATACCGGAGATTGCGCTACTGGCGGAGGGCGCTGGTCCTGCCGCCATGTACGGACGACTGTCTGCGCGACGTACGCCGGGTCGAGATGCGCCCACGCGCGTCGGCAATGATCGCAGGGCTTGAGCGAGCCGCAGGGTGTTTCTGGCTGGTCGTCGACAAGATTCACCTGCTCGGGGAAGGATAAAACGGGCGCTGAGATGCACCCGCCCCAGAGCACGACGGCTGGCGTGGAGAGCGCCGCGCAGGCGAAGGCCAGCCCTCCTTCGAGGACAAGTGCCAGTCGGGCAGCCGCGAGGATGCCGCACGCATCACGAAAGGTCGGCGAGGGAATTGTCGAAATCCCCGGTAGTCGTGTCGCATCGTCATGGTCGAGTTGCAGGATCGTGATGAGGGATCTGCGCTGGATCTCACTGATGCAGGCGCCCCAGGATGCAATCGGCCATTGGCGATTGACGTTCTTACGGTCCCCTGGGGACGGTTCGACGATGAGATAGGGTCCGTAGCGCCGGAAGACGTCCAGGCCGCGCTGGCGCTCCGCGTCGGTGAGATAGATATGCGCGCGGTAGTCCTTGGCCCGGAAGGTTGGCGAGAAATCGAGCTTGTCGTGCTGCCGGGGGTAGACGAGGTAGGGGAGACAGCCTGCGCCACAGGGGACGCGCGGACCTTTTGCTGTGACCCCGATGGCCGGGTTGCCGTGCCATAGGGGCTGCCACCGCGGAGTGCCCTGGCAATCCGTGATGGTCACGGGACCGTCGGCGGGCGACTGAGCATGGAGATGTTCTGCCAGCCCAGCCGCCATCAAAATGTCGCCGAAGCCCACACTGGCCTCGTCGACTACTTCGGCCCGATCGCGAGGATCCGCACGATCTCCGATGAGAGATCGACTTCCGCCTCCACCTCCGCGGCGGTTGAGACCACTTCCCAACGCAGGGTGTACCACGCCGCGGTGCCCTTCGGCCCGATCGCCGACTGCTCCCCAGGAATGCACTCCACGCGATTGAGGGCGGTATCCGTGAGATTGGCCGTGAGGAAGTCGAAGTACTTCATCCCGAAGTCGCGCGGGTAGATCGTCTGGCCGCCGGTAGCAACGGCCGGTGCCGTGCCCGCGACGACCTGGACGTAGGCCTCCGGGCCAGCAATGCCGTTGACTGAAGCGAGCGACGATCCGAACGGTGTCGGGTAGCCATCTAAGGTTCTAGCCATGTGAATATGCTCCTTTACTGGCTAGGCCCTATTGCCCCGGCAGGATGTTGTGGAAGCCGAGGAAGATCGTGTCCAGGGCGCTCGCGGCCGGTGCCGTGATCGCGTTGCCCAGATAGCGCGCGCTGGCGATGGACGTCGAGTCAGTCGTGAGCACGTCGGCCGTGCCCTGATCGTCGCCCGTGTCACCAGCCGCCGCCGCGTAGACGCGCGAGCCGATGGCGCCTGCGGCGGTGAGCACCGAGCGGAATCGCACATCGACCATGCCGAGATCCTGGATCCAGCCGTAGTTGCCGGGCGTGAACCCTCCGATGTAGACACCCGCAATCATGATCGCGTTGTCGGCCGAGGAGAGATTCTCGTCGCGGGTGACCTGGTACTTCGCCTGCCAATCGGTGATCGTCGTGTCCCAGAAGACGAGCTTGCCGGGGGTGATGGCCGGCGAGTCGTCATCGGTCGCACGCAGACGCACGTAGCGGAAGCGGCCGGGGTACAGCGTGCCGACCGTCGTATCCGTCATCTGGCCGATCAGGTTTGGCCCCATCCAGAGGATCGCGCCAAGCTGGCCCTTGTACTTCGAGTTGCCGGAGGCACCAGTGCCGCCGCCGCCGATGACAGTGTCGTTGGTGTTGTTGAGCTGGCGCGTGACGCGCGCGATTGGCGATTCCCATGAGGACATTGGCGACTCCTACGATGTGCCGCTCTACACGGCACGAACGAGCACTGGCTCTACACCAGTGCTCGGATTGAGATGACTCCTCGCGACAGGCAGCTACGCGGCGACAGCCGCAACTAACCGCCGATCCCGTAGAATTGCTTCTGCGTTCTCGGCGACAAGCACTGCATGTTGACCATCGCCTTGATCTGGCCGACCACGCGCGTGTTGTCCTGCGCCGGGACGAATCCGCTGAAGCCGAAGCCGAATTCCTCGTTGTCGGTCACACGGAACAGCCAGTCGAACGTGTTGAAGAAGCAGAAGACTTCGCCGACCGTGCAGGTCGTACCAGCAGTGGGGAGCCCCGATGCGGCGGTGACCGTCGCAGGCGACACGAAGGTCGATGTCAGGAAGTTGCCGAGCACGATATCGTTCTGGCCGTACTTGAGCGACGGGAAATAGTCGTCCTTCAGGATCATCGCGTTGTTGAGCCGGAAGCCCATCACGCCCCAGACCGGGTCGCGCTCCTGTTGGAAGCGCTGCTGCACGACCATTTTTTCCTTGATGAACGCGATGACGGCCTTATTGCCGACGCCGAGGTTCGGCTCCTTCTTGCCGATGGAGGCGTCCTGGTAGCCTTCTTCGAGGAGCGAGTAGGAGATCACGCCCGCCGCGCCGGTTGACGTGCCGCACCACTGCGGGGTCGAGTTGAGCGCCGCGCCGATGGCGTTGTTGCGCGTCTGCTGGCCGTAGGCCGTGTAGACGTTGCCGTCGTAGGACGGGTTCAAGCCGTCGCTGATGGCTTCGGGCCAGCCGTTGATGGCCAGCGAACGGTCAGCGCCGCCGGAGGCCGTGAGATCCTGCCCGTTCTGGTTGGACGCGACGGCCACGATCGCGTTGATCGTATCGACGCCGTTCTGCATGTCCGCGTCGAGGAGCGAGGCGACGGCCTCTGGGCCTTTGTTCTCGACCTGGATCTCTTCCTTGTACTCGGGGATCGACACGTAGCAGTACCGCGTGTCGAACTGCATGGCGGTGATCGTCTGGCGCTTCGTGATGTTGAAGCTGGAGCCAGGCGCGTAGAAGCCGCCGAGCATCGACGCGTAGCGGATGGGCGACTGCATGTACGTGCCGCCCTGGAAGGGGACGAGACAGTGGTCCCGCCAGTAGGCGAGCAGTGGGGTTGCGAGGAAGAAGTTGTCCTCGACGGTGCGCGGGTAGATCTCGAATTGGGTGACGCTGTTCAGTTCGGCGACATTCGGGTCCATAAGTCCTCTATTCTCAATGAGTTACAGACCCGACACACGCCGGGTCAACGCTACCGCTTTGCAGCGGCACCTTCCTTCCGATACGTGCCTGTCCGAAACGCCGCTGCCGCCTTGCCGACGGTTTCCCCCGGCTGTGGGCGGTTCAACACCGACGTCCGGCCCTTCTCGCCCGCGAAAATCACCGACCGATGGCCCGGCGCGGCCGTCGAGCCAGGAATCATCATCTCGCTGCGCGCGGCAGCTCGGCCCCGCTCCTCAGCGGCGGCGAGGTCGGAGTCGTACTTGGCCTTGGCCGTCGCTTCGCGCTTGTCGGTGACCTTGTGCAGGTCGTTCCAGATGTCACGCGGGTCGAGCGATTTCTGGTTGCCCTTGGTTCCGGCGCGGGATTGCAACTCGCGGACGATCTCGCGTGAGTCGAGCGGCGTGCCGAAGAGTTGCTCGTGCTCGCGGGCGATCTGCATCAGCTCGGGGGTGAGATTGAGCATGCCCGAGGCAAAGCCGCCAATCCGCTCGTTGACGAGGCGGTCGAGATCCTCGGCCTTGACAAAGCCGTCGAGGGACGGCGCCTTGGGCGCAGGTGTGGTGATCGTCGTGTCGGCGAGGACTTTCTTGGGGTCGAGCCCGGCGTCGGTGGCGACACGCTCGACGACCTGTTGGAGACGCAAGACGTCCTGTTGCGCCTTCTCGAAATCGGCGCGTTGCCGGGTCGCGTTGGCCTTCTCGGCGGCGGTGAGCGTGGCCCATTCCGCCATTTCGGCGTTGAGGCGCTCTTGCGCGGCGGCCAGATCATTCTGCGACTGGGTGAGTTCCGCTTTCGTCTCGTTCATCGCCCGGTCGTAATCGGACTGGCGCATGTACCCTTCGTTGATCTTGTCGACACGTGACTGGAACTGGGGCGAGAGTGCGGTGATCTCCTCGGCTTTGAAACCCAGATCTGCGAGATATTCTTCGACGGTCACTTTCGACTTGGCCATGTGATCCTCCTGCCCTTCTATCCGGGTCGCCGGAAGCTGCGGGCGGGTGTTGAAGGTTACGAGATCAAACTATCAGCGACTTCGACGACTTCGACGGCTCGGCCGTCACATGCCTCCGCCTGGTACCGCTTCGCCCGACATCGTCTGCATGGGGGCCTGCGGTGCCATCGCAATGACGGCCTGCTTGAGCAACTGTTGAATCTGCATCATCGCCTCGGCGGTCATCGGGTATTCCACCGCGATTTGTTTCGCCTGCTCGCCGAGGTCGCGGATGCGTGTCATACCGGCCATGAGCTGCTGACGCTGCGCGTCCATGCCAGCCGCAGGGGCTCCAGATGCCGGAGCTGGCGGCGTGGCAGACCCTTGTGCGCCCGGTCCGGCTGCGAGAGCCGAGCCGATGGCGTCCATGCCAGACGATGCACCACCAATGGGAGGGGCCATCTTAGACGACGACCGTCCGTTACCGGCTGCCGCGCGACGGCGAACGCTTCGCGCTGCGCTTGCCGGCCTTCTTGCCGAACACCGGCGTCATGGTCGAGCGAATCGTCGTTTTACCAGTCGTCGCAGTGGTCGTGCCCGGGGCTTTCATTGACTTTGCCATGCGCGAGAGTATGGATGGAGACGAATCCATTTGTCAAACAGATGGTTGGCGGTAGGGTTGCCAAGCGGCCGTCAAGCCGCCTAGCGGCTGGTCGTGATGGTGGACCGCTGGCCGCCGGCACCGTCGGATTTGTTTTGGAGTTTAGGGGCCGCATTGAAGGAGGGCGGACGGCCTTCGGGCTCGCCAGGGGGCTTCGCACCTCCTTCGCCGGGGGCGCCGTCGCCGGTACCCTCGGCACCGTTGGGGACCAGTCCACGCTCCATGGCGCCCGCGGCCTGCTGCTGCGCGAGATCGAGCTGGATTTCATTCTGCATGTGGAGCCACGCGATGTACCGCTCCATTTCGTTGTTCGTCCCCATCGGCGGCGGACCGAAGTTCGGAATCTGCAACACCTGGGCAATCGTCCATGGTGAGAGCGGGAAGCCGGTCTTCTGGATCTGGAGGTACAGCAACTTCGTCGTCATCCGGTGGATCTCATTGATGCCGGATTCGGTGACGTGGTACGCATAGTCTTCGAGATAGCCACGCTTGCGCCGGGACATGGCGTCAGCTGTCTCGCCGGGGACGAGCGGGGCGAGTTGTTCGGGGATGTACTGCTTGTCAACGTCGACGCCTTCGGGACCGGTGATCGTCAGCATGCGCGGACGCGCGTAGAACTGGAAATACATCGCCTTGCGCCACTCGCCGAGTTGCTGGAGGGGGTTTTCGACGCGGCGAATCGTGTCCTGGACGATCGGCCCGGCCATCTCCATGAGCTTTTCGAGCGTGTCGGCGCCGGGGACTTGTTTGGCCTTGGCGATGGCGACCAGATCGGTCACGCCCGAGAGATAATCCATGCGCGCTTCCTGCGCGGTGATCCATTCGGTGATCCATGGTGGAACGTTGTAGTACTCGGGCGGGAATGGGTACTTGATTGGATCGGCAATCGTGTCGAGCGGCGCGCGGGCGCGGACGCCAGCCTTGCGTGGGTTGAACGCGTCGCCCCAGGTGGCCGCCATTCGATCGTCGACGACCGCGGGTGGATCGAGCCGTGCCGCGCCGGAATCTTCGATACCGCGCATGAGCGCGACGATGCCGTCCTGGATGTTCTTGAGCTGTGGAACGGTCGAGGAGCCGAGTGCTTCCCATGCCCAATCACCGAAGGTGAGACGCGCGATGGGCGCGGCGCCGTGCCAGTAGGGGGACGGCCCATCGTAGCAGAGCGCGGTGCGGCTGAAGATCGTGTAGCGGCGCAGCGGGAAGAGACGCGCTTCAGCCTCGGTGGCTGGGACGGTGAACGGCGAGCCGGTCGCCGGGTTGACGATGCCGGTCGGGAGCGGATCGCCGACGGCCGGGACGACGTACTCCCAGTTGGTCAGCTTGGCGCCCATGCGAATCGGGGCGCCGGATTGGTTGATCGACCGGTCCATCGTGTACATGTGGAAGATGTCCACGGTGGGGAACGAGGCGTTCTGCGACTGGCCGGGCGAGCGACCGGCGACGCGTAGTGCAGGCGAGACGAATTGCTGGAGCTTTTGCAGCCCCTTTTGCATCCAGCCGGGCGAGTCCCGGTCGGGTGTGAGCTGGTTGGCAAAGGCGGGGTTGGTTTCCCCGTAGATCGCGCGTGCAAGATTGAGCGGCATCTCCTCACGGATGATGACGGCGTAGGCGCGCTGGATGTCGTGGGTCTTGGGAAGCTGGATGAACGTGACATCGCCGGGATTGAGCGCTTGGAGACGAATGTCACCGCGGTACGGCGAATGAAAGTGCTTGTCCCAGGTTTGATAGAAGTAGGCCGTACCGGTCGCGATGGCGTACTGCAAGCCGTCCCGATGCGCTTCGTTCGCGCGGGTCGTGCGGTACCAATGCTCATCGAGGTGGGTGAGGGTGTTCGCTTGGTCGTAGAGCGTGTTGTCCCAGACCGGCTTGAACTCGCCCTCGTGCCGGAAGTTGGCGAGCGTGGCGACCAGCTCGCGCGCTATGCGTGTGGTCTTGTCGTACTGGAGCGCGGAGAGGCCGTCGAGCGATGCGCCTGACGGCGCGCCTGACAAGGCAGACAAGGCGGTTTCCCAGCCGACAGCTGGACGCTGGGCCTTGAGCCAGCCTTCGCCTTCCTGTTGGGCGGAGAGACACCAGCCGAGAATTTGGCCGGGCTGGGCGGCGTGAGGCGGGATTTCATAGCTGGAATACTCGGCCATATGAATTGACTCGGCGGTAGTCTACACCCTGCGGGGCTAGCTAGGCCCACGCGATTGGCGGCTCGTCGAGCGGCTCCATGTCATCTGGGAGCAGTTGCCACACCCAGAGGCCCGCTTTCGTGAAGCCAACGTGTGAAAAGCCTGCCTTGAGATAACAGTAGCCGTAGATGGAGATGCCACGTCGCCGCGTCGGCGCGACATGCGCTGGATCGACGAAACTGACCATGCCGAGCGGCGGCGCAGTCCACTCGCGGCGTGTCGCTTGGACGGCCGCACGGATGAGCAAGCTCGCGCATGAATCGCTCTCGTTGCGGAAGAGTGAATTGACCCACGCACCGGCCCATGCGTGCTTGACGTACTCGGCCTTGGGGTAGGACGTGACCCAGAGCGCGTCGGCGGCGGGCGTCAGTAGGCAGAGACAGCGCCCCGGCGGAACGTACTGCGGCGAGCCGATCTTCTGACGGTTGTAGTGCCGGTCGGCGAGCGGGAGTGCTCGCTTGTCGGCGCGATGAGAGCGCTGCCATTCAATCACGGCGGCGTCTACCTTGTGGATCGCGGGACTCAGGGCGGTTCGAGCGGTCGTAGCTGAGCGCTTCGACGTGGAAGCCCGCGTCTCGGGCACGCTCGCGGGGCGCGTGGTCGGCGCGACGCATGGCGGCTCGGGCGAGATCCCGGCCGTATTCGGTCATCGCTGACATGGACTGGCGGAGTTGCGCTCGCATGTGCGACTCGCGAGCTTCGCGCTGGGCTTGGTGCGCCTCGACCTTGCGATGCGAGAGGGAGAGTTCTCGCTTGTTCATGTGCGACTCGAAACGGCGTACGTCAGCGGCCGAGCGAAGTTCGATCTTGGTCATGCCTTGACGGGCGTATTGGTGGGCGGAGCGGCCGGAGGGATCGCCGGGGAAGCGGAAGGTGCCGTCGGCGGCCTGGAAGATGACGACGGGGTCGATGGATGACTGGACGGCTGGCGGTAGGTGAATCTGTTCGGTTGGTGCGTTGCAAGTCGGGCAGGGCGGGGTGGCTGGCCAGTCGGCGATGGGCCGGTTGACTTCTTCGATATGGTCGTTGGTGCAGCGGATGTTGATGAGGGGCATATTCAGCGATACCTGATCGGAAGGTTTGGGTTGACGAATCGCTCCAACGCACCTGCCCTACGATTCTTATACATCCGCTGATGACCGGCAAACGGCCGAGATGACGCTTGACTCGGCGGCGACCATGTCGGATGAGGAATTTGCTGGTCGGGTGTTAACCCCGGTTGATAGCTGACGCGCTTGCGCGTGAACTGCTGGTCTGGCCGTTTGCCCTGGTGCAGTGAGAGGAGAGGAAAACCCAACCCCATCCAACGGTCGTCGTGGAAGCCCAGCAATGCCTGCGCTTTGCCCTCGACGTTTTCCAAGGTGGTGATTTCTTGGACGAGGTAGGGGGATGGAATATCGATCGCTTCTTCCTTGATATGCGTCATCCACATGTCCTGGAGCGCCGAGCGGAGCACACTGTTCGTCATCACGCCGATGCGGTTGATCTCCGATAGAGCCTTGGGCCGTTTCGAGTCGCCGGCGAACTGCATCGGGTGGAAGTTCGCCCAGCCGCGCTTGAGCAGTTCGTTCTGGCAGGCGGCGCCGTTCGTCCAAGTTTCAATCGCCAGACGACATTGGGATTTTTCGCCGGTCTGCGGCGAGGTGGTGGAGGAATACAAATGCGCCATCGCCATGACCAGCGGCCAGAGTTGGAACGCGGTCACTGTATTGCCGACCCACTCGGCGACTTGGCCGGGCTCGCGCAGCGGGGTGGACTCGCGCAGGACTTCGATGGTCGCGTTGTCCTGGCCGACGCCCTCGCTGCAATCCACACCAACCCCATACCTATGCGGGAAGGTCGGCCATTCCCAAATCAACAACTTGAGCTGTTCATCGAAGTCTGAGTAGCCGTGGAACTGCAACGGGATGAGCTGGTACTTGACGTCGAAATTCGGCGTCAGATCGCGAGTCGCGATGGTGATCGTGGGTTTTGTCGAGTCGAACTGCCGGGACGGGGCCACCATCTGCGGCGGAATGTCTGGGCCGATGATCGTGTAGACACCGAGCGGTTGGCGCGTCCGCTCATGAAAGCCCATCAAAATTTCCTGGTCGATGAGCGGGTTTTGCTGAATCTGAAACGCCTCGATGTCGTCGGCAGGCAGTTCGCCGAGGAAGATGTGCAGTTCCTTGTTCTCCTTGGCGGCACGGTACTCGTTCTCGTACCAGTACATCTGGTGCCGGGGAAGCGTCCAGTCGCGATCACCGTGCGCGAGGTGGTGGAAAAGCAGCGGATTGGACAGGACGTAGGCGCGAGCGCGTTCCGCGTGCTTGATCGTGCGGTCGGACGGCGACCAGTCAGGCGGAATCGGCCTTTTACGCCTGTCGGCGGCGGTCGGATACAAGTCCGTCCCCACGAACCATGGCAGGAAGACCGGCCGAATCCGCGCCGTGCCCCGGTCCATCTCACGCTTGTTCTTTTGCCACTCCTTGTGCCACCAGTTGCCGATGCCGAGCGCGGTGGATTCGAGAATGCCGAAGGTTTTGTCGCTGTCGATCACGGCACGGAGCAGGCCACCGGTGATGATGTCTTCGGCGTCCTGGAACTCGCAGAGTTCGCTGAGGTGGATGACCGAAGGCGATGCGCCGCGGCCGACACCGGTGAACTGGTTGCCAGATTCGATGGAGAGTTCGGTGTGGAGTTCGGCAAACTCGGCGGGCATGCCGTGCTTGGTTTTCGTGGCGCGCGGCAAGAGCCACCACGGTTGCTTTTCGAGGCAGAACTTGATCATGCCCGCCATGTCGATGGACTTGCCGGGATCGGCGCTGGCGACCAGGCACGATGAGTATTCGTGAAACTGGAAGCGATGGCAGACGTTCAACTCGCTAAGGGTTGAGACGCCGAGCCGACGCGCTTTGAGTTGTTGCATCCAGATCGCGTGGCCGCGCGATTCGTCTTCGGCCCAAAGGTCGAGGATAATGTTTTGGGCCACGTTCGGGACGCAGCGCGTGGCCTGCTTGTACAAATCGATGATCCAGGCGTAGTTCGGCAGCCAGTAGGACCGGAAGTCCAAGGCGCAGAGCTTCCGCTCGTTGCGGATGAATTTTTGCTCGCCGGGGAGGAGTGAGCGACGAAGTCGCAATGGTTTCCCGTTGCCGTCACGCTCCATGAGTGCATCGAAATGCTCGATGGCGTCGTCGATTTCATCGACAGTGTGACGCTTGAGCGGCCAGCCGAGTTCTTTGCTGGCGAGATCGATGTCGCGTTGGGTGATGTCGGGATGATACACAGCTACTCGTCATCCTCGACTGGTTCAGCTGCTGTCGCGTCGATCACGGCTGGTTGCGCGTGCCTAGCCGGCGGCTTCCAGTCGAGGTCGTCAGATGTGCTGGCCGCCAAGGCTCGCTGGCCGACCGTGCGCGTTCCTGTCACGCCTCGCATGTCTTCCGCGAACGACGGCATCGACGGCGACTCAGCGGCGATGGCGGCGGCTGCCGCGCTGGCGTTCAGATTGTTGTTGATCACGACGCCTTTGGGGAGTGGGAGAGTCCCCATGCCTTGCAAGAAGGCAATCCGATCCTTGTGGTGAATTTCGGGATTCTTGCCGTCGATGGTCGAGCCGGACTTGGCCAGCGCCGCGACGACTTGCGGATGCATGACGGCTGCGGCGAGATTGCCCACGTCCCTGCCGCGCTCCATGACCATCGAGACGATCTCAGACAATAGCTTGGATGGCCGGACGCCAGCGGCCGCGCAGATATCGTCAAGGTTGGCGCGAATGCGCTCGTAGGGTGTGAGGTCGGCGTAGACGCGGAACCACGCGGTTGATTCTGGGAGTTCTTCCAACATCCCGCCCTGGACGAACGCGATGAACGCGTCGCGCCCGCCGTCGAGATAGCGGATAGCGAAGGCGAGCGAATGCACATCGGCGACGGTGGTCAGTGTCGTCGGCGCGTCGGTCACTTGCGCCGAGATCGAGCGCTTGATCTGGCGCAGCTTGATTCGGACCTGGTCCTCGCGGGGGAGATCCTCGATGCCTGCGGTGGTCGGACGATGCGGATTCGCCGGGCCGATGCCCAGTTCCTGCATCTTGGCGTTGACGCGCTCGGTGCGCTGGTCGATCTTGGTCTTGCGCGATGGCTCCTTGGCGAAGTTCCAGCGACCGGTCATGCTCTTGTGGTGCCGGGTCGGGACGAGTCGCCACTGGAGGAGTTGGCCGTTTCGCCCACGGCGGTAGCTGACGCCGTCGACTTTCCAGACGTGGCCGATGATCTGGGTGGGATCGTAGTCGGGCGAGGAGGGGTCGGCGGCTAGTCCGGTGCGGCAGTCGATGCCGTGGATGTGGGGAGGTTCTCCGCTGCTTTCGCGTCCTCCGCTGCTTCCATCAGGTGAATCGCCAGGGGTTGAATCTCCGGCGGCAGATCCTGAATCCGCCACGGGCGATTCGTCTGCTCCCATTCTTTGATCGCCCGCTGCTCGCGCATCGCGGCTGTCACCACCGTCACATCCTTGTCCGTGAACTGGCGCGGCGGCATCTGGCGCGGACGAGGGGTCAGACGAGTCGCGCGCTGCGTCGCCTCGGAGATCGCCGAAGGGGTCGTCTGCGCCGGCTGGTGCGTCAGTGCGAGGATGATCTCGCGCGTCAGTGCATTCTGCTCCTGCAGGAGCGTGACGATGTCGCGTATCTGTCGAATCCATGACCACAAGTGAACTCTCCTTCGATCAATCCTCGACGAAATGGACGGGGCAGCGCAACTGTCGGGCTTCCGCCATGAACAGGGGCGTCGCTGACGTGCCGTCCCACTTGAGCATGCAACGGCAGCCTGCGGCTCGAGCCGACTCGGCTTGGCGTGAGAATGCCACCACGTCCAAGGAGGAAGCGGTCTGCCGATTACCGCTGTCACCGTCTGGGGCTGGTGCGGGCGGCTGTTCGCTTGGGGCGCTTGGCACGAGTTGGGGCTCCTTTGCGTTCAGGCAATTTGGAGAAGTCGGCTGCACGGGTTTTGCCGCGAGCGTCGGCGAGTGAGAGCTTGCCCTCGCGTGCGAGTGCGAAGAGTTTGCGTGATTGTGCTTTCGAGGTGACCTTACGGTACGGCGGCACTCGACTATCTCCGCGACGACGCCGGCCGTTTCACCGCACGCTGCTTCAGGCGCTGGACGCCGATGCCCAGGCGCTTCAACGGATTGGCCGTCGACTTCTCGCGCTTGGCTAAAATTCGGTCGTCGACTTTGCCGGTGTCGTTGGGGAGCTGGATGTCCTTAGTGCGACGGCCACGAATTCGTTCGACGAGTGAGAGCTTTGCGGCCATGTTATTTCGGCTCCTTGGCGGGCTGGTGCTTGGCATGTCGCTTGGCACGCGGATGTGTGGCCGTAAGCTTGCCGCCTACCTTGAAGATTGTCATCGGCGTGTCGTCCACGGTGATCGGAACCGGCTGCGGCAGGAGGTGTGCATTCTTGGCAGCGTCCTGCTGTTGACGTATCTGATGCGCGACGACCAGCGCCTCGATGGCCAGCAGCCGCGAGCAGATTTCCTCGGCGGAGGGGCGCGATTCGCTCCGTGCAACATCGTCGTGGAGAGAGCGGATTGCGCTGAGCGTGTAGTCGAGAGGATCGTCGTTCATTGATAGCTCCTAGCAGCTCAGTCGCTCGCTGGCTACGAAATATCCACCAATAACGTCTGCTTATTCGGCAGTTTCACGGCGTGCTTGCGTGGCACGTCCAGGCCCAAGTCTAGCCGAACTTGATTGGGCGGGGTGACCGATTGCCCATCATCGGTCATCTCGACGTGCTCCTCGATGATACAGAAGCAGCAGGCGTCAGCGTGTCGGCGAGCCACGTCCATTGGCGTTTTCGTGTGCGCTGGGACGAGTTTACGCTCGATCTGGAAGCCGGTGTCCTCTGCGAAGCAGTCGACTTCGATGACGACACGGGCCGAGAGGCGCGGATAGACGGCCGCGATCGAGAAGCGTAAATCGTTCTGGATGCGTGTGCGAAGCGCGTCGAGCTGCGCGTTGATGAGCGCGAGAACCTCTCGCCCGTCCAATCCGTAGTACTGCGCCTCGCCGACGTCGCCGAAGCCGCCGGTGACGACTTTGTCCTTCGGCAATTGAGCCGTCGGCAGGCCGCGTGAGGGCGTGTCGGTGTCGCTGGCGGCTGGGCGATACGGCTCGTTGTCGGGGATGCCGTCGCGTGGATGGAGCTGGGAGGCGACGGACGCAAGGGTCGTCGCTGGGGGTGGAGAAGAACTCGGCGCACCAGCCGGTGCGGGAAGCGGAGTGGGAACTTCCGGCACGGCAAGCGGCGAATCCACTACCGGCGTTACCGACGGCGGCACCCCAGCGACAACAGGCGACGGAGCCGCAACCGACTCCGCAGGAATCTCGACTGATGGACGTGACTGGCCGGCACGACGGAGCGAGGTGGCCGGGCGGAGCGCCGGAGGCGCAGGTGTCGAGGACACAGGCTGACCAGATGGATCGACCAACGCAGGCGCTACTGCTCTTGCGGTCGGCAGCGGCTTGGCTGACTCAGCCGCACGCATCGCACGGATTTCATCGACTGACTTGCCGAGAAACGCCGCCGCCTGCTCGTCTGACATCGGACGCGGCGCGTAGACCGGCTCTGGCTGTTCGTTCGCGCGCGCCTGTCGGATTTGCTCGGTCGTGGCACGCTCGCTGCCTGCGACGGTCACCTCGATAGGCGCCCCCGGAGGGGGAACTGCGCCAGCGACGCCGGGGGTCTTGGCTGGGTCGAAGGAACGGCTGCCTGTTGATCTAGCCATTCGACTGCGCCTTTACTCGCCGCTGAGCCTCAAACGCATGTTGACACGGCTGCAGTAACACACAGTTGGCGAGCGTTTCCAATGTGCGCATGACAGTCGTACGGTGCGCTGCCTCGCCCTCGATCGTTGGTGGCTGCAGCGCTTCGGTGTAGAGCCGGACCATATAGTCATGGATCTCTTCGACGAGGATCTCGTGGGTAGTCGTTGTCGTCGCCATCAGACACCTGCAGACTCAACCTGCGCCTCATCTTGCTCGACCAACCGCGCCGCCTCGTCCTGTGTATACAAACTCGCCACCTCGATCCGCAGTCGACCGTTGCCCGACACCCGGCGCGTTTTCACCCGGCCCAGCCGAATCCACCGATAGACCGTGCCGGTGGTGACATGCATCAGTGCCGCGGCGGCCGGGATGGTCGCCAGTTCGGCGTGGTCCGCTCGGTCGATGTCGAGGAGCGGCAGGGCGATTGATTTGGTGATAGGCGTACTGATCATTTGGTCGCCCGAATCTGGTTGATCCACCACTCAGCCTGCTCTCGCGTCGAGTAGGGACCGCAGTGCATGTGCCAGTCGACATCACCAACGTGCCGGTCGTAGACGAACCATGAATGTGTGTCGAAGCCGACCCCGAGTTCCATCCTGGTCGCGATGAACGTGCGAATCCGATCGACAGGAACAGCAGGCGCGTTAGTAACTGCCATCAGCCGCGATAGTTGCATATCGTGCGATCTCGTGTCAAGCGAACATATTGCGAAGATGCCCAGTCGCCGCAACCGCCCCAAAAAAATAATCGCCGAAAAATTTAGGCTGTAAAAAATAATCGCCGAAAAATAGACCGCTCAGTCCGATATGCTCTACAACCAGCAGGGGGTGGGGTGCCCTTTGGACAACCTTACTCGATATACATCCTAGTAGATATATGGATACTAGATATACAGGTGCCTGGCTTGCCGCAGTGTGCCGCGTGGAACCATGTCAATATCTTGACGGTCGCCTGGCCTCGCTAGATAATCCGCGCATAGGCTGACATTCTACCCCATAGTCTGCCGACTAACGGACTAGTGGCAGGCGTAGCTGGAGCGAAGATCAGCGAGATTAGGACTGTTTTGTGGGTTTGCTAACATGGCGTCTTGATTGCATTATGATTGAGCGTGGAGGATACGACTATGGCGCACATGGCCCAGACTACCGCACAGACTATTATCGACGATACAATCATGGCACTCAGGGTGGAGGCCGGGCAGGCCGGGGATACCGCCCAGGTCGCGATTTGCGACCGTGCGCTCAGTGGTAGCCAGCGCGCGCGAGCAGAGTGCGCGCGGGTCATCCGCATGGTCGATGACCAGCGCAATCAGCACGAAGACGACAAGCTCTACACATGTCCAGACTGCGACGAGGAGATGCTCTACTAGCAGGCTGAAGACCACGAATGTCAAAACTGCCCAGAATGCGAGCGAAGCTATTGGACCGTACTACACCGGACCATGCGAGCACTAGGAGCAAGATCAGGCGAATCGGATACTAAGTATCCACAAGAGGCCATATCCACATATCCACATACGTGGATAAGGGGGACGAGATGAGTCAGCAAGCGGCTATTTGTACGACCTGCGGTAATCCGGACCACCAGCCCTACAGGGTGTACGATGATCATGGCACAGTGACAGCGGGGTGTGTGGACGCTATTCATGATCACGAACTGACGCGAAGATAGCCGTAAGTGTACCAGCGCACGGTCCACGTTGACAGACGACTAGACGCCATGTTACGCTGTGCGTGGCGTATTTCAGAGTAGCGTAGCTACTGGAGGAGTTTGGATTATGGCTCGATTGACACGCAAGCAGACTAAATCTCTCGAGTTTGCACTCAGGCACGCGGTACGAGCGCTTGAATACGTAATGTCGCCTGATGTTGCCATTGCGCGCAAAGGCGGAGCCGCTACCACGACGTTGCACTATACCCGTGCGGACGGCGCCGTGCTGTACGAAGTCTGCAAGGATATCGGCTCGGATCTGACGGGACTACCGACAGCCGTAGCCGAATTGAGGACATTCCTAGCGACTAACGGAGGTATTTAACATGGCTCGATACATTGTGCGCAAGTCGTACATCGACGTGATCGGCGGGATCTGGTGGCCGATGGGCGCCACGTGCGCTATGCATAAGGATCTTAGTAACTATGACGTGGAGAATATCCGCGCCTACGGTGAGGGTGTGATCGACCGTGACAGCGTCGAGCATTGGCTGATGCTCAATTCGGGGGACTTTTCGAGTGTGCAGGACTTCCGCGCCAGTATCGAGGATGGGGATCAGACGATTGATCTCGACTGGGCGGAGGGTGAGGAGAGTGATTACACGTTTAGCGATTGCATGTGGCCGGCGGAGGATTAGCTACGCGCGTACGCTTTGCAGCCTATCGGCGCGGGCGGGTAGGCTGCGACGGGTACACGATGTCGGCTGCGCCGACTAACAGCGATAGCGCTATCAGACGCGCGTACAGCGCGAGGAGTGGATTAACATGGCATCTAGACCACCGTATCAACATGATTGCGAGGCGTGCATACGCTTAGGTGAAGCGTATCGGCCGCCAATGACATCGGTAGAACATCGGCCAGTCCTGCATGATCTGTACTACTGCCCGCGCGCGGAGTTTGGCGGAAGTGTGATCGCGCGATACGGGCATGAGGGATCAGAGTATGCGTCAATGGCGCTTGAGCTTATGCAAGGGCATGATCTCGGGCGTGATTCGGTCTTGGCGGAAGGCGCACGGCGCGCGATTCGGTTGCTCGCACAAGCGTATGGGAAGGGGCGATAACATGGCAGCTAGGATCGATACTCAGCCGTTGACGCAATTGGAGTTTAGTGGGAATGACTTCAAGATCGCGCAGCGGGTAGCCGAGCATCTAGGATATCAACAGACCGCCTACACGTCTACATCAGCGCTCTGGGGATTGTTCTGTCTCAAAGAGAATCCTGCAACGTGGCGCGGACCACGGCAGGCGCTTATGGATGGTTGCGTGATCAAAACACGCGAACTAGGGTTGATGTTCGTCCAGACGCTAGAGGATCTGCACCTGGACGCCAAAGGGAGGATCGAGCGATGAGACATGAACCCGAGCCGACTAGGACGCGCAAGCGCGGTACGCGCGTAACTCGCGCATCATCGCCCGAAGAGAAGATCGCACTGAATGAGGAGAACCGCGCCAACACAGCCAGTGAATTGTACGATCAAGTCGTCGCGAGCGGCTTAGAGCACGACTCGCACGAAAGCGATCTGTATTTGCGCGCGTCGGATGCGTCCCGACAATTGTTGGCCTGCTATAAGCACAGGTCAAACGTGCAAACGTTCTGCGATGCGGTGACAGGTGATCTCTGGTACGATGTACCGTTTGCGTATGCGCCGTACTGGCGTCAGCGTTACGGGCAATCGTCATGATCGTCCTAGTGCGGGTGATAGTCGCCATCTTAGGCGCGTGGCTCCTCGCTCAGCTTGCCAGCGCGCCGCTAAATCGACTGGCCGAGCAGATCGCAGGGCTACGGCCATGATCGACGAGGAGAACGAGCTAAACCGCGTCCTGCAACGATTGATGGTTGAGCGAATCGAGCGGGACGCGGCGTTGATCGGTACTGACGCCGACGTGCCAGACAACCCGGCCGCGTGGGATTGTGAGCTGGACCGACGCGAGGCAGACCGCCGGAGTGGGCGAGATCGGCGGGTGACGGCGCGAGAGGTTGAGGAGCGGAGGCTACGCATGAGGAGGGATGAACATGGCGGCTAGCGACAATGATGTGACACGGGTGATCTTTCGGCGCTGGAAGGACAACGGCGACGTGATCGCGGTCCTGCTGGACGTGCCTGCGAATCATGGTCGTGTCGTCTGCTACGAACACGTCGGGCAGCATGGCGAGGGCGATTGGTATGCGATTGTCTCGCAGACTACGCCCGCCACGCCCGAGGAGTACGCGGCGCTATCACGCGAGCTGACCAAGCAGGTCGGGTACTCGCTCGCCGTGCGAAGGAGATATCAGCGGACACGCTGAGCACGGCTGAGCCCATCAGCCAGTACGCCTAGGCACAGCTAGTACTAGGTACTCTAGTACCAGCTAGTACTAGCATCTAGAAGGAGTTAGGACTATGGAGAAGACTAGCAAGCACAGCGTGCAGCATACACCTGGACCGTGGCTGATGAAGCGCGCCGAGGTTCGCGTCGATGGTGAGTACGACTACGCGATCTTTGCCAATAGCACGATCATCGCCGAGGTATTTGGCCGGGCTGGTCAGACAGTCTTTCCGCCGGCTGCGGCCAATGCCCGGCTCATCGCCAAGGCGCCGGAGATGTTGGCGGTGTTGCGCGGTATCCTCGACAATCAATCACCTCTTGGTGACGGCTACACACAAGTCTGTACGCTGGACGTCGAAGCGGCTGAGCGGATCATCGCCGAGATCGAGGGAGAGGAGAGCTAACCTCATGCCAGACAACACGATAGGTCTCGGGCCTACACCCGGACCCTGGACGATCAACCTCTACGGCGTCGATCGCGTGATCAAGTACTCGGATGGGCTGCTCGTCAGCCATATAGCAAAGCTCTCCGAGGGAGCGCTGTGTCCAGAACATGGGACAGTCGAGGCTAACGCGCGGCTGATTGCCCAGGCGCCTAAGCTGCTGGCGCTGGCGCATGCCGTGGTCGCGACGATCGATAGCACGAGCGTGGATCCAGAGACGCTGGATCCGCGGTGGATGTTCGTCTACGAGGATGCGCTGGCGTTGATTGGGGAGATTGAGGGAGGGGGAGGGAGTTAGCCATGGTCGTCTACTTGGTCTGCTTTGCTGCTGGCCCAGGTACCGGCTGGCTGGCCCATCATCTCGGCGTAGCGGCCTCTGAGAGCGATATCAATCTTCGACAGGTACCGCATGGGGCCGGCTGGAGATCGTTGCCCCTGGAGGCGCCTAGCGGGGTTCTCGTCGATGTCTGGGAGGCGGCTGATGAGCCGTCCGCATGGGCTAGGCGGGATCAGCTCGCCAAGCAAGGGTCACGGGCGCGGCTCTGCTCGATCTGCAACCCGGGGAATAGTCGAGGGAATGGTCGAGGGAACTACCCCCGCAAAGGGGCGAGCAAAGGGGCGAAAGTGTCCCTAAAGCGAAAGTCCCCCTGACATACCTGTCTGAGAATTTGAGAAATTGCCCTAACTCATTGATTCTAATAGACTTAGGTGTGAGAATTTGTGTGAGAATTTGTGAGAATTTGCACGCTAAGCGCTCTTGGCATGAAATCGCAGCTGCAAATTCTCACAAATTCTCATCGAAAAAGCTGGTACTAGTACTATGTACTACACGCAGCAAATTCTCATTCTCACGACTGGAGTGTCGGGGTCAGTTAGGTTTGTCTTCGCTTTCGCCATCGGGAACCATGACGACCTGTTCGATGGCAACACGCTTGACGAAGCCGTGATCACGTTCGATGACGCCGAGGTTTTCGAGCTTTTTGAGGTGGCGATAGAGGGTCGCTTGTGAGATACCGAGCATGCCATCGACGATGACTTCAAGATCGGACGTCTTGATACCTTCCTCGGGGATGACGACGAAGATCTTGTAGGCGGTCTGGGGAACGCGCGTCTTGCCCACGCCGACGTCTTCAAGCGAGCGGTACGGGACGAAGTAGGAGCCTTCCCGAAGCAGCTTGAACGTCTCGGGCGCCGCGTGGCGGGGGTTCCAGCCGACTTGGTGATACGGATGCTGAGGCGGCTCGGGGTCCACCATGAACATTTGCGTGTCGCTGAAGCCGGACCATGCCCCGGAGCCAGATATCCTGTCCTGGGGCCGCAGGTAGCGTTGAGAGGCATCTGCCAGCTGCTTAGAGAAGTGGGCGAGAACAAAGACGGTGACAAGATACTCGCGGGCGAGGACGTGTAACTCCCAGAGCAGGGCGGCCACGCATCGGGGGTCGTTCTGGCTGCCTGGGACGAAGAGTGGGGCCGCCGGGTCGATGACCAGATGCGCACCGGGGATGATGGCTCGGCTGAACTGCGTCAAGCACCAGCGAAGCGTCGCGAGGGCCTGAGTTGGATTCATCATCAGCTTACGGTCGAAGGTGGGATCGTCGAGCGGGTTGTAGTAGGTCGTCCAAGTGCCGTCAAGCAATTGGTGCATATTGAGGATTTTGTTGGTGGAGTGCCCGCCTCGGTCGGTCGAGAGGTAGTAGAGGGCGGTTGGACGGTGGGTTTGGTGGCCACAGATCGATCGGCCATCCCGGAACCGGGCACACCACTCGCCAAAGAGGGTGGTTTTGCCCACGCCTGGCGCACCCGCCAAAATATTGACGGTGCCAAAGTCAATGACGGATGGAATGGGATCGGGGAAGGGGAAGGGCGGGTCTGGTCTGGGTGCGTCCACGAGCTACGGTGCCCCGTGCACGTTCAGTGGGTCGTGTTTACTGACAGTTATGACGAGTGAATCCCATCGGAGGCCCTTAGCCTGCCTGCGTGCCTCGCGGATGGCCAAATATGCCGTCCTGGTGGGGTTTCTGGCGGCTGGTATGCTGCCGGTGACGGTGATAGGAGCTTGGACCCGCTGCTCGAACGTGACCGAGTAGTAGACGATCGGCTTGGGGACTGGCGTGGCGGCTGGTTCGGTGGGTTGCCTCGTCTGCCCTGATATCGCGGCCGAGCGTGGAGGAAAAGGCATGCGGGCGGCTGCTGCTGCGAATCGTGAATGACAGGGAACGGCGGACGCAGGGGAGTGAAACACAGATGACCAGCGCGTGTCAAGTGGTATCGTCGTGTGCGGGAGTGGTTGAACTAGTTGTGAGACAGATGCACTGTGTTGCGATGGGATAGCATTTTGTGCTTGACAAGAGGGAATGGGCTGAATTAGGCTCTGGGACGTGGAGATTGCGGCTGGGCCGCAGGATGGCCGAGGGCCACGGAGGATTTTGAGATGAGCGATGAGACATTCACAGCAGCCGATCTTGACCAAGCGTCGAAGTACGAGACACTCGGACCGGCGTACTTTGCCGCACGTCGTATGGCCGAGGCGCTCATGCAGGGCGCTGAAGTCGCGCCGTTGAAGGTCGTCGCCGACAAAGTCGCTGACGACGTTCGCGTGGCGGTGTACGACTATATTGAAGGGTCGCTGCTCAGCGATCTTGAATCAAATCTCAAGTCACATGTGCAGCAAATGGTTGATCGGACAGTGCAAGTACTGCTCACCGGTGAGGAATGGGCGCTCAAGCAGTATCCAATGGCGAAGTACCACGACGGTGAAGCAATTCGCGCGGCGGTGGCACGGCATTGTAGCGAGCCGCTAGTCGCCTTACGCATCACGGAACTGGAAAAGGAAGTCGCGCGGCTAACGGAATTGCTCAAGTGGTACAGGGATCGCTGATGGCTGACATTGCGTATCCAGCAATCTGGTTCACCAGCGGCACCCCGCTCAAGCTCGGCCAGTCTGAGTGCAAGATGGAGCGATATCTGGGCTATCACGCCGGGCAACACGGTACCGGCTACCGGCGGCGTGCCACAGCCATCCCGCTCGCGACCGGCGCAGGCGTCCACGACGGCATCGGGCTGATTGGCGAGTGGATTCTCGACCGGCAGGCAGCCAAGCCGAACGACCGGCTGCTAGAGGCACCAGACTCGGTCATCGCCTGGGCGGCAACCGAAGCAGCCAACAAGTACGAGCGCACGGCCCGCGAGTGCGGCCTGGAGCTGACCAAGTCGGATCTCGACGTAGCTGCGGCCATTGACCAGCTCATCCTGGAGCAACGGACGCTGATCGAGGCGCAGGTCTGGATCTATGCGCTGGCGCGATTGCCGGTCATGTTGGCGTCGGCCAAGCTGGTTGACATCGAACACGAGGAAGGGCCGGTGGTCGCGTGTACGTGCGGGCTCGGTGACTGGGTCGGCCAGTGGACGGATCATGCCGCTCGGCAATGTCGCGGCATCTGCCCGCAGGGTCGTGCGGATGCCATCTGGGAGATGTACGCTGATTCCACCCTCGTCTACGAAGAGATCAAGACCAAGGCCACACCGAACTACGGCTGGGAGCAGCAGTGGGAGCATTCCGGGCAGCTCTGGCTGAACATGCACGCGGCAGGACTGCGGCTCGGGCGCGAGGTGAGCCAAGCGTATGTGCCGATCTTGCTCAAGGGCAAACGCGATCGCGTGAATCGAGATGATCGCACGCAGCCGAAGATTCAGCAGAGTCCGTTGTGTTGGCCGTGGTTCGATTCAGGTGAAGCGTCGCTGCGCGCACCGGAATGGGCCAGTCGCTATAAGTGGATCGACGACTGGGGCAAGTGGCACACATTGCCGCGAAGCTATCGACGTGTGGCGCTCTGGGACGAGGCGAACGAGTTGCCTGCTGGCAGCAATCCGAACGGCGTGGTGGTGCGCGAGGGCGCAAGTCGAGTCGAACGCTGGGTCAAGGGATGGATCGCACCAGGGCAGTACGGCGAGCTGCTGAAGACGCTCGGCCCGTTCCCGAAGCCGGCGCAGTTGATGGTCGATGCGGAGCGGGCGTTGATTGCGGAGGAGACGTGGTGGAGGGACGTTGTCGCACGATTGCGTGCGGCGGGTGTATATCAGGCGGGTGATCAAGGTGTCGAAGATCATCCCGAGGATCCACCCCTCGCCGCCGCCGATCTCATCCCTCGTTCATGGGCGTGTACGAAATTCGCTGGCGATGCCTGCTCGTTCAAGAAGATCTGCTTCCGCGAGCCAGGCTGGGAGAATCTCGATACGCATCCTGATTTTGATATCAGGACGCCGCATCACGCGATCGAGAAGCTGGCGTTCGAGCAGGCGGGCGTCGTGTTTCCTGTTGAGGTGGGCGAGGATGAGGATGGAGGCGAGAGCTAGCTCATGTCGTACTACGCCAACTACGACGGTCTGCGCTGCGATCGCTGCCTGCGCGCAATTCGCATCGCCAATCGCGTCCACGAGGAAGATCTCTGCGTTGACTGCGAAATGACGCATTCCAATCAACGCATCATTTTTGTCTTGACATGCGGCGTGAGTCTCATGATAATCGGCGCCTTGTTGTGGGTGTTGTACTTGCTGCCGCCCACATTTGACTAGTGGCTGAGCCACTTGCTTAGACGCTCGCAGGAGCGCGGAGGATTTTGCAAATAATGGAACGTACCATCAAGTTCACGGCCGCGTACGACAAGCGACCCAAGAAGCCAAGTGATCCTGATTATGGGATTCACGGGGTTGATTTGTTGTTCTTGCTCAAAGGACCGGAAGGCACGGTGCAATTTCGCCTGTTCACGAACTGGCACCTGCCGCACGTCACCAAGGAAAACGCTGGGCATCTTTACGATGCGATCGGAGGCGATGCGCATTGGATGGAGCGGCCGATGCCCGCAGATTTGGGCTACCACTCGCGCACACCACGGTACGACGGGCACACGCCAATGCCAAATCCTTGTGATCATCTCGACGGTGCTGCGTGCTACTACGACGGCAGCACGTTGAACGCGGAGCCAGTCTTTGAGCGGCTGCTCACCGAAGGCGATGAGGGCGTCTGGAAGGCGCTTGAAGGGTACTACATCCAGACATTCGGGGCCAACAAGGAGCCGTCCAAATGACGCAACACGACCAAGCCATCGCCGCCCGTCGCGCGGCCAGCCAGGCGAACGCTGTCATGGGGATCTACGGCATCTCCGGCACTGGCAAGTCGAATCTCGCCGATACGGCCGCTGAGTACAACCACGACGTCTACGGCGGGTTGACCATGTGCGTCGCGGCGGATCTCGGGGGCTTCGGCACCAAGCGGTTGTCGCTCATCCGCGCGGGCATCATGCGCGTCTACGACCCGCGCAATCACATCAATCCATTCGAGACGATGGAGTTGTTGAGTCTGGGTGCGTTTCCGCTGCGGCTCACCGACCCCGAGCGCGGGTACGCCGAGCCGGATGTCCCGCTGATTCTGCCCAGGCGATTTGTCTACGAGATGTGCTGCCCAAGTGGCCATTCTGTCGGGCGCTTCGAGTCTCAGGCGGTGATGAACGCCAAGGCCGCGGCGGGCGTGCTGAGCTGTCCGACGTGCTCGCTCGTGACCAACTTGCAGAACGCCAGCAAGGTCGAGCGATTGGTCATGCGGCACCGTATCTTCAAGAACGTGACGCTGCGGATTTTTGATTCGGGCACGGCGCTGAACGAGTGGGCATTGGCCGATCTGCAAGCGCAGTCAGCAGCGGGTTCGCTGCCTGCTAGTAGCAGCGGTGGCAGCTTGCTCGGTAGTGCGGACGCGCTGGTCAGTGGCCAGTTCAAGTTTGGCTCGTCGAGCATCAGCCAGTACGGCTTCGTCCAGAACCGAACGTATGGCTGGCTGTCGAACATCCGGAAAATCCCCGATCAGGTCTTGCCCGCGATTATGACGTTCCACGTCGAGCAGTCCAAAGGGGACGAGTCGACTGGCGGCGACATGCTCTACGGCCCGAAGATCGCCGGCAACGCCAGAACCGGTGCGATGGCTGGCTGGCTGGGCAATCTGCTCCATGCCACGACGGAGCCGTATAGCGACACCGACCCGACGATTGTCTATCGGCTCTGGCTGACCAATCACATTGACCCGCGAGATCCGAGGAAGATTCCATACCTCGCCAAGCATCGAGGCACACCGATTGGCATGCCGAAGTATCTGGAGGATGCCCCAGGGAAACCGCCATGGTCCGGCTTCTCGTTGGCAAATTTCTTCGCGTTGCAGGAGAAGCAGCTCGCCGCCGAAGAAGAGGCCAACAAGTCGAAGTATCCCAACGCGCCCGGCCTCTGGACAGGTGATGAGATCTCAGCGGAGGCTGATGAGCCGGTGGCGAGCGGGTTGGTTGGTCAGTCGCGTGGCAGTGGTAGTGGTACGAGCGCAGGCGCACCAGCGGCACCAGCGGCGCCTGCGACTCCTGCTACACCCGCCACAGCCACAGGCATAGGCAGTAGGCGCTTACGGCGAGCAGGGGGAGCGGCGGGAGGGCTGGGAGCGTCCACGTCGTCGGCCCCTGAACCTGTGGCGCCTACGTCTGTGCCTGTCGCACCGGCCGTCACGCCGGCATCGCCTGCGGCAGCACCGGCAACACCGGCAGCAGTGCCAGCGCCTGCAGGTACCACCTCAGGCGTCACAGGCCGTTCGCCCCTGCGCCGCGTCGCACGGCCACCGGTCACGTAGCGTCGTTTGCCAAGGTTCGTTGAGTTCGTTGATTTCGTCCATTCATTGAGGAGAGAGCGCAATGCGAGAGTTCACGCGATATGCGGTGGCAGACGCCACCACCGGTGATATCAATTCCACTGCGGCACGGCCAGAAGTCGAGGTCGAGTGGCCCGACCAGGGCGAGGAGATGCCCGATCAGGGCGGTGGCGCCCGACGATCCACACTGCCACCTGGCATCTATGACTTCAAGCTGCCCGAGTCGTTGACGACCCTCTGGCACGAGATCGAAGTCGTGGACCGGCGACAGTTCCTCGGGAGTGGCCAGCCGAACCCAACCTTCAACCAGAAGATCAAGCGCAGCCAGCTGAAGTTCGACCGGAATGCGCCGCTGGTGGTGGTCGGTGGGGCACACGATGGCCTGCCGATGACAGCGAGCTTCTCATCTGCGCCTCGCCCACGGTCGTTCAAGAAGAATGCAAGCAAGGATCCGGCAACGCCGTGGATTTCCGATCTCGCCTACCTGCTGGACATTTCGTTGGCGGACAAGTCACGGCCATCGAACCCCGAGGCGCTCAAGGCGACGATCAACAAGTATGGGGGCCAGACGATCCGGCTGGAGACGGGCCTGACCGCGCAGTGCCGTGCGGATAAGGTGCGGTATATTCGCGTGGAGACGGTGGAAGGCACCGAGCGCGTCGAGCAGGACTTGCAGGATCCCTCCGGCAAGAAGGGCTGCGGCAAGCGGTACAACACCAAGGACTTCAAGGATCCAGCGACCGGCAAGTTTGATCTGGAGATCGCGTGTGTCTGCGGCGACCCGTCACAGGAGGAGGTCGACGCGGGGGTGCTGCCGGCGTCGGTGATCGTTCGGGCGTTCGAGCAGGTGGAACGGTTCTTGCCGCCGTTGGGGGCGAGTAAGTAGTTCATCATGGCGAAGATGAAGCGCACACGTACCAAGTCCAAGCGCAAGCCACAGGATCTCACACAGTACTCGCTGCGTGGGCTACGTCGCCGATTGCTTCGTTGTGAGGAACGCTTGGACATGCTGGAGTCGGCGATTGCGGTGTCGCCGCTCTGGGAAGCACTCCGGAAGACTTGGTGCGCGGAAGTAGAGAAGCCGCAGAAGAAGTAGCGAGCTGTTCGATGAGCGAGCCAGCCGTCCAGACGTGGTGCGGTGGTACGCACGGTAGCCTGTCTCCACGAAGGTGAGTTCGCGATGCCATCAAGATCGCCAGCCGCAAGGCGAACGGCTTCCACGTTGGGCGGCACTTTCACACGAGATGAGGAGCAATAGCAAAAATGGACCTGACATCGTTTGAAACAGCCTATAAGGGCTATTGCACGCGGGTGCTAGGGCCAGAGCTAAACGGTGAAGCGCAGGCAGCGTTTGTCGCGGGCGGCATTGCGATGCTGCGTGTGCTCGCTAAAGTCCGTAATGCTACAAATGACATGGCGGCACTGGACGCAGCTGCTCGACGCGCCAGAGAAAGTGCTGAAGTGCTACTGGAACAAATCCGCCGCGACAATGCCTTGTCAGAGGCACCATCTTTTCGGCATAGCTAGGAGATAGATTCAATGGCACGACGCAAGCAGAAATCGACGATGGCGCTGCTCATGGATATTTTCATGGACGCGCCGTTGGTAGCAGCCGAGGCTGCGCTGGAACTGGCGCAGGAGTTGGTCGCTCGACGGCAGGTGAGCGAGGCTGAACCGTCTGCCAAGCCTGCGCGCCAGCGACGACAAGTGGCAGCGCCGCCTGCTATGCCTGTGGTGGCGGAGCCTGCGTCTACGGTAGCTGCAACAGCCACGCCTGCGCCCAAGCCGGTCGGCGTGCGGCGGCGTATCGTAGCAGGGCCTGCAGCAGTCGGGGCCACGACGCTCGTTGCGCCGCGCAAGCGTGGTCGGCCGTTTGGCAAGAAGGTGGCGGCTGAGCCGCAGGCCGTGCCAGCCGAGGTGCCTGTCGTGCAAATGACACCTACGCTGCGCGACCTCCCCGACCAAGTCACCCCGGACGACTACGACGTCGTAGAAGGCTAGGCACAGCATGGGCATGGACCGTAACAAGCAGGCCGTCAGCGAGTTCGAGCGGCGTCAGGCGATGAAGAAGGCCAGAGAACAATTCATGCAGGCTGTGCAGGCCGGCCAAGCGGCGTTGTTTGACGCCGTCGGTCATCGCCTCGCGCCGGGCCAGTTAGTGATTTTCACGCCGCCGCCGAACGTCTGGCGCTGGCTGATTGCCGATGTCGTCCCGGTCGTGGACCCGAACGTCCCACCTGGTGTCATGCGTGTGATGCTGAAGCTGGACGTGCCGCTGAACGTGCAGGCGGGGCAGCAGATCAGCAATATGCTGGTGGTGGGGGAGCAGGAGCAGGAGCAGGCGCAGCTCGAGCCCGAGCCTGCAGTCGACGAGACGGCAATGCCACCGGTCGTTGACGGGCCGTTTGCCGAACCACCTGCACCATCGCCTGACGCCACAGGACATAGCGATGACTGAGACAGTACCAGTACCACCAGCCGACGAGCCGTCGAACTTCGTCAACAAGACACGACCGGGGCGAACGTTGGCGTGGATTGCACGCGTCGAGACACGCGAGCGGGGGTTTATTTTCGCCAGGACAGCTGAGGCCGCGGCTGAGGAACTATTCATCCACATCTCCTCGATGTCGAGTCCCTTGTGGGCAGAGTTGGCGACAGGCGATGTCATCTCGTGCAAGGTGACCGACGGACCTAAAGGTCCGAGAGGATTCGCCGTACAGCGGGTCGTGGATGCAGACGTGATCGCCCAAGTAAAGGCGAAGGAGGAAGATTATGGGAATCGTTAACAGCAATGGGTACGAGAGCCGTGACAAGGGGATGGTCTATTTCCCAGACAAGCCGCTGCCGATGCGCGTGCTGAACGCGTTGCTGGCCGATCTGCCAGATACCGCCGCAGAAGCAATGCTCGGTGAATTGCCGTGTGGCGTGAAGCCGAGGAACGCGAAGCATACGGCAGGTCCGGCGGAGTCGCAGGTGTACTTCGAGGATCGCGACGATTATTAGCGAGTGAGATGATGACAGCCGATGGGCTGCGGAGGAATTAGACCATGTGGGAACCAACTGATCCTGATCTTGACGAGACGCCGACGATCGAAGAGGCCGAGCCGTTTATCCTTGACCCCCTCCAGCAGCAGGCCATCGCCGACTGCCGTGAGCATCTGTACACGAATATCAGCGGCACGGCTGGCGTAGGCAAGACCTTCGTCGCCAGAGAGATCGCCCAGTCGCCGGGCACGGTCCTCGCAGCCACGACCGGCATCGCCAGCGTCAACCTCGGCGAAGGCACCACGATCAACGCGCTGCTTCGCTACTTCAACACACAATCGCTGAAGGAAGCCTACACAGCAGGTTATCTCCAAGCGACCATTCGCAGGCTGCGGCGAGCAGGAACGACTCGCATTCTTATCGATGAGAAGTCAATGATGGCTGGCGAGCAGCTGACGTATATCACGCGAGCCGTGCGTGAAGTGAACGAGGGCGGGGTGTACGCGCTGGAGTCGGTGGGTATTGGCGAGAACGAGGATGACCCGAATCCGTTGCCCGAGCGCGACAGCGATTTACCACCAGTGGGGATTACGTTGGTGGGAGACTTCGGCCAACTGCCGCCCGTGCCTGATGCAGATCCACGAACAGGCAAGAAACTCCCTGTGCAGTACTGCTTCGACTCGCCTGAATGGCCAGCCTACGCCGAGCACACGACGCGACTGGAGAAGATCTACCGCCAGGACGCCAAGGCGTTCGTCGCGGCGCTGCATGCCGTACGACGCGCGGACGTGAAAACGGCGCTGGATTTCTTCACGGCTGATCGGTTCAGCTCGTCGATGGCTGATGCATTCGTGGGCTCGACCATCTTCGCCAAGAACGATGCCGTGGATCGCCATAACTTGTTGATGCTGGACAAGTTAGCTGGTGCGCCGATGGTGAGTCGATCCGTTCGCCAAGGCAAGCAGCGAGGCGACTGGAAGCTGGTGCCAGATGAGCTGCGGCTGAAGGAAGGCGCGTTGGTAATGATCCTGGCGAACCGTCGCGTCTATGCGGATGACGAGGACGAGCGCGGCACGATGGTGTATGCCAATGGCGATCTCGGCGAGCTAGTTGGAAAGTCAGGCGCTGCGTGGTTGGTGAAGCTACAACGTACCGGTACCGTCGTGTCAGTCGTCCTCGTCAGACGCGAGAACACGATTCCGCTTGAAGTCGGCCGTCGCAAGCAGATGAAGGAGCAGGGGCTGTCCGTCGAGGAGCGGATCACTGAGCGCGGCAAGGGCAAGAGCGAGATCATCGGGACGATTACGTATATGCCCTTGCGGGCGGCGTACGGCTGCACGGTGCATAAGACCCAAGGACTTTCGTTGACGAGCGTGCAGGTCAACATTCGAGACCCCTTCTTTCGGCAGCCAGGAATGTTATTTGTCGCACTATCGCGCTGCACAACAGCGGAAGGCTTGCGCATCGTTGGAGATCAGGCAGGTTTTGTCGAACGCTGCAAAATTGAACCACGAGTACAAAAATGGCTTTAGGTCGCTTTCTCACATTCCCCGAAGCACAGAAGTTCATCGCGAACATCGAGCCGAATGAACACGGTGGTGATCGATGATCTAGCACGCTGAAATAGTTGATCGACAGGTGTACGTACAGCGGCACAAGCCGCCATCAGCCAAGTAACGGCCGTAGCTATGCAAATGATCACCATCGAACGTAAGGCGACAGCCGAGACGGCCTTGTTCATGTCGCGCTGGCGCTTCTGGTACGACGACCGCGATCATCGCTTGGTGTTGGACTTCTGGGCGCAGTACTCGCGACCGACGAAGTGGCACAAGTGGCGCGTGGAGCAGAAATATCACCGGCTGACACATCGACGATCGACGCTACAGGCACCACCCTCACTCGACGAGACGGTGATATTGGAAGCGCGACGTCGCTTCTGTCAGACGTTGCGAATAGTCGCAGAATTTTAGATGCGCATTCATCATGTCAATAGACAATTCAGTCGCGCCGACGATTCAGATGGCGATCACTCTCCTCCGGACTTATGCAGTCGGTGAGACGATCGTCGAGCGGTTCACTAATGTCATCAAGCCCGAGCACCTGCGCGAGGGCTGCTGGATGACGACCAAGGACGATGAACAGTTCCGTGCGGCGGTCGGCGCGGTCATGGTGAGCTATGGCGTCGGCACGCCGGAGTTCGAACAGCTCCAGAACGAGATGAAACTCATCAATCAGTTCTCGGCCTTCATTCAAGCGGCGATGACCGGGCTAAACGTGGAGCCACCGGTCGCGGATCCAACACACAAGCCGCTTGGTTTGTTGGGCATCTGGGCGCAGTCAGTCACGCAGCGTCAATAACACAGCAAGGAGTCAAGCATCATGTCAGAGAATTCAAGTAATACTTTCGAGCCAATTGTCCCAGTCGCAGCCGTCGAGCAAGTCGCCGACCAGTCTCTCGCTATCGGTAGCACCTCGCAGCGCTATCAGCGACGACCAGCCGTCGTCACGGCAATCCAGTGGACCGGCGATAACTTGCAAGCCGTCCAGCAGTTCTGCCTACCGCAGTCGCCGATGACCCACGGCGAGCAGGATCTAGCCGTCCAAGTCGTCGATCGTTTCAGCATGAAGAAGTACCCCAACCTCGGCCGGCAGCTGAAGATGGAGTTTGTCTCGCGTGGTAATTGGCTAGTAGTGGGCTGGGACGACGGCGAGCTGGGGGTCGTGGGAGCGGAGGAGTTTGCGACGGAGTATCACCCAGTGGCGGCTGAGCCGCAGGCGCTGGCGGCAGGCGAGAGCGACCCGAGAGATTGACGATCATGTCGACCCTGCGCCCGACCTTATACACTACAAACGAGCCTGCACTGTACGACGGCACGGCCTACCTTGCGATCTACAACGCGGTCAAGGAGCAGCCCGGCTTGTTGCACGGGAAACTGAAGAACGGCAAAGGGGACTACTGCGCGATTGGAAGTTACTTCGCGCTGCCGTCGCATCTGGCGCTGCCGAATACGCTGATCGACGAGGTTGCAGCAATCAACGACTCGGCGCCACGGCTGACGCCGCGCCAGCGTAAGCGGATGGTCTTGCGTTGGCTGCGGTGGAAGCTGGCTGAGGCAGGCATGCCAGGATATCGCGCGGCGAAGCAGAAACGTGTGAAACGTGCGGCTGTTCCGCGAGGTTGATGACACATGCGCTGGCGATTGCCGTGGCCCTGGTCGAGCAGTCGGCGGCCAGTAGAGCCTGTAGAGTTCGTCGACACCGCCGAGCACGAACGCCGTCGGCTCATTCGCGAGGCGGAGTATCAGCAAGCGCTCGATGCACAGGCGAAGATTCTGCGCGTGAGCGGGAAGGTCGAGGGGGAGCGGCGACAGGTCGCAGGAGTGGTGCGGATCGTGCGGGTGGTGAAGGGGGAGGAGTTGTGAGCGAGGCGCGAATTTCAGGAGCCGGAGCGATGAAGCTGAGCGATCCTGCCACCCTGCGGCAGCTAGCCGAGGACATCCGAATCGGCATACGCCCGTTTCCTCTGGTCTGGACAGAGGCCATTACGGCGCTCCGAGAGGCCGCAGACGCCCTGGAATATTGGCAATCGTTATTCGAGCAGGTAGATCGACTGAATACGATCAATCGTACTCGCGCTGAAGCGGCTGAATCCGCGCTTGCCGCGATGCGTGCCGAGCGTGACGCGCTGCTGAAACAGATCGAGGCCCAGGAGCCGACGCGATGACTCCTCCTAGGGGCGCTGGTCGTCGTCTAGCGTGCTCCTTGCTGCTGTCCACTGTGGCCGCAGTGGCCCTGAGTATAGCCTTCCCCGCGATGGATGCGTGGCAGAAACCGTGGCTGATCGTCTGCATTATCTGTAATGTGCTGCTGATCGTGGTGAACGAGCAACCCTTATGACACCTGACGACCCACCTCTGCAGAGCTACGACGATCGCCAGCGCGACGCCAAGCGTGCGGTGTGCCCATTCGAAAGTCTGAGCAAAAGCTGCTGATCGATGGCTAACCAGAATCCCCGTTATCCGCGCCCGGCTGGCTGCTCCGGCTGCTCCCTTGAGCACAACGGCTTCGGCTTCGTGCCTCCGGCGGGTCCAACCGACGCGCGGCTCATCCTCATTGGCGAATCGGCCGGCTGGGAGGAAGCAATCTCTGGCGAGCCGTTCTACGGGGCAGCTGGCGGGACGTTGTCGCGCTTGTTGGTGCGGGCGGGGATCGACCGCCGTCACGCACGCATCGCGAACACAATCGCGTGCCGTCCGCCGGGCGATTACCTCGTCGGCGCCCCGTGGGAGGAGCACGCCATCGCACAATGCCGGCAATATCTCGATCCGGTGCTTGCCGCGGTGCCTGACAACGCAGTCGTCGTCCCGCTGGGCGCCACCGCGCTGACGACAGTCCTCGGATTACGCGGCGTGCCGGGCGTCAGCGTCAAGGATTTCCACGGGACGGTGTCGAGGTCAGTTGATGACCGCTACTGGGTCGTACCAACGTTTCACCCATCGCACCTGCAACGTGGCGCGATGAATTTGATTGAAGTCGTCAGCCAGGATTTGCGACTGGCAGATCGGATTGGGCAGCGTGGGTTTGTTAGATCGCATTCTGAACTCGTCGTCGATCCTCATCCTGATTGGCTTCGCATGTGGGTTGGCCGGTATCTGCGCGATCTGGCTGGCGATCCGGAGACACACCACCTCGCTCTCGACACCGAGTTCGCCGAAAAATCCGGCGGAGCCGATGAATCTGAAGTTGTGCTCGGCGATGGTTCTTCACCCATCACCAGAGTCAATGGGGGACGGGATGCTCATACAGGGTGGACTGTACCTTATCGCCAACCGTACATCGCGATCCTTGAAGATCTCCTACGCGGAGTTGGTGGACAGCAGGGGTGGCTCTGGCTCTGGAATAAGTACGCAGACCTTGATCATCTCCGACGTGCCGGACATGCCCTGACGGGCATTCAAGCCATCGACGCGATGTGGCTGTGGCATTACCTGCAGAGCGATTTACCACGCGGGTTGGGGTTTGTAGCCCCGATGGCTAGCGACTTCGGCGCGTGGAAGCACTGGGGCAAGGACAAGTCTCGTGAGGGCGAATACGCGGCTGCGGATGGCCAGCAGACTTGGCGTACATCCATGTGGTTGTTGAAGGCGGCGATCGATCAGGGGATTTGGGAGATATTTTTAACTGATTGGCACGAGCGGGATGAATATGTGCTGCGGCCGGCGCATGAGCTGGGCACGCCGGTGAATAGAACCGCGCTGGTGGCGTTCCATGCGGAGCTGCAGCGGAAGCTGGCGTCGGTGCTAGAGCGGATCAAACTGACGGCTGCGCAGGGGGTGTTGAAACCTAAATTGGGGTATCGCAAGCGGCCGATGAAGACGTGCAGTGTGTGCGGCGGGAACGGTCGTATCCTCGTCGAAGGTGATTACATCATCCGCGTGGGGCGGGGTAAGGGCTACGACGATATTGAGGGCATTGTTGCGTGCTTGTCGTGCAAGGGGGAAGGAAATCTACCTGCGCCGGTGCCTGCATCTGTACTAGGCAAATTGACCGCCGGTGACGCCAAGGCGACCTACATGCTGGAAGGGGTGAAGCTTGTCGAACGTGAAGTCGAAGCGGACGTCACCGTCTGTGATAGCTGCGGAGCTGCGTGTGTTACACAATCGCATCGTTGTCCTCGACCGAAAGGTCCAAAGCGACCTCGGGCTGCTCGTCGCAAGAGTCGAGTCAATGACGCAGGTGCTGTCGACGTTCATCAATCGAGTAGACACGTTGACGAACACGACAACCAACCTGCTCGACCACACGCAGCGTTTCGTGTGGAACGCCGTGCAGTCACTCGCTACTTCTGGCAACTCCCCTTCAACCCCGACGCGCCCGCGCAAATCCTCGCCTATCTCGCGAGTCAAAACATCGCCGCGCCCGTCGACAAGAAAACCAAGCGCGCCACGACCAACAAGAAAGCGCTCGATGCGCTGAAGGCGCAGCATAGAGACGACCCCTTCTTCCAGTTGCAGATGGATTGGAAAGCGGTGCAGAAGGTGGATAGCGTGTATGCCGTAGGCAGTCTAGCCAAGCTCGACGATGACGACCGTTTGCATCCTGAGTTTTTGCCAAAGCCGTCGACCTTCCGCGATAGCTGCCAGAATCCGAACTTGCAGAACGTGGTCGCCGACAAGGCTGGGGCTGAGGGGTTAGCCGCAGGGTTCAGGCGCTGCATCGAGGCGAGAGACGGCGCGCCTGCGGGGACGACTGAGGATATGCTCCGCGCGTGGAGGAGTCGATGGACGTGATTGCACGCAAGGCGACGTTACTCAAGATGCCATTCGCGACGAGGCACTTCAATGCCAATCAGCGCGTGTGGGTGCTCGTCATTCGCTATCGGGCTGTGTACTGTATTGGCAAGTTTCGTGGCAGCGGGCGCTATGTCAAGGCGTGGGTTCACTGGAAAGGGAACATACCACTGCCGCTGAATGACATCGTGGTCACACGCGCATTCGCAGAACGGCTACATCTCTCGTCTGCGTTTGGGACGGACAATGGCTGACTTAATCTCCCCCAAAGCCCTCAGCAACAAATTCTTCATCAATAGCCTAGCGGCTGGCCGCGGCATGCAAGCGCTGATGCGCGGCCAGATCATCGGCCCAATCGGCGTCGAGTTCAGCCCGTTCTATCTGTGCCGTGTGTTCCCAGCCGATGACGACGAGATCGAGATCTCGACCGAAACAGTCCTCGCGCTGGAGCAACTCGTCGGCGTCTATTTCTACGATGACCGGCAGACGCTTGACGTGGCATGGTCGCTGGTACAGCGCAAGATCGCCGTGCACGCCGCCAAGCAGCGCCGGGAGCGGAAAGCATTAGCAAAGAAGCAGATCGCCGAGATCACCGACACGCTGAAGCGCCAGGGGATCAACGTGGTCAAGGAGGAGGAGATCAAGGATTACGTCTCGCTGCGTGGTGGGGCGATTGCGGAGCAGGCGGAGGCGGATGACGATTGAGGCAAAGGTGGAGCCATGACAGTACGCGAATGGTATCGGATACAACGCGGTGAGCTGTGGCGGCGGGATGATGGTCTCGCTCACGACGTTGATCGCATTGCCACCTTGATCGTCCACGATCAAGGTCCACTCAAATGGACACGCGTAGGGCCTTTCCACTGGGTGGCATCGGTAGAGTCGGTCCTGGAGCGAGAGCGTGTCTTAGCGTTGGTACGAGCTGACATGGACAATGCGCTGCGGCGACTGCACCAGTTGTTCTACGCGAAGGATCTCGTCAAGTGACGACTAGCAGCGGAGGCGCTGGGTGGGGTGGATGACGACTGAAGCGGATGTTTCCTGCCGTCTGTGCGAGTACGATTTTTCCGGGATCGAAGCCGTCCTCACAGGCATGTTCCTCTGGAAGCACGGCTTCTCCTCCGACGGTGCCAAGCAGTATATCCGCCTCGCCCGCCTTGGCATGCACGCCGCCGTCACCGCGCTCAAAGTTGGAAAACCGGTGGACTTGACATTGGCCGACGATCAGGTCAAGCCCGCCCTCGATGCGATCAAGAAAGCCTATCCCCGCGAGTACGACACATCGAAACGCACCGTCCACGCGAACAACTTCGGCATGTCGACCTATGGCATGGTCGAGAAGTTTCCTGAGTTCTTCCCAACGCTCAAGGCAGCCGAGCAGTTCCAGCGGCTGTACTACGCACTCGCACCGGATCTGCCGAAGTGGCACCACGCGCTGCGGAAGCAAGCGAGAGACGCAGGCTATCTCGGTGGCGTCGCGAAGCCCAGTATCCAGCCATCAATCTGGACACACCCCTACGGCTATCGCCACTGGTTTTGGGACGTGCAGAACTTCCAGCCCTGCAACGAGTTCACCGCTCGCAAATGGCACGCTGACCCGACTCGCGCTCATCGCATTGTCTACATGCACGGCAGGCCGTTCAAGGTGCGGCCGGGAGGTGACGCGAATCGCGTGATTGCGTTCTATCCACAGTCGACCGCGGCTGGTCGGCTCAAAGAAGTCGAGAACCGGCTGTTCCTCCCGTGGAGCGATGACTATATCGGGGATTGCTACTTCGGCCGGACGCCGCTGCTCGGGCCGATCCATGATTCGCTGCTGCTGCATGTACCGAATCGCTGCGTGGATAAAGTCACCGAGATCGTCGCGAGGGTCATGCAGGAGCCGAGTCGATACCTACCGATTCCCCCGGCATGGGGCTGGGGCGATTATTTACCGATTGGCGTCGCGGCCAAGATCGGCCGTAACTGGGGCGAGATGGAAGACTTGAAGATTCAACAGTGGGTGCCGAGTGCGGGAGCCGATAATCCTGTCCTGCCACGCGAGTCCGAGGGCGAATACGACGACTGGCAGGAATTGGCGAGGAGTGTGGCATGAAGATCGGCATTGTTGGGTCCGAAGGCGCAAAGTTCACGGCGGTCACAGAGGCAGCAGCGCGTGTATTCATCTCTACGTTGCTTGCTGATGCGGCGTTGATTGTGTCTGGTGAATGCCATCTTGGCGGCGTCGATATCTTTGCGAGGCAGGAAGCTGAGCGCGCAGGAGTCCCCTTCAAAGGCTACCCCCCGCGTCGCTTGGTCTGGGATGGCGGGTACAAACAACGCAATCTTCAGATTGCCGAGGCGAGTGATCGTGTGTACTGCATCACGCTCCGTGAACTACCAGAGACGTATGAAGGTATGCGCTTCAATGTCTGCTATCACTGTCGTCTACAGGATCACGTCAAATCCGGTGGCTACTGGACCGTGAAGCAGGCGGTCGCGCAAGGGAAGGAAGGCCGGATTGTGATCATTGACCCGACCGGAAATCTAGTTGATCGGGCATGGCAGTGACCTACGACGATTGCCAAGTCATTCACTCCACCCTCGTCCGCTGCATCCGCTGCCGACGCTGGTGGTACATGACGTTACCGTGGCTCATTTGCGTGGAGTGCGCGGACCAATGACCCGCTACGACGGCCGCAACGGCACGATCGTCCGCGTCCTCATGCTGATGAAACACATCGAAGGGATGCGTCGCGTGAACCTGCGCGCGGCAGCGACGTACTTGAACGTCCATCCCAGGACCATTCGCCGCGATCTGATGGCACTGGAAGAGGCGGGGTATTCGGTGCCGCCGTGGCGTGTCAGCGGTGGAGAGAAGACAACGGCTTCGGCGGCTCCGGCAACTCGGGCAACTCCGCCGGGTCTACCGGCTCTGCCGGCTTCGTCGGCTGTGCCGTCAGCCCTTGGGTCGTTACCAAGCGGAGGGCCATGTTGATGATCGCCGCCGCCATGACCACCTTATCCGGTGGAAGGGGCAGCACTTCCAGCAGACTGAGTCCGGCCGTCAGCAGGTTGAACCAGAGTGTTTTCGATTTCCACAGCGATTTCACGTTGGCCTCCTCGATGAGCGATACGACCGTGTTGGCTCGACGGTATAGCTTGAGCAAGCGGAACAGATTCACGACTGTCGGCCGGCTGGCGCCTCAATCAGGGATCGCGCTGCTGTGCCGCCCAGAGAATGAAATGATTGTTGATCGCCCGCAGATCGTTTTGCAGCAGGTCGATCGCCTTGGTCTGCAGCTCGACCCGTTCGCTCAATGTCCCGATTCGTATCCCGAAACTAAAGACGGTGGCGCCGAGTGTCAGGGCCAGGGCGAGGATAGCGACGAGTTCGCGGCTCATTGGCTGAGGACTCCCGCCGTCAGGCGCGTCGAGGGGATGAGGATGGCTCAATCACGGGGCCATGATACTCGAAATGGCCTAAATCCGGGATGGACCAGCGGCCGCCCCACCGCAGGCCGAGGGCTTCGCCGATCACGCCGATGCGCTGCCAGATCGGATCGCTGGCCGTCCAGAGCAGCTTGTCTGGCCCGTGCGCGTCGTACTGACTGTACGGACAGATGTCAATCGCATCTCCGTCGAGGTGCTTGGATCGTGTGGTCCAGCTTACGCCCTTAGCGAGGTTGGCCGCATGCTCCGCGGGCGTTCGCAAGGTATCGATGATGAGGACCGGAATCTTGGCTTCGGTCAGCCTGGCGAGCAGCTCCACGGCCAGCGGGCGGAAGCGGGGCGAGAGATCGTCGAGTGCGCGGCTCATCGATGTCCTGCGTCATCTCCACCAATACCACCAGACCGCGCGTGATTGGTGCGCCCAAAGTAGAAGCCGATGACGAGGAAAAACGCATTGCTGAGCAAGAGGAACGCGGCCATTTCACCGACACCGGAGAGCGCCAGCTGCGATGAGACGTACAAGGTCGCGGTCGTCACCAGAATCGCAATCGTGGCCTGGGTATATTCCCAGACGCGGTTGATGAGGCGCTGACCGGCGAAATGACGTGCGGTTTCACTGAGGGATTGAGATGGCGTGGATGGTGTGGAAGGCTCGGAGGACGATGACTGCACGGGCGGCTTACCAGCTCCCTCGCACGATCGCCGCACCGGTCAATGACTGTCCCCAGTCCTTGCCGATCCAGGCGCCGACGACCCAGTGGTCATTTACTTTATGCGCGACAGCGGCATTCCATCCCTTGTTGCTCTTGATGTCAACGAGGAGTGTACCGTGTCCGGCAGGCAGTTGCTGCGCCATCGCCTCGACGATGCGTGTCGCGTCTGCGAGCAGTCCCATCGGCGGTGGGGTGAAGGCGACGCCTGCGACGCCGGGGGCGATCTTCGTGGTGTCCGGCATGGTTACAGCACCAGCAAATAGACCAGCCCATTCGCCATGTAGCAGGTGATCCGGCCGGAGGGATCGAGGTTGGCTTTCACCCGGTCATCGTAGGACGATCCACCACCATTCGCGATGAGCGGGGTCAGGCCACCGCCATCGAGCGCGACGAGGCTCAAATGGGTATTACCACTATGCAAGCATCGCCCGCCGCGCAGCGAGACGTAGCCCATGTTCCAAGTCGAGAAGAGCGGCCGCTTGGTCAGTGTCGGCAAATCCCAGAGGACGCACGCGCCGACCTGGTTGTCCTCGCCGACCATGATCGAGTCGCCGCAGTCCGAGTGCCCGACCGCGCCAGCCGCATCGGGGATGATGCGCTCTTCTCCCGTGGCGACGGTGACAATCCGATTGTCCTCGTTCTCCTTGATCACGAGATAGGCGCCATCGCGGGTGACTTGCGACTCATCCAAGGCGCCCATCGCCGGAAAGAAGGTGGTATGTCCAGGCGCGATCAGGAGCGTACCGATGCGCTCGTACGGTCCATCCGACGTGATGCGCTCGACGGTCGCCGAGTGGACCAGCCCGTCATCGGACGAGTGCGCTTGCCAGAGCCGGCAGCCGGGATGCGACGTACTGATATCGACGAGGATCTCGCCTGCGTCATGGAGCGTGAATGGATTGATGCGACAGAGACGAGGCCCATCGCAGAGCGAGATGTGCCCGTTGCGGTCCCAGTACCAGCCCTCGGTCGTAGAAGCAGCGTACTTGATACGCATTCCGAGCGGCGTCACACGGCCGTCCTGCAGATCGACTTGGAAGAACCTCGCGCGTCCATCGACGTGCCCGGCGAAGACAATCGCATAATCGCCCATCGTCCAGGCATTCGCCCAGTAGCTGTACATGCGGGGATGAAACGGGCCGTCCTCGCGTTGCGTGACCTGGATGACTTTCACGGCGCCTGGGGGAATAGACGGAGACGGACCAGTGGGGTTGCCGTGCGCCGCTTCGTAACTCCACAGATCCCACACCGCGACATCGCCGTCATAGACGACGAAGTTGTCGTCACCCTGATCGACAGCCCGGATCTGGGGGTTGGCCGATGCGTGCAGTTCTCTCATCAGAATCGCAGGTTGAACGACTCGCCACCTCCACCGACCACGCCAATCCAGCGCAGTAGGTACAGCACGAAAATCACCACCAGCAGCACGTGTAGCATCGTGACAATCGGCGCGGGGATGCCGAACGCGCCAGCGAGCTGGCCGATCGCCCAGAAGGCCAAGCCGAGCAGGATCAGCACGACGATGAGTCCGATGAGATCCATGTGGAGACTCCTTATTGAGGTAACGATACCTGGTGGCATCTGCTGGCATCTACGCCGACGTCACCGATACGCTGATGGTTCGTCCGTCTAAAATACATTGGGCCAGGGGAGTTAGGGAGTGGGCGCAGTTATCGCAACGGTTTCATCACAGAGGTTCAGTATGCCTATGACAACGCCGAGACTATCATCACGGTACGACCCCGCGCCTGAATCACCAACGCGGCGCTGGCTTACGGACCTTGCGGTGTGGTTCATCGCGGCCCTGCTGGTCCTGTTAATTCCCGCGATGGTGTTCCTGGTGGTGCCGTAGCCTGTTGCAGGGTCTGTGCGGTGGTCGTCGTAGGCTGGCCAGATGCTCGTGCCGTCAGTAAGTCGTTCTCCTGGCCGATGAGTACAGAGAGCCGCATACCGGCGGCGATGGCAAGCGGTCGATTGCCGACCGAGAGGCTGTGAAGAAACCGTCGTACGCTGGTAATGCCTTCGGGACGGGTGAGTACTCGTGAGAGGCTGTTGATGCTAGCGTACATGGCAGCTGCGGATGCTGGCGCGGCTGCTCCTCGCGTGAACGTGCCATATAACAAACCGCCCAGAATACTTGCATTGATACCAGCCGAGACAAGTCCACCAGCTACTCTATTTACATCCTGTGGCTTGACGATTTCGGCCAAGTGCGCGATTTCTTGTAGTCCCTTGACACCGTCCCTACCAAAGAGTGTTTCAGCTTTCTCCGGACCCATGCGTCGAAGTTCAGACATGATCTTCTGCCCAGACAAGCGTGGGTAGTTCTGCACGGCTGCTGTCGGCGAAATAGCGATCTGTGCTGCGGCTCCCGTGCCGCTCGGCACCGGCGCGTCCGTTGCCAACTCGAACATATCGCGCATGATACGTGCTTGCGCCGCCTTGAAAGTTGCCGGCTGGACAGCAGACCGCAGCAACGTCAATTCATCAATATCTGCTGCACGAATCAACGCGGGGATCGTCTCGGGTGACTCCTTGAGGATCTTCTCGATGAACGGGGCGTTGTAAACGGTTTTGGCTTCGTGCCAGAGCGCGTTGGCTTCACGCACAAAGTCTTCTAGGTTGGGAATTCCAGACTTCCTGGCGGCAGTCATCATAGCGTCATCGGCAGCCCCCGCAAGAAGTTTTGCTGCTCCGCCTGCTTTACCGGGAATTGGATCGCCGTGTGACCGCACAATAGCAAGGAGACTGCTTCGTGCATCCTGAAATGCACTAAATGTCATGGTCTTTGGCGACTTGATAATCTGTGTGAGGATGTCAACAGTCCGCGCGAGTTCCTGTGGTGGGATGAGTTTGCCTTCCTGGCGGATGCGCCGCAGCATAGGCAACGCGACTGTCTTTAGTATACGCGTCTCGGGCTGAACGCCACCTACTTCAACCTTGCGAAGCGTCCGCTGCGGCACTGTTAGTGACTCACCAGACGGCCCGACAATCCTTGAAGGAACCTGTTCGACATGCGCGACGCGCCGTGTCCGGCTCGCCGTCATATCATCGATCATGTCGTAGAGTTGGCCTGTGGCGAGCTTACGATCTTGGAGACTTTGCTCGATGCCTCGACGTACGATGAGTGCTGTATCAGTGTCACCTAGTGGTAGATGCGCGAACGATTGTGCGAGGCGCTCGCCCTCGGACTGCAGCGCACGCTGTTGCCGCTCGCGAAAGGCCCGAAAGACACTCCGGCCGGCGACGGTGCGTTCAACGGTCTGCTCGATGAACTGCGAGACGCCACTGCCAGTACGTTCACTGCGAAGGAGTGGAACGGCCCCGGTAGGTTTCACCTCGCGGATGCCTCTCATTGTGGCAGGGAGTGCGAAAGTCGCAGCGGTGCCGAACGCACGCCCCATTGCGCCTGCTGTATCACCAGACGCTTGCTGCGCCGCGATTTGCTCCCAGACAGGGCCGAGAAGCGGCACAGCCTTCAACATGGACTGGGTCCAGGCTTTTGCATCGCCAGCCTCTCGTGCAGCCGTAGCAGCTTTGAGGTTCGTGACAATCGGCTCTGTTATGCCTGTGCCCAACGCCTTCATCGTACCCAAGGGGTCGTCCCACATACCACGGGCAAGTGCGATCACGCCTTCGATCGGTTCGCCGATAGCGGAGTTGCCAACCGCCTTGATAAAGCGTGGGACTGGTGAAGAGACCGGCGGACCAGCTCCCGCAATAAGACTGCCTGTTCGCCCACGAACTGGATCACCAGTTGGAGTACTAGAAGCCATCATACCGGCCGTTGCAGCAACAGGTAAGGAGGTGCCTTGTGTGACTGGTGCTGTGGCCGTTCCCTTGAACTTCTTCAGTCGCGCGAGGACGCTCGGCACGTAGGTCGTATTAGTCTTGACGCCGCCGTACTCACGAAGGACTAAGTCCAAGTTGCCTTCATGGCGATCCATCAGCTCACGCAGGTATCGCGCGCCACCATCGATGTTCTGCCGCGGGTCGTATGGGTCGATGCCTATCCCCTTAGCCGTAGATGGCAAGAACTGAAATGTGCCAATTGCCTGCTCCTCACCGGCCGGGGTCTTGACCTTCTTGGGGTTGATGAGCGTTGGGTTGAATCCAGACTCCTGCTCGGCGACGGCAAGCGCAAGTTCGGCGGGTACGCCATGCTTCGTCGCAGCTTGGCGAATGAGATCTTGGACAGTATCAGGCATGAAAGGTGTAACGCCTACGGGATAACCCAGTTACCTTGAGCGTCTTGGTAGGGCTTGCCAGGAGTCATTGGAGGAGGCGTAGCCGTCCCTGTGCCTGCGCCATTGCGCTGCTGCTCCAGCCGATCTGCCGCTGCGGCTACGCCAAACACCCGCGCAGGATCCAGCCCAAAGCTCGTGGCCGTCTCGCTGATGCGTTGACGCTCTAGTGTGTTCCAGTTCTCCAGCCCAGCGACGAACTGCCGCGCTGTTTCGACCATGCCTTTGAGGACGGCTGGAGGAATCTCTCCACCACCCGTGCCGTATCGCTGATAGAAGGCTTCCATGCGCTGAAGGAGCGATAGCCCGGTGCCCTGCCGCGCGTACTCACCTTCGCGCACGACTGATGTCGGGTCGAGAATCTTCTCGTAGGTGACGCGGACAGCTTCTGAGCCACCGACACGATCAGGCCCGGCCGGGTCCGGCGTCCCGTCAGCCTGCAATCCTTCAAACCGGCGCATGCCGATGTCCATGATCTGCAATTGCCGCTGCATCTCGCGCTGTGGGGCTTCGGCGCGGCGCCAGTCGTCCTGCAATGCCATCGTCGCGGTAAAACGCTGTTGTGGCGTGAGGGGGACGTCTGCGTTAGCCGCGCCGCGCGCTGTCGTTGTTTGCCCAGCGGCTTCTGCTTGCAGTGCAATGGCGCGTTCGTTGATCTGGCGCATCTGCACCGGGTCGCGAACTTGCGAGGCCCTACCGAAGCCAAGTTCGATAGACGCCCGCTCAGCGTACTGCCCAAGAGACATCGGATCAGTTTGCTCGGCGGCTTCGGTACGCCACTGTGCGATTTGCTCAGTGGTAACAGGTTGCCCGGCCGCCTGCGCCTCTTGGATCTTGCGCATGACGTAGTCGCCAGCTGAGCCGATCTGCGGGACGGAGCCAAACTGCGACGCGGCGAGGGGTGGCCGTGTGCCGTACAGCGAATAGTCCTGCAGCGCAGTACCAGACAAGCCTTGCGTACCGCCAACTTTGTTACGCGCATTGACTTCAGCTTGTAGTTGCGCGGCTTCAAGCTGCGAGATACGCGCGGCGCGCTCTTCAGGAGTGGGCAGTTCGACGCCGAACAGGGTCTTACGTGCCGGCTGCAAGGCTCCCTGCCCCGGCTGCGCGCGATTCGGGAGCATGGGCTGTGCAGCAGGGTTGCCCGCAGCAAGTGCCGAGTCCTGCTCCTGCTCCATCATGGTGCGATCTTGCGGGGCCTGTTGTGATCCCTTGCCGAGCAATGCCGGTCCCAGCGCACGGAAACCCGATCCCTTCGGTGGAATCTTCATCCCAAAGTGCTCCGCGTAGAGTCCTTCGACCGGACTGGGATCGCCTGTCTCCTCCCAGATACGCATGTAGACTGGGAGCTTGGATTGAAATTCGCGGTCCTTCTTGGCTTGGTCCTCTCGCCGGAGTTGGTCCTGGCGCTCGCGGTTCAGCAGTAACGCATTGGCGAGGCCCTTACCGAAGCCTCCGAATCCAGATGCGATGCTTGCGCCGCCGGCCATTACGTAGAAGCTCCCGTAGAAGCTCCCTTAGGTCCCCACGGCCCACCCTCGCGTGTCATCCAAAGACCAAAGAGATTGCCCGCGGTTTCCGCAGCGGACCCGACAGCTTGCATGTTCTGTCCGCGCTTCTCTATGTTCAACCCTTCACGGGCGAGAATCGCGCGAATCACCGTGTCAATGTCGGCTGAGGCGAGTTGCTGCGCACTTAGCCCTAAGCCGGATAGCTGAATGCCCAACCCGCCTGCCAGCCCCATCGCGTCGTTCTTTGCGCTTGACGTGATATCCGCCAGCGACTCGGCCTGCGCGAATCGTGAATCGGCGAGCGCCGAGGTCGTCCCTCCGCCCCTCGGGCCGAACTGGCTGATGGCGCGTCGGGCTGTGTCGTACTGGTCGATGACGCGGCCACGTTCCTGTCGAGTCGCGTCCATGAGCGCGCCGGGGTTTTCGCCCAGTAGCGCCTGCATGCGCTGCAGCAATGGGCCGAGCGCGTCCTGGCCTTGACTGGTGAATTGATCACCTTGCTGCCGGAGATTCTGGCTGGACTGGCCGAGTTGGTTCAACCAAGGCGACTCGGGCTGGTCGCCATCGTCGCCTCCACCGCCACCTCCGCCGCCACTCTTATTCGTCGCTGTCTTGCTTGCAGCGCCGACCGTTGCGCTATAGGCGTAGGGGAGGGTTGCACCACCAGTGAATGGCGCAGCAGCATAGGCGAGCCCTGGCACGATCCAGTCCTTCCAGTTAAATCCTGCCATGTCGCCTACCCTCCCAGTCGCGCTATTCTACGCCGATTCGGGCCAGCCCGGCTAACACCTCGTCGACGGTAATCGACTGCATGATCTCGGCACAGTGCTGACAGGGCAAATAGCACCCACAGGGCGGCTGATGCACCCCGACGGCTACCTGGGTCGGATACCCGCCCAGGACGTCAAATGCCATGCAGCCGCCCCAAATGGCTACCGACGGGATGCTAAGTGCCGCCGCCGCGTGCAACATGCCGGATTCGCCGCGCACATAGCCGCTGGCGCTGGCTAGTAGCCCGCAGGCGGCCCGAAAGGTTCCTGTCTCGAAGGCTTGTACGCCGGGTACGATCGATGGACCACCGGGCCACGTATGCTGGACCCACGTCAGATGGGGGCGAGCGGCGACCAGTTGCTCCCAGTGCTCGAACGGCCAGCGCAGGTTCTGGTGTCTGGAGCCGGGGTCGATCAACACATACGGCCCAAGTTCCTGGCGCAGCAGCCGCCCCAGACTCAACTCCTCCTCGGTGAGATGAATCCTGGCGACATGGTCGCGGGCGTGGAACGTGTAGTCAAACGTCCAGCCGGACTCGGCGGTGAATGGATACTTGATATACGGCCGGCAGTGCGGCCCGTTGGTGATGGCACGGACCGGCTCGCCAGCCGCGATCTCCGAAGGCCGTGCGATGACCGGGTTGCCCGCCCAGATGTCGTGCCATCTCGATTGCTTATGGCGATCGAAGATACCAATGCGCGGCGCAGATGGGTCCGCGTCCCAGAGACGCTGGGCCTGACCAGCAGCTAGAATCTCGTCCCCGCAGCCCGTACGCCTACCCTCCTATTTAGCTAGCCAGCTATCTAGCTCGCCAGCTACCCTGCGTGGTCCAGCTGCCGCGCTAGACGCCCGATTCGATAGCCCGCGTGCATCGCCATGGCGTACCACTCATCGCTGTAGGGATCGTGCGCGTGTGCGGCCAATAGCGGTACGCCGAGCGTGAAGTGAACAATCGCCGGGTTGTCCAGCGGCTCGTTGACGTTCACCAGGTAGTTCCACTTCGGGTCGAGCGCGCCGATTTCAGCGTCCTGCAGCCAGCAGAACCGGTGGAGATCGCGGCCTGGCAGGCTGTTCAGCGTGTGCAGATCCAGTTGACGATTCGCCGGGTGGCCGCAATTGAACAGCATGACACTCGACCAGTTCTTGCGCGGGTAGGCGAGTTGCGCGGCCCCGTCCTTCTTCGCGCCTTCAGCGAGTAGAGGTGGGTGCTGGACGCAGTGCAACGCGATAGCCGGGTCAGCGTACGCCAGTAGTACATCGAGATTCGCCTGGCAGAGCACGTCACCGTCCATGAAAATAGCCCATCCTGTGTAGTCGCACAGCCACGGCACAAAGAATCGGGCAATCGCATGATCGGTGGACATCGGTGCGTCGCTGATATCGTCCCAGAGCCGACCAGTGCCCGGCTGACAACTCGTTGGACGCGTGTAGTGCGCACCAAGCGACAGGCGCGAAATCCGGTGAACATCGGCGTTTGGCGTACGGCGAATGATCGACTCGCGTGCGACACAGCAGGCCACGATCTCATTCGCATCGAAGCCGAGATAGACCCTAGTTGGTATATCGCTAGTTGACATGCAGCGCCTTCCACGCAAGGCCGGTGGCGATTTCCTGCAGCGTCCACTGGTGCTCGGCCAAGCACCAGAGGAATCGATCGCGTGCCTGCAGGTCTGGATAATACGGCGTTTCGATCTCAGCGAGTAAAGACTTTCCCATAGCGGCGGTGGACGCCCAGGGCGCGGTGACGAATACCGGTACACCTGCGACCAGCGCCTCAACCGCCGCGTTGCTGGAAAAGACCACCACCGCCCACGCATCGTGCAGGTCGAGATATAACGGCCGTCGTGCGGCAGTCGCCTTGTGACGTACGACGATCGGCCGGTCGGAGACACGAGCGACCTGTCGCACGACGTTCAGCACCCATTCATGGGCATCGACGCCGAATCGGGCCATGTAAATAGTCGAGTTCGGACAGATGACAATCGACGTGCCGAGTCGGTTCCAGTCCGCTGATGGCGTGACGTCGAGTGCCTGAAGCCGGTCAGGTGTCGCACGCGCCAATGCAGAAGCCGTCGGCTGGTACTGCACAGCGTTCCGCGCAATGCGGTAGTACTTGCCTCGGCGCCAGTACGCATGATCGCCGTAGTAGTACGGACGCTCGGCGGCAATCGCCTTGTCAAGTAGCGGCCACGTCGCCGGTGTCGCGAACGTCGCAACGCCACCGGGGAGCAGGTGGCTGTGCGCGGTGACGCCGCTGATGATCCCTCCGCATCCCTGCGCGAACGCTTTGGCGAATTTAGGACTGGTCGTCTCGTTCGCGACCGCGTACGTGACCGGAGGTGGGACATCGACGGGGCGATGGACTGGCCGCACAGCGGCAACAGCGGCAACAGCGGCAACAGCCTGTCGCGGGAACTTGTCGCGTATCAATGCACGGTCTCGGTGAGGAACTGTCGGGGGAATACCGTAATCGCCGTCGAGCGGCTGGCGTTGATGATGGAGAGTTGTGGGTACCGCGCGGCTGCCGCTGCCAACGTCGCGTACGCGGGCAACCGTGCACGATAGTTCACATGCCGCTCGTTGGGATGATCCTCGTGCCAGTGATGTTGGCCGTTCGGTCCTGGCTGCATGTCGTAGCCGAGCAGGAGAATCGTCCCGTGCCAGTCGATCAAATGACAGGCGAGATTGATCGCTTGGTAGCCTGAGTGCCCGCCAGAGGCCAGCGCATCCGGCGACCGGCACAGGCCGTCATTCGCGCCGCGTTTGAGGCAGACGAGCTTCGGGCGATATTCAACGGCAAGCGGATCCATCCCAAAGAGGTACGGAGGTAGCTGTTCGTCGGTAATTCCCTCTTCGGCCTGCCATTGCCACCAGTCCCGATCCGCGGCGTAGAGCACGTCTGCCCAGGGTACACGCTGCCACGCGTTGTTGACAGCGATGGTAGGGATCTGCTCGAGTTGCAAGGCGGCCAGGTCGCTGTCCAGCAGGCTCGGTCCCCCAGCTACGCACGCGACCATCTGACCGGGCCAGAGGCGGGGGACCGTCGTGCCCATTGCGTCTAGCCCTGCGTATAGCTCACGAGGCAGGTGTCATCCGCGTCGTCGGCGTCGATGTAGTAGTCGGCGACGTTGAGCCCGGCAGGCAGCGTCGGCAGGCTCGGTTCAAAGGTGGGGATGGATTCACTCGCTGGCGTGCCGATGAAGCCCACGACGCCGACGCCAGTCGTCTTGTCCATGTTGACTGTGCCGACATACATCACACCGCTGTTGTCCGACTTGGCCTGAAAATAGATGGTCTGCGCGCCAACGCGCGCGGTAGGGTCGGCGGCGTTCACCGTGGCGCGTACGGGTGTGCCGGGGGTGGGGACGGCGACGTACCCAAGGCTGCTGAGCATATGTACCTACTCCTTGGCTGGATAGTCTACTCGCTTCTGTCGCTTCTAGCCTATGGCGCTTCGAGTTGATTCCCTGCATTGATGAGGACGGAACTGCCATCGACGCGCACTGTGAGGGGGCTCGTTGCCGTCCCGGCCCCGCCGAGCGCGCCGTTGGGATCGATTACAAGAGTGCCCGCGCCGGCTCCGATCTGCCCTTGTAGCTGTTGGATCTGTGCACGCAACTGAGCGACTTCGGCGGCGAGTTCGGCTTCTCGCGATGCGCCGCCGATATTCTCTTCGAGCGCGTTGACTGCGGTCACCAGGTATCGGAGGAGCCGCTCGACCACCGGGTCGACCTTGCCGGTTAATGATGGCAGCTGGATGGGCATG
>Ga0326597_10000535_pt1 | contig 67507 bp, 62 predicted proteins | sample RVTome_12_FD_203789 | JGI IMG/M metagenome (GOLD analysis project Ga0326597, IMG submission 203789) | Soil microbial communities from uranium-contaminated site in the Upper Colorado River Basin, Wyoming, United States - RVT100D185 | ecosystem: Environmental > Terrestrial > Soil > Contaminated >...
TCGAGGCCGATGGCCATGTCGTCCTCGGTGGCGAGCACGCGGTCGTCGCCGTCGCCGCCGGTGAACTCGTCATAGCCGTCGCCATTGGCGACCTCGAAGGTGTCGTCGCCCGCGCCGCCGAACAGGTCGTCGTTGCCGGTGCCGCCGCGGATCACGTCGTCGCCCGCCGATCCAATGATGGTGTCGTGGCCGCCCGCGCCGTCGATGGCCTCGATGCCGTCGAGCCCGGTGTTCGTGAAGTCCAGCGTCTGGCTGGAGTTGGTGCCGGTGACGGTGACGCCGGAATGGCCGTTCGCCGAGATGGTCTCGACCCCGCCGGAATAATTCCGGTCGAGGCCGATGGCCATGTCGTCCTCGGTGGCGAGCACGCGGTCGTCGCCGTCGCCGCCGGTGAACTCGTCATAGCCGTCGCCATTGGCGACCTCGAAGGTGTCGTCGCCCGCGCCGCCGAACAGGTTGTCGTTGCCGGTGCCGCCGACGATCGTGTCGTCCCCGCCCTCGCCATAGATCGTGTCATGTCCACCGAGTCCCTGGATGCGATCGCCGTCTTCGGTGCCGTGGATGGTTTCACTGCTGTTGGTGCCGTCGATCGCCACCAGCTCGGCGGGGGCATCGGCGTCGGGATCGACGGTGACCTCGAAGCTCTGGCTGACGGTCGCGCTGTCGCCGCCGTCGGTGGAGGTGGCGTTGAGGGTGAGGGTGAAGTCGGCATCCGAATCCGCGGGCGGGGTGATGGCGAGGTCCGCGAGGTCGCCCGCATCGAGCGCCCAGACGCCTTCGCCCATGTCGGTGCCGTGGCTGAGGCTCGCGCCCTCGGGGACGCCGGAGAGGGTGAGAGAGAGGCTTTCCGAGCCGTCGGTGTCGGTCAGCGCCGCGGAGAGGTCGAGGGCGATGGCAGTGTCCTCGCTGCCGGCTGCGTCGCCGACCCCGACGACCGGGGCATCGGCGTCGGGATTGACGGTGACCTCGAAGCTCTGGCTCACGGTCGCGCTGTCGCCGCCGTCGGTGGAGGTGGCGTTGAGGGTGAGGGTGAAGTCGGCATCCGAATCCGCGGGCGGGGTGATGGCGAGGTCCGCGATGTCGCCGGCATCGAGCGCCCAGACGCCTTTGCCCATGTCGGTGCCGTGGTTGAGGCTCGCCCCTTCGGGGACGCCGGAGAGGGTGAGCGAGAGGCTTTCCGAGCCGTCGGTGTCGGTCAGCGCCGCGGAGAGGTCGAGGGCGATGGCGGTGTCCTCGGTGCCGGCCGCGTCGCCGACCCCGACCGCCGGGGCATCGGCGTCGGGATCGACGGTGACCTCGAAACTCTGGCTCACGGTCGCGCTGTCGCCGCCGTCGGTGGAGGTGGCGTTGAGGGTGAGGGTGAAGTCGGCATCCGAATCGGCGGGCGGGGTGATGGCGAGGTCCGCGAGATCGCCCACATCGAGCGCCCAGACGCCGTCGCCCATGTCGGTGCCGTGGTTGAGGCTCGCCCCCTCGGGGACGCCCGAAAGGGTGAGCGAGAGGCTTTCCGAGCCGTCGGTGTCGGTCAGCGCCGCGGAGAGGTCGAGGGCGATGGCGGTGTCCTCGCTGCCGGCCGCGTCGTCGACCCCGACGACCGGGGCATCGGCGGGATCCGGCGGCTCATCGCCCTCGCCATCGAAGGAGTCCGGGCTCGCCTGGCCGCGCAGCGAGTCGTCCGGGGCATGGGGTTGGGACGCCTCGTCCGGCTCAGGCGTCGGGGAGAGAACGGCCGCCGACTGCGGGGAGGTCTCTCCGTTCTGAACGCCCTCTTCCGCGCGGTCATCACCGCCGCGCCCAGCGCCGTCGCCGTGGGGTTCGGCGACATCGGCGTCGGTCCCGTGGCGTCCGGCCGCCGGGATTCCCTCGCCGTGGCCGTCCGGGCCGTGGTCCGATGCGAGGTTGAGATCGCCTCCGCGCGGGGTGCCGTGGGGTGCGTCCGGCCGGGGTTCGCCCCCGGTGCGCGACCCGTAATGGATGTTGGGGTTGGCGAGCTGCTCTTCGGACGCCGTGGTGTCGGCCCGGTCGTCTTCCCGTCTCTCGGTTTCCGGGCGCTCGTCCCGCGGCCGGGTGAGGGCGAAGTCCTCCTCCGCCGCGTGCTCGGCCTGGCGGTTCTCGTTCCTGCGATCTTCGATAGCCATAACAAACCCATCCTTGCTGGCTCGCCGGATAATCCAGGGCGCGCCCCCGCGAAAACTGAATGAAAAATTAAGTCGAAATTGCAAATAAAACGTTAAACAATATCAATCTAAAATTTATTTAAAAGTTTAAATATTAACCATTACATCAATGTTGTATAAAAACATAATACAGAATTCAAATATAGAAAATGTACAAAATGTTCCACACATGAAAATTGGCCGCTCGATTCCCGCGTAACGCCGAGAAATTCGTTCATTTGCGGCCGTCCGGAGTCTTTGCCCTTCGTTAACCATTTTGAAAACCCTCTTCGACATGGTGGAGGGGACACAAGAAACTTCCCGATGCCCTGCCGGAGGCGGCTTTGGGCCTGAGGGGGCACCGGGAATAACCGGGCGCGCTCGACTAGGGAGCGGCGGCCGCGCGTGATATGGGACAATGGCTGGATTGACGTTACCGAGGGTACGCCTGCCGACGGTCCGGATCGAGGGGGCGCCCGCCATGCCGGGCGGCGGCCTCAGCTGCGTCTTCGCAAGCTTTGGCATCAATCTCCTTTCGCTGGCCATGCCGCTCGTGATCCTCCAGGTCTACGACCGGATCATCCCCAACCAGGCCTACGGCACGCTGAGCCTGCTGGTAATCGGGCTGTCCATCGCCCTGGTGCTGGATGCGATGCTGCGGGTGATACGCGCCTACCTACTGGGCTGGGCCGGCGCGCGGTTCGAGCACCTAATGGCCGTTTCCGCGGTGGAGAGGCTGCTCAAGTCGGATCCTGCTGCGTACGAGCGCGACGCCCCCGGCGCCCACCTGGCGCGCATCAACGCCGTCGACAGCTTGCGCGAGTTCCACTCGGGTCAGGCCAAGGCGCTCCTCGTGGACCTTCCCTTCGTCGTCCTTTTCCTGGCCCTGATCTGGTTCGTGGCCGGTCCCCTCGTGCTGGTGCCTCTTGGACTGCTCATCGTGCTGGGACTCGCCTCGGCGGGGCTGGGCCGCAAGCTCAAGGCCGCGTTGAAGACCCGGCACGGCATCGACGAACGCAGGCACAATTTCATCATCGAGGTTCTGAAAGGCATCCACACGGTCAAGGGGCTGGGCATGGAGGCTCCCATGCAGCGCCGTTACGAGCGCCTGCAGGAAGGCGCCGCCATGGCGACATACGAAACGGCGCTGCTCAGCAACCTGGCCCAGGGCCTGGGGTCGCTGCTCTCCAATTTCACCCTGGTGGCGGTCGCCTCCACCGGCGCCCTGCTGGTAATCGAGGGGCAGCTCTCCATCGGCGGGCTCGCCGCCTGCACGCTGCTGGCCGGACGCATCATGCAGCCGGTTTCGCGCGCCGCCGGCCTGGCGACGCAGCTGGAAAGCGTCGCCATCGCCAACGACCGCGCTGCCGAACTGTTCCGGATTCCCGTGGAGGCCGGCACCGGCGCCAAGGAGACGCCCAGGCTCACGGGCGCGATCGAGTTCCGCAACGTGAGCTACCGCCACGAGAAGGACACCAAGGACATCCTCCGCGGCATCAACCTCAAGGTCGCGCCCCGGGAGATGGTCGCCATCATCGGCGATGCGGGAAGCGGCAGGAGCACCCTGCTGTCGCTCGCCATGCGCATGGCGCTGCCGACCGAGGGCGAGGTCCTCTATGACGGCATCAGCACGGCCGAGCTCGACCCCCTCGACCTGCGCCGCCAGATCTCCTACCTCGCCCAGTCGCCCGTCCTGATGCGCGGTACCATCATGGAGAACCTGGCCCTGTTCCGGAAGGGCGAGGCCGTCGACGAGGCCATGAAGGCGGGTGCGCTGCTCGGCCTCGACCAGGTGGTCAATCACCTGCCCAGGGGCTACGACACCATGGTGGGCGACGGGGCCGAGAGCAACCTCGCGGCGGGCGTCATCCAGAGCATCGCCAATGCCCGGGCCCTCGCCGGAAACCGCCCGGTGATCCTGTTCGACGAGGCCCAGATGGGCCTCGATGCCAAGAACGACCAGCAGCTCGGCAAGGCGCTCGCCGCGCTCAAGGGGACCGCCACCATCATCCTGGTGAGCCATCGACCCTCGCTCATCGGCCTTGCCGACCGCCGTTTGGAGCTCCGTGACGGAACGCTGCACGAGCTTTCGCCGCCGAGACCCGCGGGGGCGTCCGGCGGGGACCGGGCGGCCCCGGTCCCGCCGCCGGCGACGGCGGGCGCGGGAGGCCCCCAATGACGGATCTTGCGGTCCTGAGGATCGCGCCGGGCCAGGGCTCCTTCGTGACGGGCCAGCGCCTGGACCAGGTCCTGCGCGGCAAGGACCTCGGCGGTTTCAAGACCGTCTCGCGAACCGCCGCCTGCCTGGTGCCGATCCTGACGGCGCTCGGCTGGCGCGGGGAAATACGCCACCTCGCCGAGGCGCTGCCGCACTTCTCCACCTCCTTCGACGAATACGACCTCGTCTCGGTGCTGACGAACCTGGGCTACGAAACCCGCACCGTGCCTGCGCGGCTCAAAGACCTGGAAACCGACCTCCTGCCCTGCCTGTTCATGCCCGAGGACGGCGCCCCTCTGGTCGTGCTTTCGCTTAGCGGCGGCCGCCTCACCGTGTTCGACGCCACGAGCGGCGGGCAGAGGGAGTGCGACGCCGGCCCGGACAAGGGCACCGCCTATCTGGTCTCCGAGAGGCCGAAGACGGACCCTTCCAAGGCCCGCCCGAGCGACAAATGGGTCGCCGTCGTCGCCGGGAGCTTCCGCGGCGTGGTGATCAAGATGTTCGCCATCACCTTCGCGACCAATCTCCTCGCCCTGCTGATCCCGGTCTACATCATGATGGTCTACGACAAGGTGGTCGCGGCGCGCTCACCGGAAACCCTTGCCTACCTGGCGGCGGGAATCGGGCTGGTCGTCTTGCTGGACGCGGCGCTCAGGGTGATCCGGTCCAGGCTGCTCGCCTATGTCGGCGCGCGCATCGACGTGATCCTCTCCGTCGCCGCCTTTCGCCAGATCCTGAGCCTGCCGCTCAGCATGACCGAAAACGCGCCGATCGGCGGCCAAATGGCCCGGATCAAGCAGTTCGAATCGATCCGGGAGTTCTTCATCGGCCCGCTCGCGACGGTGGTGCTCGACTTGCCCTTCGTGTTCCTCTTCATTGCCCTGATCGCGGTGATCGCCGGGCCGCTCGCCTGGATTCCCATGGCCCTGCTCGTCGTGTTCCTGGTTCTCGGCACGGTGATGGGACGGACCTTCCAGAAGCGCATCCGGGAATCGGGGGAGGCGCGATCCAAGCGGCAGCATTTCCTGATCGAAATGCTGACCAACATGCGGGCGCTCAAGCAGAGCGCCGCCGAAATCGCGTGGAGAGAACGCTTCCGCGACATTTCCGCCGAAACCGCCATCGCCCACTTCCGGGTGAGCCAGGCGTCGGCGCGCATGCAGACGCTCGGACAATTCCTGATGTATGCCGCGGGCGTGGCCACCATCACCCTAGGCACCGTCCGGGTCGCCGAGCATGAGATGAGCATCGGCGCCCTGATCGCCACCATGGCCATGGTATGGAGGATCCTGACGCCGCTGCAGACCGCATTCCTCAGCCTCGCCAATATCGAGCAGATCAAGCTCGGCATCGAGCAGGTCAACCGCCTGATGAACATCCCCGCGGAGCGCGACCCCAGTCTGGTGGCCTCCATGTACCGCCGGTTCAAGGGCCGCATCGTCTTCCAGAATGTCAGCATGCGCTACGCGCCCCAGGCCGAACCGGCGCTGTTGGGCGTCAACCTCTCGATCCAGCCGGGAGAGATCGTCGCCATCACGGGTCCCAGCGGGTCGGGCAAGTCGACCCTGCTCAAGCACGTGGCGGGGCTTTATGAGCCCCAGGCCGGCATGGTCACCATCGACGGGCTGGACGTGCGCCAGCTGGACCCCGGGGAACTGCGCCATGCCATCGGCTACGTACCCCAGGTCTGCAACCTGTTCCACGGCACCGTGGCCCAGAACCTGAGGCTCGGCAATTCCATGGCGGGTGATTCCGACCTTACCGCCGCCATCGTCGATGCGGACCTCATGGACTATATCCTGCAGCTTCCCGACGGGCTGGACAGTTGGCTCAAGGACAGGGAGCTCCAGCAGATGCCGCTCGGCATCAAGCAGAAACTGATGCTGGCCCGGGCCTATGCGACCCATGCGCCGATCTTCCTTCTGGACGACCCGGGCTCCGCCATCGACGAGGAGGGAGACAATGCGCTCTGCCGCAAGCTGCAGGCGCTCAAGGGCCGGGCCACGGTCCTGATCGCCACGCACAGGCCGAGGCACATGCGTCTTGCCGACCGGGTCGTTCATATCGACGGCGGCCGCGTGCTGCGCAACGGCCCGCCCGAGGCGGTGCTGCCCGAATTGTTCGCCCGTCCCAAGACACCAACGTGATTCGAGAAGAGCGGAAAGATGCCGAACCTTTCATTGTCCACCTCCAAGACGAGGTCGAAGTCCGAGAGCCGGACCCGGCTCGCGAAGTTCCTGGCCCAGCCCCTGCGGCTCGAGGAACACGGGCCGCCCCGGACGCTCAACCAGCTCCTCGCGGTGACCTTCCTGTTCGTCGCCGCCTTCATGGTCTGGACCATGGTGACCGAGATCCAGGAGACCGCCATGGCCCCGGGCCAGGTCCAGACCGAGGACAAGGTCACCGTGGTGCAGCACCTGGAAGGCGGGATCATCTCGGACATCCTGGTGAGCGAGGGCGACGTGGTGAAGAAGGGCCAGCCGCTCGTGCGGCTCGCCGGTCAGGGGACGCTCGCGGATCTCGGCGCGCTGCGCGCCCGGCAGGTCGCGCTGACCCTGGAGTCCGAACGCCTGCGCGCCTTCGTCGGCGATCGGCCGCCCGACTTCTCCGCCGGCCGGGACCACCCGCATCTCCTGAACAACCAGGCCGCGATCCTCGATCTCCAGCAGAAGGCGAAGCGCAGCAAGGAGCAGGTCCTCAAATCGCGCATCGCCCAGCGCCGGCAGGAGCTCGGCAGCCTGCGCGAACGGCTCACGAACCTGGAGCGGCGCTTCAAGCTGACCAAGGAAGCCGCGGAGATGCGCCGCAAGCTGGTGGCCAAGGGCCTGGTTTCAAGGCTGCTCTACCTCGAGAGCGAGCAGGCCTTCGCCAAGGCCGAGGGTGACATCGCCGCCACCAAGGGCGACATCAAGCTTGCCCGGGAATCCCTGAACGAGGCCGAGACCAGCCTGAAGGAGCTGGACGCGACCACCATCAACCAGGCGATCGAGGAGCTTGGCCGGGCCGGCAACGAGCTCGCCCAGGTCAACGAGGCGATCAAGAAGGCGACCGACCGGGCCGACCGGCTCGTGGTCACCGCGTCGGCGGCAGGCACGGTCAAGGGCCTGATCGGGCGCTCGCGCGGCAGCGTGATCGGGCCGACCGACGTGCTGATGGAGATCGTGCCGAAGAGCGCGAAACTGGTGGCCGAGGTGAAGGTCTCGCCGCGCGATATCGGCTACGTGCGGGTGGGGCAGGACGCCAAGATCCGCATCACCACCTACCACGTCGCCCGGTTCGGCTCCATCGACGGAAAGGTGACCAATGTCTCGCCCTCCACCTTCAGTGACGAACGGGGCGAGCCCTATTACAAGGCGACCATCGCGCTGGCGCAGACCTATGTCGGCGGGCGTTCCGGCCGCCACCCCATCCTGCCCGGGATGGTCGCCAATGCCGACGTCATCACCGGCTCCAAGACGCTCTCGACCTACCTTCTCCTGCCCATCTACCGCTCCATCGAAGGCTCCTTCGGCGAGCGCTAGAGCAGATCATGAATTGTCGGAATCGCCGAAGGCGTTCCGACAATTCATGTGAATCTGCTCTACTCATTTGAAGGAGATCGGATTGACATGATTTGTCGGAACCATGACGTGTTTCCGACAAATCATGATCCGATCTAGCCCGAGGTTTTCCCTGGCGGCCCCTGGGACGCCGTGGCAGGCTAGGCCCGTCGCGGGGGGCGCCGCTGCGCCCCTCTGGGGAGGACGGGAGCGGGATCCCATGAGCGAGAGAACCAGGCCGCCCTTCCGCGCCGATCACGTGGGGAGCCTCTTGCGGCCGGAGCGCCTGAAAGAGGCGCGCAAGGCGCGCGAATCCGGCGCCATCACCGCGGACGACCTGCGTGGGGTGGAGGACGCGTGCATCCGCGAGGCGGTCCGGCTGCAGGAGGAGCTGGGCCTCAAGGCCGTCACAGACGGCGAATTCCGCCGCACCAACTGGTCGAGCGATTTCCTCACCGCGATCGAGGGCGTCGAGTTCGGCGAGAGCAAGGTCAGGGCGAGCTTCCACAGGGCCGACGGCACCGATCTCGAGCGCAACGTCACCTCCCTCGCGGTGAGGGGCAGGATGGCGCGGCCGGACGGCATCCAGACCCGGGATTTCGCGTTCCTCAAGTCGGTGACGACCCGCATGCCCAAGGTCTCCATCCCTTCGCCGTCGATGCTGCATTTCCGGGGCGGGCGCGGGGCCATCGACGCGGAGGCCTATCCCGAGATGGAGGATTTCCTCACCGACCTCGTCGCGATCTACCGGGAGGAGGTGATGGACCTGGCCCGCCTCGGCGCCCGCTACATCCAGTTCGACGACACCAACTTCGCCTATCTCTGCGATCCCAAGCTGCGCGCGGCGTCGGTCGAGGCCGGGCACGATCCCGACGCGCTGCCGAGGCTCTATTGCCGCCTGATCAACGACATCATCCGCGACCGTCCCGCCGACATGGCCGCCTGCGTCCACATGTGCCGGGGCAATTTCAGGAGCGCCTGGGTGGCCGAGGGCGGCTACGAGCCGGTGGCCGAGGTGCTGTTCACCGAGCTCGAGGCCGACGGCATCTTCATGGAGTACGACGATCCGCGCTCGGGGGATTTTGCGCCGCTCCGCTTCCTGCCTCCGGGCAAGATCGTGGTGCTGGGGCTGGTCACCACCAAGGACCCGCGCCTCGAATCGAAGGACGCGCTCAAGCGCCGCATCGAAGCGGCGGCCAGCTTCGCGCCCATCGAGCAGCTTGCGCTCAGCCCCCAGTGCGGCTTCTCCTCCACCGTCGAGGGCAACGAGCTCGCGATCGAGGACGAGATCGCCAAGCTGCGCCTGGTGGTGGAAACCGCGAAGGAGGTCTGGCCCGACGCCTGAGGGGCCGGCCGCCTGTGGGAGGGGAGGGCCATGGACATCGCCATCATCGGCGGGGGCATCGCGGGTCTGACGCTCGCCCTCCACCTCCATGAGCGCGGCATCGCGGCCCGGGTCTACGAAAGCGTGCCCGAGATCAAGGAGATCGGCGTCGGCATCACCCTGCTGCCCCACGCCATGCGCGAGTTCCGGGCGATCGGCGTCGACCGGGCGATCGAGGCCGAAGGCATCGAGAACCTCGAGAGCTGCTTCTTCAACCGCTTCGGCCAGTTGATCTACTCCGAACCGCGCGGCCGCCACGGCGGCGCCGCCTATCCCGAGATCGGCATGCACCGCGGCCGGCTGCACCGGGTGCTGCTGGAGGCCGCGACCCGGCGCCTCGGCCCCGGGAGCGTCGTCACCGGCCATCACTGCCGCGGCGTGGAGCAGGACGCGGACGGCGTCACGCTCGCCTTCGCGGACCCCGGGACGGGCGCCGGCCTTCCGCCGGTACGGGCGGGGATCGCCATCGCCTGCGACGGCATCAATTCGGCCGTGCGGGCGCAGTTCTATCCGGACGAACCGCTCGCCTTCGCCGGCATCAACACCTGGCGCGGCGTCACCCGCCGGGCGCCGATCCTGACCGGGCGCACCTACATGCGCATCGGCTCCATCAGGACCGGCAAGATGGTGATCTACCCGATCATCGACGACGGCGCGCCTGAGGGCCCCCAGCTCATCAACTGGATGGCGGAGATCGAGGGCGACCGCCCGACCCGCAACGACTGGAACAAGCCGGGGCGCTTCGAGGACTTCATCCACATCTACGCGGGCTGGCGCTTTCCCTGGCTCGACGTGCCGGAGATGATCCAGGGCGCCGAATGCATCCTGGAATACCCGATGGTGGACCGGGACCCGGTGGAGCGCTGGGTCTTCGGGCGCGTGGCGCTGATGGGGGACGCCGCGCATCCGATGTATCCGAGGGGCTCCAACGGCGCGGCCCAGGCGGCGATCGACGCGCGCACGCTGGCCGATCTGCTCGCCGCTGGGCGCGATCCCCTCGCCGCGCTCAAGGCCTACGAGGCCGCGCGCCTGCCCGCCACCGCAAAGGTGGTGCTGGCCAACCGCGCCAACCCGCCCGACATCATCAACATCCGCGTCGAGGAGCTGGTGGGCGACCGGCCGTTCGAGACCCTCGACGACTTCATCACCCAGGACGAACTGCGCGCGCTGTCGGAGAATTACAAGCGCATCGCGGGCTTCTCCGCCGACGCCCTCGGCCCGGACGGAGCCGAGGGCGCGTGAGCGGCGCGACGGGCGCTCTTGCGGTATAATGATGGAAAATTCCGTCGGAGACCGTCGATAAGAAACGACCGAGAGGAGGAAGCCCCATGGATCCGGTCGAAAACCTGTTCATGGCCCTGTACGCGACCAAGCCGGACAAGGAGGAGATTTCCGAGTTCGAGAGGATGTTGGAGCAGTTCTCGGCCCACGAGGTCCATGAACAGAAATTCGTCAGGGAATACCGGCAGATCGTCGACCGGATCGAAAGCCCGCTCGTGACTTTACCTTTTGCGGCTGATCCTGTCCGATGAGGAAAAGCACCATGAGCTGGTCAAATCCATCGCCGGCGGGCTGCGCCGGGACCTCGAGTGGCTCAAGGAAGGCGCGGACATGCCGAAGCTCGGCGCGCTCTCCGAGGTGGCGAGGCGGGAGCTTCTGGACCTGACGGCCCAGTTCATCGAGGCGGAGAAACGGACGATCGAGGAGTTCCAGGCGCTGATGAAAAAGAGCGTGGGATACCGCAAGGGACTGCTCTCCCTTCTCATCAAGATGATCATCCACGATTCGGAGAAACACCTCATGATCCTTCGCTTCCTGGAAGGACGGCTCAAGGAGGCCTAGATCGGATCATGATTTGTCGGAAACACGTCATGTTTCCGACAAATCATGTCAATCCGATCTCCTTCAATTGAGTAGGGCAGATTCACATGGTTGTTGGAACGCCTTCGGCGATTCCGACAATCCATGATCTGCTCTAGGGCGCGGGAAACGGCCTCGATCGCCGGTCCGTCACCCGCCTTCGGGTGCCGGAGTGAGGCTCGCGGTCTTTTCCGTAGACGATGGCCGCTGCCGCTTTCCGCGGTCGTTGCGGGTGACCTGCCCCAAAAAAGAAAAAGGCCGGCGGGAGAGGTGACCCCGCCGGCCCTTGGCCGTCAGTCCCGGCTCATTCCTTCTTTTTCTTCTTTTTCTTGAAAGAGGAGAGACCGTATTTCCTCTTCATGTCCTCGGCGTAGTCCAAGGCGGCCTTGGGCACGTCATGCACCTCCTTGATCATGGCCTCGACTTCCTCACCGGGGAGATAGTAGATCTCGGCGCTGATCTGTTTCTTGGCGACTTTCAGGAACGCGGGGTCGCTCACCGCCTTGCCATAGGCGGTGCGGTAGGCCTTCACGATATCAGCCGGCGTCTTCGGGGGCAGGGCCATCCACTTGTCGATCTGCGACGGCGCCGTGATCGATTGGAACCCCTGCCAGGCCACCTTCGGGATCTTCGCGTCCAGCAGCATGGCCGCCATCGACGGCACCTTCGGATAGGACGGCCGCGGGACGAACTTGCCCTTTTCCCTTTGCCCTTCCTGGACCAGGAGGTCGACCACGTTATCCCTGACCAGCTCGTCGATGATGTAGGCGTTGTTGGTGGCAAACACGTCGATCTCGCCCCGGCGGATGGCCGCGGTCATCTGGCCCGAGCCCTTGTAGCCGGGGATCCACCGGAGATTCCAGCCGAAGACCTCTGCGCCCCACATCGGCATCGCCTGCCAGCTGCGGGTGCCGGATATGGCGGCGACGATGACCGGCCTCTGGGCCTTGTCCTTGAGGCGCTTCACGGCGTCCTTGCGGATGAACAGGATGCTTCCGCCGCGGTTGATGGACCCGATGATCGCGAACTTCTTGGGGTCGAATCGCGCCGATTTGCGCGTGAGCGTCGAGGGCTGGACGATGGTGGTGTCGCTCTGCATGAAGGTCAGCCCGTTGGGCGCGGCCCTGGTCATCAGGTAGTTGGCGGCACGGATCTTGCCGCCGCCGGCGCCCATGTTCTTCATGACGATGGTGGGCTTGCCGGGAAGGTATTTCTCCATGTGCTGGGCGACGAGGCGCCCCACCCGGTCGGTGCCGCCGCCGGGGTCCGAGGCGATGATCAATTCCAGACGCTTGCCCTTGAACGATACTTCGGCCGCGGCCGCCGGGACGATGCTGGTTGACGACAGAACAACCGCGGCGGCGGCAGACCACCAAGTGATCGATCGCATGTGCATGTGTGCCTCCTAAAGGCGCCTAAAGGCGATAGTGTGCGTTGCCCATTCCTCCCGAAATCCAGGCGCGATGTTCTTGTTCCGAATAGGGCGCGGATGGCAACCTGCGAAGTTCGCCGCTATTCGCGATTTTCACACCTGCAATGATGCTAGCAAAAACCCCGCCGTCGCGCGATCACGGATCGTTAAGAATCGGCTCCTGCGCGAACAAGGCGGTTCGGGGCGTTCAGCAGCCGGCGACGGACTGCACGCGCACGGGCGCCAGCCCCGCGCGAGCGAAATTCAACTCCGAGGCCGCGCGGTAGGAGACGTCGACGATTCGCCCCCTGACGAACGGCCCCCTGTCATTGACCGTGAGAAGGACGGACCGGCCGTTTCGGATGTTGGTGACCTTGATCCGGGTTCCGAAAGGGAGGCTGCGGTGCGCGGCCGTGAAGCGATGCATGTTGTAGATCTCGCCGCTCGCCGTCCTCCGCCCATGGTAGGGCCGGCCATACCAGGACGCGGTCCCGACCGCCCGATAGGCGGGGGCCGTCCCGCATGTCGATGGTGGCTCCGCCATGGCGTGGTATCGGGGTTGGGGCGGGACCTCCGCGCAGCCCACCACGGAGAGAGCCGTGATCACCATGAGCACCAGCGGCCGCCCCCGGATGCGCACCGTCCTCCGCTTCCCGCGGCCGCCCGCCGCGGGCCCGATGACGGAGCGCCGCTCCCCGGATGCCGCCCGATACCGCGACCTCGGCTGTTCAAGGATACGCAACGATCTCGCTCCATCCCGTGTCCCGGAGCCCGATTGTCACGCATGGCGTCTTTAGCGTTCGTTAAGATTTGGGGAAAGGACCGGCTCGTCCTGCGGCCCGCGGGGCGGCACGGTTCTCTCTCGCCACGCCGCCCCCAGGCTTCTATTTCTTCTTGGCTTTCTTGCGCTTGGTCAGCTGGACGTTGAGCGCGTCCTTGAGCAGAGTGACGGCGCGCGGCGAAACGCCGACGATCTTCTTGACCAGGGCGTCGAGATCCTCGCCCCGCATCGGGTTGACGATGAGTTGCGACCGCTGGGCATCGGCCAGCAGTTTCGGACCCGCGGTCGTCGCGTTGAATGCCGTGCGCAGGGCGGCGACCTTGTCGGCGGGGACGCCCGGTGGCGCGGCGAACGGGCGGCCCATCTCGATCGTGCCCGAGACGAACTCCATCACCTGACGCTGATCGTCGCTCTTGGCGAGATCGCTGAACAGCGGCACCTGGGGAAGGTCGGGATCCTTGGTGAGCCCGGTCTGGAACAGGATGTTGATCTTGTTGCCCTTGATCCAGTCGGGCTTGTCGCGCTGGATCGAGCCCCAGGATCGGGCGCCGAGGCCGGCGACCTCTCCGCGCTCCACCGCCAGGAAGGCTTCCTGGGAGCGGTAGCCGGAGATCACCTTGAACTTGGCGCCGAGGAATTTAGCCGCGACCAGCGGATAGATCACCGCCGGCGTGTTGCCGCCGGCGCCGGCGCCGATCACCAGCGTCGTCCTGGCCGCGTCCGCCATGGTCTTGACCCCGGTGGTGTGCCACACGAACAGGACATTGTTCTTGCGCCCGGTATTGCCGATCCAGTTGAACTTGCGGACGTCGAACCGGATCTTCTTCTTGTCCAGCACCTGATCCATCGGGATGTTCTGGCTGAACATCCCCATCGCCGTGCCGTCCTTGGGCGCGACGTTGTAGAGCCAGTCGGCCGCCTTGCGGGTCCCCGCGCCGGGCATGTTCTGCACGATCATCGTGGGATGCCCGGGAAGGTGATCGCTCATGTGGCGCCCGACCAGGCGGGCGGCCGCATCGTAGGCGTTGCCGGGACCGTAGCCGACGACGATCCGGACCTGCTTGCCGGTATAGAAATCGGCAAGCGAGGCCGCCTGCGGCGCCCCCGCCGACAGACAGGACGCGGCCCCGCAGGCCAGGATGGCAACCGTAGTGCGTGTGGTTCTCATGACGTTCTCCCTTGCCGTTTATCGTTCTCGGCGGTGTCGCCCGGATCGGCGCCCTAGTCGCTGGCCGCAGTCTAAGCTTTCCGTCGCGCCGCCAGCAAGTCCGGCGTTGCGGCCGCCCTGCAGGCCGTGCAACCACGACGCGTGCGCCGCCGTGCCCGATCAGGTCGGGGCGGGGGCGGCCGGGCTGCTCGTCCACCACCACGGCGATGTCCTTGCCGCCGGTGGCGAAGGGCATCCCTGGGGCTTGGCCCCTCACTCGGGTGAAAACCGTTTCGGCCGGGCCTCAGACCCGGGTGATGGCGAGGCCCGGTTCCAGGTTCTTGGCGGCCGCCTTGCGCACTTCGGCGTTCCACGGGCCGTACTTGGCGGGGCCCTCGCCGGTGACCGCGAAGGAGGCCCGGCCCAGCCCCTCGATCTCGATATGCAGGGTGTCGCCGGGATTGCAGGGGCCGAGCCCCTCGTGATAGGTGCCGGTGGCGATCACGTCGCCGGGCTGGAGCTGGATGAAGCGGCTGAGCCAGGCGATCTGGTCCGGGATGGAATGGGCCATGTGGCAGGTGCTGTAGTCCTGGCGTGCCTCTTCGTTGACCCAGGACCGGACCCTGAGGTCGTGGGGGTCCTTGATCTCGTCCTTGGTGGTGATCCAGGGGCCGCAGGGGCCGAAGGTGTCCTGGCCCTTGGGCAGGAACTGGCTGCGCCGCACCATGCCGCGGGCGGAGATGTCGAAGAACGGCACGTAGCCGAAGACGGTGTCCATGGCTTGCTGCTCGGGCACGTTCTTCGCGTGGCGGCCGATGACGTAGGCGAGCTCCGCCTCGGGCTGGAAGATCGGCACCTGGTCCATGTCGGGCAGCACCACCGCATCGGACGGGCCCACCAGCTCGGGCGCCTTGTGGAAGAACTCGTTGGGCAGCGCGTCGACGGTCCGCTCCGGGCTGTCGAGGTAGTTGACGAAGGCGGCGAGGCAGCGGCTCGGCCGCGGAACCGGAGCGAGCAGCCTGACCCCCGCGAGCGAAATGCCCTCGGCGCCTGCGGCCAGGTCGGCGATCTTCCCGCGATAGGTTTCGAAATTGCCGATCAGCTCTTCCATGGTGCCCTGGGGGCCGCGGATGTCGCGGTGGCTGATCGCGTCGCTGACGTCGGCGACGAGATTGCCTTCCTTGAGGACGCCGATGCGGTCGTCGTTGAAACGCAGGATCTTCATGGTTCCACTCTCCTTCCCAGGCCGTCCACAGCGCGGTGAAGGCGCGCGGCCTGGACCGCCCCGCGCCCCTCCAGCACGGTGAGAGCGAAAGCCGACGCCGGTGCCAATGCGATCACGTTCGGACGCGCCATCATGGCCTCCCATCTCCTTGCAGGTATCCGCTTGTTCTTTCTTTTCCCGCGATCCTCGGGACCCCGGGGTGGGCGGCAGTGTAGGACGATCCACGGCCGATCATTAACCTTGAATCTCCTTCCGATTCCCGCCGCCGCCATGGCCTCGCGGCTTCCCCCGGCGAGGCGATTGCCAGGGGCAAGAGATTCCGTGTTAAATACGCCTCAGACCGGCGCCGGGATCGGATTCGAGGGGCCCGCGCGGGGAATAAGCTGCACCGGGGACGGCCCCGGGCGCCGAACGAACCATCAGGAGGAAGACATGGCCATTGAAATCGTCGATCTGATCGGCCTCGCCCACGAGCGCAAGAAGCGCAAGATCATCATGGACACGCGCAAGATGCACGCCTGGATGCACTATTACCCGAACCCGGGCGACCATGACGACATGCACTGCCATCCCGGGGACCAGACCTTCACCTGCCTCGAAGGCGAATGCACCATGAGCTTCCCGGATGGCGGCAGCGCCACCCTCAAGCCGGGAATGACGGCGCTGATCGAGGGCGGCTCGTTCTACAAGCTGGAGAACACGGGCGACGGGCCGATGGTCATGATGGGAACCCGGACCGGTCCCAATTCCGCCAATACCCATATCAACTACGAAACCGGCGAGGATTTCCTCAAGAAGGGCGTCCACAGGGCCGCCGGCGAAAGCATGATCAAGCCCGCCAGCGCGAGCGTGCGGAGCAAGTAGCCGGGCCGGGGCGGTCCCGTTTAGCGCGGGATCGCCCGCCGCCGCGTTCCCCGGGGTTGCCGCTCCCGGCGGCTCGCGCCCGCTCCTGGCAAGCGTCTATCTTTATTGGCGGGGGGCGCTAGAATTCCGCTATAACCTGTCGGGAGCAGGCCGGGCGGGCGACGCGCCGCGGGCGGCAACAAGAAAACGAGTTGGGAGAGCACAAATATGCATGATCTGCGTTACGAATCCCCGGAAACGCTAGATGCGGCGGTGGCGCTGCTTGCGGGCGAGAAGGGCGATGCCCGCGTGCTCGCCGGCGGCACCGACGTCCTGGTGCAGTTGCACGCCGACATGATCGAGCCCGACCTTCTGGTCGACATCAAGAAGATCCCCGAGGTGACCGGCATCGCCCCGGAGAACGGCGGCTGGCGCGTGGGCGCCGCGACCAAAAGCATGGAAATCGTCGACCACGAGGAGTTCGCCGCCGCCTGGCCCGGCGTCATCGACGGGGTCAATCTGATCGGCTCGGTCCAGGTCAAGGGCCGGGCGTCCATCGGCGGCAACCTGTGCAACGCCTCCCCCGGTGCCGACAGTGTGCCCGCGATCATGGTCTCGGGCGCCATCGCCACGGTTATCGGCCCGAACGGGGCGCGTGAGGTGCCGGTCGAGGACATCGCCATCGCCCCGGGCAAGACGTCGCTCGAGAAGGGCGAGATCGTCGTCTCCTTCTTCTTCCCGAAGCGCGCGCCCCATTCCGGCGGCGCCTATCTCCGCTTCACGCCGCGCACCGAGATGGACATCGCCGTGGTCGGCGTCGGCGTCGACCTGACGCTGGATGACGGCGGCACCTGCCGCTCCGCCCGGGTGGCGCTCGGCGCCGTGGCCCCGCGCGCGCTCTTGGTCGAGGAGGCCGCCAATGCCCTGATCGGCACCAAGGTCGACGACGCGGCGCTCGTGAACCTCGCCGCCGCCGCCTCCGCCGCCTGCCGGCCGATCAACGACAAGCGCGGCACCATCGAATACCGAACCAAGGTGGCCGGCGTCCTCGCGCGGCGCACGGCGCTCATCGCATTAGAGAGGGCGAAGCAGAACTGATGGCTAGAAACCACGTGACCACCACCATCAACGGTGACGAATACGAATTTCTGTGCGACACGGAGCAGACCCTGCTCGACTGCCTTCGCGACGAGTTGTTCCTGACCGGGACCAAGGAAGGCTGCGCCTCGGGCGACTGCGGGGCCTGCAACGTGGTGTTGGACGGCGACCTCGTCTGTTCCTGCCTGGTGCTGGGCGTCGAGGCCCAGGGCAAGACCATCGAGACCATCGAAGGCATGGCCCATGGCGACGTGCTGCATCCCCTGCAGCAGAAATTCCTGGAGCTCAACGGATTGCAATGCGGCATCTGCACGCCGGGCATCCTGATCGCCGCGAAGGCGCTCTTGGAGCGCAATCCGGATCCCACGGAAACCGAAATCCGCTTCTGGCTGGCCGGCAATCTTTGCCGCTGCACCGGCTATGACAAGGTGGTGCGCTCCGTACAGGCGGCCGCCGAAGAGATGAGAAAGGGCTGATCATGGCGACCAAAGATACAGATGTCACAATCGAAGATGATGAGGATCATGGCCCGCAGGTTCAGGACGACGAGGATCATGGCCCCCAAGGGGCCCCCGTGGGCAGGCGCGTCGACAACGGGGAATTCAGCGACCTCGGGTACGACCCCGAGCGCAAGCTGAAGGTCGTAGGCACCTCCCCGATCAAGCCCGACGGCGTCGACAAGGTGACGGGGCGGGCCAAGTTCGGCGCGGACACCCAGTTGCCGGGCATGCTGGTCGGCAAGATCCTGCGCAGCCCCCACGCCCATGCCCGCATCTTGTCGATCGACACCTCGGAGGCCGAGAAGCTTCCCGGCGTCAAGGCGGTGTGTACCCGCGACGACTTCCCCGACATTCCGCGCGGGGCCATGTATGACATCAGCTACATCTGCATGGCCCGGGAGAAGGTCTTCTTCGACGGCCACCAGGTGGCGGCGGTGGCGGCGACCAGCGAGAAGATCGCCAAGCAGGCGCTCAAGCTGATCAAGGTCGAATACGAGGTCCTGCCCCACGTCATCGACGTCATGGACGCGGTCAAGGACGATGCGCCGATCCTGCACCCGGACAACCGGCCCAAGGGTTTCGACTCCTGGCCCGAGGACAAGCAGACCAATATCCTCGAGCGCGCCGAATGGGCCATGGGCGACGTGGAGAAGGGCTTCGCCGAGGCCGACCTCATCGTCGAGCGGGAATTCGACACCAAGCCCATGCACCAGGGCTATATCGAGCCCCAGGGCTGCATCGCCAACTACACCGAGGACGGCCAGTTCGATCTTTGGACCTGCACCCAGGCGCATTTCGTCTATCGCTCGCGGCTCGCCGCCATCCTCAAGATGGACATCTCCAAGATCCGCGTCGCGGTGTCGGAGCTGGGCGGCGGCTTCGGCGGCAAGACCATGTTCTACGCCGAACCGGTGGCGGCGGTGCTGTCGCGCAAGGCCAACCGGCCGGTCAAGATGGTTATGACCCGCAACGAGGTGTTCCGTGCGACGGGGCCGGTTTCGGGCACCCATTCGCGGATCAAGATGGGGGTCAAGAAGGACGGCAAATTCACCGCGGCCGAGGCGGAGATGTGGTTCCAGACCGGGCCATTCACCGGCTCCGCCTACACCAACGCGCCGCAGGCGATCTTCACCCGCTACGACCTCAAGAACGTCCGCGCCTGGGGCTACGAGGTGGTCTCGAACCGGCCCAAGGTCAACGCCTTCCGCGCTCCCTGCGTGCCGCAGATCGTGTTCGGCGTCGAGGGCGTGGTGGACGAGATCGCAAGACGGCTCAAGATGGATCCCATCGATCTCCGGCTCAAGAACGCGGCCACCGAGGGCTACAAGACCGTCTACGGCTATACCTTCGGTCCCGTCGGCTTCGTCGAGACCCTGAAGGCGGCCAAGGAGCACCCCCACTACAAATCCAAGCTCACCGGTCCCAACCAGGGCCGGGGCGTGGGCTGCGGCTTCTGGTTCAACCGCGGCGGCGAGACGACGGCCTCGCTCAACATCACGCCGGACGGCTCGGTCAATATCATGCTGGGCAACCCGGACGTCGCAGGCTCGCGCGCCTCGATCTCGATGATGGCGGCGGAGGAGCTCGGCATTCCCGTCGACAAGGTGCGCCCGATCATCGGCGACACCAGCGCGCTCGGCTACAACCACTCGACCGTCGGTAGCCGGGTGACCTTCTCCGCCGGCATGGCCATCGTGCGCTCGGCGCGCAACGCCATCAAGGTGCTGTGCCAGCGCGCCGCCAAGGAATGGGGCGTGCCCGAGGACAGCGTGGTGTTCGAGGACGGCTACGTGCGGCCGGCCAGCGCCAATGTCGGCGATTTCGAGCCGCTGTCGATCGCCCAGATCGCCAAGAAGGCGGGCCAGACCGGCGGCGCCATCGCCGGCCACGCGGAGATCAACGCCACCGGCGCCGGTCCCGGGTTCGGCGTGCATATCTGCGACGTCGAGGTCGACAAGGAAACCGGCCTGGTCCGGGTCCTGCGCTATACCGTGGTGGAGGACGCCGGCAAGGCGATCCATCCCCAGCAGGTGGAGGGCCAGTTCCAGGGCGGCGCGGTGCAGGGCATCGGCTGGGCGCTGAACGAGGAATACATCTACAACGAAAAGGGTCAGATGGAGAACCCGGGCTTCCTCGACTACCGCGTGCCGGTCTGCTCCGACGTGCCGATGATCGACGCCGTCATCATCGAGGTGCCCAACCCTCTGCACCCCTATGGCTTGCGCGGCGTCGGCGAGGTGCCCGTGGTGCCGACGCTCTGCACGGTCGCCAACGCGGTCGGCGATGCCATCGGCATCCGGCCGCGCTCGCTGCCGATGTCGCCGCCCAAGGTCCTCAAGCTGATCGAGGAGGTGGAGGCCAACGGCGTGGACGAGCCCTACGCCGCCTGAGGCAGCCTATAGACGCTTCCGGGGCCGGGTGCGGGGAACCGCCCCGGCCCTTCTTTATGCCCGGGATGTCACCACTTGCGCGCCCAGTCGGGCGTCGGGACCTCCTCGGGCCGGAGGGGGTTGAAATCGAAGAGAAGCTGCGGCTCACCCAGCCCCTTCGGGCCGATCCCCGCGCGCAGCAGGCGGCCGCCCTGGACCATCACGATATGGTCCGGGTCCTCCCACTCCGCCCAGGAGGCGCCGGGAAGCGGGATGAGGTCGCCCGCGGTCTCGATCCAGAAGGTCTCCCCGTACGGCCCGCCGTAGCGCTGGAAATCGACATCCTTCACCTCGCGGCAGAGGGAGACGGCGGCACTGGGATGGGGCTTGCGCCAGACCTCCCTCGCGCCCACGCGGCGGTGGGTGCGGGGATCGAAGCCGCGTTCGGCGAGCACCCAGTGATCGCGCAGGAGCCTTTGCTCCCAGGGCGCCGTGTCCCGGCCCATGGCCGCGATTCGGAGCGGCGGTGCCTTGAACTTGGGATGCGGGGTGAGCGTGCAGGTGGCGTCGAGCTCGATGCGATTTACGCTTTTGAAGACGCCGCCGCCGTACCAGCTTCCCAGATTGGGCCAGAGCGCGAGCGCCGTGAAATAGGGCGGGCGCGAGATCGCCGTCCAGGCCTCGCCGATGTCATCGTCGTCCCGCGCCCGGCCGTGCTTGGCCGCGAAATAGAGGAAGTGCCTGCCGTCGGGGGAGAGATCGCAGCGCCGATCGTAAACCCGGCCGTGGAACCACTGGCCCGGGGTGAAGGTGTCGCGCGCGCGGTCCCACAGGGTGAGCTGGGTCCAGGCGCTCGGGCCCCGGCGCAGGATCACGGCGGTCGCGCTCTTGCGCGAGAGGAAGACCGCCAGCCGGCAGGGCGCGGCGGGCCCGTTCATGGGCGCGGCGGTTCAACCCTGTCCGGTCCGGGGGACCTCAGGTCTCGATCGCGCGCATGCCGTGGGCCATGGCGCCGCGGAAGGCGCGGTCGATATAGGTGACCTCCCGGGCCCCGTTGAGAGCCGCCTTGTAGGACTCCTCGTCGGTCACGTGGCGCATGATGGCGTCCTCGATCAGGTCCGAATGGTCCTCGTCCGCGATCACGTGGACGGTGGTGGATTTCAGTTTCTCCCGCTCGATCCCCAGCTCGTTGATTAGGCGGTCGCGCCAGCGGAAGCTCGCCCCGCCGCCATCGATCAGCTTCGAATTGTTGCGCCTTTCAAGGAAATGAGAGGCCGTCAGCCCGCCGAGCCAGGGCAGGTTGCATGCGAGGTGGGTGAACGCCAGCAGCGACGCGCGGACCAGCGGCGTGGTCTCGGCATTGGCGAGCTCCTCCTCCGTGACGCCCAGGGCCAAGGCCTCGCGGCTCATCAGGGTCACGTGGTCGGCGCCGCCGCGCGGGTCGTGGATCAGCTCGTCCTGCTCGTGCTGCCAGATCGCCTGCTTGACGTCGTAGGGCGCGCGGGCCTGGACATGGGCCCAGCAATCGCGCCGGTTGGCGCCGTAGAAGATCAGCTGCAAGGAGTAGAACTTGGCCCGGTCCAGGGTCAGCGGCGTTTCCAAGAGCAGCTTGAACTCCGGAGTTTGGAACTGGTCGCGGACCAACCGGTTGAGATCCTCGGTGAGCCTTTCCGCGAATTCCGATCGCGGCCCGTTCGTCACGACGGTATGGCTTGTCAACATGGCCGTGTACTCCTTCCGTTGTTGTCCCGCCCTCGGGAGGCGGTCCTCCGCCCGGCTCGCTCCGCCTAGGACTTGCAGTCGACGTTCTTCGCCCGCGACCCCGGACCGGGATAGGTAAAGGTGCAGGTCATGCCGACCTTGATGGCCTTGCGCTTGGTCTTCTTGCCGTCGACGGTGACCGCGGTGCGCGAGCCGGAGATCGACGCCTTGACCTCCTTGCCCTCGTGCTTGATCAGCACCTGGCGCCCGCCCTTCAGCACCTGGCTGACTGGCCCGCTATGCTTCACCATCCGCACCGTGGCCTTCTTGATGTACATGTTGCCGGTCTTCTGGGTCGCCTCGCGCGAGGCCTCCACGATGTCGGGCGTGGTCGCCATGATGCGGGCGACGAGGCTCTGCACCTCCTCGCCGGCGAGCGGCGCGGATTCCAGGCGCTGCTTCGCGAGGTCGGCGAGGAACTTCGCGTCCTTGGTGGTGGCGTTGAAGGCCGCGCGCAGGGCGGCGACCCTCTCCGGCGGCACCTTGGGCCCGACGAGGAGAGGCCTGCCCATGGCCTCGCGGGCGAAGAGCAGGGTAAGGATCCCGCGCTGGCGCTCGGTCTTGCCCATGTCCATGATCCACGGCACCCCCATCTTGGTCAGGATCGGATGCTTGGAGGTCGACATCTGGATCAGGATCTTGATCTTGCCGTCCTTGAGCCAGTCCGGCCGGGTCGCGACGATCGAGGACCACGACCAGCCGCAGCGCCCGTCCACCTCGCCGCGCTCGATGGCGAGATTGATGTTGTTGCCGCCGGGGTAGCCGGTGACCAGGCCGAGCTTGGCGCCGATCACGTTGTTCAGCACCTTGACCATCATGTCCGGGCCGGTGCCCGGACCGGTGCCGCCCATGACCAGCCGGCGCGTGAGGAACTCATTGAGGTCCTTGACCTTCTTGGTGTGCCAGGTGACGCAGGTGGAGACCTCGTTGTTGATGCTGCCGAGCCAGTGGAACTTGACGGGATCGAAGCGGACCTGCTTGTTGCCGAACAGCTTCTCCATGGCGATGCCGCGGTCGATCATGGCGATCACCGTGCCGTCCTGGGCCATGGTGTTGAAGACCTCGTTGGCGAGCTGGATGGTGCCGGCGCCGGGGCGGTTGCGCGGCGTCAGCCGCGGCCGGCCCGGGATATGGGCGCCCATGTGCCGGGCCACGGTCCGCCCGAAGGCGTCGTAGCCGCCGCCCGAGGGATAGCCGATGAACAGCGTCATCGACTTGCCCTTGTAGAAATCCGCGACCGACTGGGCCGTCGCCCCGGTGGGGGCCACCAGGGCCACGAGCAGGCCCGAGGCCGCCGCGGCCAGCATGTGGGTGGTTCTCATGATTCCGATCTCCCTTGTGTCCCCGGCGCGGTTCGGGCGCCGGGGGTGGCGCCGGTCCGCGCGTGGTCCCGAACGAAGCCCCCCGGAGGCATGGCGCCTCAATCCTGTCCCTCGGGGGCGCCGAACATCGTCTTCTTGCCGTAGGCCGCGTGCACCTCGCCGACATCGACCCGCTTGCGCGAGCCGTCATTGGCGTTGCCCGTGACCTGCAGGAGGTGCGTTTCCTCGCCGCCGCACTGCTCGAACCAATAGCGCCCGTTGCGCGGGATGAGCACCCCCGACATCGGCCCGAAATCGCCGAGGAACCTGTGGTCCTCGCCGTAATAGAACCTGATCCGTCCCGACAGCACCATCCAGAATCCCTCGGCTGCCGGATGGTAATGCAGGCTGTTGGCGAATCCCTTGGGCAGGATCTGCACCGTGCCGCGCAGGATCTCGCCGTTGCAGAGCCGCACGTTGCCGCGCCGGCCCTTGGCCAGCTCTCCGGGCCGGGCGAAGGAGAAGATCTCGATATTGCTCTCGACGCGGTCGAAATAGGCCTGGCGCTTCGAGGCGCCCCGCAGCTTGGTGCCGCTCGCTTTCATCCTGGATCCGGCCACCGGCCAACCCTCCCCTTCGCTCGCGCCCGCTCCGGCGTCTCGAAGCCGCGGGCTTTCGCCGATCATAGCACAGCCCGGGACCGGCGCATCAGAGTTGCGCCGCCGGGGCCGGGCCCACATAATCCGCGCGCAATCGGGGGATTTCCAACCAGGGACAATAAGATGAGCGTAAGAAGAGGCCGCCATTTTCTCCATATTCCGGGACCGACCAACCTGCCCGACCGGGTGCTCCGCGCCATGGACCGGCCCAATATCGACCACCGCGGGCCCGAATTCGCGGAACTGGGCAAACGGGTGTTGGCCGGCATGAAGCCGGTCTTCAAGACCGAGGGCCGGGTGGTGATCTATCCGTCCTCCGGTACCGGCTGCTGGGAGGCGGCGCTGGTCAACACGCTGTCGCCGGGCGACAGGGTGCTGATGTTCGAGGTGGGCCAGTTCGCGATCCTGTGGGCGGAGGTGGCGCGGAAATTCGGCCTGGAGGTGGACCTGGTGCCCGGCGACTGGCGCCATGGGGTCGATCCCGGGGTCGTCGAGGCTCGGCTCACGGCGGACAGGGACCATGCCGTCAAGGCGGTCTGCGTGGTGCACAACGAGACCTCCAACGGCATCACCTCGCCGCTCGCCCGCATCCGCGAGGCGATGGACGCGGCAAATCATCCCGCCCTCCTCATGGTGGACGCGGTCTCGGCGCTGGGCTCGATGGATTACCGCCACGACGAATGGCGCGTCGACGTCACCGTGGCGTCCTCCCAGAAGGGACTGATGCTGCCCGCCGGCCTCGGCTTCAACGCTATCAGCGAGAAGGCGCTTTCCGCCTCCAAGCAGGCGGGGCTGCCGCGCGCCTATTGGGACTGGGGCCCGATGATCCGCTTGAACGCCGACGGGTTCTTCCCCTTCACCCCGGCCACCAACTTGTTCTATGCGCTCGACGAGGCGCTCCGGATGTTCGAGGAGGAGGGACTCGAGGCCGTGTTCGCCCGCCACGCCCGCCTCGCCGAGGCGACGCGGCGCGCGGTCGCCGCCTGGGGGCTCGAGAACGCCTGTCTCGAGCCCGCGCACTATTCCACCGCCCTGACCGCGGTGATGGCGCCCGATGGCGCAAGCGCCGACAAACTGCGCGCGGCCATCCTGGATCGCTTCGATCTCTCGCTCGGCAGCGGCCTCGGCAAGCTCGCGGACAGGGTCTTCCGCATCGGCCACCTCGGCGATCTCAACGACCTGATGCTGACCGGCGCGCTCAGCGGGGTCGAGATGGGACTCAGCCTCTCCGGCATTCCCCACCAGACGGGCGGGGTCGATGCCGCGATGCGCTACCTCGCCGAGACTTGAGGCGGTCAGCCCGAAAATCACTTTCCTGTCACATCGGCGTCACGGTGTTGTCCCGCGGCGCGCCTAGACTTGGTCCGCCGCCTGCCGCATGTACCATCCCGCATGCCGCCAGACGGCGACTCCGGCGCTGCGCAGTGCGCCTTCGGATCAGGGCCAGTCTCCCGTATCCCTTGGCTCCTGTCCGCCAGACCCCCTGCCCCCGGGACGCCAGCCCGGGGGCTTCTTTGCCGGCGCGGCTCAGGCCGCGGGAAAGGCCGGGTGCGGGCGGCGCTCAGGCCGCTTCGATCTCCGCTTCGAGCGGCGCGGTGGGTGCGAAACCCGCCACCTCGATCCCCTTGTAGCCCTCGCGCACCAGGGCGGGGATCGGCCTGATCCCGGGGTTCTGGATCCAGAGCCTCAGGAGGTGGCGCTTCTCCGACTGGTCCGGCCAATCGTCGAAGGCGCGGCGCGAGTGCAGCATCACGTGGTTGCAGAGGATCTGGAAGTCGCCCTCCTCGAACGGGATGTCCACGGCCAGTTCGTCGGCCATGGCCTGAAACATGTCGATGGCCTCCTTCTGGGCCGGGGTGAAGGGCGGCACGCCGGGCAAGCCCTGGGCCTTGCGCACATGGGCGGAGGCCCCGCGGGCGGAGAAATAGCCGTCGACGAAGGCCATCACCGGCATCTTGTAGAACGGGTCCTCCCCGGGCGGGATCTCACCGTGGCGGGTGAAGTAGAAATCCCGCGTCAGCTCGGCCGCCAGGTCCGGGCGGCGCACCATCATCTCGTTGTAGAGGGCGGGCGAGGAAACGACCCGGCTCTGGCCCCCCGCCCGCGCCGCCTTGAGGCAGAGAAGCGCGACGAAATCACAGGGGTCCGTGTGGAAGCCCATGGCGGCGGCGGTCTGGTAGCCCCTGGCCATGGGGTCGGCGTAATCCTTGCCGAGGTCCTTGACGTGGCCGAGCATGTGGCCCTCGGCGTTCTGGGAGCTGAGGCGGCCGAAATGGGTGCCGATGCCGATGAAGGCGATGGCCGCTTGGCGCCGGTCGAGCCGGCCAACCGGCAGGCCGCGCAGCTGGACGATTCCGACGCCCTCGACGAGCTCGCGGAAGATCGCCGCCAGCACCTCCCCCGCCGGGCCGAGCTCGAAATCCTCGCCCCGGATCTCGGTGAGCGCGAGGCCCTTGGCCTCGACCCGGGCGACCGCCGCGAGGATGTCCGCCGACGCCGCCTCATCGAGCCGGAGCACCCAGGGCGGGGCCTCTCGGAAATCCTCGGCGCGCCAAGCGGCGGGGTCGGCGACAGGCCGGCCCGGCACGGCGGGTTTCCGGCTCTTCGGTCGGTAGGGCGTCTCTGCCATCTGCTCCCTCCCTGGTCGGTTGCGCCTATCATCCGACCCCGGGTGCCGCGCCGTCAAGCCACCCATGACCGGCCCGATCGGCGCGTCCGGGTGCGGCGGAAACCGCATGCGCGCCCGGGCCCTGGCTTCGATTCAGATATCAATGAAGGTCACTTGTTAATTGAATCTTAAGAACTAATTAACCATGATGCGGCTGCGTAATCCAGGGAGGCCGGGAAATCCGGTCTCGGATGGCCCCGCGGCGCCACCCCGTTGCGGGCCCTCGCGGACGTGTCCGGTGGTTGAGAGGGGAGACCCGCAGTGTCCAGATTGATGACAGGTGTTCTGGTTGGCTTGGTTTTCGCGGCGCATGCGGCGGCGGCCTGGGCCTCGGGCCTGGCCCTCCGGGAATGGAGCGGGACCGCCCAAGGCAACGCCTATGCCGGGGCGACCGCGGGGGCCGACGACATCAGCTACATGGCCTTCAATCCCGCGGGCCTCACCCGGCATCCCGGGACCCAGGGGGCGATCACCTTTTCCTATATCGCGCCCTATACCGAGTTCTCCTCCGACGGCGCGTCGACGGTCCTGGCCGGGGCCATAACCGGCACCGAGGGCGGCGACGACGGGGCGCCGAACACGGTCCTTCCGGCGTTCTACCTGAGCCACCAGTTTTCCCCGAACCTGTTCGCCGGCGTGTCCCTCACCGTGCCCTTCGGTCTCGCCACCAAGTACGACGACGACTGGGTGGGCCGCTACCACGCCATCGAATCGGTGGTGAAGGCGATCGACGTCAACCCGATGGTCGCCTACAAGGTCACGCCAAAGCTCTCGGTCGGCGGCGGGGTCAGGATCATGTACGCCGAAGGCAAGATGACCAACGCGGTCGATTTCGGGACCATCGACGTGGCCGCGCTGGCCGGCGCCAACGGCGGCACGCCGACCATGGATGACGGCTTTGCCGAGGTCCGGGGAGACGATTTCGGATTCGGCTATAATTTCGGCGTGCTCTACCAGCTTGCGCCCTCGACCCGCATCGGAGCCGCCTACCGGTCCCGGGTGCTGACCAACCTGGAGGGACCGGCGCATTTCTCCAACAGCGCGGTGGGCGACCTGGTCGGCGCGGCGCTGGGTGGCTCCTTTGTCGACACCGACATCTCGACCAAGATCGATTTCCCGGAATCGGTCTCCTTCGGCATCCACCACGACCTTTCGCCGCAATGGTCCGTCATGGCCGAGGCGGCATGGACGCGCTGGAGCCGCCTCAAGGAGCTTCGGGTCAAGTTCGACAACCCGGTCCAGCCAGACGAGGTGATCCCCTCCGACTGGGAGGACACCTGGTTCCTGGCGCTGGGGGCGACCTACCGGCATTCGGACCGCATGACCTTTCGCTTCGGCGTCGCCTACGACCAGGCGCCCACCCCCGGCGACACCCGCACGCCGCGCGTCCCGGACGAGGACCGCACCTGGGTGAGCCTCGGTCTGCAGTACATGTTCGAAGGCGGCTCGTCGCTCGATTTCGGCTACACGCACCTGTTCGTGAGGGACGCGTCGGTCGACCTGAGCGCGGCGGATTCCGCCAACACCTTCCGCGGGAACCTGTCCGGATCATTCGACATTGGTGCCGATATTTTCGTCCTTCAGTATAGAATGAAACTCTAGGCCCCCTCGGGGCGCGATGCCCCGCCGGGTCGCATTAGGGATCGGATCTGTGTCTGACGGACAAACGGCGGAAAGGGAGCTGGACCGGGCAAGCCGCGACCGGGTGTTGAAGGAGCAGATGGAACCCCTGTTCCATTCGCCCCTTCGCTTGCTCGGCCACCTCTTCAACGCCGCGTTCGTCGTCCTGGTCCTGTGGGGCGACATCGCGGCGCCGATCCTGCTTGGCTGGCTCGCGGCCATGACCCTCGTCGTCCTGGGACGGATCGGCGTCTGCCTCGCCTATGTCCGGCGCGACCCTCCCCCCGAGGAGACGGGGCGCTGGCTGAGGATGTTCTTCCTCGGCACCCTGGCGACGGGCGTGGTCTGGGGGGCGTCGTCCTTCGTCGTCTGGCTGCACCCGAGCCTCGAGGTTCATGCCTTCATCGCGTTCGTGGTCGGCGGTACCGCGGCGGCGGTGGCGATGATCACCTATGCGCACCTGTCCTCGCTCCATGCCTTCCTGCTGTTCGCCGGGATGCCCGTCGCCGCCAACCTCATGCTCAAGGGCCATGGCATCTACCTGGCGATGGGCGCGATGGTCTTGCTGTTCATCGTGCTGGCCATGGGTTATGCGCGCAAGGCCAACGCGATCCTGACCCGCTCCCTCATGCTCAAGGAGGTCAACCAGTCCCTGGTCGGGGAGCTGTCCCGGGCCCGCGATTCGCTCGAGCGGAGGGTCAATGAACGGACCGTGGAACTCGACCGCATCAATGCCAGCCTGGTCGCGGAGATGGAGGCCAGGAAAGAGACCGAGGACCGGCTGCACCAGGCGCAGAAGATGGAAGCCGTCGGCCAGCTGACCGGCGGCATCGCTCATGACTTCAACAATCTCCTGGCCGTGATCCAGGGCAACGCCGAGATGGTCGCCGAGAAGGGGGCCAGCGCGGGAGGAAAATCCCCGGAGGTCGGGGCCATCATGCGGGCGAGCCTGCGCGGCGCCGAGCTCACCCGCCAGCTCCTCGCCTTTTCCCGCAAGCAGACCCTGTGTCCGCGCAAGGTCAACGTCAACGAACTCATCGGTTCGATGACCGGCCTCTTGGAGCGGACGCTGGGCGACGGTGTGATTGTCAGGTTCCTCCCCGACGAGGCCGACTGCGTCGCGGTCGTCGATTCCGGCCAGCTCGAGAACGCCATCCTCAACCTCGCCATCAACGCCCGCGACGCCATGCCGGACGGCGGCACCCTGACCATCGCCTCGGCCACGGGCAGCTACGATTTCCGGCCGAGGCTCGGGGCCGATCCCGGCACCACGGCAGACACGCCTCCCAAGGGCACCTATGTCATGGTGGCGGTGAGCGACACCGGCACCGGGATTCCCGAGGACACGCTCGACAAGGTGTGGGAGCCGTTCTTCACCACCAAGGCGCCCGGCAAGGGCAGCGGCCTCGGCCTCTCCATGGTGTACGGCTTCCTGAAGCAGTCGGGCGGTCACGTGGAGATCGAGAGCGCCCTGAACAAGGGGACGACAGTCAGGCTCTATCTGCCGGTGACGGCCGTCGACGACGACGACGAGGAGTCCGTCATCGGGCAGGGAGTCGGGGCCGCTCCCTGACGGCGCCGCGGGCCGGCGGGCCGCTCCCTCTCGTCGCTTTGCGCGGCCGGGAAAACCGCTATGATGCCGCCCTTCTGATCCCAGGCAACAGGGCAAAGGCGGATGGCGGCCCCTGACGGCGCAACGGTTCCCATACGCATCCAGGGCGCGGTCTACGGCATCGGTGGGTTTTCGACCACCATGCATTTCATGGCCATGACCATCGTGCCCCTGTGGGTGGTCCAGCTCGACCTCTCGCCCTTCTGGCTGGGGCTGGTGCTGGGCTGCCGTCCGCTGCTGCCGCTGTTCCTCTCCATCCACATGGGAGCGCTGGTCGACCGGGGCGGCGCCAGGAGGGTGATGCTGGTCTTCGCCGTGCTCGGCATGCTGGCGCCGGTCCTCTACCCCGCGATGCCCTGGGTCTCGGCGATCATCGTTGCCCAGCTGATCTGGGGGCTGGCCGACAACACCTCCTGGATCGGCGCCCAGGCGCTGGTCGGCAAGCTGATGGAGGGCCGCACCCTCTATGCCGGGCGGTTATCGTTCATCAGCCGCATCGCCAACGTGCTGGGACCGCCCCTGGTGGGGACGGCCTGGGACCTTCTCGGTCCCTGGGGCGCCTTTCTGCTCTGCAGTCTGTGGGGGGTGGGGGGCCTGGTTTCGGTGCTGCTCTTGCCCGACATGCCGCCGTCCGAGAGCCTGCGGGCCGCCGCCGCGGCGTCGGGGCACGGCGGGGCGAGGCCCCGGCTGCGCGCGTTCATGCCCGACGTCACCGACTATCTCGATGCCTTCCGCCTCGTCGCCCTGCCGACCGTCGCCATTACGCTCGCCATCGGCATGATGACCCATGTGGGCGGGAACATTCAGGGCACGTTCTACATCGTGTGGCTCAACCAGGTCGGCATTCCCGGCACCCTGATCGGCGCCTTGATCTCCATCGCCAACCTGGCGGCGGGGTTCGGGTCGTTGCTGGCGGCGCCGCTCATCCGAGTGTTTCGAGCCTACTGGCTCCTCTGGTTCGTGGTCTGGGCGGGCATCGTGCTGATCTGCATCACGCCGCTGTTCGGCACCTTCGTGGTCTTCGCCATGGTGCTGGCCCTGCGCTCGGCGCTGTCGGGCGTCCATCAGCCGCTGGTCATCTCCCTGATGCTGAAGACCTGCGGCGGCGACGCCCACGGCCGGGCCATCGGCCTGCGCGCCACGGCCAACCGGATCACCTCCATCGGCGCGCCGGTGCTGATGGGGGCGATCGCCGAGATGATCGGGATCGAGGCGAGCTTCTACCTGATGGGCGTGGTCTCGAGCCTGGGCATGGTCGCGATCGCCTGGTGGATGACGCGGCATCCGGAGATCCACCGCGCCGCGCGCGACGTCTAGAACCGCCCTCAGACCTCGGCCGGGGGTGCGCTGACCCCGTGGGGGCGGGGCCGGCCCTCCTCGTCCACGTTGACGAAGACGATCTCGCTCACCTCGGTGATCGGGGTGCCGCTCTTCTTGGCCCGGACCTGGCAGGTGACGGTGATCGAGGTCGTGCCGAAGCGGAGCACCGCGCAGCCGATCTCGACGATCTCGCCCAAGCGGGCGGAGGAGACGAAGTTCACCGTCGACATCAGCTTGGTCACCAGGGTGGTGCTGCCGAGTTGGCAGGAGGCGAAGATGAAGGCCTCCTCGTCGATCCATTCGAGCGCCCGGCCGCCGAACAGGGTGCCGTGGGGGTTGAGGTCGCGGGGGGTGACGAGCTTGCGGGTCCTGAATTCCATCTCTCTTGCCGTTCTCCGTTTCTGCGCCGGCCGGCGCGGGCCGGCTCCCATCATGGGAAAAATTCCGCCCGAGGCAAAGGGGGCGGTCCGGTCCCGGTCAGGACGGGGGCCATCGGGCGCCCAAGAGCTCGCGGTAGACCTCGAGCGTCATTGCATTGATGGTCCCGGCCCCGAAGCGCGCCTCGGCGAGACGACGGCCCGCGGCGCCCATGCGGCGCCGGAGCTCCTCGTCGCTTGCGAGCCGCTCTATGGCGTCGGCCAGCGCGCCCGCGTCGCGGGGCGGCACCAGCAGACCGGTCTCCCCATCGCGCACGATGTCGCGGAGGCCCGGCCCGTCGGCGGCGATCAGCGGGCGGGTGCAAGCCGCCGCCTCGATCAGGGAATGGGGCACCCCTTCGCGGTAATAGGACGGCAACAGCGCGATGTGGCTCTCGGCCCAGAGAGCGGGGATGTCCTCGACATGGCCGAGGATCTCCACGTCGCCTTCCTGGGCCCAGCGCTCGAGCGTGCTTTGCGGGATGGCGGAGGGGCTTTCCGGATCCGGCCCGCCGGCAAGCGCGATGCGGACGGCCGCGCCGCGCGCCTTGAGGATGCGCGCCGCTTCCACGGTCTCCTGGATGCCCTTCTCGCGGATCATGCGCGAGACCAGCACCGCCCGCGGCGGGCCGGGGGGCTCGGGCACGGGCCTGAAGCGTTCGAGATCGACGCCGACGCCGGGCATCAGCCGGAGCCTCTCCCGGGCGACGATGCCCCTGGCGGCGAGCACCTCGAGGTCGTCTCCGTTCTGCACGATGGTGCGCGTCTCAGGTCCGTCGAGCAGGAGCCGCATGGCGAGCAGCACCAAGGGGCGCAGGAGGCGCGCGCGCGGCGAGTCGGAGGCGAAGACGTAGCCCATCCCCGCGATGGCGTTGATCACCCGCCGCGTTCCCGTGATGCGCGCGGCAAGGCCGCCCAAGAGCGCCATCTTGAGGGCCACGTGATGGACGATATCGGGGCGGAAGGCCCGGTAGACGCGCGCGATCCGGGTGACGCAGGCGATGAGGTGGAAGGGATTGAGGCTGCTGCGGTCCATGTCCAAGGGGAGGACCCTCACGCCCGTCCTCGCGATCGCCTCCGCCGCCTCGCCGACGCGGCAGGCGACGCCGACCTCGAACCCCGCGTCCCGGAGCGCCCGGGCCAAGCCCAGCCAGTGCCCGGAGAAATACCAGTCCTCGGTGATGAGAAACAGAACCCGCGGTTGAGATCCGGACATCGGCCCCCATGGTTGGGACGGCGGCCCCAACCGGCCCCGTCGGCCCGCCGATCCTAAGGTCTAACGTCCGGCAATTGAATCGGTTTGATGAAGATGCCCGCCGCGGCGCGCGGCGCGGTCAGATGCGGATGTCGAGGCCCGCGCCGTCGTGCAGCATCTCGGCGTTGAAGTCGCGGGCGCCGATATAGGCCTGGGCGGCTGAGCCGTAGCGGTCGGGTCCCGCGATCTCGGGGCTCACCTCCTGGGCGATGTGCTGGGCGAGGAAGGAGAGGACCACGCGGCCGCGGGCTTCCGCCCTGGGCCTGGGAACTTCCGACAGGGGCGCGCGCTCCCCCCCGGGCGCGGCGGCGCGCTCGCGGCTCCGGTCGAGGAGGAGGTTGCCGACATGGCGCCGGTCATCGGCCTGGACCGACCCGATGCGCGTGGTTTCCTGAGCGGGCGCGAAGGGGACGGCGGGGCTCCTGTAGAGCCCGCTGCGCCCGAGCGCCATGCCGGAGTAGGAAACGATGCCAGGATAATGCACGCGCCTGTGTCCCGCTTGAGGTCACGAAAAATTAGATGGAATTTGTTTAAATTATACTGACGGTCCTGTCAATAGTTATTTAAAGATTATTTTACAAATTATTAACTATAAAACAAATAATGCTGCAAATCCTTAATATCGATTGTATTAACGAAGTTTTAACCTTAAGAATTAATTAAAGAAATTCATCCAACCCGCCCATTGGGTCGCGCCTCGCCGCGGTGCTACCCTCTCCGTCGGCGCCGCGCCGCGGGGCGGCGGCCAGACTCCGGACAGGAAAGGACCGCAGAAATTGACCCAGGATGCAGCTTCCCCCTTGCCCAACGATCTCAACGCCTACTGGATGCCGTTCACGGCCAACCGTCAGTTCAAGGCGGCACCGAGGCTCTTGGCCCGGGCCAAGGGGATGCATTATTTCATGGCCGATGGGCGCGAGATCCTCGACGGCACGGCGGGCCTGTGGTGCGTCAACGCGGGCCATTGCCGCGAGGAGATCGCCGCCGCCATCGCCGCCCAGGCGGCGGAGCTCGACTACGCCACGGCCTTCCAGATGGGCCATCCCAAGGCCTTCGAGCTGGCCGCGCGGCTCGCCGCCATGACGCCGGGGGACCTCGATCACGTGTTTTTCGTCAATTCCGGCTCCGAGGCGGTGGAGACCGCGCTCAAGATCGCGCTCGCCTACCACCACGCGCGCGGCGAGACCTCGCGCACCCGCCTGATCGGCCGCGAGAGGGGCTACCACGGGGTCAATTTCGGCGGCATGTCGGTGGGCGGCATCGGCAACAACCGCAAGCAGTTCGGCAGCGGCCTCGCGGGCGTCGACCATCTGCGCCACACCCATAACCTCGCCGAGAACGCCTTCTCCCGCGGCCAGCCCGGGTGGGGGGCGCATCTCGCCGACGACCTCCTGCGCCTGATCGCGCTGCACGACGCCTCGACCATCGCCGCGGTGATCGTCGAGCCGATGGCCGGTTCCACCGGGGCGCTCGTGCCGCCCAAGGGCTATCTCGAGCGCCTGCGCGAGATCTGCGACGCCCACGGCATCCTCCTGATCTTCGACGAGGTGATCACCGGCTTCGGCCGCCTCGGCGCCGGCTTCGCCGCCGAGCGCTTCGATGTGCTGCCCGACCTCATGACCACGGCCAAGGGGCTCACCAACGCCGCCATCCCCATGGGCGCCGTGTTTGCCCGCAAGGGGATCTTCGATGCCTTCATGACGGGGCCGGAAACGCTGGTCGAGCTGTTTCACGGCTACACCTATTCCGGCCATCCCATGGCCTGCGCGGCGGCGCTCGCCACGCTCGACGTGTACGAGACGGACGACCTGTTCGCCCGGGCGGCGGGCCTCGAGGCCCGCTGGGAGGCCGCCGTGCACCGGCTCGATGACGCCGCCAACGTCATCGACGTGCGCAATATCGGCATCGTCGCCGGGATCGAGTTCGCGCCCCGGCCCGGCGCGCCCGGGGCCAGGGCCTATGACGTGTTCCTCAAATGCCTGGAGATGGGCGCGCTCACGCGCCAGGCGGGGGACGTGATCGCTCTGTCGCCGCCGCTCATCATCTCGGAGGAGGAGATCGACCGGCTGGTCGATATCGTGGCCGGGGCCATCGCCGCGACCCCCTGAACCGGGGCCTGACGCCTATTCGTTCTTCCTCTCGGCGTCCTCGATCAGGCGGCGGAGGCGCTCCTGCAGCGCGTCGATCCGGGCGTGCGCCCGGTCCGTTTCGAGCTCGTTGGGCACCGGGGTGGGCTTGATGTCCGGCCCCTCGCGGTTGGCGAAGGCGTCGAGCGCGCCGGCGATATGGCGCGAGAGCACGCCGCGTTCGGGATGCCGGCGCAGTCGGATCAGGCGGTGCAGCACCGTCTCGTCCAGCAGCCCGTCGGCGCTTTCCCGTTCGAAGATGATCTGGGCCAGCACCTGGCGGGTCAGGTCGGTGCCCTTGCCCGCCGCCAGCACGCGCACGCGCATTCCTTCACCGACCATGCGCGCGACGTCGTCAAGCGTGACGTAGCGTGATTGGCTCGTGTCGTAGAGGCGCCGATTCGCGTATTTGCGAATGACGACCGAGGGCCTGCCGGCCTCCCCAAGTTCGGCCATGCTCCAGTCGTACCTTCCCTGCCGGCGGCGCGTCTCCCCCGTGCCGCCAAAAGTCGCGCCATTGCAGCGGATTTAGGCCCATCGTGCAAGCCTCTTGTTGGCAGGGTGCGGGCCGGAGTGCCAGCTACTCCGGCGGCGTGCCGCCGGGCGCCAGCTCGAAGCCTCGGAATTCGAAGGCCGGGCTCACGGTGCAGCCGACCAGCGTCCAGGCGCCGAGGCTGCGCGCGCTCTGCCAGGCATGGGCCGGGACGATGGCCTGGGGCCTCTCGCCGCCGGCGATGTCGGGGCCGAGGACGAGCCGCTGCTCCGGGCCGTTGTCTTCGCGCAGGGTGAGTGCGAGCGGCGCGCCCGCGTAATGGTGCCAGATCTCCGTCGCATCGACGCGATGCCAGGCGGAAACCTCGCCGGCCTTGAGGAGGTAATAGATGGCGGTGCCGCTGCCCCGGCCCCGGCTCTGGGCAGGGCGATCGCGCCAGGTCTCGCGGAAATGCCCGCCTTCGGGATGGGGCGCGAGCCCCAGCTCCGCGATCAGCCGCTCCGGCCCCGCCTCCCGCGCCATCTCTCGATCGTCCAGGGCTCAGTCCGCCGGCGCCGTCGCCTGCATGTGGGGCGTCTTGGCGTAGGTGTCGAACCAGGAGGCTAGCTTCGGGTGAGCGGCGCGCCAGTCGGTATCGGGCAGGATACGGTCCATGAACGAAAGCGCGCAGCCGAGGCTGATGGGCGCGATGGTGGGGGCGGCGGTGATGGCGTCGAGCTCGCGCTCGATCTGGGCGAGGCCCAGGGTGATCTTGCGCTTCTGGCGCTCGTCCCACCATTCCGACTGCTTGCCCTCCTCGCGCCTTGTCTCCATGCGGCGCAGGACGGCGGCGTCCAGCATGCCGTGGATCAGCGCCTCCTGCTGCAGGACCCGGCGCCGGGCGGCCGCGTCCGACGGATAGAGCTCGGGCCCGTCGGCGAGCGAATCGACATACTGGCAGATGAGCCGGGATTCGATCAGCACCTCGCCGTCGTCGGTGACCGCGGTGGGCACCTTGTTGAGCGGGTTCTTCTCCTCGGTATCGTTGCCGTCGCCGCGGGCGTCGATCAGCTCGATCTGGCCGTCCACGCCCTTTTCAAGGGCGGCGACGCGGACCATGCGGACATAGGGCGAGGTCGGGGCGTAATAGAGTTTCATCTGGGCTCTCCCTTGGCGGGCCGGCACCGGCCCCCGCTTCCGTTGTGTCTTAGAAATTGTCCTTCCGGCGCCGGGTTTCGGCGAAGACCTCGACCGGCTTGGCGCCGGCCATGCCGATGGCGGCCATGAGCTCGGGCTCGCCCGCCCGGAGGAAGGGGTTGGTGGCTCTCTCGTCGCCGAGAAGCGAGGGCACCGTCGCGATGTCGGCGGCCCGCATGCGGTCGACCTCCGCCGCGCGGGTCCGAAGGGCCGCGTTGTCGGGTTCGATGGTGAGGGCGAAGCGGGCGTTGGTCTGGGTGTATTCGTGGGCGCAGTAGACCCGGGTGTCGTCGGGAAACGTCCGGAACTTTGAGAGCGCCTTCCACATCTGCTCCGCCGTGCCCTCGGAAAGGCGCCCGCAGCCCATGGCGAACAGCGTGTCGCCGACGAACAGGGCCTTGGAGTTCTCGAACCAGTACATGATGTGCCCCAGCGTATGGCCGGTCACGTCGAAGACCCTGGCGCGCTCGCTGCCGAGGTCGTAGGTGTCGCCGTCGCTGACCGCGACGTCGATGCCGGGAATCCGCGCCTGATCGGCGGTGGACCCGACGACGGTGCAGCCGTATTTCTCCTTGAGCTCGAGGTTGCCGCCGGTGTGATCGCCGTGGTGATGGGTGTTGAGGATATGGGTGAGCCGGAGGCCGAGCTCCTCGAGCTTGTCGATGACGGGCTGGGCGTCCGCGGGATCGACGACGGCGGTCGCCTTGGTGCCGGGCTCGTGGGCGAGCCACAGGTAGTTGTCCTTGCGCGCGGGGATCCGGTGGATCTGAAGCTTGGCCATGGCGGCGGGTCTCCCTCGTTCGGGCCTCGGTTGGCCCTAAGATACCATCGCCGACGCCCGGCCGCCAACGCCCGCGGCCCCCGCAAATCCTGAACCGCCCGGGGCGGCCTGTGATATCCTTCCGGGCCATGTGGATGGACGTGGTCGACCTCAGGGATTTTTACGCCACCAGCCTCGGCCGGGTGGCGGCCCGGGCCGTGCGCCACAGCATCCGGGAGATCTGGCCCGACCTGACCGGGCGCCGGGTGCTGGGGCTCGGCTACGCCCCGCCCTATCTCCGCCCCTTCCTCGACGATGCCGAGCGCGTCATCGCCGCGATGCCGGCGGGGCAGGGCATCATCCACTGGCCCAAGGGCGGACCGGGCCGGACGGTGCTGGTGGACGAGGCCGAGCTGCCGTTCTCCGACAACTCCATCGACCGCATCCTGCTGGTCCACGAGCTCGAGCATTCCGAGCAGCTCCGCCCCATGCTGCGCGAGGTCTGGCGGGTGTTGCACGAATCCGGGCGCGTCCTGGTGGTGGTGCCCAACCGGCGCGGCATCTGGGCCAGGCTCGAGCGCACCCCCTTCGGCCACGGCCACCCTTACACGCCGGGCCAGCTCTCGCGCCTCCTGCGCGACTGCCTGTTCACCCCGACGGCCGAGGCGGGGGCTCTGTTCGTCCCGCCGGTCCGCTCGCGCATGGTGCTCGGCGCGGCGCAGGCCTGGGAAAAGATGGGCAGCCGCTGGTTCCCCCGCTTCGCGGGCGCCGTGGTGATGGAGGCGGGCAAGCAGATCTACGCGGCCAGCCCCGTGACCCAGCCCGCGCGTCGGCGCACGGTGGAAGTGCCGGCGGATGTCGGCCTGCACCGCCTCCAGGGGCGCTGAGCGGCGCTCATTTCAGCAGGAACACGGCCTGGACGGCGAACAGGTTGGCCGACGCGGAGGAGGGGTCGACCTTCCGGCTCGTGCCGGAGGCGCCGACCGCGAAGCAGCGTTCGATCTCGATCCCCATCTCGCGGGCGAGAGTCACGAAGTCGCGGATCGTGCAGGGGTGGATGTTGGCGGTATCGAACCAGCTTTCGCCTGGGGTCTCGCGGAACGGCACCCGGCCGCCGATCGCGAAATGCAGCCGGTTGCGCCAGTAGCCCGCGTTGGTGATCGACACCACCGCCCGCTTGCCGATCCTCAGCAGCGTTTCGAGCGTCCCCCTGGGGTCGTGCACCGCCTGGAGGGTCTGGCTCAGCACCACCCAGTCGAAGGCGCCCGTGGGATACTCGCTGAGCTCGGTCTCAGCGTCCCCCTGGATCACCGACAGCCCCTGGGCGAGGCACACGGCGACGCGATCGCGGCTGATCTCGATGCCGCGCGCGTCCGCGCCCTTGGCGTGGGCGAGGTGATAGAGGAGCGCCCCGTCGCCGCAGCCGACGTCGAGCACCCGCGCGCCCGCCGGCACCAGGTCGGCGATCAGCTGCTGGTCGACGCGGATGCGCCTGCCGCCCTGGGGAAGCGGCAAGCCGGCGCCGGCCTGCCCGGGCTTGGGCTCCGCGCTCATGACCGGGCGAGACCCCGGAGCTCCGCGGCCCCGTCCAGGAATCCGCGGACCACCCTGTGGTAGTCCTCGATCTCCATCAGGAAGGAATCGTGGCCCTGATCGGTCTCGACCTCGACGAAGCTGACATTGGCCCCGACGGCGTTGAGCGCCTTGACGATCTCCCGGCTCTCGGCGGTCGGGAACATCCAGTCGCTGGTGAAGCTGACGACGCCGAAGCGCACGGCGGTGCCGGCGAAGACGTCGGTCAGCACGCCGCCGCGCTCCTCCACCAGATCGAAGTAGTCCATCGCCCGGGTGATGTAGAGGTAAGAATTCGCGTCGAACCGGTCGACGAAGGTGATGCCCTGGTGGCGCAGGTAGCTTTCCACCTGGAAGTCGGCCTCGAAGCCGTAGGTGACCCGGTCCCGGGCCTGCAGGCTGCGGCCGAACTTCCGGGTCAGCGCCGATTCCGAGAGGTAGGTGATGTGCGCGCCCATGCGCGCCACCGCGAGCCCCCGGTGGGGCCGCTTGCCCTCCTCCTGGTAGCGCCCGCCGCACCAGTCGGGATCGGCCATCACCGCCTGGCGGCCGACCTCGTGATGGGCGATGTTCTGGGCCGAGGTGCGCAGCGCCGTGGCGATCGGCATTGCCGAGAACACCCGGTCCGGGAAGCGCGCCGCCCAGTCGAGCGCCTGCATGCCGCCCATGGAGCCGCCGACCACCGCGAACAGGCTGTCGATGCCGAGATGGTCGATCAGGAGCTTCTGCACGTTGACCATGTCGCCGATGGTGATGACCGGGAAATCGAGGCCCCAGGGCCGGTCCGTCGCCGGGTTGGTCTCGCCCGGTCCGGTGGTGCCCATGCAGCTGCCCAGGATATTGGGGCAGATCAGGAAATAGCGCCCGGTATCGAGCGGCTTGCCGGGCCCGACCATGGTGTCCCACCAGCCGGGCCGGCCGCTCACCGGATGGGGGCCGCAGAGGTACTGGTCCCCGGTCAGGGCATGGCAGACGAGCACGGCGTTGGATTTGTCGGCGTTGAGGGCGCCGTAGACGGTGTAGGCGACCTTGATGTTGCCGAGCTCCGCCCCGGAATCGAGACGCAGCGGCGCATCGGCCGCGAGGACCACCGATTCGCAAGGGATGGAGTCGGTCTGGCTCATGCCGTGACCTGCTTCCTCTTACGCCTGAAATTCGTCCCGTTCCGCATCCGCCGCGCGGTCCGCGGCCGCGTCCTCCGGCATCCGCGGGACGCCCGGGACCTATGCCGTCCGAGGGTTGGGATAGCTAGGGACGATCGGCCCGGCTGTCAACGTTTTCTTTGATTTTACAGTCTCTTGCCATTATGACTAGCGACCTTGATCGAGGTCCCCGCCGCGCGCGACGGCGGGGTTCCGCTTTTGGGCACAGGGTGAAATGACGGAGCGGCAGCCGACCCTATTCGACCTTAGGGGCGAGATTGATCGCCTGGACGATCGGCTCATGGAGATCTTGGTCGACCGCGCCCGGCTGGTGGACAAGATCGGGTCGCTGAAGGGCGCGGACGGCGGGCCGGTCCTGCGGCCCGGACGCGAGGCCGAGATCCTGCGCCGTCTTCTCGTCCGCGCCCAGGGGGCCCTGGACGGCGCCGCGGTGACCCGCATCTGGCGCGAGATCGTCTCCGCCGCGGTGCGCCAGCAGGGCCCCTTCACCGTCGGTGCCTCGATGCCCGACGACGGCGCGTCCTGCTGGGTGCTGGCCCGCGACCACTACGGCGCGGCGGTGCCGATCGTCGCGCTTCCGGGGCCCGCCCAGGTGGCCGGGGCCGTCGCCGCGGGCAGCGTCACCGTCGGCGTCGTGCCCTATCCCGTGAGCGAGGACCCCGAGCCCTGGTGGACCCGACTGTTGAGCGACTCCGCCCCCCGCATCATCGCCCAACTGCCCGCCGCCGAGGGACTCGCCCCGGCGCTCGGCTGCACCCAGGCCGTGGCGCTCGCCATGATGGCTCCGGAGCCCTCCGGCGAGGACCGCAGCCTGATCGCCTTCGAGAGCAACGACGGCCTCGGCCGCGCCCGCCTGCGCGAGGTGCTGGAACGGCTAGGCCTGCCGGTGCGCGCGACCTGGTCCCACGCCTGGGCCGGCCGCGAGGCGAGCGGCGGGACGCTCGCCGAGGTGGAAGGATTCGTGCCCGCCGACGGCCCCGTTCTGGGCGAGCTCAAGGCGATCCTCGGCGCCGAGGTGCTGCGCATCGCCGTCATCGGCGCCTATGCGGTGCCGCCCCGGGTCGGCCCGGGCGGGGAGGGCGCCCGATGAGCGGGACCCCTCCGATCGCGCCGCGCCCCGGCATCCTGGGCATCGCCCCCTATCAGGGCGGCGAATCCCGGATCGCGGGACGGGAGGACGCGATCAAGCTGTCGTCCAACGAAGGGGCGCTCGGTCCCTCGCCCAAGGCGGTCGCCGCCTACACGGCCGCCGCCGAGGGCCTCGGGCGCTATCCCGACGGGTCCTCGGCGGCGCTGCGCGAGGCGATCGGCCGGCGTTTCGAGCTCGATCCCAGGCGCATCGTGTGCGGCGCGGGGTCGGACGAGATCCTCGGCCTGATGGCGAGGGCCTATGCCGGGGAGGGGGACGAGGTGCTCTATACCGAGCACGGCTTCCTGATCTATCCCATCGCCGCCCAGGCGGTGGGGGCGGAGCCGGTCAAGGTGCCCGAGACCGGCCTCAAGGCGGACGTGGACAGGCTGATCGCGGCCGCCGGCAACCGCACGCGGCTCCTCTACATCGCCAACCCCAACAACCCGACCGGCAGCTACCTCAACGCGGACGAGCTGCGCCGCCTGCGCGCCGGCCTGCCCGAGGGCGTGGTGCTGGTCATCGACGCGGCCTACGCGGAATATGTCACCGAATCCGACTACGAGGCAGGGGCCCGCCTCGTGGACGAGACCGAGAACACCATCATGACCCGGACGTTCTCGAAGATCTTCGGGCTCGGGAACCTGAGGCTCGGCTGGGCCTACGGGCCGCCTCACATGATCGACATTCTGAACCGGCTCAGGATGCCGTTCAACGTCTCGGGCGTCGCCCAGGCGACCGGCATCGCGGCGCTCGCCGATACCGCGCACACCGAGGCGGCCATCGCCCACAACCTCAGCGAACGCACGCGCCTTGCCGAGGGGCTTGCCAAGGCCGGGGTCATCGTGCCGCCGAGCGCCGGCAATTTCGTCCTCGCCCGCTTCCCGGGCGGTGCCGCGCAGGCGGAGGCGGCGGATTCCTACCTACGCTCGCGCGGCATCATCGTCCGCCGCATGGGGGCGTACGGCCTTCCGGATTCCTTGCGCATCACCGTGGGGCTCGTTCCCGAGATGGACGCGGCGATCGCCGCGGTGACGGATTTCATGGCGGAAGAGGGGCCGGGCGATGGCTGAGAGCGGAACCGGGGCGTCCTTCGAGCGGGTTGCGCTGATCGGTCTCGGCCTGATCGGCTCCTCCCTCGCATGGGCCATGCGGGGGCGCGGGCTCGCGGGCGAGATCGTCGGCCACGCCCGCAGCGAAGCGACCCGGGCCAAGGCGCTCGAGCTCGGCTTCATCGACCGCGCCACCGAGACCGCGGCGGAGGCCGCGGACGGCGCCGATCTGGTGGTGATCTGCGTCCCCGTGGGCGCGAGCGGCGCGGTCGCCGAGGCGATCGCGCCCGCCTTGAGGCCCGGCGCCATCGTCACCGACGTGGGCTCGGTCAAGCAGGCGGTGATCGACGCGGTCCGGCCGCATATGCCGGAAGGCGTTCATTTCGTGCCCGCCCATCCCGTCGCCGGGACCGAGCAGTCGGGGCCCGAGTCGGGGTTCGCCGAGTTGTTCGAGGGCCGCTGGTGCATCCTCACGCATCCCGAGGGGACCGACGCCGGCGCCGTCCGGCGCATCGAGGCGCTGTGGCGCGCCGTCGGCAGCCAGGTGGATTCCATGGACGCCCGCCATCACGACATGGTGCTGGCGATCACCTCGCACCTTCCGCATCTGATCGCCTACACCATCGTCGGCACGGCAACGGACCTCGAAACCCACCTCCAGCAGGAGGTCATCAAGTTCGCCGCCGGCGGTTTTCGCGATTTCACCCGCATCGCCGCCTCCGACCCCGTCATGTGGCGCGACGTGTTCCTCGCCAACCGGGACGCCGTGCTCGAGATGCTCGGCCGCTTCGATGAGGACCTGACGGCGCTGCAGCGCGCCATCCGCTACGGCGACGGCAAGACGCTCGAGGAGATCTTCACCCGCACGCGGGCGATCCGCCGCTCGATCCTCGAGGCGGGCCAGGGCTGAGTCTTTCGGGGGATTTCGGCGCCGGGCTGCTACCAGCGGATCTGGGGCAGCCTCGCGAGCCGGGCCGGGCCGACATAGATCATCCGGCCCTGGATCGAGAGCGGCAGGCGGATCTCCGCCTCCTCCCCGGGGGTGGGGCGGCGGGCCATCATGTCGAGCACCAGCTTGACGCCCCGGGCGACGTTCTCCCGCACCACGCCGGCGGCCACCAGGGCGTCCATGGTCTTCTCGTGGCCGGTGATGCGCGCTGCCAGCGACGCCTCGGGCTGCAGCCCGTCATCCAGGCTCAACGTGCCGTTTCCGGAAAGCTTGGCGGGCCCCCAGGCGAGGTCGACGTTCTTGATCTCGAGGACCCCGCCGTCCCTGCGCCAGCGCGCGAGCGCCGGCCGTTCGAGGGGCAGGGGCAGATCGCCCAGCACCTGCAGCTCGGCCTTCAGATGGGCGACCTTGCGGCCCAGCAGCTTGTCCGCCTCCCGGGGCAGGGTCAGCGCGCTGAGATCGAGGATCACCCCGGCGGAGGTGTCGGCGGCGGTCTTGGCCCTGAGGAAGCGGAAGATCTGCAAGGAGCCCTTCTCCGCGTCCACCCGCTGGCCGCTCACCGCCTCGCGGATCACAAGCCTCTCCGCCGCCACCTTGAAGATGCCCGGCGCGCCGTCCCGCGCGGCGATGAAATCCCCGGGCGCGGATTCCGCCGTGATGTCGAGGTCGAGCGGCTGGCGTCCCAGGCGGAAGCGCAGCTTGTGATTGCCCGCGAGGTCGAATCCGACATCGCCCGAGCGCCAGGGCGAGAGCCTGGCCCGGACCCGGTCGGCTTGCCACTCCCAGATCCCCCGGGGCGTGCGGCCGGTGACGCGGACGCCCAGGACCTCGGCATCGAAGGCGAAGGGGAAGCCGGTGACCTTGATCGAGGAGGTGGCGAAGCTGCCGCCGCCGGCGGCGGCCTCGCGGGCGAAGCCGGCGATGCGCTCGCGCACCATGTCGGCGCCGATGAACCAGCTCGCCGTGGCCGCGGCGACGCCCGCGAGGAACAGGGCGAACATCAGGAAGGCGAGCCGGGCCCGGATCCGGACGGCCCTCGGGGTGGCGGGGGTGGTGGTTATGAACGTGGACATGCGCTCTTCGTGTCGCGCGGTTCGGAAACCGCTAAACTGTGCGCCCTCATCGGCGCTGAAGCGCCGAATCTAGCGGCATCGGCGCCCCGGTTAAAGGTTTCTCGGCGCCGTTTCAAGGGTTTTCTCGAGCGGGCTCCCACATGATGGAAAGCGAGTTCTGGGTCTTCGCCTACGGGTCCCTGATCTGGGACCCGGGATTCCCCTGGGAAGAGCGCGCGCCCGCCCGCCTGCGCGGCTATCACCGCGCCATGTGCATCTATTCCCATGTCTGGCGCGGGACGCCGGAGCGCCCCGGCCTGGTGCTGGGGCTCGACCGGGGCGGCTCCTGCCGCGGCATCGCCTACCGCGTCGCGACCGCCCGGGCCGCCGAGGTGGCGGCCTATCTCGAGGCCAGGGAACGGGTGACCGAGGTCTATGTCGGGCGCATGCTGCCGGTGACGTTGGAGTCTCCGGGCGCGGCGTACAGGGTCCGCGCGCTCGCCTATGTCGCCGACCGCGCCCACCGCCAGTATGCCGGCCGGCTGCCCGGCGAGGCGGCCGCCCGGCTGATCCGCGCGGGGCAAGGCCAGGGCGGGCGCAATACGGACTACCTCGCGAGCACGGTCGCCCACCTCGAAGAGCTCGGCATGGCGGACGCGCCGCTCGCCCGCCTCGCCCGGCTGGTGCGGGAAGAGGAGGGGCGTTAGTGGTCCCTCACGCGCATTTGGAATAGCCGCAGCTCAGGCAGAGGTCGCAGCCTTCCTGGTGGACCATGCCGGCGGTGGCGCATTTCGGGCATTGGGTGCGCCCGGCGGCACGCAGGCCCGTGGCACCTCCGGCGGCATGGGCGGCGGCCTCGGCGGCCGCGCCGACCGCCTTTTGGGCGATCTGCTCGTGCCCCGGCATGAAGCCGATGTCGATCAGGTGGCTTTCGATGACGTCGCCGATGGCGGCCAGCAGCGAGGGCACGTAGCGGCCCTCCATCCACTGCCCGCCGCGCGGGTCGAACACCGCCTTGAGCTCCTCGACCACGAAGCTGACGTCGCCGCCGCGCCGGAACACGGCGGAGATCATGCGCGTCAGCGCCACGGTCCAGGCATAGTGGTCCATGTTCTTGGAATTGATGAAGATCTCGAACGGGCGGCGGCGGCCGTCGCGGATCACATCGTTGATGGTGATGTAGATGGCGTGGTCCGAGTCCGGCCATTTCAGCTTGTAGGTCTTGCCCGGCAGCTCGCCCGGCCGGTCGAGCGGCTGGGTCATGTAGACCACGCCGCCCGCCTCGAACTGGTCCTCGGCCCGGGGCGGCGGCGCGCCGAGGGGGAGTTCCTCCTGCCGGGCGGGGGTCTCCCCGGGTTCCTCGCCGGCGCCCGGCGCCTCCAGCACCGCGCCGGTGATCTCGTTGGGGCGGTAGGTGGTGCAGCCCTTGCAGCCCGCGGCATAGGCCTTGGCGTAGATGTCCTTGAAGGTGTCGAAGGCGATGTCGGCGGGCAGGTTGATGGTCTTGGAGATCGAGCTGTCGACGAATTTCTGCACCGCGGCCTGCATCGCCACGTGGTCGTCGGGCGCCAGGCGCTGGGCGTCGGTGAAGTAGGCGGGAAGCGCGGCCTTGTCGCCGTGGATGCGGCGGAATTCGCGGCAGGCGTAGTCGGTCACCTCCTCGTCGCGGCGGCTGCCGTCGGGCTGCAGCACGTGGCGGGTGTAGGTGAAGCTGAAGACCGGCTCGAGGCCCGAGGAGACGTTGTCGGCGAAGAGCGAGATGGTGCCGGTCGGCGCGATGGAGGTGAGAAGCGCGTTGCGGATGCCGTTCTCCTTGATCGCCTGGCGCACGTCGGCATCGAGGCCCGAGACGTGGACGCCTTTGAGGAAAGGCGCCTCGTCATAGACCGGGCAGGGGCCCTTCTCGCGGGCGAGCGCGGCGGAGGCGAGATAGGCCTCGCGCTCGATCGCCGCCATCCAGGTCTCGGCCAGCGCCACGGCCTCGGGCGAGCCGTAGCGCGCCCGGCACATGATCAGGGCGTCGGCGAGCCCGGTGACGCCGAGCCCCATGCGGCGCTTGGCGCGGGCCTCGGAGGCCTGGGCCGCGAGCGGGAAGCGGGAGATGTCGATGGCGTCGTCCAGCATGCGGACGGCGAGCGGGACGATCTCGCGCAGCCTGTCCATGTCGAGCCGCGCCTTCTCCGTGAACGGCTCGCGCACCAGCCGGGCCAGGTTGACCGAGCCCAGCAGGCAGGCGCCGTAGGGCGGCAGCGGCTGCTCGCCGCAGGGGTTCGTGGCGCTGATCTCCTCGGCATAGTGGAGGTTGTTCAGGCGGTTGATGCGGTCGATGAAGATGACGCCGGGCTCCGCGCAGTCGTAGGTCGCGCGCATGATCTCGTCCCACAGCTCCCGCGCCTGGACCGTGCGGAAGCTGACGCCGCCGAAGGAGAGCTCCCACGGCGCGTCGTCGCGGACCGCCTCGATGAAGGCGTCGGTCACCAAGACCGACAGGTTGAACATCCGGAGCCGGCCGGGCTGGCGCTTGGCCTCGATGAACGCCTCGATATCCGGGTGGTCGCACCGCAGCGTCCCCATCATTGCGCCGCGGCGGGAGCCCGCGCTCATGATCGTGCGGCACATGGCGTCCCACACGTCCATGAAGGAGAGCGGCCCCGAGGCGTCGGCGCCGACGCCCTTGACCGGCGCGCCCTTGGGCCTGAGCGTCGAGAAATCGTAGCCGATGCCGCCGCCCTGCTGCATGGTCAGCGCGGCCTCCTTGAGGTGCTCGAAGATGCCCGACATGTCGTCGGGCACGGTGCCCATGACGAAGCAGTTGAACAGCGTCACGTTGCGGCCCGATCCCGCGCCGGCGATGATGCGGCCCGCGGGCAGGAACTCGAATTCCTCGAGCACGGAGAAGAAGCGATCGGCCCAGGCGGCGCGGAGTTCGGGCGCTTCCGCCTCGGCGAGGGCCACGGCCACGCGGCGCCAGGTGTCGTCGACGGTTTTGTCCACAGCGCCGCCGGAGGCGTCCTTGAGGCGGTACTTCATGTCCCAGATCTGCTGGGAGATCGCCGATATGCGCGCCATGGGCGGCTCCATTGCTGGGGCGGGGGGAGGGACCGGACGGCCGGGCGCGGGCGGGCGCCGCCGATGGCCGCGAAGATTCCACACATCCCCTTGAAAAATAATACTTATATCAGACTTCGCCCGGTTGGGGACGGTTATTCTAAGAGGCCGCCGGCCGGGCGTCAAGATTCTGTTCTTGTTATGTTTCCACATGCGCTTTTCGCGTCAAGCCCTTGGCGCAGCAACGCTATTCGAGTTATGCCCGGTATCCACCCCGGCGTGGCGCGGCGGTATCCACCAAGTTATCCACAGAAGGATTCGACCGCCGGCGCCGCGATCGGGCCGTCCCGCGCGGCGCGGCTTGCTCATTCGCCTCGCGCGCGGGCCTCGGCCTTGAGCTCGGCGGTCGCGCCCTCGATGGCGGCGCTCAACGCCTTCATGAACGCCTCGCGCTCAAGCCCTCCCGGCAGGGGGTCGAGGAAACGCACGGTGATGGTGCCGGGCCGCCTGAGGAAGCCGCGCTTCGGCCAGAACAGGCCCGAATTGAGGGCGACGGGCACCACGGCGGCCTCTGTCGCGGTGTAGAGGGCCGCGATGCCCGGCTGGTAGGGGGCGTCCTCGCCCGGCCGGGTGCGGGTGCCCTGGGGGAAGACCACGATCGGGCGGCCCTCGGCGAGCGCCGCGCGGCCCCCCCGCACCAGCGCCCGGAGCGCGCGCGGCCCCCCCTTGCGGTCGACCCACACCGTGCCCGCGCGCCAGGCGAACCAGCCGTAGAGCGGGATCAGGCGCAGCTCCTTCTTGGCGATCATCGCGGGCACGCCGAGATAGGCCGGGAAGAAGAGCGTATCCCAGGCCGATTGGTGCTTGGCGGCGAAGATCACGGGGCCCCGGGGGATGCGCCCCGCGCCCCGCACCTCGAAGCGGGTGCCGGCGATCACCTCGAGCAGCCAGAGCGAGTATCGCGACCACCATTCTCCGAGCCCGCGCATGAACCCGCGCGGCAGCAGGAGTCCGGGCAGGGCGCCCACGCCGATCACCAGGCAGGAGAGATAGAAGACCAGGTTGAAGAGGGCCGATCTCAGGAGGGTCATCGGCCCCGCCCTACCAGAAGCGTGCCAGCGCGACCAGGTATTTGACGTATTCGCTGGCGACCAGCCGGAGCGACGGGGGATGGCGCCACCATTGATCGGCCCTGAACCCGTCGGGGAAGGCGGGGTGGGGGAGGATCGTGATTTCCGGCATCTGCCGCCGGAATTCGAGGAGCGAGCGCCGCATGTGGTAGTTGGCGGTGACCAGCCTGAGCGAGGCGAACCCCTCCTTGCGGATCCATTCGGCGGTCTCCTCGGCGTTGCCCCGGGTGTTGTCGGCGGCGTGGCCGAGGACCATGCAGCATTCGAGCTCGCGCCCTTGCTGCTTGACGAGACGCAGGATGCCGGCCACGTCGACGCCGCGGTAGACGCCCGAGACGAACAGCTTCCTCGCCTGGCCGCTGGCCAGCAGGCGGACGCCCGCGGCGAGCCGTCCGGTACCGCCGGTGAGCACCACCACCGCGTCGGTGGGCGTCTTCTCCGGGGCCGGCCCGCGCGGCAGGGACTCGCCGAACCAGATCAGGCCGGCGAGCCAGGCGGCCAGGACCGCCCCGCAGGCCGCCGCCCAGAGCGTGAGCGCGCGCCGCCGGTCCCGGGTCCCGGACGCGGCCAGGCCGGTCACGGCAGCCTCTGAAGCGAGCGGATCACCGTCACATGGGCCGTGACCATGGCGATCGCGGTGACGAACAGGGGGACCAGGGCGAGAGCCAGCCACTGGAAGGGGCCGAGCTCCACCCGGGGCAACAGGCCCGCGCCCACGGCGGCCGAGAAATGGCTGAGGATGCCCACCGTCGCCGCCGTCAGCGCAAGCCCGATGGCGCCCCCCTTGAGGCCGAGCTCCAGCGCCTGCCCCTGGAACTGGCGGGCGACATAGCTGTCGAGCGCCCCCATCAGGTGAAGGAGCTCGATCCCCTCATGGTGGATGGCGAGACCCGTGCGGGTGATGAAGACCACGGTCGCGATCGCGGCCAGCGCCACCAGCAGCACCACCACCAGCGCCACCAGTTCCACCGAATGGGCGAAGGCGATCAGGTGGTCGAGGGATTTCTTGTGATCGTCCACCACGGTGCCCGGTACCGCCTTGGCGAGCGCCGCCCTGAGCCGCCCGAGAGGGGGCCCGGGATCGGCCTTCACCTTGACGTCGATCAGGCGCGGGAGCGGCAGGCCCGCGACCTCGGTGCCCTCGCCCAGCCAGGGCTTGAGCAGGCCGGCCGTCTCCCTGGGGCCCAGCGGGCGGACGGCGATCACCCCGGGGGTGCCGCGCAGGATGGCAATGAGCTTCTCTACCGCGCCGTCGGGCGTGCCGCCACGGGCGGTCGGCACCTGCACCGTGACCGTGCCCTTGAGGCCGGTGTCCCAGCGGTCCACGGCGGAGGCGAGCGTCATCATGCCGGCCAGCGACAGGCCCGCGAGGTAGACGATCATCGCCAGGATCCAGGGCAGGAAGCGCTGGGTCGGGTCGCTGGAGAGCGCAAGGTCGCGCTGGCGCCAGTACATGGGGAGCCCCCTAGACCTCGGGGGCCCTGTAAGGGCCCGACAGAACGCCGTCGGCGAGGTGCAGGCGGGGATGGGGGAAGCGTTCCATCAGGTTCTCGTTGTGGGTGGCGATGACCACGGTGGTGCCGAGGCGGTTGAGCTCCTCGAACAGGTAGAGCAGCCGCGTGGCGATGACGTCGTCGACATTGCCCGTGGGTTCGTCCGCCAGCAGGAGCTCGGGGCGGCTGATGACGGCGCGGGCGATGGCGACGCGCTGCTTCTGGCCGCCCGAAAGCGTCTCGGGCGAGGAATCGATGCAATCCTCGAGCCCTACCCAGTTCAAGAGCTCCACGGCGTGCTTGCGGTTCTCTTCCCAGTCCTGGCCGCTGACCTTGAGCGGAAGCGAGACGTTCTCGATCACCGAGAGGTGGCTGAGCAGGCGGAACTCCTGGAAAACCACCCCGATCCGCCGCCGGATGAGGGAGAGGTCATTGCGGCTCGCCGTGGTGACGTCCTTGCTAAACAGGGTCACGAGCCCGCGCGAGGGCCGGTGGGCCAGGAAAATGAGCTTCAAGAGCGATGACTTGCCCGCGCCCGAGGCGCCGCTCAGGAAGTGGAAGGACCCGGGGGGAAGCTCGAAGCTGACGTCGTGCAGGACCTCGGATCCAAGGCCATAGCGCATGCCCACGTTCTGGAAACGAACCACCGCTCGCCTCGGATTTCGTTGCCGCGAGAGGCCAGTATATACAACCCGGTGGAGGCCGAGGGGGGGAGAAATTTCACTTGAGGGACAAAGGGATGGCCCATCGAGGGCCTCCGGCGCGACTTGCCATAGGCCATCCCAGCACTTATAAATTTTATATTCGGTTGCGCGGGGCCGAGGCCCCGCTCCTTGGGAGCCGTGTTTTCATGATCATCACATGCCCGGCGTGTCAGACCCGCTACAAGGTAGATCCCGCGAGTTTTGGTCCCAAAGGGCGCCGTGTGCGCTGCACGAACTGCGAGAATACCTGGACCCAGACCTCGCCGGACGACGCCCCGAAAGCGGTCGATCCGGAAGCGCCCCTCGACGAGGAGGCGCCCGAGGCGGGCGCCGAGGCGGCAGCGGAGGAGACGCCGGAGGAGACACCGGAGCCAGGGGCCGAGCCGGCGGAAGAGCCGGCCAAGGCCGCCGTTGCGGTCGAGGAGGCCCCGCGGGCCGCGCATGAAGAGGCTCCGCGGGCCACGCCCGACGCGAAGGCGCCTCAAGCCGGGGGCGAAGGCGAAGGCGCGGCTAAGCTCGACCTGCCCACGGTCGCCGCCGCCGGGCCCAACCGGCCCGCCGCCGACGACGGCACCTCCGCGGCGCGGGAGAATCGCGCCAAGGTGCTCGGATGGGTCGCCCTCGTGTCGGTGGTGGCCGCCATCCTGGTCGGCGGCGCGCTGACCCGGGATTCCATCGTCCGGGCCTGGCCGCCGGCGGAACGGATCTATCAGGCGGCCGGATTCGCGTCCCAGGGCACGGCGGCGGGCCTCAGGATCGAGGTCGTGAGCCACGACCACGCGGTTCAGGACGACCGCACCATCCTGGTGGTCAAGGGCAAGGTGACCAACACCTCCGCCCGCGTGCGCGAGGTGCCCAAGCTTCAGGCCTGGATTCGCGGCGAGGATTCGCGCGAGCTCGCCAACTGGACCTTCACCGCCGCCCAGACCCGGCTCCTGCCCGGCGAGACGGCGTCCTTCGTCACCCGGTTCCAGAACCCGCCCGCGGGCGGCACCGGGCTGGCAATCGATTTCTCACAGGAAGGCGATTAACCATCATGGCGCGGATTCTCGTTGCCGAGGACGAGCGTGCCGTCCGTGAATTCGTGTGCCGCGCGCTCGACCAGCAGGGCCACACGGTCACTGCGGTCGAGGACGGTCTCGAGGCGCTGTCGCTGATCGCCGTCAAGGAATTCGATCTCCTGCTCACCGACATCGTGATGCCGGGCATGGACGGGATCGCCCTCGCCCTCAAGGTGGCCCGCGACAATCCGGACCTGCCGATCCTCCTGATGTCGGGCTACGCCCTCGAGCGGCAGCGCGCGCACAACCTCGATGCCTTGATCCACGAGGTCGTCCCCAAGCCCTTCACCCTGCGCGAGATCGTCGACGCGGTGGCCAAGGTGCTCAAGACCAACGGCAAGCTGAACTGAACGCGGGCCAGCCCCGCCTTTACCGGCCCCGGTAAAGGCCGCCCGCCGGGGGCGGCCCGGGTTGGCTTGCGGATTGCCGCTCAGAACCGGCGGAGCAGCCTTTCGAGGTAATCCATCTCCACCTCCGGGCGGCCGATTTCGCCGGCCCGCCGGCGCAGCTCCTGGAGGATTTCCCAGGCCTTCTGGGTCGCGCTTTCGTCGGGGATGTCGACGTCGTCGCTCGACGTCATGCCGGAATTCGGCAGCTGGCGGCCGAGCGGATCATAGGCGTAGGGCATCTGGCCCGGACGCTGCCCGAACATGCCCCGGCCCGGGCCGCGGCCCCGCCCCCGTCCCTGGCCGAAGCGGCGCATGAACTGCTGGGCCATCTGGCCGAGACCCCGGCGCAGGTTCTCGATCGCCTTGCCCTGGGGCCCCGTGGCGTCGCCGGGACGGCTCTTGCGCAGCGCCTCCAGCGCCTCGCGCATCTCGAGCTCCGCATCTCCGAGCGACTTCGGCACTTTACCCATCATCTCCCCGAAGCGGCGCAGCATTTCCTGCAGCTGCTTCTTGAGGTCGCCCTGGCGGCGCGCGCCTTCCTCGGTCGAGGGCGGCTGGCCGCCCTGCAGGCCCTGCTGGGACTGGCGGTGGCTCTCGTCCATCAGCTCCTGCTGGCGCCGCATCATCTCCTGCAGCTCCTGCAGCATCTTCCAGGCCTGGGACTGCTGCTGGCCCTGCGGCCGGCCCATGGCGAAGCGGCCCGACCGCAGGTTCTCGAGCATCTCCCTCAGCATCGACAGGAGCTGGCGCGCGGCCTCCATGTTGCCGGTCATGGCGAGCTCGCGGGCCCGGTCCAGCATGCGCTGCAGGTCCTGGCTGGAGAGGTTCTGGCTGTTGGGATCGAAGGGCCTGGCCCAGTTGGGCAGGTTCTTCATGCCTTTCATCATCTCGCGCAGAAACTCGCTCATGGCCTGCTGCAGCTCGCGCATCAGCTTCTGCACCTCGGCGCTGGGGGCCTTGTTCTTGAGCGCCTCCATCAGCTTCTTCTGGATCTCGCGCATGCGCTTCTCGGCCTGGGACAGCTTGCCGTCCTCGAGCCGGAGCGCCGTCTCCCACAGCATCTTCTGGACCTCGGTGACGGTGTCGTAGCCCGGCAGGCTGCGGAGCATCTTGGCCATCACCTGGATCGACAGGAAGACGATGGTATCGTGGTCGTAGGCGCCGGGGATGGTCCCCAGGTTGGCCAGCTCGTCCTGCACGTCGTCCCGCGTTTCCGGATCTTCGATGAGTTGCTTGCGCAGCATCACCAGCGCCCGGGCGACAGGATGGCGGAAAAAGCGCTGGGGCAGGGTCACGGCGACGGAATCGCTGACCCCGTACTGCCCGGCCGCGTCTTTGGCGACGATCTGGACATAGACCTTGAGCCCGGCCCAGGGATGCGCCGTCAGGTCGTGGTAGCTGGATTCCTTCACCTCCTTGATGGTGGAGCCGGGCAGGGGAAGGTCGCGGACCTCGATCACGTTCACCTTGGCGAGCATGGCCTCCTTGGCTTCCTCGGCCTTCTTATCCGCCTTCTTGTCCGTCTTGGGCTTGAGGATGAGGCCGGGGATCTCCTCCTTGACCGCCTCGCCGCCGACGCGGGCGCGGCGGATCATCAGCTTGGCCTCGGCGAAGCCGTAATCGTCATTGCCCTCGAAATCGATCCTGAGCGCCCCGCGGGCCGATTTGCCGGGGTCCTCCCCGAAGCTGACCGCCGGCGGCTGGTCGGGAACGATGTAGACCGGCCAGGCGCCGATCTTGCGCCCGCCCTGGACGACGCTGATCTGCTTGACCTCGGGCGCCGCGCCGATGGTGGCGGTGAGCTTGTAGGTACCCTCGGCCACCGGCTTGAATTCGCTGTCCGTCTCGCCGATGACGATGCGCGGCGTGCCCCAGCCGCCGGACAGCTGGGCCAGCACCGCCGATCCCTCGGGGATGGCGACGGGGCCGGGGGTCCCGGTCGCGGGCACGCCGCCGGCGGAGACCATAAGCGGCGCGGGCTTGCCGTCCTGCCGCCGCTCCCTGCCGGCGGTCAGGAAGATCGGCGGCGCGCTGGTATAGGCCGGCGGGGTGATCCAGACGTCGACGACGGCGGGCCCCTTGATGATGCCGCCGACGCCCGGTGCCAGCGCCCGGGCGATGCGGTTGGTGCCGTCGCCCCAGGCGACGACCATGCCGATGGCAAGGACGACGATCAACAGGCCGCGGAGCGCCCAGGGATCGCGCCGGGCGAGCCCCGGCGAGGGGACGCCGACACGCAGCCCCCGGATCTTCTCGATGGTGCGGAGCCGATGCAGGCGCCAGAGGAACCGCGCCGCCGGATCATCGCCGCCGGTCGCCAGCCGGTCGCGCAGCAGGGCGAGCGGCCGGTGCAGCAGGCCGGAGCTGGTCTCGATCCGCCGCTCGCCCGCGGCGCCGCCGGGAAGCGCAAGCGCCTTCATGCCGCGCCACAGCGCGTAGCCGAGCGCTGCGGCGAACAGCAGGAGCACGATGCCGTGCATCCAGACCGGCAGCCTCGGCAGCACGTCGAAGAGCGCCAGCGCGACGAACGCGCCGCCGACGCCGACCGCGGGCCAAAGGGCCGGCCACAGCCGCTCCCAGGCCAGCGCGACACGGGCCAGCGCCAGCTTCACGCCGAGATGACGAAGCTCTCTCGCGGTGTCTTCGGAGACGGGGACGGGACCGCTCGGGTCCACGGGTTCACGATCGCCGCTCATGGCATACCGGGCCTTATCCATGCGGCCACGGGGCCGCTCAGTTACCGGCTTCGCCATCCCCTCCCCAGGGTCCGGGTGCCGGCGCCCGGTTATTGGGATCCGCCCCCTAACCAGGTGGGGAGCCGATCCGCCCCAATCAAGTCCGCCAGGCCCTGGCGGGGCCGGATGATCGCCTGGGCGTCATCCTTGACCATGACCTCCGCGACGAGCGGCCGGGTGTTGTAGGTGGACGCCATGACGGCGCCATACGCTCCCGCCGACCGGATCGCGAGAAGATCGCCGGATTTTAGCACGGGAAGGCGGCGGTCGTGTCCAAAAATATCGGCCGTCTCGCACACCGGACCGACCACGTCGACGGGGACCAGATCGGCGCCGGCCGGGGGTTCGGTGACCGGCACGATGGCGTGCCAGGCATCGTAGAGGGCCGGGCGCATGAGGTCGTTCATGCCCGCGTCCACCACCACGAAGTTCTTGGCCGTGCCCTCCTTGACGTAGAGCACCCGGGTGAGCAGCACGCCCGCGTTGCCCGCGATCAGGCGCCCGGGCTCGAGCACCACCTCGAGGCCGAGATGCGCCGTCGTCTCCCGGACCAGGGCGGCGTAGTCCGCCGGGCTCGGCGGCACCTCGTCGCGGTAGGGGATGCCGAGCCCGCCGCCGAGGTCGAGACGGCGGATGTCGTGGCCGGCCGCGCGCAGCGTCTCGACCAGCTCCGCGACCAGGGTGAAGGCGTCGCGGAAGGGCGCGAGGTCCACGAGCTGGGAGCCGATATGCACCGCCGCGCCCACCGCCTCGATGCCCGGCAGGCGGGCGGCCCGGGCGTAGACCTCGGGCGCCAGGCTGAGGTCGATGCCGAACTTGTTTTCCTTGCGCCCGGTGGTGATCTTCCTGTGGGTCCCGGCATCGACGTCGGGATTGACGCGGACGGCGATGGGGGCACGCGCGCCCATCGCGGACGCCACCTCGGAGATGAGCTCGAGCTCGGCGGTGGATTCGACGTTGATCTGGCCGACGCCGACCTCGAGCGCGAGGGCGATCTCCTCGCGCGTCTTGCCGACGCCGGAGATGACGATCTTCGCCCCGGGCACCCCGGCGGCGAGCGCCCGGCGCAATTCCCCTTCCGAGAGCACGTCGGCGCCCGCCCCCTCGCGCGCCAGCGTGGTGATCACCGCCTGGTTCGAATTGGCCTTGACGGCGAAGCAGATGGTCGCGTTCTGGCCCGCGAAGGCGCCGGCGAAGGTGCGGTAGTGATGGACGAGCGTGGACGCCGAATAGACGTAAGCCGGCGTGCCCGCCGCCTCGGCGATGCGGGAGAGGGGGACGCCCTCGGCATGAAGCTCCCCGTCGATATAGGTGAAGTGGTCCATCGCCTGCCTTCGATATGGGCCGGCCCGCCGGGCGGGAGAAGCGGGCCGTCAGTAGGTCTTGGGATCGGGATAGGGGCGCGGGTAGGTGATGTCCTTGGCGCCGGGCGGCGGTTCGGGGTCCCCCTTCTTGCCGCAGGCGGCGAGCGTGAGCCCGAGCATGAGGACCGCCAGCGCCAACGGGACCGCCGCCCCCCGGCGTCCCCCACGGCGGCCCGTTAAGCGGCTTCTCGCCCTCGTTAAGAACCTCGTCCCGGTCATCCGGCCCCAGGGCTCCCTTGACTGTTCGCTCCGCGGCCTCGCGGCCGCCCGCAGTTTTGCGGCCTCGCCGCCGCCCCGCAGTATAGAGCCTCAGCGCTTGCCTTGCGCAATCTTCCGTGCGCCGAGGTAGCGCCTGCGCGCGGCCCGCACCGCCTCGCGCACACGCTTCGGTGCCGTGCCGCCCTGGCTCGTGCGGCTCGCGGCGGAGCGCTCGGCGCCGAGCACCTTGAGCGCGCCGCCGGTGATGCGGCCCTCGACCGCCTGCATGTCGGCGAGGGAGAGCTCATCGAGGCGCACGCCCTTGTCCTCGGCAAGGCGCACGACGCGGCCCGAGACCCCGTGGGCGGCGCGGAAGCTCAGGCCCGCCTCGCGCACCAGCCAGTCGGCGAGGTCCGTCGCCGTGGCGTAAGCGCCGTCGGCGGCGGCCTTCATCGCCGCCGGGTCCACGCTCAGGTCGGCGACCATGCCGCGCATCACCTCGAGGCAGAGCGCGAGCGTGTCCGCCGCCTCGAACACCGGCTCCTTGTCCTCCTGCATGTCCTTGGAGTAGGCCAGCGGCAGGCCCTTCATCACCACCATCAGGGCCGTCATCGACCCCATGACGCGCCCGGTCTTGGCGCGCACCAGCTCCGCCCCGTCGGGGTTGCGCTTCTGGGGCATGATGGAGGAACCGGTGGAGAAGGCGTCCGAGAGCCGGATGAAGGCGAATCGCTCGGAGCTCCAGATCACCATCTCCTCGGCGAGGCGCGAGAGGTGGGAGGCCGCGATCGAGGCCGCGGCGAGGAATTCCAGGGCGAAGTCCCGGTCCGAGACGGCATCGAGCGAATTGGCCATGGGCCTGTCGAAGCCGAGCGCCCTGGCGGTCGCCCGCCGGTCGATGGGGAAGGACGTGCCGGCCAAAGCCGCGGCGCCGAGCGGGCATTCGTTGAGCCGCGCCCGGGCGTCACCGAGCCGCCCGCGATCGCGCCCGAACATCTCGACATAGGCGAGCAAATGGTGCCCGAAGGTCACCGGCTGGGCGGTCTGCAGGTGGGTGAAGCCCGGCATCAGGGTCGCGGCATGCTCGCCCGCGCGGTCGATCAGCACCTCCTGCAGGTCGCGCAGGCTGGCCTCGATGCCGTCGATGGCCTCGCGCACCCAGAGCCGGAAATCGGTCGCCACCTGGTCGTTGCGCGAGCGCGCGGTGTGCAGCCGCCCGCCGGCCTCGCCGATCAGCGCCGTCAGCCGCGCCTCGACGTTCATGTGGATGTCCTCGAGCGCCGCCTTGAACTCGAAACGCCCGCCGGCGATCTCCTTGGCGATGCGATCGAGCCCCTTGAGGATGGCGTGCCCGTCCGCGGGCCGTATGATCTTCTGCGCGACCAGCATGCGGCAATGGGCGCGGGAGGCCTCGATGTCCTGGGCCCAGAGCCTTTGATCGAAGCCGATGGAGGCGTTGATCCGCTCCATGGCCGCCGCCGGGCCGGCCACGAAGCGCCCGCCCCAAAGCCTGTTGGCAGGCCGCCCGGCCCTGGTATTGTTCTGTCTCGCCATCAAGCGCCCCTGGGGTGAATGTGATCTCGAGAGACGAAAACCTGTCCGCCGCGTTCGGGCGCTGGGCCGTCGCCTGCCTCATCGCCGCCGTTACCGTGGCCGGCATCCTGAATCCCTCCGCGCCCCCGCCAGCGGCGGAGGGCCTCAGGATCACAGGGGAAATACAACACTTTAGGCTGCTGGGAAACCCCCGGCCGGTGCCGGACCTCCCCTTCGCCGACGGGAAGGGCCGTCCGGTGCGCTTCGCCGATTTCCGGGGCAAGGTGGTGCTGCTCAATCTCTGGGCGACCTGGTGCGCGCCCTGCCGGCGCGAGATGCCGGCGCTGGACAAGCTCCAGGCGGCGCTCGGCGGGCCCGGGTTCCAGGTGGTGGCGCTCAGCGTCGACCGCTTCGGGGACAAGCTCGTCCCGCCCTATTACCGGGCCGTCGGGCTCGCGCACCTCGGCATCTACCTCGATCCCAAGGGCACGGTGCAGTGGGCCTTGGGCGTCGCTGGCCTTCCCACCAGCGTCCTGATCGACGGGCGCGGGCGCGAGGTCGGCCGGCTCGAGGGCCCCGCCGAATGGATGGCGCCCGAGGCCCGGGCGCTCATCCGCCACTTCATGAGGGGGGCGGCCAAGTGAAAATCCTTGCAATCGGGACGCCGTCCGCGCAGGACACAAGCCGGCACCGGAGCGCTATGATGTATGATCTGCCGACCCATGAGATCAGTGCCCATGAGATCAGTGAGAGAACGCCATGCCATCCTTTGACATTGTGTCGCGAACCGAAATGCCCGAGGTCGACAACGCCATCCAGGGCGCCATGCGCGAGATCGGAACCCGCTACGACTTCAAGGGCAGCACGAGTTCGATCGAGCGGACCGATGAAGTCATCCTGATTGCGGCGGAGGACGAGCTGAAGCTGAAGCAGGTGCAGGAGCTGCTGCGCGGTCACATGGCCAAGCGCAAGGTGGATGTGGGCTCGCTGGACTTCCAGGAGCCGCAGAAGGCGTCCGGCAGGTCGCTGCGCCAGAGGGTCCTCGTCAAGCAGGGGATCGACCGGGACCTGGGGCAGAAGATCGTGAAAATGATCAAGGGCTCCAAGCTCAAGGTCCAGGTCGCGATCCAGGGCGACGAACTGCGCGTGAGCGGCAAGAAACGCGACGATCTGCAGGACGCGATCGCCCTGATCAAGGGCAGCGAGATCGGCCAACCCCTCCAGTACGTCAACTTCCGGGACTGACCTGGATCAGGCCTCCGTCCCGGTCAGGGAGCCTCGGTCAGCGCCTTGACCGCCGCCACGGCCTTGGCCAGCTCGTCGAGGCCCCTCCGGTTGCCGTTCAATTTCATGACCTTGATCGATTCCGCGAGCAGGTCTTGAAAATTGAACGGCTTTTCCTCGTGCCCCCCGGCGGTCCAGAGGCTCCTCAAGTCCATGATCTTGCCGAAATCGCCGCCATAGAGGTGAAGGGCGCGCCCCGTGAGTCTCCCGGGTTCTCGATGTGGTGGATCGCGTCTTCGGGCAGGCTCGTCACCTGGCCGGCCTTCAGCGACACCGACGTGACGACGCTGAGCCCCTGACCATCCGCCGATCTCTCGTAAATCGTGCCGAGCTCCTCCCCGGCCAGCCGGCCGATGCAGGCAAAGATCGTGTGGTTGTGTATGGCGCTCTGAAACCCGGGCGGGACGCGGGCGTACAACAGGGTCAGCTCCGGCGAGGCATGGACGATCATTTCGCCGATGTCGGCGCCTTCCGGAATGGACGCATCGAGGACCCCGATGGTCTCCTGCCTGTCCGTTTCCGCGAGGACCGTCTCGAGGGACGCGCTCGCGGCGCGCCGTCCCTCGCCTGCCCCGGCCATTTCCGCGTCCGATCTGCCTCCGCTCTTGAAGCGGCCTGGATTGGGACCCAGTTAATTATAGGGAGCGTAAACAGGCCCGGCGGATTGCAAGACTCCGGTGCCCTGCCCCCCGCACAGTGATTTTAATAATTCTAATTATTTATCTTATTCATTGACATATCAGTAAAAACTTTTAAGATAACAGACATAAAAATTGTGGGCATCCCATTCCATCCGGCCTGGTCTGGTGGGGCTCACGCGGCGGAGATCGGTTTCAGTAAGGCTTTCGGTCGAAGCGGCCCGTGACGCGTTCGACGTCGGGCATCACCGGTATCTCGGTCGTGCGAGCGTCATGAAGCTGTATCGCTTCCCGGGCTAGGTACGATCCGCGTCCCTCGGGCCGCTCAATTCACTTCATCACTTAGGGAGAGAACCATGGACGAAAGAGTTGCGGGCAAATGCCCGGTCATGCATGGCGGAAGCACCACCATCGGCATGGATGTCATGGAGTGGTGGCCCAAGGCCCTGAACCTGGACATTCTTCATCAGCATGATACGAAGACCGACCCCATGGGCCAGGGGTTCGACTATCGTGAGGAAGTCAAGAGCCTCGACTTCGAGGCCCTCAAGAAAGATCTCCACGCCCTTATGACCGACAGCCAGGACTGGTGGCCGGCGGACTGGGGGCACTATGGCGGTCTGATGGTCCGCATGGCGTGGCACGCCGCGGGATCCTATCGCCTCGCCGACGGCCGCGGCGGCGGCGGCACCGGCAACCAGCGTTTCGCACCCCTGAACTCCTGGCCGGACAATGTCAGCCTGGACAAGGCGCGCCGTCTGCTGTGGCCGATCAAGAAGAAGTACGGCAACAAGATCTCCTGGGCCGACTTGATCATCCTCGCCGGCAACATTGCCTACGAGTCCATGGGGCTGAAGACCTTCGGCTTCGGCTTCGGCCGCAAGGACATCTGGCATCCCGAAAAGGACACCTATTGGGGGTCGGAGAAGGAGTGGCTCGCCAAGGACCGATATGCGGACGCCGGCGACGAGGCCTCGCTCGAGAATCCGCTGGCGGCGGTGCAGATGGGCCTGATCTACGTCAATCCGGAAGGCGTCGACGGTAAGCCGGATCCGAGGAGGACGGCGGAGGCCGTTCGCGTCACCTTCGCGCGCATGGCGATGGACGACGAAGAAACCGCTGCCCTGACGGCAGGCGGCCACACTGTCGGTAAGACTCACGGCAATGGCGATGCGAGCAAGCTCGGCCCGGAACCGGAAGCCGCCGATGTCGCGGAGCAGGGGCTCGGCTGGCGCAATCCGGGCGGCAAGGGCAAGGGGCGCGACACCATCACTAGCGGCATCGAAGGTGCCTGGACGAGCCATCCGACGCAGTTCGACATGGGCTATTTCGACATGCTGCTCGATCACGAGTGGGAGATCCGGACGAGCCCTGCCGGCGCCCGGCAGTGGCAGCCGGTCGACATCGCCGAAGAGGATATGCCGGTCGATGTCGAGGACCCCTCCATCCGCTGCATGCCGATCATGACCGACGCCGACATGGCGATGAAGGTGGACCCGGTCTACCGCGAGTACATGGAGAAGTTCCGCGCGGATCCTGACTATTTCAAGGACACGTTCGCCCGCGCCTGGTTCAAGCTGACCCACCGTGACATGGGCCCGAAAGCCCGCTACATCGGTCCCAACGTGCCGGAAGAGGATTTGATCTGGCAGGATCCGATTCCCGCGGGCAACACCGGTTATGATGTCGATGCCGTCAAGGCCAAGATCGCAGACAGCGGCCTGACGGTCAGCGAGATGGTCTCGACCGCGTGGGACAGCGCCCGCACCTATCGCGGCTCAGACATGCGGGGCGGCGCCAACGGCGCCCGCATCCGCCTGGCCCCGCAGAAGGACTGGGAAGGCAACGAGCCCGCGCGCCTCGCCAAGGTTCTCGCCGTGCTCGAACCGATCGCGGCGGAGACCGGCGCCAGCGTCGCGGATGTGATCGTGTTGGCCGGCAATGTCGGTGTCGAGCAGGCGGCGAAGGCGGCCGGCTACGACGTCACCGTTCCCTTCTCGCCCGGCCGCGGCGATGCGACGGACGAGATGACCGACGGCGACTCCTTCGAGTCGCTGGAACCCCTCGCCGACGGGTATCGCAACTGGCTCAAGAAGGACTACGCCGTCACCGCGGAGGAGCTGATGCTCGACCGCACGCAGCTGATGGGTCTCACCGCTCCTGAGATGACGGTGCTTGTCGGCGGCATGCGCGCCCTCGGCACCAACCACGGCGGCACCAAACACGGCGTGTTTACCGATCGCGAAGGCGCCTTGACGAACGATTTTTTCGTCAACCTGACCGATATGGCGTACGAGTGGAAGCCGAAGGGCGACAACACATACGAAGTCCGTGATCGCAAGACGGGCGACGTCAAATGGACGGCAACCCGCATGGATCTCGTCTTCGGATCCAATTCGATCCTGCGCGCCTATTCCGAGGTCTATGCCCAGGACGATTCGCAGGAGAAGTTCGTGGGCGATTTCGTCGCGGCCTGGAACAAGGTGATGAACGCCGACCGCTTCGACCTCGCCTGATCCCTCGGGCAAGGTCTACGGGGCCCGTCCGGGCCGGGACTCGACGAGACGCGTCCCGGCCCCCGGCCCCCGGCCCTCGCGGGTCCGCCCCTCCACGGTCCCGGGATGAGGACCGTCTTAACCGGGGCTCATCCCGGGGAGGGCCTTGTCCTAGTCGTCGTCCAGGAAGTCGGTTCCCGCCTGCCGGAACTGGCTGCCCGGCCTGACGGATTCGTCCGCGGACGGGTATTTGTAGCCGTTCTGCTCGGGCACGGCCTCGCAACCGCCAAGGCCGATGCCGACAAGGACCAGAACCGCACAGGACATCGCTGTCATCAATTTGCGCATCGTCGTGCTCCAACGGGTGCCTCGCCCATGGCGGAGCTTAACCGGACGGCCGCCTTTTGGCTATCGGCGGTTGATGGCTCGGCCGCTCGGCTACCCATCGCCGTCCCCGCCGCCCGCGAAGCCGACGATGAGGTGCGCGCGGTTGGATTCGGGCAGCACCTCGCCCTCCGACTTCACCGTGACCGTGTAGGTGCCGGGCTCGGAGATCTGCTCGGGCGTGATGGTTGCCTTCAGCTCCGTCTTGGAGACGAACTCCGTCGGCAGCTCCATGGCGTTGAAATTGAAGATGCTGCCGAACTCGCGCTTCAGCATCACCTTGTGGAACGGCCACATGCCGTCGCCGCGCACGCGAAGCGTGATCGGGCCCGCGCCCTCGACCACGAAGCGCGGCGCGATGTCGAGCTCGGTGGGCACGCTCTGGTAGGAATAGAACGACGGGATCGGGTTCTTGTAGCCGGTGAAGGCCACGTCGATCACCGCGCCGTCCAGCACCACCATCTTGACGTTCTGGGTCGCCCACATGTCCTCGAGCGGATCGCCCTCGATGATGGAGAGGTCCGCCACCTTGCCCGGCTCCACGCTGCCGTAGTCCTTGTCCTTCTTCATCGCCTTGGCGACGTTGAGCGTCGCCGACTGGAGCGCCTTCATCGGCGGCACGCCGGCCTCCACGTCCATCACCAGCGCCTCGTGCATCAGGAGCGCCGCCATGCCGCGCGGCGGGTCGGACCCTTCCTTGAGCAGCCCGCCGGCCTCGACGAAGCGGCGGATGAATTCGTTGCACTTCTCATAGCCGTCCCGCGCGGCCGCGAGCTGCTCGGGCGTGTAGCGCTTGAACAGCTTGTCATAGGCGTTGTCGGTCACCGTCCTCACCGCGGCCGGCAGGTTCGCCTTCGGATCGTTCAGGATCGCCTCCTCGCGCGCGCGGAAGCGCTCGGCGCTGGGCGAGAGCGGCCTCAGCCACTTGGCGATGGTGGGCGTCCAGGCGACGTTGCGCGCGACCATCTCCCCGATGATCCGGTCGTAGTTCTCGGTCTGGTAATAGGTGGCAGCGAGCTCCTGGTCGATGACGCCGCCGAGCCGGTCCTTCGCCAGCGCGTGGCGGGAGGGGACGTAGAGCAGCGAGCTCAGGCCCACCGCCCAGATGTGCTCGATGGAATCGACGCCGGCCCGCGCGGTCTCGACGGCGTGCAGGCTGTGGGCGAACACCGGCAGGCCGAGGCCGTGGGCCTCCTCCACGACGGCCTTGGAGAGCTCGAACGGAAGCGACTCGTTCAGCTTGATGACATCGCAGCCCGCCTCGTGCTTGGCCCGCACCACCTCGCGCACCTCCTCCGGGGAGGAGACGAAGATGTTGCCCCGCGCCGTCCGCGAGCCGAAGGCATCGTGCTGGTAGCGGACCCCGCCGAGGCCGCGCCCCGACATCCAGATGCGCGGCCCGCGGATCTTGCCGAGCTCGGTCCCTTCCTTCTGGGCGCGGGTCCAGGCGCCGTCCTGGTAGAGCTCGATCTGGGCGCAGGTGGTGATGCCGAGATGGAGGTAGAGCTCGCCGTGGAAGTCCTCGAAATGGCCGTGCCCGTCGATGAAGCCGGGTAGGACCGTCTTGCCCGTGAGGTCGATGATCTCGGCCCCCGCCGGCGCCGTGATGCCGCCCTTGCGTCCCACCGCCTTGAAGCGGTTGCCCTCGATGACGATGACGGCGTCCTCGACCGGGGCCGCCCCGGTGCCGTCGATCAGCGTGCCGCCTTGAAGGACCAGTGTTCTCTCCGCCATTCTCCGTTTCCTCCCGTTCTTGTCTTTCGCCCGGCTATGCTTGATCCGCCGTCCGCGCCGCCGCCATGAACTCTTCGAGGGACCGCCGGAGCGCCCCTTCGTCGATGCCGTGGGTGATGAAGACCATGCGCGTGCGCCGGTCCTCGCTCGGCCAGCGCGGCAGGGCCGCGGGCGGGTGGATGACATGCTGTACGCCGTGAAGGATCAGCGGGCCGGGCAGCTCCGCGACGTTGACGATGGCCTTGAAGCGCAGCAGGTCCGGCCCGTTGAGCAGGAACAGCGAGCCGAGCCAGCGGTCGAGCGCCTCGCCGGGAATGGGATCGTCGAACACCATGCAGGCGGCCTTGATGTGGGCATCGTGGCGGTTGACGTCCGCGCCCCCCTCACCGTTCTCATGGTGGTCATGGCCCTGGCCGTGGTCACGGGCGTGGGTGCCGGTGTATCTCTCCTCGCCGAGCCAGCGCCGCAGATCGACGCTCCCGGTCGCGGGATCGGTGAGGCCGGCGTCGAACAGCTGGGCCGGCTCCACCGCGCCGTGGAGCGTGCGGAAGACCGGCGCGCCGGGATTGAGGGCATGGAGGCGGCGCTCCAGCGTGCGGGTCCGGTCCTCCCCCGCGATGTCCGCCTTGGTCAGCAGCAGCCGGTCGGCGACGGCGACCTGGCGGACGGCCTCCATGTGCCGGTCGAGGGTCGCCGCGCCCGCCGCCGCGTCGACCGTGGTGATCACGGCGTCGAGGGCGAGCCGGCCGGCCACCGCGGGGTCCGCCATCACCGCCTGGAGGATGGGGGCGGGGTCGGCGAGGCCCGTGGTCTCGATGACGATCCTGTCGAAGGCTGGGATTTCGCCCCGCGCGCGCCGGAGAAGCAGATCGTCGAGCGTTTCGAGAAGGTCGCTCCGGATGGTGCAGCAGAGGCACCCGCTCTGGAGCAGGACCATGTCGTCGGTCGCGCTCTCGACCAGCTCGTGGTCGATGCCGATCTCGCCGAACTCGTTGATGATCACCATGACCCGCGCCATGGCCGGGTCCCGGAGCAGGCGGTTGAGCACCGTGGTCTTGCCGCTGCCGAGGAAGCCGGTCAGCACCGAGACCGGGATGCGGCCGTTCTCGCGGTTGCGGTCGAGCTGTTCCAAACGAAGAATTCCCTATGTCGATGACCGGGAACGGCCCTGCGCCTCCCGAACATTGCCATAGATCGCGGTCGTGAACCACACGCCCGCTGTTGGCTCAGAGCGGGCAAGAAATCAGCGGGAATGACTGGCCTTTGTGGAACCGACCTAAGGTTCCATACAACAATGGCGGTGATCGGGGTGGCCGGGAGGTCCGGTTTCGCCTAATAAGTTGGTCTTGATTGATTCCGCGGAACAGGCGGCTCGGGGAGGGACCAACGGCCATGGCGAAGGCAAAGGCGAAAGCGAAGGCGAAGGCGCGGCACTGGTCCGCGGACGTGCATGCCGTTCTGAAACGGGCGGATGTGCGCCAGGTGGCCTATGTGCCCGATGGCGGGCTGGCGCGGCTGATCGATCTCTGCAACGCCGATCGGACGATGCGCTCGGTGGTGCTGACCACGGAGGAGGAGGGCGTCGCGCAGATGGCCGGCGCCTGGCTCGGCGGCCAGCGCGGCGTGTTCCTGACCCAGTCGGGCGGCGTCGGCAACTGCATCAACATGCTGTCGATGATCCAGGAATGCCGCATCCCGCTGCTCGCCCTGGTGTCGATGCGCGGCCAGTGGGGCGAGGCCTTCCCCTGGCAGGTGCCGATGGGCCAGGCGACGGCGGCGGCGCTGGAGGCCGCCGGGGTCATCGTCCAGCCGGTCGACCGCGCCGAGGAGGTGGCCGAGACGGTGGAGGCGGCGGCGCGGATGGCCTATGACGCCCATCGCGCGGTCGCGGTCATCGTCTCGCAGCGGATCAGCAGAAGCGGGGAGCGGGGCTGATGGTGGCGCGAACGACGAAAGGGGCGGCCATCACCTTGAAGCGCCGCGACGTGGTCGCCCGCATCCTCGGCCGGCGGGGCGACGCGGCGGTCATCACCGGCATCGGCAACGCCGTGCATGACGTGGCCTCCTGCGGCGACGATGCGCGCAACATGTATCTCGCCGGCATCATGGGCGGCGCGTCCATGGTCGCCTTCGGCGTGGCGCTGGCCCAGCCGGGGCGCCGCGTGCTGGTCATCACCGGCGACGGCGAATTGCTGGCCGGCATCGGCAGCCTGGTGACCATCGGCGTGGAGAAGCCCAAGAACCTCGCCATCGTGGTGCTCGACAACCAGGCCTATGGCGCGACCGGCAACCAGAAAACCCATACCGCGGCCGGCGTCGACCTGGCCGGCATCGCGGCCGCCTCGGGCTTCGCCCGCAGCGCGCTGATCACGGACGCAGCCGGCCTCGAGCCCGCCCTGGCCGACATCCACGACCGCCCCGGCCCCTATTTCGCGGTCGTCAAGGTCGGGACCGAGACCGGCCCCCGGCTCGAGGTGCCGCGCGACGGCACCTATGTCTCGCGCCGCTTCCGCGCCGCCCTGACCGGCCGGGAGGGCTGAGAGGCGGCGGGATCGAGCGGATGGGGCCGAGGAGCCCCTAGTGGATCGCTCCAATCATAGGATTCCCAAATAGTTCGAATTGGTTCAAGCTTTGGGGATGAGAACAGGAATCGTCGTTTCGGTCACGCCAAAAGACCGGGTTCGCCTTGAAGCCATCGTCGC
>Ga0326597_10000536_pt1 | contig 67491 bp, 56 predicted proteins | sample RVTome_12_FD_203789 | JGI IMG/M metagenome (GOLD analysis project Ga0326597, IMG submission 203789) | Soil microbial communities from uranium-contaminated site in the Upper Colorado River Basin, Wyoming, United States - RVT100D185 | ecosystem: Environmental > Terrestrial > Soil > Contaminated >...
GGAACTGCGCTACCTCTTCGACAACGCGGACCTCAAGGGGCTGGTGTTCGATGCCGAGTTCGCTGATCGCGTCGCTGCGGTCGCACCGAGCTGCGACACCCTCGAGCACCTGATCGCCGTCGGCGACGCCGATGGTGTGTCCCTGCCGGCTGGTGCCGTGCTGTACGACGAGGCGATCGTCAAGCAGTCGGCCGAGCGTGACGGACTGCTCGACGGTCGCACGCCCGATGACATCTACATGCTGTACACGGGCGGCACGACCGGCATGCCGAAGGGTGTCGTCTGGCGGCACGAGGACATGTTCTTCGCCGGGATGGGCGGCGGCAACCCTATCGGCGAGCCGGTATCGCGCCCCGAAGAGATCGCTGAGCGCGTCAGCACCGAGTGGTCCATCAAGATGTTCGCCGCGCCACCGCTCATGCACGGCGCGGCATTCCTCGGCACGTTCATCGGATTCTTCCAGGGCTCCACGGTCGTGCTGATCCGCAAGTACGACGGACCGGGTGTGGTGAAGTTGATCGACCGCGAGAAGGTCAACACGATCTCGATCGTCGGTGACGCCATGGCGCTGCCGCTCATCGAGGAACTCGAGAAGACCCCGGACACCTACGACGTGTCGTCCCTCGGCATCCTGTCGACAGCGGGGGCGATCATGTCGCAGTCGGTGCGGGACCGGCTCAAGGAGCAGTTGCCGAACACCTACGTCCTGGACAGCTATGGCTCGTCCGAGACCGGCTACAACGGCATGGCGACAGATGACTCATCCACCGATACCGGCCTGCGCTTCAACGTCACCGAGCGGACCAACGTGATCACCGACGACCGACAGATCGTCGAACCGGGCTCGGACATGGTCGGCCGCGTCGCCCAGAGCGGGCACATCCCGCTCGAGTACTACAACGCCGAGAAGAAGACGGCCGAGACGTTCGTCGAGGTTGGCGGCAAGCGCTGGGTCCTGACCGGCGACTACGCGACGGTCAGCGCCGACGGCGTCATCAACTTCATGGGCCGCGGGTCGGTCTGCATCAACTCGGGCGGCGAGAAGATCTTTCCCGAGGAGGTAGAGGCTGCTCTGAAGGCACACCCCGCGATCAAGGACGCCATCGTCGCCGGCGTGCCCGACGAACGTTGGGGCCAGCGGGTGGGCGCGGTGATCGCCCTACGCGACGGTGCCGAGCCACCGAACCGTGAGGACATCGAGGCCCACTGCGGTCCTCGCATCGCCCGCTACAAGATCCCCAAGGACCTCCAGATCGTCGACGAGTGCGTCCGGTCGCCCGCCGGCAAGCCCGACTACGGCTGGGCCGCCAAACTCCTCGCCGAGTCAGCGCAGTAGGAGCCTGGCGGCGACTTCGATGTCGTCGGTGAGTTGCTCGATCGAGGATCTTCCCGACAGCCAGGCGAGCATCGATGACAGCCAAACCTGTTCGATGACGCGTGCAATGGCGAGGTCATCATCGGTCGGCGCGCGGTCGGGTCCGCGCATCGCCGCGATCAGGGACTTCGTGGTGAGGTCGGTGACCGCGTGCACCTCGGCGGCTGCGGACCCGTCCGCGAACATCAGCGCGCGGGTCATGGCCTCGGTCAGCTTCGGGTCACGCTGCAGCGCCCTGATGCCGCGCATCAGCGCGTTCGACACGCGCTCGGCGGCCGTGTCACCTTCGACCGGTCGCTCCTCGAGACGGTCGGCCATGCGGATCGTCTCGCTGAGCATCAGTCCGACGAGCAGGTGCACTTTGGACGGGAAGTAGCGGTACAGCGTGCCCAACGCGACCTCGGCCGTCTCGGCGACGTCACGCATCTGGACGCCGTCGAAGCCGCCACTGGAGGCGAGGTCCCTGGCAGCCTCGAGGATCCGCGCGCGGCGCTGTTGTTGCTGCGGCGGGAGCGCACGTGGCGTGACGGCCTGGTCGGCGGACACCGATGTCCTTCTGACGTGGAGGGCAGGAGCCTACGCCGGGTTCCCCGGAATTGAAACACGTTCTATATTCTGACCTGATGCCCCGTCAGGAGACACGGTTGGGTATCGCGATCACTGAGGAACACCGCGCGCTGGCGGACTCCGCCGCCAAGGCGGTCGCACGTCACGCGCCGATCGACCGGGCGCGCGTCGTCCTCGACAGCGGGGACGACGCGACGACCGGTGACGTGGTTGCCGCCCTTGCTGAACAGGGACTGCTCGGGCTGCACGTGTCCGAGGAGCACGGCGGCGCCGGCTACGGAATCGAAGAACTTGCCGTCGTCGTCGAGCAGTTCGGACGTGGACTGGTCCCCGGACCTGCCGTACCCAGCCTGTTGTCGTCGGCCCTGGTCGGGCGGTTCGGATCGGCGACGCTCGCCAAGGAGGTCCTGCCCGGACTGGCCGACGGATCGCTGGCGGCGTCCGTCGGCATCGGAATCGACCCGCTCACCGCGCAACCTTCTGACGCCGGGGGCCTCATCGTCTCGGGCATGTCGGGGCCCATCGTCAGTGGGGCATCGGCCGCATGGTTCGTCCTGCCGGTCCGCGACGGCGACCGCGTCCTGCACATCGCCGTCAGCGCCGATGTCGTCGACGTCGTACCGGCCAAGCCGTTCGACGGGACTCGGTCCGTGGCAACCGTGACCGTTGAGGCCGTTGAAGTCCCGCTGGAGCGGATGCTTCACGTTGACCCCGCCGGGGTACGGGATCTCGCCACCGTCGTGCTCGGTTCCGAGGCCGCCGGCATCGCGGACTGGTGCCTCACAACCGCGACGGAGTACGCGAAGGTCCGCGAGCAGTTCGGCCGGCCCATTGGGCAGTTCCAGGGCGTCAAACACCGCTGCGCCGAGATGCTCGTCCGCGTCGAGGAGGCCAGGGCGGCCGTCTGGGACGCTGCCCGCGCCGTCGACGAGGACGAGTTCGAACTGGCGGCCGCCGTCGCGGCGGGCGTCGCGTTCGACGCGGCGTACGACAACGCGCTGGAAGCCATTCAGATCCTCGGGGGCATCGGCTTCACCTGGGAGCACGATGCCCACCTGTACCTGCGACGGGCCACGGTTCTGCGCCAGCTCGTCGGTGGAGGGGACGCACACCGTCGTCGGGTCACCGACCTCGCGCTCGACGGACATCGACGAACGCTGCACCTTGAACTGGGCGGTGACGACGCGGACAGGATCCGCGACGAGGTTGCCGATTTCACGGCGTCGCTCGATGGGCTCGACGAACCGCAGCGTCGTTCGCGGCTGGCCGAATCCGGCTACCAGGTGCCCCACTGGCCCCACCCGTGGGGGCGGGACGCCTCACCGATCGAGCAACTGGTCATCGACGAGCAACTTGCCGCCGCCGAGATCCAGCGCCCCAACGTCTTCATCGGCGGATGGATCCTGCCCACCATCATCACCTTTGGCACGCCAGAGCAGCAGGACCAGTTCATCGTCCCGACCCTGCGGGGTGACATCGTCTGGTGTCAGTTGTTCTCGGAGCCGGGCGCCGGGTCGGACCTCGCCGCACTCCAGACAAAGGCGGTGAAGGTCGACGGAGGTTGGAGGGTCACCGGGCAGAAGGTGTGGACCTCGCTCGCCCACCGGTCCGACTGGGGACTGTTGATAGCTCGCACAGATCCGAACGCGCCGAAACACCAAGGGATCACGGCGTTCCTGCTGGACATGCAGGACAGCGAGGGCCTCGACATCCGGCCGCTCCGCGAGATGACCGGGAACGAACTGTTCAACGAGGTCTACCTCGACGACGTATTCATCCCCGACGAGATGGTCGTCGGTCCGGTCAACGGAGGTTGGAAGGCGGCGCGCAACACACTGTCGAACGAGCGTGTGGCGATGTCCGGCGGTTCCGTGATGGGCTCGGGCGTCGAGGGCGTCCTCAAGGCCTTCGGTGCCAGTGGCCTGACCGATGACCCGCTCGTCCGGGACCGCCTCGGTGGCCTGATCGCCGAGGGTCAGGTGCTCGGACTGCTCGGTTTCCGCACGACGCTGGCGCAGTTGTCCGGCGTCGAGCCGGGCGCCGGGTCGTCGGTCCGCAAGCTCGTCGGCGGACACCACGCGCGCGAGTGCGCCGCCATGGCGCTCGACCTCATGGGTCCATCCGGGGTCGCCGCAGAGGGCGCGGCCGAGCAAGCGACCTTCATGTTCCTGCAGGCCCAGTGCCTCACGATCGCCGGAGGCACGACCAACGTGCAGCTCAACGTGATCGCCGAGCGGTTGCTCGGCCTGCCACGCGACGATGCGGGTGACGCATGAACGGCACCGGGGACCTGCAGCTCGGCCTGATGCTCGGTTACTGGGCTGCACAGCCGCGCGACGACGTCCCGTTGGCGCAGGAGGCGGAGCGCCTCGGGTTCGACTCGGTGTGGACCGCCGAGGCCTACGGCTCTGACGCGGCCACGCCGCTGGCATGGATCGGTGCGCACACGTCCCGGATCAAGCTCGGGACGGGGCTGATCCAGCTGTCGGCGCGGACCCCGGCCATGACCGCCATGACCGCGGTCACACTTGACCACCTGACCGAGGGACGACTGATCCTCGGCCTCGGGGTCTCCGGGCCGCAGGTCGTCGAGGGCTGGTACGGGCAACCGTTCCCCAAGCCGCTGGCCCGCACGCGCGAGTACGTGCAGATCCTGCGGGACATCTGGCTGCGTGAGGGACCCGTCAGCAGCGATGGCGACCACTACCCACTCCCGTACCCCGGTGGCGCGGAACTCGGCAAGCCGTTGAAAATCACCACCCATCCGCGGCGTGCCGACATCCCGATCTACCTCGGCGCCGAGGGACCGAAGAACGTCGCCCTCGCTGCCGAGATCGCCGATGGGTGGCTGCCGATCTTCATCTCGCCCGAGCGCTTCGACACGATGTACGGCGCCCCACTCGCCGACACACCGGCCGGCTTCGACATCTGCGCGCCTGTGCAGGTGATCGTCGACGACGACGTCGACCAGGCACTCCTGCCGATCAAGTGGATGCTGGGCTTCTACATCGGTGGCATGGGTGCCGAGAAGGCCAACTTCCACAAGGACGTCATCGGCCGGGCGGGGTTCGCCGACGCGGCCGCAGAGGTCCAGCAGAGGTTCCTCGACGGCGACCGCGACGGTGCGGTCAAGGCGGTCCCCGACGAACTCGCCGACGAGATCGCGCTGTGCGGACCTCCCGATCGCATCCGGGAACGGTTGCAGCGGTGGGTGGACTCACCGGTGACGACCGTGCTCGTAATGACCCGCGAACCTGCGACGATGCAGGTGCTGGCGGACGCACTGGCCTGAGGAGCACCGCATGCCTGACGGATCCGAGGACCGCCCACTCGAGGAACTGGTTGCCTACGACCTCGACGGTCGTGGCGTGGCCACGATCACCATCGACCGCCCCGACGCCAAGAACGCGCTCACGTACCTGATGCGTGACCGCCTCAGCGACCTGTTCGAAGCGGCATCGGCGGACGTCACCGTGCGCGCCGTCGTCATCACCGGTACTGGGGGGGTCTTCTGCGCCGGCGCGGACCTGCGACTACCGCAGCCTGCGAACGCACGCCCCGACGATGCCCCCAAGTTCGTCGCGGGCGAGGTCGCCATGCTGCTCGAGCGCGGTTGGCAACGACTGGCCCGTGCGGTCCTCGAGTGCACGAAGCCGGTAATCGCCTCCGTCGACGGCGTCGCGGCCGGCGGCGGCGCGCAGCTGGCGCTGGCCTGCGACCTCGTCCTCGGGTCCGACCGCGCCAGGTTCGTCGAGGTCTTCGTCAACCGCGGCATCGTGCCCGACGCCGGGGCCGCCTACATCGTGACGCGCTTGGTCGGCCCGCAGAAGGCGAAGGAACTGTTCTTCTTCGGCGACAGCGTCGCCGCGGACGAGGCACACCAGATCGGTCTGGTCAACCGTGTCGTGGCCACGGACGAACTCGGCAAGCTGGTCGACGAGTGGGCGGGGCGGCTGGCGTCACTGCCGACACGCGCCATCGGCCAGACCAAACTGCTCGTCAACCGGGCCATGCAGTCCGACCTCGACACCGCCCTGCGCGACGAGGCCGTCGCCCAGGAACTGGTCCAGCAGACCGACGATGCCAAGGAGGGCGTCCGCGCCTTCGTCGAACGCCGCGACCCCGACTTCAAGGGCTGGTAGCGGGCTACTTGCGGTGGATCACCGTCATCCGGGACGTGCAGACGGACTCGCCGGACTCGTCGGTCCAGTCGGTCCGGGCGACCACGAAGGTCATCACCCGGTCGCCGGACTCCTTCGTGTAGACGTCCTCGATCTCGCCGGTACCGGTCAGGACGTCGCCGACCATGACCGGCCGCTCATACACGACTTCCTGCTCGCCATGGAGGATGAGCCCACCATCGGACATGAGTGCCCCGATGGCTGCGGTGACCGGGCTCGGTGCGCCGGCGTCCTCGGGTTGCAGTTCGGCGAACGCGCCCCAGTTGCCCATCACGACCGGCCAGGTCGGGGGAGCGGGGATCGACCCGAAGCCCTGCCCGGCGGCGACGCGCGGGTCGTGGAACGCGGGGTTGGCGTCGGTGATCGCGGTGGCGAAGTTCTCGACCGGGCCACGTTCGACGACCACGACCTGGGTCGGCAGAGGCGTGCCCTTGAACTGGTCTGCAGCAGACATCGTCGTTCCTTTCAGGCCATGGCCAGAGTGGCGGAACCGGACACGACGGCGTCGCCGTCCTGATTCAGCAGCGCGCACTCGACGGTCGCAATCTGCTGGCCGTCGAGTTCGGTGAGGTCGGTGACCTCGACCTTCGTCGTCAGCGTGTCGTCCGGCCACGTCTGCTTCACGAAGCGCACCTTGTAGGAGCGCACGGCACCGGCGCCGGCCCAGTCGGTCAGGGCGCGACCCAGGATGGCCATCGACAACATCCCGTGCCCGAAGACGCTGGGTTGGCCGGCCTTGGTCGCCTTGATCTCGTCGTGGTGCATCGGGTTGTAGTCGCCCGACGCGCCGGCATACCGGACGAGATCGGTGCGGCTGAGCGTGTGGCTGACTTCCGGCGCGGCGTCGCCGACGGCAATCGACATGGTCAGGGCTCCTTGACCGAGGCAGCGGTTTCTGACGGGTCGTCACTCTAGAGGTCCAGGTCCCGCGACCGGCATCCGGGCCTGACGACCCCTCAGGTAGGGTCCGCCCGACGCCAGACCGCGGGGATACCGTGCGCGACTTCTCGACCATCACCTACCGGGCCGATGACGGCGTGGCCTTCGTCACGCTCAACCGCCCGGACAAGATGAACGCCTTCGACGGGGTCATGCTCGAGGAGATCCGCGAGGTCTGGCGGACTCTCCGGACCGATGACAGCGTTCGGGCCGTGGTGCTCGACGCCGCGAGCGACCGGGCGTTCTGCACCGGTGTCGACCGGGACGCCGCGCTCGGTGACGGCTCGATGGATATCGGCGCCGTCGGTGGCCCGTTCCACTTCGACGACCCTGGTGAATGGCTCGGGCCGAAGTCCAACGACCTGTGGAAACCGGTGATCGCCGCCGTGCACGGCATGGCTGCTGGTGGCGCGTTCTACCTCCTCGGCGAGGTCGACATCATCATTGCCTCCGTTGACGCCACCTTCTTCGACCCGCACGTCACCTACGGGATGGCGGCCGTGTTCGAGTCCGTGCACATGCTGCAACGGATGCCGCTCGGCGAGGTCCTGCGGATGCAGTTGACCGGGGCGCACGAGCGGATGTCGGCGGGGCGTGCCTACCAGATCGGTCTGGTGTCCGAGGTCGTGCCGCGCGACGAACTCGCAGGGGCGGCAGAACGCCTGGCGCGGGTCATCGCGTCGCAACCTCCGCTGGCGGTGCAGGGAACGCTCCGCACGATCTGGGCGGCGCAGGACCTCCCGCGCCCGCAGGCGCTGCAGATGGCGATCCCCCTTGTCGAGGCCGGCAATTCGCAGGACAGCCTGGCCGAAGGGCAGCGCCGGTTCGCGTCTGGTGAACGCGTCGAGTACCGGGTCCGCTGACGATGGCCGCCCGCATCCTCATGGTCCGGCACGGACCCACGGCAACGACTCGTGCGCATGCCTTCCCCGACGACGAGGAACTCGATCCGACCGGCATGCTGGTAGCCGCACGCCTGGCGGGACGTCTCGAGGCCGACCATGCGGTGGTCAGTCCGCGCCGACGCTGTCTGGTCACCGCGGCGCTCGCCGGCTTTCCCGACGCCCAGGTGGACGAACGCTTCGCCGAGATGCAGTTTGGGACCTGGACCGGCAGCCTTTACACCGACATCTTCGAACAGCAGCCGGAGCAGATGCATGCCTGGCTGGCCGACCCGGCCTCGGCACCGCATGGCGGTGAAACGCTCGCCGACCTCAGGACCCGCGTCACCGCCGGCCTCCGCGACCTCCCCGATGAAGCGACTTCGGTGGTCTTCTGCCACGGCGGCCCGATCGGCGTCAGCATCTTCCACGCGTTGGGAGCACCGCTCGAGAGTTTCTGGCGCCTGCGGATCGACCCAGCGTCCATCACCGAACTGCGGCGTGACGACGACGCCTACACGGTCGTGCGCGTGAACGTCCCCGCCATGTCATGGAACCGACGCATCCCGACCGCCTGAGCTCCCAGCCCCCCTGGGGCAAATGGGTCATTTCCCGCGCATGCGCGGGTTTCTCGACATTCACTCGACCCTGACCGTGCCATCGGGGCCAAGCGTCGGGTTGTGCTCGACCGGGACGCGCTCGGCCTCGGCTGGCGGGCCGGGCGGGATGTCGTCGCCGAAGGGGCTGCCGCCGAGGTCCTGCCGGCCATGGGGCGTTGCCCACCCCGACAGGTCCGGGCCCACAGGAACGAGCCCGGTCGGGTTGATGTCGGTGTGGACCTCGTAGTAGTGGCGTTTGATGTGGTCGAAGTCGATCGTGTCCCCGAAGCCAGGAGTCTGGAACAGGTCTCTGGCGTACCCCCACAGCGCCGGCATCTCGGTCAACTTGTTCCGATTGCACTTGAAGTGGTTGTGGTAGACGGAGTCGAACCTGGCAAGGGTCGTGAATAGCCGCACGTCAGCTTCGGTGACCGTGTCTCCCATGAGGTAGCGCTGGTCCTGCAGCCTCTCCTCGAGCCAGTCGAGCCGGGCGAACAGTCGCTGATAGGCCTCAACGTAGGCCTCCCGGGTGCCGGCGAACCCGGCCTCGTACACGGCGTTGTTCACGTCGCGGTAGACCACCTCCATGACCTCGTCCATCTCGTCGCGAAGGTCAAGCGGGTAGAGGTCCGGGGCCCCGGCGCGATGGTGCTTGGACCACTCGAGCGACAGGTCCAGGGTGATCTGGCCGAAGTCGTTGGTCACCACCTGGCCCGACGGGACGTCCACGATTGCGGGGACCGTCACACCCTTGTCGTAGGTGCCTTCGACCGCCCGGTCGTACGCTTCGCGCAGTCGGGAGATCTTCAGGACCGAATCCTTGCCGTCGGGATCGAGGTCGAACTTCCAGGACCGCCAGTCGTGCGTCGGACCGGCGACGCCCATGGACAGGACGTTCTCCAGCCCCAGTAGGCGCCGCACGATGATGGCCCGGTTCGCCCAGGGGCAGGCGCGACTGATGACGAGCCGGTAGCGATCGGGTTCCACCCGCCACCCGTCGCGACCATCCTGCGTGATCCGTCGCTCGATGTACGAGGTGTCCCGTTCGTAGCGGTCCTCGATGTACTTGCTCTGGGCGTTCGCGAGGGCGTCACTCATGGGACTGGTGATACCCGCTTCCCCGGCGACCCAACCTTGGAGCGATCACGTGGCGGTCCCGGCAGTCCGTGCGCGGACCACCTCGTCGATGACGGGCGGGAGGGGTTCGACCCGCACGTTGAATGGGGTCAACTCGTCGTGGCACTGGGCGCAGGTCAGGACTGCGTGGGTCGGGTGCCCGTCGTGGGTCAACGTGATGGGGGGCTCGCCTGTGTGCTCGTGGGTGTCGCCCCAGTGCATCATCGTGAGGATGACGGGGAGCAGGTCGCGACCCTTCTGGGTCAAGCGGTACTCGTGCCTCGGCGGGTGGTCCTCGTATCGGCGCTTCTCGAGGACCCCGTCACCGACCAGGCGGTTCAGACGGTCCGTCAGCACGTTCCGGGCGATACCCAGATCCCGCGTGAAGTCCTCGAACCGTCGGACGCCGTAGAAGGCGTCACGGAGGATCAGGAGGCTCCACTTGTCGCCGACGACCTCGAGGGTCCGGGCGACCGAGCACTCGAAGGCGGAGAGGTCGATACGTGGTGGCATGGGCGGGAGTGTAGCGCAGAACGCACGAGTGAGTTGTCAAAAGAAACGGACTGGTCTAGAGTGCGTTGCGATGAGCAACTCACCGGCGCCTCAACGGATGCCGATGCCCTGGCCACGTGGAGAGTCCCATGAGCACGACCGCCTCACCCGAAGTCCTTTCCATCACGGACGTCCTGCGTGACCTGGAGGCCGGGCGTTCGCTTCCGCTGCCTCCTTCCAATCGGATCATCAGCCTTCACCCACGTCCGCGGCCGACGATCGGCGGCCGGATCATGGCGCGGACCTACATCTCCGCCAAGGCCCTCGGTCGGATTCATCCGAGGCTCGCACGCCCGGCATTGCGCCGCCTGTGGTTCACGCCGTGGGTCCACCCGTCGGCGCTCATGCCGGTCCGTGACCTGCCCGACGATGCCGTCCCCTGGAGTCTCGAGGTCGACGGCACCACAGTGCGCGGCTATGCAGCTGGGACTGGCCCGACGGTCGTCCTGGTCCACGGATGGGCGGGTCGCGCCGCGGACTGGCGGCACCTCGCTGCGCAACTGGTCGATGATGGTTGGCGGATCGTTGCACCCGACCTTCCCGCACACGGCATGACCAAGGGAAGAACGACGGACCTGTACGAACTGGGTCGTGCCGTCGCTGCCGTCCTGGCAAACGAGGAACCGGCCGCCGTGATCAGCCACTCGCTCGGATTCCCGATGGTCATGCGTGCCATCGAGGACGGCAGTGACCACCCGCCCAAGATGGTTGCGCTGTCGCCAGGTCGCCGCATGGAGCACGCGTTGCAGACCTTCGCCCGTCAGGCGCGGCTGGGGGCACCATTGGAACGCGAGCTCCGTCGGGCGATCCAGCGAACGTTCGGTCACGACGTCTTCGAACGAATGGACGTCGATCGGGTGCTGCCATCCATGACGAGCGACGGTCTCGTGATCCACGACGCGCACGACGAGGATGTGCCGCTCGATGATGGACAGGCCATCGCGGACCTGTGGCCCAACGCACAGTTCGTCGTCACCGAGGGGCTCGGCCATCGGCTCATCCTCCGCGACCCGGCCGTTCACGACCAGATCGTCAGGTATCTGTCAGCGCGGTCGTGAGCCGGGGGCGTCCGGGTACATCTTCCTGGTCGTCGCCCCGATCAACCGGATGGCGCGGCGACGAGGAAGCACTCGTGAGGTCAACACCGCGGCCAACTGATTGAGACGACCCGGGACCACGACGGGTCCGCGGTGGAGCGATACGAGGACCTCGTGGGCCACCCGGGCAGGATCCATCGGTCGCGGCCCACCGCGCGGGTTGGATGCGCGCAGACCCGGCGTGTCGGTCGTACCAGGCATCACCGCGACGACGTCGACGCCGGCCGTCCCCAGTTCGTCCCACAATCCTTCCGCCAGCACGCGACTGAAGGCCTTGGTCGCGGCATAGGTTGTCAGCATCGCCGTTCCGTGCAGCCCGGAGAGCGATGACATGAGGACGATCGCCCCACGACTCCGGTCCCGCATCGCGCGACCGAAGCGGTGAGCCAGCCGCAGTGGGACCTCGGCATTCAGGCGCAACGTACGCGCCAACAGTTCCTCGTCCATGTCGAGGAACGCACCGATCGGCGACAGCGCGGCATTGACGACGAGCATCTCGATCGATCGCTCGGCGACCTCGGCCTCGAGCCGGTCCAGCGCATCGTTCGCGGTCAGGTCCAACAGGACGGGATGGACATCGGTGCGTCCTCGCAGTTCATCAGACGCGGCCGCGAGCGAGGGCTCGTCGTGGGCTACCAGCACCAGGCCATACCCGCGCTCGGCCAGGCCGCGGGCGAACGCCAGGCCGATGCCCTGCGAGCCACCCGCGACGAGCGCCCAGCCCGGTCCTTCCGACCCGGTCATCGGCCGGCGAAGGCGACGAACGCCTCGATGGACTGCGGGTTGGCGAGCGCGCCCATGGCCACGACGGTGTCGGGGTCGCCGCCGCGCAGGATCCGCTTGACCGGAACCTCGCACTTCTTGCCTGACAGTGTGCGGGGAATAGCCGGCACGACGACGAACTCGTCAGGGACATGGCGTGGCGACAGGTTGGACCGGAGTTGACCGGCCAGTCTGGACCGCAGGTCGTCGTCCAACGACTCACCGTCGTCCAACGACAGGAACAGCAGTAGTTCGCCCATGCCTCCTGCATCGTCTTCGAGGTGGACAACGAGCGAGTCCGTGACCTCGGGGAACGATTCGACGACGGTGTAGAACTCGGCGGTTCCGAGCCGCACCCCGCCGCGGTTCAGCGTGGCGTCAGAGCGGCCGGTGATGACGCACGAGCCCCGGTCGGTGATCGTGATCCAGTCGCCGTGACGCCACACGCCAGGGTAGGTGTCGAAGTAGGCGTCGCGGTAGCGGGATCCATCAGGGTCGCCCCAGAACATCACGGGCATCGAGGGCATCGGTGCCGTGATGACCAGTTCGCCGGTCTCATCGATCACCGGTTTGGCGCCCTCGTCGAATGCCTGCACTTCGCAGCCGAGCATCCGGCAGGGGATCTCGCCCGCCCTGACCTCGAGCAGGGGAGCCGACCCCACGAAGGCGGTGCACACGTCCGTGCCCCCCGACACGGACCCGAGTTGCAGTTTGCCTTGCACCGCGTCGTACACCCAGTGGAATCCCTCGGCCGGCAGGGGCGCGCCGGTGGAGCCCATGCCACGGATGGCCGACAGGTCGTGCGACTTCCCTGGTTCGAGTCCTTCCTTGCGGCAGGCCATGATGAACGGCGCCGACAGTCCCATGTAGGTGACGCCGGCTTCCTCGGCGAGCCCCCACAGCATGTCGAGGTCCGGGTGACCGGGGTCGCCGTCGAACAGCACGATCGGGGCGCCGACCAGCGGGCCGGACACCAGGAAGTTCCACATCATCCAGCCGGTCGTGGAGAACCAGAAGAACCGGTCGTCGGGACCGAGATCCAGGTGGAGGCCCAGCGCCTTCACGTGCTCGAGCAGGATGCCACCGTGCCCGTGCACGATCGGCTTGGGCAACCCGGTCGTCCCTGACGAGTACAGGATGTACAGCGGCTGGTCGAAGGGCACGTAGGCGAACGACAAGGGGGCGCGCTCGGAAAGCAGCTCGTCCCACGTCACGGCCTCCGGCAGCGATCCGCCGAGGTAGGGGACGTGCACGGTCGCCGTCAACGACGGCAGTTGCTGACGGATCGCGGCGACCTCGTCACGGCGATCCACGGCCTTGTTTCCGTACCGGTAGCCGTCGATGACCAATAGCACCGTCGGCTCGATCTGGCTCCACCGGTCGACCACGGACCTGGTGCCGAACTCCGGCGCGCACGAACTCCAGATCGCCCCGATCGATGCCACCGCGTAGAACGCCACGACGGACTCGGGGATGTTCGGGAGGTAGGCGGCCACCCGATCGCCCTGCCGGACCCCGAGCCTGCGCAGGCCTTCTGCGCACCGGGCGACCTGGTCACGCAGTTCGGCCAGCGTCATCTGCGACGCATCGCGCGTCTGTGACCTCGCCACGACCACGAGGTCGTCGTCGGCCAGCCCGTTGCCACGCAGTGCATGTTCGGCGTAGTTCAACGCCACGCCTGGCAGCCAGGTCGCGCCTGGCATCGACGCGTCCGCAAGCACGACCTCCGGGTCGGAGGAACCTCCCAACTCGAAGAAGTCCCAGACCGCTCGCCAGAACGTGTCGAGGTCGTCGACCGACCACTGCCACAGGTCCACGTACGTCGCGAACTCTCGCCCCGTGATCTGGCTGGCACGGTCACGGAAGCGCGCCATCCGACTGGTCGTCAGTGCCCGCTCGTCGGGGCTCCACAGCACGGGCGGTTCGGTCATTGTCGTTCGTCGACTCCTCGAGGACGGCCCGAGTCAACCACGCCCGCCCCCGGTCCGCCGAGCCCGCCGGAAATGGGTCATTCCTCTCCCCTCAGGGGGGAGGGGCCGGCGTTGCCGGCTTGGGGGGGTAATACAGAATGGGTCATTTCCGTTGCATGCGCGGGTTTCTCGACAATCGCTGTCGAGGAACCGGAACGACTCGGAGGGAATCGTTCCGTGCTGGGCTAGCCTGCCGCGACGTCGTCAGTGAGGAATCACCCGGTGGAACGCATCATCTTCGAGGAGGAGCACCGCGCTTTTCGCAAGTCGTTCGGGGCCTGGGTGGACACCGAGGTCGCCCCGCACCACCAACAGTGGGAACAGGACGGCATCGTCCCGCGCGACCTGTGGCGCAAGGCTGGCGAGCAGGGCTTCCTGTGCACCGACGTCCCGACCGAGTACGGCGGCGGCGGAGTGGCGGACTACCGCTACAACGTCATCATCCAGGAGGAACTGATCGGCGTCGGCGCGTCCGGGGTCGGTTTCGCCCTGCACAACGACATCGTCGTCCCCTACCTGCTCAAGCACGCCAGTGAGGAGCAGAAACAGCGCTGGTTCCCCGGCATGTGCGACGGCTCGCTGATCACCGCCATCGCCATGACCGAGCCGGCAACCGGGTCCGACCTCGCCGGCATCAAGGCGACCGCGATTCGGGACGGCGACCACTACGTCGTCAACGGTTCGAAGACCTTCATCACCAACGGCATCAACAGCGACCTGGTTGTCGTCGTGGTCAAGACCGACCCGTCCCAGTCACATGGCGGCATGTCACTGATCATGGTCGAGGAGGGCATGGAGGGCTTCCAGCGGGGCCGGAACCTCGAGAAGCTCGGCATGCACGCCCAGGACACGGCGGAACTGTTCTTCGACAATGTCCGGGTCCCAGCCGACAACATCATCGGTGAAGAGGGTCAGGGCTTCCTGTATCTCGTCGGCGCGCTGCCGCAGGAGCGTCTCTCGATCGCCGTGGCCGCAGTGTCCGGTGCCGAGCAGGCCCTCGAACTCACGCTGAACTACGTCAAGGAGCGGACGGCGTTCGGCAAGCCGGTCGGGTCGTTCCAGAACAGCCGGTTCCAACTCGCCGAGATGAAGACGAACATCACCATCGCGCGGGCCTACGTCGACCGATGCATCACCGAGCACAACGCCGGCAACCTCTCGGTGGAGGACGCCGCCATGGCCAAGTACTGGACGACTGACATGATCTGGGACGTGGTCGACCGGTGTGTGCAGCTCCACGGTGGATACGGGTACATGTGGGAGTACCCGATCACCCGCGCCATGGCCGATGCCCGCGTCATGCGGATCTACGGCGGCACCAACGAGATCATGAAAGAGATCATCGGCCGCGGCATGGGGGTCTGAGGGCCACCGCAACCGAGGAGCCACGATGACCGCCGGCCACGAGCCGAACGTGCTCGAGCGGGCACGGGCATGGCTGGCGGGCGATCCCGACACGGCGATGCAGGCGCGGCTGCAAGAACTGATCGACGCCGGCGACGAGGTCGCCCTGCGCGACCACGTCGGCATCGACCTGGCGTTCGGCACCGCCGGTCTGCGGGGTGAGGTCGGGCCTGGTCCGAACCGGATGAACCGCGCGGTCGTGATCCGGGCTTCGCGCGGCCTCGCCGACTGGTCGATCGCGGACGTCCCCGACGCCCGCGAACGCGGCGTGATCGTCGGCTACGACGCCAGGCCAGACAGCGCCCAGTTCGCCCGTGATACGGCCACGGTCATGGCGGCTGCGGGACTGTCGGTGTGGCTTTTCGACGCGGCCGTCCCGACGCCCCTCGCGGCGTTCGCGATGCGGGCGATGAACACCGCGACCGGCGTCGTGGTCACGGCGTCGCACAACCCCCCGGCCGACAATGGATACAAGGTCTACGACCCCGGCGCGATCCAGATCACCGCACCGACCGACCGCGACATCGCCGCCGCGATCGCGGCCGTCGGCCCGGCTACGAAGGTCTCTGGCGTCGGCGTGGATCCGGCGGACCTCGGTGTTCGGCTTCTCGGCGGAGAGGTCGCCGACGACTACCTCGCCGCTATCGCCGACGAGCGCCCCGACCTCGGCGAGGTCGACTGCTCCATCCCGATTGTTCTGACCTCCCTGCACGGTGTCGGCGGTGCATTGGCGATGCGGGCACTGCGCGAGGCTGGCTTCACCGCCCTGCATCCGGTACCCGAGCAGGCCGAACCAGATGGCACCTTCCCAACGGTGGCCTTTCCCAACCCGGAAGAGCCGGGGGCGCTAGACATGGCGAAGGCGCTCGCCACCGAGGTCGATGCCGCCGTGTTGCTCGCGAACGATCCCGATGCCGACCGCCTCGCCGTTGCCGTCCCCACCGGTAACGGGTGGCGCCTGCTGCACGGGGACGAGGTCGGCGTGTTGCTGGCCGATCACCTGCTCGAGCAGCACGGCTCGGGTGCCGTGGTCGCCTCCAGCATCGTGTCCACTGCCCGCCTCGACGCGGTGGCCGAGCACCACGGGGCGCGACGCCTGACCACGTTGACCGGCTTCAAGTGGATTTGGCGGGCGCTGCGGGAGGTCAGCCGAAGCGAGCACCTCACGCCGGTCCTCGGGTACGAAGAGGCGCTCGGCTATTCGGTCGGGACCCCAGTCCGTGACAAGGACGGCATCAGCGCAGCGGTGGTCGTCGCCGACCTGGTCGGGCACCTCCTTGCTCAGGGCCGCACCCTCGCCGACCGACTGCACGACCTCGACGAACGCTACGGGCGCTGGGCCCACGGCCAACGGTCGCTACGCCGCGACGGTCCCGAGGGTCACGCGGCGATCGCCGCCATGATGCTCGCTGCCGAACAACCGCCCACTCAGGTTGGGGGGCGCGCTGTCGAACGGACCGAGGATCTCCGCACGGGCGCCGACGCACGCCCCGCCTGGCTGCCGGCGGACCTCGTGCTCATCTGGCACCTCGCGGGTGGGCGCATCCTCATCCGTCCGTCCGGCACGGAACCCAAGCTCAAGATCTACGCCGACCTGCCCATCGGCGACACCGACGACGCCGACCGCATCCTGGCCGACGTGCTCGACGACGCCGCCAACCACCTCAGCCGGTGACGCCCCAGGGGGAATCAGAGCTTGTGCGCGGCGACCCGGAGCGCACGCTCGAGGTAGGCGGCATCGCCGAGACGCCGCTTCAACCTGGCCTCGAGGCCACCGATGGGGTAGAGGTTCTGGGGGGCGCGGGGGTCGCGGTGCGGCCGTGAGGCGAACCTCGGCAGGGTCGCGGTGGTGAGGTCCGCCAGTTCGATGGCGCGGTCGAGCGGGAGGTCCGCTGAGGCCTCGAGCCGCACGACACCCGCCCAGGGATGGCCCGCGCCGTGGGGCAGTCGGAGATACCACGAGTAGCGGGAGTAGTTGGTCTGCGTCAGGAAGATCGGGGTCCGCTGCTGGGGAGTGAGCTTGGCGACGACGTGTTGGACCGTTGGCGGGAGGTACTCGACCTGGTGTGTCTTGATGTAGCCGACCGCGCCTTTGATGTGCTGCCGCCCCGACAGCGGCCCGTCGACGACGGTGAGCTCGGCGGGTTCCAACCGTGCCGCGACCTTCTTCTCGAGTTCGCCGAGTTGCTTCTGGACCTCGCCGATCAACGCGTCGTCGTCGCTGCCGGCGGTGGCGTGGGGCAGGTAGGTCGCACCGGCGGCCTCGAGCGGAGGCATCCCAGCCGGGCCGAAAACGCAGCGCCGGACCTCGACGTCCTCGAGGTCGGCGCGGCCATTGCACCGCACGGCGCCCGCGGCGAACGAGACGGCCATGGCGGCGCGCGGAGGGGCGTCGCCGGACTCGATGGCCCACACACGGGCGTCGATGCGGCGAACACCGTCGATGAAGCGGACGTCCTGGCACGGGAGGGTGTCGGCCTGCGGGTCACGCGGTGCCCAGTCGGCCGCGGCGACCTCGGCCGTGATGTCGACCGGACCCGTCGGATCGGTCATGGCGCCGCTGACCGCGGTCCCGAACGACGGTGCCCACGTGTCGACGGCGAGACGCAGTTGGTGCATCGTCATGCCTCCCCCCTTGGGGGGGACGGGCCGACGTGGAGCGGTGGAGCGAGCCCGGGCTTGCCGGCCTGGGGGGTTGACACGGGGGTGCTCACGTCTGTGCCCCGAGGTCGTTCGCGCGGGTCACGGTTGACGACGCACCGACCTTGCGCACGTCGAACCGCACCGGCATCCGTTGTGCCAGGTCGGGGACGTGGGTGATGACCCCGACCATCCGACCCCTGCTGCCGAGTTCCTCGAGTGCTGAAGCGACCACGTCGAGCGTGTCGGCATCCAGCGTGCCGAACCCCTCGTCGAGGAACAGAGCCTCGAGCCGCGCCGCCCCCTGGGCGGACAGGTCGGCGACATGCTCGGCCAGTGCAAGCGCCAGGGCAAGCGAGGCCAGGAAGGTCTCGCCTCCGGACAGGGTCCTGGCGCTGCGAAGTTGGTCCGCGTTGCGGTGATCGGTGACCTGGAAGTTGTTGTTGTCGTCGAGGCTGAGCGAGTACGAGCCGTTGGACAGGTCGTTCAGGATCACCGTGGCCCCGGCGACCAGCCGCTGGAGCGCACGCCGGAGCAGCCACTGTTCGAACTTCCGCGCGGTCAGATGGTTGCCGAGCGCCTTGGCGATCTGATGCTGCCGCCTGGCCTCGCCCAGCTCGTCGCGCAGACGTGCCGATTCGGCGATCAGCTCTTCGAGTCGACGGACGTCCGCGGTCGCCCGCTCGAGCGCGCGCACCGCCAGGTCGCGCAGGTCGATGTCCCCACCCGGGACCTCGAGGCCCGCCTGACGACATGCCTGTTCGAGCGTTGCCCGTTCGTCCCGCCACCGTGCCCTGGTCTGTTCGACGGCGAATTCGGCCGCGACCGCCTGGGCATCGAGTTCCGGGCCGCGGACCGCTGCCCAGCCGACGAGCGTGGTCCACGAGCCAACGAGGTCGCCGCGGTCCGAGACCGCCGGCGGATCATGGCGGGCGACCTGCTGCCAGGCCTCGTCGAACGCCTGCCATGCAGCGGCGACCGCCTGCTCGGCGGCCTCGGCGTCGCGGCGAGCCTGACGTTCGGCCTCGAGCGCCTGGCGTTCCGCTGTGCGGGCTGCCGCCAGCGCCTGCTGTGCGTCCTCGGCGGCCGAAAGCGCCTTTGTGAGCACGTCGGGATCCGTCGGCAGTCCCGAGTCATCGACAGTCGCCGTCAACTGATCACGGCGCTGCTGCAACCCTTCGAGCTGGGTCCGGTGACGGGTCACGGCCTGTTCGGAGCTCGCCCGGTCGGCCGAGGCCTGCTGCAACTGATTCCGTGCGGCCGCCAGCTCGTCGCGTGCATCGGTGACGGTCCCCGATGGCACCAGCGTCGGGTCCTGATCGAGGGGGCGCGCACAGACCGGACAGTCGTCGCCCGCGTGCAGGTCGTGCGCGAGGGTCGCGGCGAGGTCGGCGCGCTCGGCGTCTCGAACCGACACCTCGGCGGTGGCGACCAGCGCGGTCGCACTGTCCACTGCGTGCGCCCGTTCGGCCGCGAGTTGCTCGGCGGCCTGCATGGCCGACTGCTCGTCCGCAAGGCGCGATCCGAGCCCGGTGAGTTCGGCGAGTCGCTCCTGCTGCGTCCGCAGTGGTGCGACATCGCCCGTGTCGTCGACCGCCTGCTCGCAGGAAGTGACCGACTGGGACGCTTCCTCGGCTGCGGTCGCGGCCTTGTCGCGCACGGTGCGGGCGGCGGCGAGGCGCGCAGACAGGTCCGCGACCCCTTCCGGGATCTGCAGCGTCCGCAGCTGCGCGGCGGTCTGCTTGGCCGCGTCGGCCTGTTCGGCCAGTTGGGTGCCCTCCGCGCGGATCTCGTCCAGTCGAGGTTGGGCGTCGTCGAGGGCCGTGACGAGATCGTCCATCGACTGCCTGCGGCTCGCCGCGGCCGTGAGTGCCTCGTCGGTCGCGAGGGCAAGATCGCCGTCCAGCCGACCCTGGAGCATGTCCGCACGCTGCTGCTGCGCGGAGGACCGCTCGCGCGCCAGCACGCCGACCTTGCGGTAGACGTCCAGGTCGAGCAGTTCGACCAGGAGGTCGTTGCGGTCCTTGGGCTTGGCGTGCAGGAACGCCTGGAACGCGCCCTGCGGCAGGGCGATGCAGGTCGTGAAGTGCTCGAACGTCAGTCCGAGGAGCGACTCGATCGAGGCGTTGACGTCGTCGGCGGTCCCGGCCATGACGTCCGCGTCGTCCGGGTCGGCGCCCCGCCATTTCTCGAGTCGCGCCTCTTTCGTCGTCGCGCCACCGGTCTTGGTCCGACGCACCACCCGGACGGCGGTGTAGTTGGCGTCGCCGACCGAGAAGTGCAGACGGACCCGTGCCTCGGCCATGCCCTGCGAGATGATCGGTGCGACCAGTCGGCGGTCGTCGTACCGGGCGACCGATCCGTACAGCGCGAACGTCATCGCGTCGATCAGCGACGACTTACCGGCTCCGGTGGGTCCTGCAAGGACGAAGACGTCGGCGTCATCGAGGTCCAGCGAGGTCGCGTCGCGGAACGACGCGAACCCCTCGAGGTCAAGCCGGATCGGTCGCAAGGACGTCCTCCAGCAGTTCGGCGAACAGACCGGTCAGGGTCGGGTCGGTGGCGTCGTTGTCGGCGAGGTACTCGGCGAAGAGGTCGGCGGGGGATCGGTGGAAGTCGTCGAACTCCCAGGTCTGTTCGTCCGAGTCGTCGTCTTCGTCGTCGTGCGCGATGCGGACGTCGACGGCGCCGGGGAACTGTTCGCGGACCTCGTCAGCAAGGCCGACGCGTTCGGGTTCCGTCAGGATCACCCGCAGATGAGCACCAGCCAGTTCGCCAGCCATGGCCCGTAGGTCGTCGAGGGTCCCGCGCACCGTCTTCAGCGGTGAGCCCTGGGTCAGGGCGACCTCGCGGACCTCGACGGGCAGGCCCGGCTCGCCCTCGACGATCAGTACGGACTTGTGGACCCGTTCGGCCTCGCCGAAGTCCAGCGCGAGGGGCGAACCGCAATACCAGACCGGACATGCGGCCGGGATCCGGTGCGGCTGGTGCAGATGGCCCAGCGCCACGTACTGTGCTGACGGCGGGAACACGGTCGGCGGTACGACGTAGTCGAAGATCGTGTGGGCGGCGCGCTCGCCGCCACCCAGTTGCGGCGCACCACCCGACGCCACGGTCAGGTGGGCGGCCACGATGTTGATCGTGTCGGCACCGAAGTCCTTCGTCAGCCCTTGGACGATCTGGCGTGCGCGGTCCGCGTACCGCTGTGCATGGTCGTCCGCACGCCGTTCCATCAGCTGCGCGGCTTTGACGATCGTTCGCTGGTTCAGGAAGGGGATCAGCGCGATCCTTGCCGTCTCGCCCGTGCGGAGGTCGAGGTCCAGCACGCCGCCACGGTCGGGTCCGACCACCTCGGCTGCCACGTGAACGTGGCCGCGGGCCAGGAGCGGGTGGATCGCCTTCCAGCGACGCGGGTTGTCGTGATTGCCGGCCAGCACGACGACCTCGGCACCCGTGTCGGAGAGGTCGAGAAGGGTCTGGTAGACGATCCCCTCGGCCTCGGGTGAGGGTGCCGGCGTGTCGAAGGCGTCGCCGGCCACGATGACCAGATCGACCTGTTCGCGGGCGGCGACGTCGACGATCTCGGCCAGCACCATGCGGTGTTCGGTGGCGCGGCTGCGACCGCGGATCGTGCGACCCACGTGCCAGTCGGAGGTGTGGAGCAGCTTCATGCCGCGACCCTACCGACGGGGTGCGACACGGCCGATCAGGCGGTCCGGTTCCAGGCCTCGGCGATCGCCTGGAAGGTGGTGGCGGCCCCGACGGCGTCGGGCGACAACGGCGCGATTGCAGCCGTGGTGACGCCCACCTCACCGAATCCTTCGAGGCGCTCGACGATCTGTTCGGCGGAGCCGATGAGGAACAGGTCGTCGACGATGTCCGGTGTGTAGCCGGCCGCCATGCCGGCCTTGTCACCCTCGGCGGATGCCGCCGCGATGGCGTCGGCCGCCTCCTCGTAGCCCTGCCACTGGTAGAAGCGGTTGTAGCCGGGGGTGGCCACGTACGGACCGAACGCATACGGCAGCATCGCCTTGACCGGGTCCGGATCGTCGGTGACGTGACAGAAGAGCCGTGCGACGACCGGATAGTCCTTCGGCAGTTCGCGCCCGGCCTCGGCTGCTCCCTCACGGACCTCGTCGAGCATCACGGGCACGTGGTCGACGCGCATCTGGTTCAGGCAGATCCCGTCCCCGATCGCCCCCGCCATCCGCAACGATGCCGGGTTCAGCGATCCGAGCAGGATCGGGATCTCGCCGGCTGGTGCGACCGGGCTCTTGTAGCCGCCGATGCGCACCTTCTGGCCGTCGAGGCTGGTCCGTTCGCCACGGAACACCGGCCGGAGTGCCTCGACGGTCTCGCGCACCCACGTCAACGGCTTCTCGTACGGGATCCCCCCGAAGCGTTGGACGAGCACGTCCGACGACGCGCCGATGCCGAGGGAGAAGCGCCCCCCGGACAGCGACGAGAGCGACAGGGCCGACATGGCGAGCACGAAGGCGGTCCTGGTCTGTACGGGAACCACGGCGACACCGAGTTCGAGGTCGGTCGACGCGGCGATCGCCCCGAGCATCGTGAAGGCGTCGGGTCCGTCGACCTCGGCACCCCAGTAGGCCTCGTACCCCCACTGCTGGGCATCGATGGCCAACTGCAGGGCCTGCACGGGCGTCGGCCCGACTGCGGCAGAAACGGCCAGTTGCGGTCGCGACATCGACGACTCCTTCGGGGTGTCGCGCGAGACTAGTGAGGCGGCGTCAGAAGGGGAGGGGGTCGCCGTGCTCGTCCAACTTCGGGGTGAGCTCGGCGAATGGGTCGTCGGGCTGCGCGTCCACGGTGTCGTCGACGGGTGGTGGCGTGCCAGCCTCGCTGGGGCGGGTCGCCCATGCAGGGAACGGGAACTCGAGCACCAGCGGCACAGGCAGTTCCGGCTGGGAGACGATCATGGTCCCCGGCTTGACGATCGTCGCTCGCTGGCGCTGGGCCGTTGGCAGGAACCCGTACTCCTCGCGGGATGCTTCCGCGGAATCGAGCCGGCCGACGACCCGGATCGCGGAGTTGGCGATGATCCGCCGCTCGACCTCGGACGCCGTCTGCTGGGCACCGATGAGGATGATCCCGAGCGACCGGCCACGCTCGGCGATGTCGAGCAGGATCTCCTTGATGGGCGAGTGACCCTCGCGCGGCGCGTACTTGTTCAACTCGTCGAGCACCACGAACGTCAACGGGTCCGCTGACCCCGTCCGCTCCTTGTCCTCGAACGTGCGGCGCAGCACCACACCGACCACGAACCGCTTGGCGCGGTCATTCAGGTTGTGGATGTCCACCACCGTGACCTGGCGTTGACGGGCGATCCGGTGGCGCTCGGGTTCGGGCAGGTCACCGCGGATCAGGTGGTCGACGTGCGGCAGTGCGCCGAACAGGCGACGGATGAACGCGTTGACCGTCCCGATGCCGATCGCGCGGCCCGCCCACTCGTCACGGGTCCCGTCGTCCTCGAGTCGGTCGCGGACGACTTCGAGCAGTTCGTGGAAGGTCCGGCAGACCTTGTCGTCCACCTTCACGGCACCGTCCCCGACGGGGACGGCCTCGCGCGACAGTTTCGCCGACACCTGATGGACCACCATCGTGTACTGCTGACGGTCGTCCTGCGCATCGGTGAACAGGAACGGCAGGAGGTTGTCCTTGCAGAATTCCTCGAGGGTCCAGAAGAACGAGGTCACGCCCTGCACCCGGGCACCGGTGTCCGCCGCACCGGTGGTCGCCCCGCGCCGGGGCGGTGCCCACAGTTCGACCGACTTGAATGCCGTCGCCGGCAAGCCCAGCGCCGCGTACCGCGCGCGTTGTTTGTCGGGCAGGGCGGCGTTGTCGTGATCGAGGAAGAGCAGGTCCTCGCCCTTGACGTTGAAGATCAGCGATTTCGCGTTCGCCGTGCGGTCACCGAGCACCCCTGACGTGTACAGCGAGTGCAGCAGGAACGTGGCGTACGTGGTCTTGGTCGCCACCCCCGACACCCCGGAGATGTTGACGTGGGCCCCACGGGTCCCGTCGAGGAATTCGAGGTTGACGTAGACGGGTTCGTCCTCGCGTGACAGACCGGCCGGCAGTCGCTGGGTCATCCCGTCGAAGAACAGGGCCTGGTCGCGCTCGTCACCTGCGGCCTTGCGCACGGCCTGGCCCGGCAGCGGCGGGACGAAGACCTCGGGTTCGAACCGGGTGGCCAGCACCTGGGCGGCTTCGGCGACCTCGGCAGGCAGGATCCCCTGTTCGATGAGGAACACGTCCGAGTCGAACCGCGCGCCCTCGTGGCGCGCCCTGACTTGGTTCACGATGCCGTAGATCTTCACGGGGCCGCGTCCCGGGGGAGTCCGTTCCAGGGCGACCACGTCGTCGAGTTGCAGGAACTCGTCAGGGGCGACGGCGACCCAGAACTCCAGGGGCGTTGCGTCCTCGGTCCCGATGACCCGACCGACGACCACGCCGTCTCCCACCTTCCCGACCGATTCGGCGTCCACGGCGTTGCTCCCAGGTGTCGTGTGGCTCGAGGCTACTCAGGTCGTGATCAGTGGACGTCGGTCGGGCCCCTCGAGCAGGCCGGCCGACCCGCCGGACCGACGTCCTCGATGACCGTACGAAGCAGGTGCGACATCGACCCGGGCGCGCGTGCTCGCCCGTCCGGCAGGGGTGCCGTGCAGGCCGCGCACGACAAACTCTGGCATCCTCGGGAGAGACGACGTTCGGGACGGCACGATGTCGGCCACAGGTGGGGTTCGCGATCCAGGTGCGGACCACCATGCACTGTCGCAGAGCGAGGAGCGGTTTCGTCTGCTCGTCGACTCCGTCATGGACTACGCGATCTTCATGCTCGATGTCGATGGCTACGTCGAGAGCTGGAACAACGGCGCGCAACGCGTCAAGGGCTACCGGGCAGACGAGGTCGTCGGCAGGCACTACTCGGCGTTCTACACCGACGAGGACCGCGCTGCCGGCCTGCCCGACCGACTTCTGCTGGCTGCGGACCGCGATGGCCGTGTCGAGATCAGCGGCTGGCGGATCCGCAAGGACGGGACACAGTTCTGGGCCAACGTGGTCATCACGGCCCTGCGCAACGACGACGGGACGCTCGCAGGGTTCGCCAAGGTGACCCGCGACCTGACGGATCAACACCGGATCCGGGAGGCCAGGGAAGAGCTCCTGGATCGACAACAGGACACGCTCGGTCGACTCGAGGAGATCGACCAGTGGCGGCGCGACTTCATCGCCGCGATCGCCCACGACCTCCGCAGCCCGGTGTCGTCGATCATCGGGTTCGCCGAACTGGTGCAGGACGGACAGATCACGGACGGTGCCGAGATGGCCAGGATCACCGAACGGATCCTGTCGAACGCCTACTCCATCGACGCACTCATCGACCACCTGCGGACCGACGCGATGCTCGAGGCGGGCGCGGTCGAACTCCAGCGCGAACCCATGGCGTTGCGGCCACTTCTCGACGCGGTGACCGCTGACATGGAGCCCGTACTCAGGGGACATCAGGTCGTGGTCGACGTCGATCACGTCCAGGTGACCGCTGACCGCAGTGGCCTCGAGCGCATCCTGCGCAACCTGATCGGCAATGCGGCCCGCCACAATCCCTCGGGGGCGACGATCGCCGTCCGCGCACACCGCGAGGCGGATGCGGCGGTGGTCAGCGTGCAGGACGACGGCGAAGGCATCGGCGACGAGAAGCTCGCGCGGGTGTTCGACCGCTTCGAACGTCGCGGGGGTGGCGGAAGCGGCCTCGGTCTGTCGATCGTCAAGCAGTACGTGGAATTGCACGGCGGCGAGGTGAGCGTCGACAGCGAGGTCGGCCGAGGATCGACGTTCCGGTTCACCCTCCCGGACTGACGGCGACGAAAAGGTCGCCGTACCGGCGGACCAACCCCCATTCGTCCACTTCGAGACGGTACGAGTGGCCAAGGGACTCGTACCGCCATGCCCCGTCGCCGACAGAGGTGTACCGCTGGGCGCTCGGCTGCACGCTCAGGTCTGGCCAGCGAATCCACGCAGCGGTGACGTCCAGCCGGTCGGCCCCGATCATGAGCGCGCGCAGGACCGGCAGCGTGTTGGTCCCCGGCGTGACCGCGATGTCCACGTCGGTGCAGCCGTCGAGGTCGCGGTCGGGCTTGCCGTCCCGCCACCACCGGCCACGGCCGTCCGACGTGAGGTGCACGGTCCGACCATCGGCGGTCGTCAACGTCGCATCGCGCGTGTGTCCCCGCTCGTCCGTCGTGACGGCCCACCGCCAGGCGCCCTGTCGTGATCGCCCCTGCAGGTGAAGTCCCAACCGGTTCCTGGTGAGCGTCGTGTCCTCGATTTCGTCGGTGCCCGAGCGCCAGGTCGCCGCGGCATCCGGCGGCGAGGGGGCCGCCAGCTCACGCGTGAAGTGGAACTCGGTGCTGTCCGACGGGTCGTGCAGATACCTGGTGTCGGGCTGTAGGACCCATCCGTGCTTCTCGTAGTGCCGGTGGGCGTCCTCGAAACGGGTGTCGGACCACAGGTCCACGCCCGCGGCCTGCAGCGTCGCCGCGAGGTCGACGACCATCGCGGTCAGGCCCGTTCCGACCCCGCTGCGGCGGGCGTCCTGCGTCACGTACAGACGCTTGAGTTCGACCCGATCGCCGGCAGGCGCGTACCCCACACACGCGCGCAGTCCAGCCACGTCGGGCAGGACCCACAAGCGGCCGCCCCGTGCTGCCAGGTGCGTGCGAATCCCGGTGAGGTCGTGGTCGACGCCAGGGAGGTCCAGCACACAGCCGGGGTACTCGGCGTACACCCCGCCGATCAGGGCGGCCAGTCCGGCGGCGTCGCCGTCGTCGGCCTCGCGGAGTCCTGCGAGAAGTTCGCGCATCGCCTCTCCGGGCCGTGAGGTCGTCGGGGGTGAGCCTACGTACGGGGGGTCGGTCGGTCAGTTCGGCTACAACCCCCTACATGACCAGACTCCTGCCCATGCTCGCCAGCGCCGGCACGCCCGGCGAAGTCGGGGGCCCGGAATGGAGTCACGAGTTCAAGTGGGACGGTGTGCGTGCACTGGTTGCGACGGATGGCCGGTCCGTGACCGTGCGGTCCCGGCTCGGCAACGACGTCACGAGCGCGTATCCCGAGGTGCAGGACGTGGCGGGCCTGGTCGGACGGCCCGCCCTGCTCGATGGCGAGATCGTCGCGTTCGACGACGACGCACCGTCCTTCTCGTTGCTGCAGTCGCGCATGCACCTGCGTGACCCCGGCAGGATCACGATGGTCGCCGCCCGGATCCCGGTGCGGTTGTTCCTTTTCGACCTGCTCATGCTCGACGGTGACTGGCTGCTCGACGAGCCGTACACGCTGCGTCGCGAACGTCTCGAGGACCTCGCGGCCGGGGGCGCCTCCGTCGTGACACCTCCCCGGACAAAGGACCTGCCCGCCTGTCTGCAGGCGGCGGCCGACCGTGGTCTCGAGGGCGTCGTGTCGAAGCGCGACACGTCCATGTACCGGCCTGGAACGCGCACCAGGGACTGGCGAAAGCTCCGTCTGGTCACCGAGCAGGAGTTCGTGGTCGTTGGCTACCGGCCGGGCAGAGGCAACCGCACCGAGCGGATCGGCGCCCTGCTCGTCGGCTTCAACGACGACGACGGCCTGCACCTGGCAGGTGCCGTCGGTTCGGGGCTGACCTCCCGCGAGATCGATCATCTCGCCGACACGCTCGCGCCCGTCGCCGCGGCGCCCGTCGTCGACACGATGGGGGAACGGGACGTCGTCTGGGTCGAACCAACAGCGGTTGTTCAGGTGCGCTTCCGGGAATGGACCCCGGATGGGCGTTTGCGTCAGCCGACCTACCGCGGGCGGCGGAGCGACGTGGATCCGGCCAGGGTCCGTCGCGAGCCCTGACCGCGCCATCAGGCCCATGACGAAACCCCACTTTCGGCCGCCGCATGACCGGTGCCAGGGGTACCGTTGACCAGTCGACGAACCATGAGGAAGACGGCGTGCCACGTTCGATCTGGACGGGAGCGATCAGTTTCGGACTGGTCAACATCCCCATCAAGCTCGTCACCGCGGTCGACCGCAAGAACGTGCGCTTCCGCGAGATCCGCAAGGGTGACAACAGCCGCATCCGCCACAAGAAGGTCGGCGCCGACGACGGCGAAGAGGTCGACGGCGAAGAGATCGTGAAGGGCTACGAGGTCGCCCCCGACCGGTACGTGGTCATCGACCCCGACGAACTGAAGGAACTCGACCCGAAGGCCAGCCGGACGATCGACATCATCGACTTCGTCGAGCTCGCCGAGATCGACCCCATCTACTTCGACTCGTCGTACTACCTCGTCCCACAGGAGACCGCCACCAAGCCGTACAGGCTCCTGCACGAGGCCATGAACCGGTCGGGCAAGGCGGCCATCGCCCGGTTCGTGCTGCGAACCAAGCAGTACCTGGCGATCATCCGCCCCCGCGGGGACGCCCTGGCGGTATCGACGCTCGTCTTCCACGACGAGGTCGTACCGGTGGCTCGACTCGAACTGCCCGAACTCGACGACGACCTCGACGACCGCGAGATCAAGATGGCCGAGCAGCTCGTCGAGTCGATGACCGCAGACTGGGAGCCCGACAAGTACGAGGACACGTACCGGCAGAAGGTGCTCGACCTCATCGAGGCCAAAGCCGAGGGCCAGGAGATCGTCTCGGTTCCGGACTCGCAGAAGGAAGCCGGCGACGTCGTCGACCTGATGGCGGCGTTGGAGGCCTCCCTGAAGGCGGCCAAGGGCAAGCAGGACGCCGAACAGAGCGCCGAGTCGGCCTGATCGGTGGGGACACGCACCAGCGTCACCGTCGACGGGCGCGAACTGACCGTGTCGAATCTCGACAAGGTGCTGTATCCGCAGACAGGCACGACCAAGGCCGACGTCATCGACTACTACCGGCGGGTGGCCGATGTCATGCTGCCGCACCTGCGCGACCGCCCGCTGACGATGGTGCGGTTCCCCGACGGGGTCGACAAGGACCACTTCTTCGAGAAGCGCTGCCCGCGTCACCGGCCGGACTGGATGGGCACGGTCACCCTCGGCCGTGAAGGGCGCGAGAAGGTCGTGGAGCACTGCGACCTGCGGGAACTCGCCGACCTCGTCTGGGTCGCCAACCTCGCAGCGCTCGAGCTGCACACGACGATGGGTCGCGCCCCGGACACGACGGTGCCGACCATGGTCGTGTTCGACCTCGACCCAGGCGCCCCTGCGGACATCGCCACGTGCTGCCGCGTCGCCCTGCTGCTGAAGGAAGTGTTCGACCGCCTGGAACTGCAGGCCTTCCCCAAGACCTCGGGATCCAAGGGGTTGCAGGTGTACGTCCCACTGAACCAGCCCGAGATGACATTCGATAGCACGAGAGGGTTTGCGTTGTCCGTCGGACAACTGCTCGAGCGGGTGCACCCCGACCTGGTGCTGACCGCCATGGACAAGGCCAAGCGGGACGGCAAGGTCTTCATCGACTGGAGCCAGAACCACCTGACCAAGACCACGGTCACCGCGTACTCGCTGCGTGCCAGACCCAACCCGACGGTGTCGACGCCCGTGACCTGGGACGAGGTCGTCGACACCGCGGACACCGGAGCCACCCTGGCGTTCCGGTACGACCAGGCCGCCGCACGTGTCGAGGATCTGGGCGATCTGTTCGCCCCGGTCCTCCACCTGGAGCAGAACCTGCCGGAACTGGCATGAGCCCCGCGGGCGAGCCGGGGGGCCCGGTACCGTCGGCCGCCCCGACCGAGGTCCCACAGTCGATGTCACTGCAGCCGCGGACACGCGTGCTCGCGGCCATCGCGGTCGTCGTCGTGGTGGCCACGGGCTGCGCCGACGGATCGTCGGGTGACCCCTCAGAGGGCCCGGTCACCACGGGCCCGTCGTCACCTGTGCCGACCTCGTCACCGTCGTATGATGTCACACCGACCGAGACGGGCACCGCGGCGCCGACCGGCCAGCCGACGGGGCCCCCTGCGGTCACCACGCAGGTCGTCGGGGACGGGTTCGAGCGGCCCGTGCAGATCCTCCCGTCGCCGCAGGGCGAGGTGCTCGTCGTCGAGCAGGTGGGGCGCATCCGGACGCTTTCGGGGGCCGACGTGCTCGACATCACAGACCGGGTGAACGACGGCGCGAACGAGCGCGGTCTCCTCGGCGCCGAGTTCGCCGAGGACGGCACGGATGGGACCCGCCTGTACGTCCACTACAGCGCCGCCGACGGTGCCACCACCGTGTCCGCCTTCGACTGGCCCGACCCGATGCCTGCGAGCGAACAGGTGATGTTCACCACGCCCCAGCCGGCAGCGAACCACAACGGCGGGTCGCTCCTGGTCGGACCGGACGGGATGCTCTACCTGGCGCTGGGCGACGGGGGAGCGGCCAACGATCGCTTCGACAACGGGCAGCGCACGGACACGCCCCTCGGTGCCGTGCTGAGGTTCGATGTCGCGCGGTCGACCACCGGACTCGTCCCTGCCGCCGACAACCCGTTCCGCGACGACGGCCATCCCGCGGTGTGGGTGTACGGGCTGCGCAACCCGTGGCGGATCGCCTTCGACGACCAGCGTCTGTGGGTCGCAGACGTCGGCCAGGACGCCGTGGAGGAGGTGTCCACTGTCCGCTTCGACGAGGCGGCCGGGGCCAATTTCGGCTGGCCGCTGTTCGAGGGCACCCAGTGCTTCCGGGGGCCGTGTGACGAGGCCGGCCTGGTGTTCCCGATCGTCGAGCACTCCCACGACGAAGATGGCGTGTGCGCGCTGATAGGCGGCGTGGTCTACCAGGGCTCCGACCTGCCGTCGCTGCGCGGCCACTTCCTGTACAGCGATGCGTGCGCCGGCTTCCTACGATCGGTCGACGGGTCAACGGCAGACCCGGCCTTCGACCTCAGCGACCAGGTCGGGTCCCTCGCCGGCATCCTCGGGTTCGGCGTCGATGCGTCTGGCGAGGTCCATCTCGGCATGATCGACGGCCGGGTGCTGGCGCTGGTCCCTGCCTGAGCGCAGGGCGGCAGCGGGGTGTCAGGCCACCACGCCAGGGACGGTCTCGTCGTCCCACTGGAGTTCGACCTGGACAGCCGCAGGACCGAGCTCGTCGCGGCCCCGCACGAACGAGACGCGCTGGCCGGCCCTGACGGCGCGGAAGCCGGCCTCGGGAAGCATCTTGAACGACACGAAGACGTCGTCGCCCCCCTTGTCGGGCGTGATGAAGCCGAAACCGCGCTCGTCGCTGAACCACTTCACGAACCCGTGTATGCGCTCCGCGGATCGCACGACGGGCAGGGCCATGGTGTCCAAGGCAGTTCCTCGCAGGGTCCATCGTCGTGACACCGATCAGGGTGCCCTGAGCCCCCAGGGAATGTCAGGGCTCGCAGATGGGCAAAGCGATGCCCGGCCAGGCGGCGACCGAAACGGGCCGGAACCGGCCGAACGGACATCACGCGCGCCAGCGTGTCGCGTCGTCCTCATGCAGGACAGGTGCGGCCACGTCGCTGTCGAGCGCCTGACCCTTGCCTGTCCGGCGGGCAAGCGGCGCATCGACCGGCCGCACGACGAAGGGTTTGTCCGCATGCACGTGAAGGTCGCCGGCGGCACCACAGTACAACAGGCGGTCCACGCCGGTCTGCAACCCCTTGCCGCCCCTGCCCTGCGTCGAGTACTCGGACAACGCCGTGCGCTTGACGGTCCCGTCCGCACCGATGGTCATCGCCTCGCCGTCGTCGGCCGGCACGTTCGTCGCCGACACGATCTGGGCGCCCTTGGGCAGGTTCATCCCCGAAACGCCCGCTGCGGTCCGTCCCATCGCGCGGACGTCGTCGACCGGGAATCGGGTGACGAACCCGGCCGAGTTGGCGAGCATCAGGTGATCGCCGCCACGGCAGAGCAGCACCGCCACGAGGCGGTCGCCGTCCCTGACTCCTGCGGCCTGGATCGACCGTTGGCGGGTCGCGAGGAACTCGCCCGCATCCGTGCGCTTCACCTGGCCGCTGGCCGACACGGTGACCACCGAGGTGCCCTCGATCAGGGGCACCGCCCCGGCAACCGCCGTGTCGGGACCGCCACCGACGACGCCGCCGACGTGCGTGCCGCGATCGCTCGGGCGGACGACCGGGACGTCGGCGACCGAGAGGCGGTGGCCGGTCCCGCCCTCGTCGACGAGCAGCAGGTCGTCCTCGGTGGTGCACCGTACGACGGCTGCGAGCGGGTCGTGCCCGTGCTTGTGGCCCGGGGTCGTCCGCCGAGTCGGCACGGGCTTGGCGTACCCGCCCCGCGTCACCAGCACCGTGACCTCCTGGGCTTCGAAGCCGGCCTGCGCGCCGCCGGCCAGGACGTCCTCGGCGGTGATGCCTTCGCCGACGATCCGCGAGCGTCGCGGCGTGGCGTGGACCCGCTTGATCTCGGAGATCTCGGCGACAAGGACCTCGTCCAGTCGCCCGCGGTCCGCGAGGATCGCCTGCAGTCCGCTGATCAGGTCCTGCAGTTCCTGGTATTCGTCCTCGAGTTCGGCCCGTTCGAGTGCAGCCAGGCGCCGCAACCGCATGTCGAGCACCGCCTGTGCCTGCAGTTCGGAAAGATCGAACCGATCCATCAGGCCTTGCTTGGCCACCGAGGCGGAGGCCGACCGGCGGATCAGTGCGATGACTTCGTCGAGATGGTCGAGGGCCTTCAGCAACCCCTCGAGGATGTGTGCCCTGGCGTTGGCCTGCGCCAGGCGATGTTCCGTCCTGCGGGTCAGCACGTCGCGCTGGTGGGCGACGTAGTGGACGAGGCAGTCGCGCAGCCCCAGCGTCAGCGGGCCACCATCGACCAGTGCGACCGTGTTGATGTTGAAGTTGGTTCGCAGGTCGGTCTTGGCGTACAGCTTGGCCAGCACGGCGGCCGGATCCTCGCCGCGCTTGAGCTCGATGACGATCCGCATGCCGTCGCGCGACGACTCGTCGCGCAGGTCGCGGATGGCGTCCAACTGCTTCTTGTCCACCAGGTCGGCAATCCGCTCGAGCAGGGTGGCTTTGTTGACCTGGTAGGGGATCTCGGTCACGACGATGCGGGGGAGGTTGCCCGTGCGCACCTCGGTGGACGCGACGGCTTCGCAGGTCACCGCGCCACGACCGGTCCGGTACGCCTCGCGGATGCCTCCGGTGTCGATGATCCGCGCGCCGGTGGGGAAGTCCGGCGCGGGGACGAACCGCATCAGGTCATCCGTGGTCGCGTCGGGATGGCCGATCAGGTGGACCACCGCGTCGATGACCTCGCCGAGGTTGTGCGGGGCGATGTTGGTTGCCATGCCGACCGCGATCCCCGTTGCGCCGTTGACAAGCAGGTTGGGGAACCCGGCCGGAAGGACGGTCGGTTCGTCCTCGTACCCGTCGTAGTTGGGCACGAAGTCGACCGTGTCCTCGTTGATGCTGGCGAGCAGTTCCATCGCCAACGTCGACAGGCGGGCTTCGGTGTATCGCATGGCCGCGGGCGGGTCGCCGTCGACCGACCCGAAGTTGCCGTGGCCGTCGACCAGCACGTCGCGGGTCGAGAAGTCCTGCGCCATCCGCACGAGCGCGTCGTAGATCGAGGTGTCGCCGTGTGGGTGGTACTTCTTCATGACCTCGCCCACGGCGGACGCGCACTTACGGAACGGCCGGTCGGGGTGGAGGCCCGATTCCCACATCGAGTACAGGATGCGGCGCTGGACCGGCTTCAGCCCGTCGCGGACGTCCGGCAGGGCACGCCCGACGATGACCGACATCGAGTAGTCGAGGAACGCCTGCTCCATCCGCTCGACGATCGAGACGGATCGGACCTCACCGGAACCGAGGGTGGTCTGCTTGGCCATGGTGTCCTCAGACATGTCGTAGCTCAGCTACCGGTCAGATGTCGCAGTTCGGCTGCGCGGTCAAATATCGAGATTCGTCGCGAACTTCGCTTTGTCCACGATCCACTCGCGCCGCGGGTCGGTGGCGTTGCCCATCAGCAGCACGAACAGCTCGTCAGCCGCCTGGGCGTCCATGATGTTGATCTGCAGCAGGGTCCGGCGCTGAGGGTCCATCGTCGTCGCCCACAGCTGTTCGGCGTCCATCTCGCCGAGTCCCTTGAATCGCTGCACGTCGACCTTGTCGGTGGCCTTGAACTCCTTCTTGCGCAGCTGTTCGCGTTCGGCGTCCGACATCGCGTAGACGACCTTGGTGCCGCGCCGTAGCTGGAACAGCGGGGGCTGGGCCAGGTACAGGTGCCCCTTCTCGACCAGCTTGGGCATCAGCCGGTAGAAGAAGGTCAGCAGCAGCGTTGTGATGTGGCCGCCGTCGACGTCGGCGTCGGCCATCAGGATGATCTTGTCGTAGCGCAGCTTGTCGTAGTCGAAGTCGGGTTCGACACCCGTCCCGAGCGCCTTGATCAGCGCCTGGATCTCGTTGTTCTCGAGCACGCGCCGCAGTTGCGCCTTCTCGACGTTGAGGACCTTGCCCCGCAGCGGCAGGATCGCCTGGGTGTGCCGGTCGCGCGCCATCTTCGAGGAGCCGCCTGCCGAGTCGCCCTCGACGATGTACAGCTCGGTCTCGGCCGGGTTGCGTGACGTGCAGTCGGCGAGCTTGCCGGGAAGGCCGGCGGACTGGCTGTCGAGCAGTCCCTTGCGCCGCGTCAGTTCTCTGGCTGCCTTGGCCGCCTGCCGGGAGCGGGCAGCGACAACCGCGCGCTTGACGACCTTGCTGGCGTGCGTCTTGTTTCTGGACGTCCACCTGCGCAGTTCCTCGGTGAGGACCTGCTGGACGTAGGTCCGCGCGATCGACGACCCCATCCGCCCCTTGGTCTGTCCCTCGAACTGAGGATCCGGCAGCTTCAGCGAGATGACCGCGACGAGCCCTTCGCGCAGGTCGTCGCCGACCAGGTCGGGGTCCTTCTTGGTCAGCGCGCGGGAGCCCTTCGCGAACTCTTTGAAGACGTCGGTCACGGCGCGCCGGAAGCCTTCTTCGTGCGTGCCCCCATCGGCGGTGCGCACGACGTTCACATAGCTGCGCATGCGCTCGTCGTGGAACCCGTCCGTCCACGTGAGGGCGATGTCCAGGGCCACGGGCACCCCATCGACCTCGCTCTGGTCGTGGACCTCGATGGTGGGGACGAGCGGGTCTTTGTTGTGGAGTAGTTCCTTGACGAAGTCGGCAAGCCCCTTCTTGAACCGGAAGGTCTCGCTCTTGCCGGTGCGTTCGTCGACCAGCGTGCAGGTCAACTCCGAGTTGAGCAGCGCGGTTTCGCGCAGTCGTTGGGCAACCGTGGCGTAGTCGACGTCCGTGGTCTCGAAGATGTCCGGGTCCGGCCAGAAGCGGACGGTTGTGCCGTGGCCGCCCTTCTTGCCTGCCTTCTTGAGCTTGTCGGCGACGTTGCCGCGGGCGAACGCGATCGTGTGCCGCGCGCCGTCGCGCACGACCTCGATCTCGGTGCGACTCGACAGGGCGTTGACGACCGACACGCCGACGCCGTGCAGGCCGCCCGAGACCGCGTACGACTGGTGATCGAACTTCCCACCCGCGTGCAGCGTGGTCAGGGCCACCTCGACGGCGGGACGCCCTTCGGTCGGGTGCTTGTCCACGGGGATCCCGCGGCCGTCGTCGGCGACCTCGACGGCGCCGTCGTCGAGGATGCGAACCGTGATGGTCTTGGCGTGCCCGGCAAGGTGTTCGTCGACGGAGTTGTCCACGACCTCCCAGACGAGGTGGTGCAGACCGCGCCCGTCGGTCGAACCGATGTACATGGCAGGGCGTTTGCGCACGCCTTCGAGGCCCTTGAGGACGCTGATGTTCTTGGCGCTGTACTCGGTCACGAACGGCCCTTGCAGAGGGGCGGGAGTCGGCAGCCGCAAGGTACGTGACCGGGCTGACACGTCCGAACACCCACCCACAGTCAGTGCCGCTGTCCCGGTTCTGCGCCGCTGCTACCGTCGGGCGCGGTCCGACGAGGAGTGGTGTGGCGGCGCGTGGTGGCGAGCAGGGTAGGACCGCCGATCCGAGGATCGGCCGCACCCGCTGGCGCGGCGACGGTGTCAAGGTGGCCACTTTTCGCGACATCACCGCGCGGCGCGGAGCCGAAGCACGCCTGCGAGACTTCGTGTCCGTGGCGTCCCATGAACTCCGGACACCTGCCACCTCGATCGCGGGGTCTGCGACGACACTGATGGATCACTACGTGGCGTTGTCCGAGGATGAGCGGCGGCGCTCGCTGGCCGCCATCCATCGTCAGTCCAAGCGACTGGTAGCGCTTGCGACGGGACTTCTGGAGCTTGCCCGTCTGGAGCAGGGCAGCATGCAGACGTTCCCGAGCGTCGTGTCGCTCGGTGACTGCGTGGCGACCGCCATCGAGGCTGCGGTCGTCGATGTGGCCGAGGTGGCTGGCGGTGACGGCGTCGAGGTCTTCGTCGACGACGAACACCTGCAGGTGATGCTTGTCAACCTGCTCACGAACGCCGACAAGTACGGGCAGGAGCCCATCAGCGTGCGCGGCCGGATCGTCGACGATCGCGTGGAGGTCGTGGTTCGTGACGAAGGCGAGGGCGTCCCGGCGGAGTTCCGTGGCCGCCTCTTCGAGCGGTTCGCCCGCGCGTCCACCGGCGTTGCCCGCAGAGTGCCAGGGACGGGGCTCGGCCTGGCGCTTGTCGCCGCGCTCGCGCAACTCAACGGTGGAGAAACCTGGCACCGGCCCAACGAGCCGCGCGGCTCCCAGTTCGGCGTCTCGCTGCCTCGACGGGATCCTGCGACGTGACGGGCGAGCCGAACTGGCCACCGGAACCGCTCCACGTCGCCGTCGACGTGGTCCCGATCGGCCTGTCGCCCGAGGGCCTGCAGGTTCTGCTCGTGAGGCGGCCCTACCCCCCATTCGAGGGATACTTCGCCCTGCCAGGGACATTCAGCCGCCCCGACGAAACCCTCGAGGACTCGCCGTCGCGTGCCCTACTCGACAAGACCGGCGTTCGCGATGTCCACCTCGAACAGCTCGCCACCTACGACCAGCCCACACGACCCGGCGTGCCTGGTCGAGACCCACGAGGACGCGTGGTGTCGGTGGCGTTTCTCGCACTGCTCGGTCCTGCCGCAGTTCGGACCGTCACCACAGACCCCACGGTGGCGTTCTTCCCGGTCGCCAACGCTCCGACGCCCTTGGCTTTCGACCACGACCGCATGCTCCGCGATGCCATCGAGCGGCTCCGTGCGAAGACCCGGTATGCGCCGATGGTGTTTGCACTGTTGCCCGACGAGTTCACGATTCCGGAACTCCAGTCGGCGTACGAGGCCCTGCTCGGCGAGGTTCTCGACGAACGGAACTTCCGCCGCGACCTGCACAACGCCGACGTCATCGAGCCGGCGGGGCGGACCCGCAGCGACGGCCCAGGCCGACCTGCCACGCTGTATCGCTACCGAGACGGGTCCTTCGCCGTCGACGCCGGCGAGCGCAGGCTGGCCGAGCGCATCGCCCGATCGGGACGTGGCGGGCCAGGGGACGACGCTGACGGACAGTAGTGTCCGGCAGCCCGCGCACAACAGGAGACCACGTGCCCATCGAACGCACCGCCATCGAAGGCCTGCTGGTCGTCCGGTGGGACACGCACGGTGACGAGCGTGGCTTCTTCCGGCAGACCTACCAGGTCCGCGAGTTGACCGACGCGCTTGGCCGCGAGCCCGTCCTGCGCCAGGGCAACCATTCCCGGTCCCAGCCGGGCGTGCTGCGCGGCTTCCACGCCGAACCGTGGGACAAGCTCGTCTACGTTGCGCGTGGCCGGGCGATGGCTGCGATCGCTGATATCCGACCGGACAGCGACACCTTCGGGGCCGCGCTGACCTTCCACCTCGGCGATGAACCCAACGAGCGCATCCGCCTGTTCATCAGTGAGGGCCTGGCCAACAGCTTCTGTACGTACGGCGACCAGCCGGTCGACTACCTCTACGACGTGTCCGACTACTGGCGGGATGGCATCGACAAACCATCGGTGGCCTGGGACGACCCCGACCTCGCCGTCGACTGGCCCGTAGACGACCCCTTCCTGTCCGACGCCGATTCTGCCAATCCGACATTGCGGGACATGTTCCCCGCCCACCCGACGTTCGCCTGACGATGAGTGCCCACTCACCGTATGCCGGGTCTGGCGAGCGCACTTTCGCGGGAGGGGTTGCGGAGGAACGGAACGATTTCTAAGATTTCGTTCCGTTCTGGTTCGAGGGCGGAGACGCGGAGGAACCGGTGGGTCAGGTACTCAACAGCCGCGTCGACCTCTCCTCCGAGGTCTTCGTTCGCAATCGCGAGCGGAACCTCGAACTGCTGGACACGATCGCCGGTGCGCTCGCCGAGGCCAGGGCTGGGGGAGGGCCCGACAAGGTCAAGCGGCACAGGGATCGCGACAAGCTGCTGATCCGGGAACGGATCCGCCTGCTCCTGGATCCCGGGTCACCATGGTTGGAACTGCAGCCGCTGATCGGTTGGGGCAGCGACTTCCTCGTCGGCGGATCGACCGTCTCGGGTATCGGGGTCGTGAACGGCGTCGACTGCATCCTCGGGGGGGCCGACCCGACGGTCAAGGGCGGGGCGATGAACCCGTACTCGGTCACCAAGTCGCTGCGCAGCCTGCAGATCGCACGTGAGAACCGGTTGCCGTCCATCAACCTCACCGAGTCCGCGGGTGCCGACCTGCGAACGCAGAAGGACATCTTCGTCAGGGGCGGCAAGACGTTCCACGACCTCACCGCGAAGTCCAAGGAGGGCATCCCGACGATCTCCGTTGTGTTCGGGTCGTCCACGGCCGGGGGCGCATACGTGCCGGGGATGAGCGACTACACGGTGCTGATCAAGGAGCGGTCGAAGGTCTTCCTCGGAGGTCCACCGCTCGTCAAGATGGCGACCGGCGAGGACGCCGACGAGGAGGAACTCGGCGGTGCCGAGATGCACTCGCGCACGTCGGGGTTGGGCGACTACCTCGCCGACGATGAACTGGATGCGATCCGAATCACCCGCGACCTGGTCGAGCACCTGCAGTGGCGCAAGCTCGGCCCCGGACCGAGCGAGCCAGCCGACAACCCGGTGCACGACCCCGAGGAACTGCTCGGGATCGCGTCGGTCGACCTGCGCGAACCGTTCGACAGCCGCGAGGTCATCGCCCGGGTCGTTGACGGGTCGCGGTTCGAGGAGTTCAAGGGTCAGTACGGCACCAACCTCGTGTGCGGCTGGGCGTCGGTGCACGGGTTCCCCGCCGGGATCCTTGCCAACAACGGCGTCCTGTTCAGCCAAGAGGCCGAGAAGGGCGCCCAGTTCATCCAACTCTGCAATCGGATCCCGGTCCCGATCCTGTTCTTCCAGAACATCACCGGCTTCATGGTCGGCACACGCTACGAACAGGGCGGGATCATCAAGGACGGCGCCAAGTTGATCAATGCCGTCACGAACTCGGAGGTCCCGCACATCACCCTGATGATGGGTGCCTCATACGGGGCCGGTAACTACGGCATGTGCGGTCGGGCCTACGATCCGCGGTTCCTGTTCACCTGGCCGAACCACCACATCGCGGTCATGGGACCTCAGCAACTGGCCGGCGTGCTGTCGATCGTCGCGAAGGCCGCAGCCGAGAACCGTGGCGAGGAGTGGTCCGAGGAACAGGATGCCGGGATCCGGGCGATGGTCGAGTCGCAGATCGAAGCCGAGTCCAACGCCCTGTTCGCCACGGGCCAGGGCTGGGACGACGGAATCATCGACCCGCGCGACACCAGACACGTGCTCGGCTTGGCGCTGTCCGCCTGTCACACCAATGAGGTCCGAGGCGCCACCGCCTACGGCGTGTTCCGGATGTGAGTGGGTGATGAACATCCGTGGACTCCTCATCGCGAATCGGGGCGAGATCGCTGTCCGGATCGCCCGGACCTGTCGCGTGATGGGCATCCGCTCCATCGGAGTGTTCTCGGATGCGGATGTTGGGGCCCTGCACGTGGCCGCGTGCGACGAGGCGGTCGCGATCGGTGGGGACACGCCCGCGACCTCGTACATCGTCGTCGACGAGTTGATCGAGGCTGCGCGTGTCTCCGGCGCTGACGCGGTCCACCCGGGCTTCGGCTTCCTGGCCGAGAACGCCGCCTTCGCGCAGGCGGTCATTGACGCAGGGTTGGTCTGGGTCGGCCCCTCGCCCGATGCGATCGCCGCAATGGGGGACAAGATCGAGGCCAAGCGCCGCATGGCGCAGGCCGGCGTCCCCGTCCTTCCGGGTCTGACGGTCGATGGCGACGTACCCGACGACGTCGCCGACGTGGTTGGGTTCCCGCTCATCGTCAAGGCCGCCGCCGGCGGTGGTGGCAAGGGGATGCGGGTCGTCGAGGCCCAGGACGACCTCGCCGAGGCGATCACGTCGGCGCGGCGCGAGGCCGCCGGTGCATTCGGCGACGACCGGGTGTTCCTCGAGCGGTACGTCGCCGACCCCAGGCACGTCGAGGTGCAGGTGCTCGGTGACGTCGACGGGACGGTCCTGCACCTGTTCGAACGGGAGTGCTCGATCCAGCGCCGCCATCAGAAGGTGGTGGAGGAGTCACCTGCCCCGACACTCACCGACGCCGTCCGGGTCCGGTTGTTCGCCGCTGCCGTCGCCGCCGCCGAGACCATCGACTACCGGGGTGCCGGGACCGTCGAATTCGTCGTGGACGACGCCGCCCTGCGTGCGGGCGGCCAGGACGTCGCCTGGTTCCTCGAGATGAACACCCGCCTGCAGGTGGAGCATCCGGTCACCGAGGAGGTCACCGGGCTCGACCTCGTGCGGCTGCAGCTGCTCGTCGCCCAGGGGCAGGGGACGGGGATCAGCCAGCGGGACATCACCAGCACCGGGGCGGCGATCGAGGTCCGGCTGTATGCCGAGAACCCGGCCGCGGGCTACCTCCCGGCGTCGGGCACCCTCGGAGGCTTTCGGCCGGCGGGCGACATCCGATGGGACATCGGCATCCGCGAAGGCGATGTCGTTTCGACGTTCTACGACCCGATGATCGCCAAGGCGATCGCATGGGCGCCGACACGCGGGGAGGCCGCCGCCAAGCTCGCCGCGAGCCTCGAACAGACTGTCGTCCAGGGCGTGGTCACCAACCGAGACCTACTGGTCCAGGTGCTGCGGCATGACGCCTTCCTGAGCGGCGCCACGACAACGCACTACCTCGACCATCACTTCCCGTCGGACCACGACCGCGCCTTCCCACCGTCGCAGGACCTCGCCCGCCTCGCGGCTGCCATTGTGGTCGCGGTGACGATCGCGAGGGGTGACGCGCCCTTGCGATCGGTTCCCCGTGGGTTCAGCAACGTGCCCGGCGAACCGGAGCCAACCGTGTTCGCCGTCGGCGGCCACGAGGTACGAGCGAGCCACGTGTGGCAGCGTGACGGCGCGGTGGTGGCCGTCAACGACGTCGATCACATCGTCGAGGTCGTCGACGTGGACGGACCCATCCACCGGGTCAGGATCGATGACCGCGTGCTGGCGGTGACGGTCCACGAGTTCCACGACTCCGTGCAGGTCATCCTCCCGCAGGGCAACGTCACGTTGTTCCGTCATCCGCGGTTCCCGGCTCGTGCAACGGCCGAGGAACCTGGTGCGACCCTGGCGCCGATGCCCGGCGCGGTGGTCACCGTCGAGGTCGAGGTCGGACAGCGGGTGTCCGCGGGCGACCTCCTCGTCGTCGTCGAGGCGATGAAGATGGAGCACCGCATCCAGGCGCCCCTCGATGGCGTCGTCACAGCGGTCAAGGTCACGGCGGGCCAGCAGGTCGATGCCGGCAACGTCCTGGTCGTAGTGGAACCCGAGGAGGCGCCGGGCACCGACTAGATTCGATGGCGGTTCCCGGGTGCTCTGGCGCCCGATCGATGACAGCGAGGTCCGCCGTGCCCACGATCGCCGAAGCCGCTCGCGCCGACTCGCTGACCTGCGGGCCGTCCCGCGACGTCGGCCAGGTGGCGTGGCAGTCCGGCGGGGCCACCCTCGGGACCTACCGCGACGGGACCCTCACGATCGGCGACACGCGCTACCGCCTGCTTGCCGAGAAGTCCCAGGTGGCCGTGATCGACGACGCCACCGATTCCAGCGTCCTGTCCTTCACGTCGCTGACGCACGGCCCGGCCACGATCCGTGTGGCCAACCGGCGTCTGCGCCTGGTCAGGGAACACCTGCTCCCGGTCCTCTTCCACGTCACCGAGGACGTCGACGGCGCGTCCGTCCTGCGAATCCTGCGGCTCGGCCGGCGCCTGCGCTTCCGCTCGACGGACGCCACCGCCGTTCTCAGCGACCACGACCTCACCATGGTCGTTCTCGCCGCGACGATGCACCTGCTCGAGCTCGACGTCCACACCCAAGCCGTAGCCGCCCCCCAAACCCCGTCCCCCCACCCGATGTGAGTAGGTCCAAACGATGTGAATGAGTCCAACATGTTGGACGGAAACACATCGTTTGGACGGATTCACATCACCTAGGAGGTCCAGAGGGACTCCAGGGCTTTGTCGACCGAGGTGATCTGGCGGCCGCCGGCCATGACGACGTCGTCGACTTCATTGTCGGGGGTCGCCGCGACCTTCGTGAAGTGGTCGGCGATGGGCGTGAGGAAGCGGGAGAGTTGCGCGTAGCCGTGCCGACTGGAGGTCCCGAACCGGTCGATGTGGTAGCGCAGGGGGAACGTGACGTGCAGTTCGTCGCGGGCTCTGGTCATCGCGACGTACAGCAGGCGGCGTTCCTCCTCTGCGCCCTCTTTGTCGCGCAGGGCCATGTCCGACGGGATGTTGCCGTCGGCGGCGTGGATGACGTGGACGGCCCGCCACTCGCCGCCCTTGGCCGAGTGGATCGTCGACAGCACGAGCCAGTCGTCATCGAGGTGGGGATCGCCGGCCAGGTCCGAGGTGGACGACGGTGGCTCGAGGACCAGGTCGGCGACGAATGCCTGCCGGGACCCTGCACGCACGGCCAGTTCACCGAGACGTTCGAGGTCGGCCAGGCGCGCGGGAGCGTCGGAATAGTGGGCAGGCCACACCGCGGCGAAGAACGTGCCCAGCCGTTCGAACTGTTCGGTCAGCGCAACGTCGTCGGCACCCTCGTAGACGGCCCGCAGCAGGTCGGCTTGCGATGCAGCGGTCGGGGGGACGGGGAGGTCGACCGTACGGAACCGGGCCAGCGGCGACGTGGCCGGTGGGTCGCCCGGCCGCCATCGGCCGACACCGAGTACGTCCTGCACCGCCCTGGCGCGGGCAGGCCCGACTCCGTCGAGGCGGCGAAGGACGCGATGCCATGCCAGTTCGTCCGCTGGGTTGTCGAGTAGGCGCAGGGCCGCCATGACGTCCTTGACGTGAGCGGTCTCGAGGAACTTCAGGCCTCCGAACTTGCGGAACGGGATCCCACGGCGGGCGAGTTCGAGCTCGAGGGCGTCGCTGTGGTGCCCGGTGCGGAACAGCACGGCCTGCTCGCGCAGCGCGACCCCGCGTTCGCGGGCCGCGAGGACCTGGTCGCAGACGTAGGCGCTCTGCTCGGCCTCGTCGCCGCAGGTGACCAGCACCGGTTGCACCCCGTCCGGCCGGTCGGCGTGCAGGTCCTTGCCGTGACGGCGTAGCGCCTGCCCCATCAGCCGGTTGCTGGCATCGAGGATCGGTTGGACCGAGCGGTAGTTGCGCTCGAGCGTGACCACGTCCGCGGCGAACCGATCGGGGAAGGACAGGATGTTGTCGATCGTGGCGCCACGGAACCCGTAGATCGACTGGGCGTCGTCACCGACCACCGTCACGTCGACGCCGCGCTCCGCGTAGGCAGCGACGATGTCGGCCTGGGCAACGTTGGTGTCCTGGTACTCGTCCACGAGGACGTGGTCGACGTCGCCGGCGAGGCGGGGCCCATGGACGTCGTCCGTCACGAGCAGGCGCCAATACAGCAGCAGGTCGTCGAAGTCGACCGCGTTGTTCGCGCGCTTGCGGTCACGGACGTGACGCAGTACCTCGCGGAGCGGATCGGCATGGTCGCGGCACCACGGGAACGAGCGATCGAGGGTGTCGGTCAGCCCCGTCCCGGTGTTCGCCACGCGACTGGCGATCGCGGCGACGGTCTCTTTCTTGGGGAAGCGGACCGACGCCTCGGCAAGACCGAGTTCCTGGCGTGCAAGTCCGTAGAGGTCGGCCGTGTCGGCCTCGTCCAGCACCGTGAATCCCGGGTGCAGTCCGACGGCGCCGCCCTCGCGCTGCAGCAGGCGGTGCGCAACCGAGTGGAACGTCCCGCCGTTGACCCGTCGCAACCGCTCGTCGCCGGTCACCTGGCCGGCACGGGACAGCATCTCGGCTGCCGCGCGGCGGGTGAAGGTCAGGAGCAGGATGCGCTCGGGTTGCACGCCGCCGTGGACGAGGTGCGCGACGCGGGCCACCAGCGTGCGCGTCTTGCCCGACCCGGCGCCGGCGATGACCAGGAGCGCCGTGGCGTCGGCCGTGGCCGCCTGATGCTGTTCCGCGTCCAGATCCCAGTCGACCAGCGTGTGCATCGCCGCTTCTCCAGACGAACTTGCCATTCCGTGCCGAACGCACGTTCGTCCAGCATAACGACCGGGAGAGGCAAGGCCGCGGAGGAGGAACGTTCAGGATGCCGCGGGTTCGGCCGACAACAGAAGCCGGAGGGTATCGACGCGTTATCGGAGGCCGTTTGGATCAACGTTGGATGCGCACGGGGGTCAGTGCGTCTTCGTCCGCCCGCACCGCGGGCCGCGACGCGGCGGCTGACGCCTGCGGCGGCGACGCCGCCGCCCTCCTCGTCGTGCTCGTGTCACCTGCACTCGATCCGCAGGACGTGCTGGCCGGCATCCGTGACGTGGCCCCGACAGCACCCTTGATCGGTTGCAGCACCGCAGGCGAGATCACGACCAGCGGGGCGGTGTCGGGCAGCGTCGTCGTCGCGGCCCTTGGGGGTGACGGCTTCCGCGCCCGCACCGCCCACGCAGAGATCGAGGACGGGGACACCCGGACGGCCGGTCGGCGACTCGCGGCGCAGCTCGTCGAGGACGTCGACGGGGGAACCATGCTCCTGCTGTCGGATGCGCTGGGTGGGGATCAGCAGCAGTTGGTCCGCGGGGTGTACGACGTGCTCGGCGCCGGCGTCCGCGTCGTCGGCGGATGTGCAGGCGACGACCTCGCGATGCGACGTACCACACAGTTCCAGGGACAAGCTGTCCTGCGGAACTCCGTGGTGGGCGCGATGGTCCACTCGACCGGCCCGATCGGGATCGGGCTCAGTCACGGATGGCGCAGGACCGGTGAACCCATGGTGGTGACCGCCGCGGAGGGCACCACGGTGCTGGCGCTCGACGACCGGCCCGCGCTCGACGTGTATCTCGAGGCTCTGGATGCCCCGGCCGCGCTGGTCCATGATCGCGCCGGGCTCACGCGGTTTGCGCTGCGGCATCCGCTCGGTATCGAACGCTTCCGGGGTGAGGAGATCCGGTTCATCAGCGGCGCCAATCCGCAGCGCCGGTCTCTGGAGTGCCTGGCAACCGTGCCGGTCGGGGCCGTGGCGCACCTCATGGAAGGCGACGAGGACTCGGTCCTGCAGGCGACCACCGCGGCGGGCCGTCAGGCGATCGCCGCGCTCGACGGACTCCCGCCGATCGGCGCGATCGCCTTCGACTGCATCGCACGCAGAGGGGTCCTCGAACCCGGCGGTGTCGAGGCCGAGGTCGAACGACTCGCCGAGACGATCGATGCCCCCATCATCGGCTTCTACACGTATGGCGAAATCGCCAGGATCGAAGGCCCGCGGGGCTTCCACAACCAGACGCTCGTCGTCGCGGCGTTCGGCTGAGCCATGCGAAGCCACGCGGCCCAAACGGCACTCCTGCTCACTGAACTGCTCGCGCAGTTGTCCGACTGCCCCGACGCCGATTGCGCGATCCAGGTCGCGCTCGATTGGGCAAGCGAGACGCTCGACGCCGAATACGCGATCGCCGGCTTGTCCGGCGAGGTCGTGGCGTGTCGGGGGTTCGGACCGACGACCCCGCCAGGCGACGTCGCTGGACATCTCGACGGGCAGCCCGAGCCCCGGGTCCGCACAGCCGAAGGCATGGCCTTCCGGACGTCCATGCCGGTTCATGCCGAGGAGGTCGACCGGCTCGTCGTCATGCGCCTGAACCACCCGATTGACCGGCACGAGCGGGGGCTGCTGCTCGGGATGGCGCGCACGCTCGAGCAGACCCTGCGGCTGATGCGGGCAATCACGCAGGAACGAGTCGCACGCGAGGCGCTCGACGACGCCAACGCCCAGTTGACCAGGGCAAGCCAGCTCAAGCAGGAGTTCGTGTCGATGGCGTCGCACGAACTGCGCACACCGCTGACGTCGGTCCTCGGATTCACCGAGACCCTGCGGTTCCGCGACGACGATCTGACCGCCGAGGAACGGGCGATCTTCCTTGACGCGATCATTCGCCAGGGGCGGCGCCTGCGGACGCTCGTCGACGACCTCCTTGACCTATCGCGCTACGAATCCGCGGCCGACGTGCGCCCCGAGGTCATCGTGCTCGGCAAGAACATCCGGACGCTGGTCCAGGAGTCGTACGCGGACGCCGACATCCACCTCGAGATCGACCCACGCGCTGTCGTCACGGCCGACCCGGAGCATGTCGTACGTATCGTCGCGAACCTGCTCGACAACGCCCGCAAGTACGGCCGGCCACCGATCCGCATCATGGCCGAAACCGATGGCCAGTCGGTGGTGCTGACCGTGCACGACTCGGGAGACGGTGTCTCGGAGGACTTCGTCCCGCACCTGTTCGAGCGCTTCACCCAGGCATCGACGGGGGAGCGTCGCGAGGCACAGGGGACCGGTCTCGGGCTCGCGATCGTGCAGACGCTCGTCGCCCAGAACGACGGCCAGGTTCGCTACGTGCCCACCGAACACGGAGCGCGGTTGGAGGTCCGACTGCCGGCTGCGGGTGCGACCCGTGCGGATGTCGCCGAGCGTCAGTCCTCGGCGTTGCCGTCCGACAGGTAGCGGTCCTTGATCGCATCGACGATGCCCGCGTCGGCGAGGGTCGTGGTGTCGCCGAGTTGGTTGTCCTCGGCGATGTCCTTCAGCAGGCGGCGCATGATCTTGCCTGACCGTGTCTTCGGAAGATCCGACGTGAACAGCAGTGACGCAGGCTTGGCGATCGGCGAGATCATCTTGGCGACGTGGTCACGTAGTTCCCGCGCGAGGTCGTCGTCCCCCTCGATGCCACCCCGCGGAGTGACGAACGCCGCGATGGCCTGACCGGTCAGCGGGTCCGCCCGTCCGATCACGGCAGCCTCGGCGACGCTGGGGTGCGAGACGAGCGCGGACTCGACCTCGGTGGTCGAGATCCGGTGGCCGGAGATGTTCATGACGTCATCGACCCGGCCGAGCAGCCAGAAGTAGCCGTCGGCGTCGCGCTTGGCGCCGTCGCCGGCGAAGTACTTGCCCTCGAAACGGGACCAGTAGGTGTCGCGGTAGCGCTGGTCGTCACCCCAGATGCCGCGCAGCATCGACGGCCACGGCCGGTCGATGACGAGGTAGCCGCCGCCGGGGACATCGACGGACTGACCGTTCTCGTCGACGATGTCCACCGAGATGCCCGGGAGCGGGAAGGTCGCCGACCCGGGCTTGGTCGTGGTCGCTCCGGGCAGCGGGGAGATCATGATCCCCCCCGTCTCGGTCTGCCACCACGTGTCCACGATCGGGCACGAGTCCTTCCCGATCACCCGGTGGTACCACATCCAGGCCTCGGGGTTGATCGGTTCGCCGACGGTGCCGAGCAACTTCAACGACGACAGGTCGTGCTTGGCCGGGTGCTCTTCGCCCCACTTCATGAACGCGCGAATGGCGGTCGGGGCCGTGTAGAACTGCGTAACGCCGTACCGCGCGATGATCTCCCACAGACGGTCCTCGGCCGGGTAGTTGGGCGTGCCCTCGTACATCACCGATGTCGTGCGATTGGCCAGCGGTCCGTACACGATGTAGGTGTGCCCGGTGACCCACCCGATGTCGGCCGCGCACCAGTAGATGTCGTCGTCGGGGTGGATGTCGAAGACGTGCTTGTGCGTGTAGGCGGCCTGGGTGAGGTACCCGCCAGTCGTGTGCATGATCCCCTTGGGACTGCCGGTCGTGCCCGACGTGTAGAGCAGGTACAGGAGGTCCTCGCTGTCCATGTGCTCCGGCGGGCAATCGGCTTCCTGACGCTCGACGAGGTCGTGCCACCACAGGTCCCTGTCGTCCTGCATGGCCACGTCGGACTCGGTGCGCCGCACGACCAGCGTGTGCGTGATCGTCGGGGTCTCCTGCAGGGCCTCGTCCGCGTACTCCTTCAGCGGGAAGACCGAACCACGGCGCCACGCACCGTCGGCGGTGACCAGCACCTTGCAGTCCGAGTCGTTTATGCGGTTGGACAGCGCCGCAGCCGAGAACCCCGCGAACACCACCGAGTGGGGCGCGCCGATCCGGGCACACGCCAGCATGGTGATCGGCAGTTCGGGGATCATCGGCAGGTAGATGGCGACCCGGTCGCCGCGCTCGACGCCGAGTTCCTTCAGGGCGTTGGCGGCACGCTGGACCTCGTCGAGAAGTTCGGCATAGGTGATCGCGCGGGTGTCCCCGGGCTCACCGACCCAGTGGTAGGCGACCTGGTTGCCGTGCCCGGACCGCACGTGGCGATCGAGGCAGTTGTAGGACGCGTTGAGCTTGCCGTTCACGAACCACTGGACGTACGGCTCGTCCCACTGCACGATCTGGTCCCATTCCTCGAACCAGTCCAGTTCGAATGCCTGCCGTGCCCAGAACCCCTCCCAGTCCTCGTTCGCCTCGTCGTAGAGGTTGGAGTCGCGGACGAGCGTCTGTTCCTTGAAGTGCTCGGGCGGCGTGAAGCGGCGGTCCTCCTGGAGCAGATCCTCGATTGCGTCGGCCATCCCCGAACTCTCCTCGTCGCGTGCGTCCGTGGGTCGACGCTAGTCACCGACGCCGACGTCCGTCGTGTCCGATCGGCTGACCGGGCGTGTCAGCCGCGGGCGGTTCCGGTGATGTTCCATGACTGCAGACGCACGGAGGGGGTCCAGACCATCCCTGGCCCGAACTCGCCTTCGGCGTGCCGTCCGTCGCTGCCCACGCCGAGTACCTGGCCAGAGGCAAGGCCCGCAACGAGCGACTGGGTGAACCGCAGGTTGCCGACCGGCCGGACGATCTTGCCGTCCTCGACGAGGAACGTTCCGTTGCGCGTCAACCCTGTGGTCACCATCGTCTTGGGATCCAAGACCCGGCAGTAGTTGAACGCCGTGATGAACAGGCCACGCTGCATGCCTCGGACCAGCTCGTCCTGCGGCGTGTCGCCGGCACCGGCGAGCATGTGGATCGGCACGGGACCGAACTGCTCGCCGCCGGGGATGGCGTGACCCGTGCTGGTGCGCCCTTCGGCGGCGGCCGTCCGGCGGTCGTAGGCAAGCGAGGTGTTGACGCCACGTTCGATCAGCGTCAACGGTTGCGTCGGCGTTCCCTCCACGTCGATCGTCAGCCCGATCGAACGTGCATCGTGCACGTCGTCGCGCAGGCTGATCGCCTCGTCGAACTGCTGCTCGTCGAGTTGGACGAACGAGCGGCCCTCGGCCATCGCCTTGGAGTTGAAGCCGTAGATTGCGAGGAACTGGAAGATCGTGGCGACGGCCTCGGGTCCCAGGACCACCTCGTACCGGTCGGGGTCGGGGTCGACCGGGTCCTGGCCGGCCGAGGCAAGGTCAGCGGCGGTCCTGCCGGCACTGCCCCCATCGAGGTCGGAGAGCGAGCGCGACGTCTGATGACCCTGTCCGGCCGAGGTCACCGTCCGGTGGATGCCGTCGATCGTCGCCCGGGTCGTCGCCGCCGATGCGGTCTGGCCCGCGGTGTTCGCGAACGCCAGTTGGAGGAACTCGGACTCGCAGTAGCCCGCGGCGTTCATGCCGGCGGCGGCTTCGACGAACGCCGTGACGACCTCGGTCCTGGCCTCGGGCGTGGCGGCCACGGTCGACGGATCGGTCGTGTCCGAGTCGGCGAGGTCGGCGGGCGGCGCCATGCCGGGCCACCCGTCGTCGACGGGTGCCACCGCGGCGACCTCGAGCGTCTTGTCGACGAACGAGCGCAATCCGTCGTCGTCGAGGTGCGTGGTGGACGCGGCGGCCACCCGGCCGTCACTGGCGACCTTCAGGACGATCTCGACGGTGCGTTCGCCCACGTGCTGGTGGATGTGCGAGTTCGCGAACCGCGTCAGACCGTGCTGCAGTTCGGTGACCCGGACCTGTGCCTCGGCGCGTGTGTCCACCAGGTCGATCACGTGGCGAGCGAGGTCCTCGTGGGAACGTTGCATCGTGGTCTCCTCAGCCCGTCACGCCGACGCGGACGCCGTGGAACCGGGCAGGGGCGGCGGGATGTCCGGTGTGGGCGACCTGCATCGGTTGGCCCTTGCCGCAGTTGGGCGTGCCCCACGACTGCCAGTCGTCACCACCGGCGAGACGGTCCATGCTGGCCCAGAACTGCGGTGTGATCCCGGTGTAGGTCGGGTTCTTCACCATCCGGTGGAACTGCCCGTCCTTGATCTCCCAGCCCATCTCGCATCCGAACTGGAAGTTCAGGCGCCGATCGTCGATGGACCACGAACGGTTGACGTCCATGAAGATGCCGTGCTTGGTCTCGGCGACGATCTCGTCGAGCGTGGTGTCGCCGGGCAGCAGGCCGACGTTGGTCATTCTCACCATGGGCAGGCGGTTGAACCCGCTCGAGCGGACCATCCCGCCCGGTTCGAGCCCGGCGATGTGGGCGCTGTCACGGCCGGACAGGACCCCGACCCATGTCCCTTCCCTGACGATGTCCACCCGCTTGGCTGGCGTCCCCTCGTCGTCGTACCCGAACGTGCCGAGCGAACCAGGGATGGTGGCGTCGGCCATGATGTTCATGAGCTCGGACCCGTAGCGCATCGAGCCGAGGTTCTCGAGTTCAAGGAACGAGGTCCCGGCGAACGCCGCCTCCCAGCCGAGGATCCGGTCGAGTTCGATGGCATGGCCGACCGACTCGTGGATCTGCAGCGCGACCTGGCTGCCGCCCAGGATCACGTCCATGGTGCCGCTGGGGCACGGGTCGGCCGCCAGTAGGGCGGTGGCCTCGGTCGCGACCCGCTCGGCGTTACCCGGAAGGTCGAACCCCCTGACGATCTCGTAGCCGCCGGTCTCGTACTGGCCGAACGACTGCGGGTACGAGCGGATCTGGCTCTCTGCCTCGCCGATCGCCGTGGCGCTCATGCCCGCACCCGACTTCACGATCCGTTGCGAGATCTGGTGACCCTGGCTGGACACGAACCATGACTGCGTCTCCCAGAACCGCACCGTCGCCTGAGCGATGGCGATCCCGCCGACGCCCTGCATGGCGGTGGTGACCCCGACGACGAGATCGGCCTGTTCGGCGATCGAGACGGCGAACGGGTCCTCGATGAACGGCGTCTCCCAGTGGGTCTGCGACACCGCGACGTCTGCCAGTTCCAGCGGGGGCCCCGGCAGCCTCGCCGAGGCCTTGGCCGTCGCGGTCGCCGTGGCGCCGGCTCGTCGGACGGCATCGTCAGCGAGGTCGCTCGTGGACGCAAAGCCCCACGACGACCCGACGAGCGACCGAATCCCGAGGCCGAGTGACTCGGACTCCTCGACGGCCTCCATGCGGCCGTTCTGGGCGGCGAGGCTGCGGTGCCGGTCGTTGACGACACGGGCGTCGGCGTAGGTGGCGCCGGCGGCGAGTGCGGCGTCGACCGCCTCGGCGGCGAGCGCGAAGAAGCCTTCGTTCACGTGCAGGTCCTGGTCCATGGCATGGTCGGCGAGCCTACTCATGGTGTCCGCAGGCCGCCCGGTGGTGTGCGCGTGTGGCAGGATCCTCCTATGCCACGCATCGACATCGAGGCGATCGAGGACGAGTGGGAGGAGGGACCGTCGGGTCCCCGCAACCCGGACCGGCATCCGCGCCGCACGCAGGAGTCGATGTCGGTCGCCGCCCGCAGCAAGATCGCCAGCCATGACGTCGGCCGCGTCCTCGGAACGGACCGCGGTCACGTTCTGGTGCACTACGAGGGGCAGACGTTGCTCGCACGGTATGGGGGCGCGATGCGCGGCCAGCGGATCGTCGTCGGGGACCGCGTCCGGGTGCGGCCACCGCGCCACGAGACCGATCACGCCCGCGTCCTCGAACGACTCGATCGTGAGACGGTCCTGCTGCGGACCGGAAAGGACACCGCGGACGACGAACGCGTCGTGGTCGCCAATGCCGATCAGGTCGCCATCGTCGTCGCGGCGGACTACCTCGAAGCGGCGATCGGTCTCGTCGACCGGGTACTCGTCGCGGCGTCGGCCGGTGGTCTCGAGCCGCTGATCCTCATCAACAAGATGGACCTCGCCAGTGACCAGGAGGTCACCGACGTCGTTGCGCGCTACGCGGGTATCGACGTCCCGGTGCTGCTGGTGAGTGCCGAGGTCGGGACGGGTCTCGACGACCTGCGCGGCCGACTCGCCGGACGTTGGACGGCGTTCACCGGCCACTCCGGTGTCGGCAAGTCGTCCCTGTTCAATCGCCTCGTTCCCGAGGCCGATCGCGATGTCGGCGAGATCGGGCCGCGGGGCGGTCGGCACATCACCGTCTCCTCCTTGGCGATGCACATCGCCGACATCGACGCGTGGCTCGTCGACACGCCGGGCATCCGGTCGTTCGGCCTCGGCGTGCTCCAGCCAGAGGAACTCGCTGCCCACTTCCCGGAACTGGCTGCGCTGGACTGCGACCTCGACGACTGCATCCACGAGGACGAGCCGGGTTGCGACCTGGCCAATTCCGACATCCACCCCGAACGACTGACCAGCTACCGGCGGCTGCTTGCGAGCATGCGCGCTGGGGACGACGAATGACGGACAACGGCCTTGACGAACTGACGTGGCGGACACCGCCCCGGTGGGCCGACGAGGTCCTCGAGGATCGGTTGGCGCTGCTCGCTGACCACGCCCACCTCGAACGTGCGGCCGCGGCCAATGCGCTCTCGCTCGTCCGCGCCTTCCCTGACGACGTCGACCCGGACCGCTGGGTCGCACGGCTGACCGCCGTCGCCCGCGACGAGGTCGACCACCTCGCTGAGGTCAACCGCCAGCTGGCGAAACGTGGCGGACGCCTGTCACGCAGCCACCACAACGCCTATGCCAGGGCGCTGCGCCTCGAGGTGGCGACGGGGACGGCGAGCGAACTGGCCGACCGCTTGTACGTGAGCTCGCTGATCGAGCTGCGGTCGTTCGAACGGTTCCAGCTGCTGGCCGGAGCCGGCCACGATCTTTCCGTTCTGTACGCGGACCTCGAGGCGTCCGAGGCCGGTCACTACCGGCTGTTCCTGCAACTCGCCCGCAGCGTCGGCGGGACGCCGGAACGTTGGAGCGCATGGCTGGCCATCGAGGGTGCGGTTGCCCATGGCCAGGAGCCGGGAAGCCGCATCCACGCCGGGGTGCGTAGTCTGGGAGCCGACGACGAGGAGACCGTTGCATGAGTGTCGACGTACGTGCCGGCCGCGATCTGCCAGCCGAGGTGACCGACTTCCTGGCGGGTGCAGGCGTGCTGGTGATCGGCGACGAGGAACGCGCCAAGAGTGCGACTGGTGACACATTCGAGGCCGTCGACCCCGCCACCGAGGACGTTCTCGCCGTGGTTCCCGAAGCCGGTGATGACGACGTTGCCGACGCCGTCGCCGCGGCCGCGGCCGCGCACGCCGATCGCCGCTGGCGTGGATTGCCCGCCGCCAAGAGGTCCCGGATCCTCTACAAGGTTGGGGACCTGATCCAGCGCAACGCCGACCTGATCGCCTGGCTGGACACGCTCGACCATGGCAAGCCGTTCAAGATGGCGCAGGGCGAGGCCCTGGCGGCGGCCAACTACTTCCGCTACTTCGCGGGTTGGGTCGACAAGGCGACCGGCGACACGATCCCGGTGCGCGACGACCGGCTCGTCTACTCGCGCCGTGAGCCGCTCGGCGTGTGCGCCCAGATCATCCCGTGGAACTTCCCGTTCCTCATGGCGGTTTGGAAGGTCGCGCCGGCGCTGACGTTCGGCAACACTGTGGTCCTGAAGCCGGCCGAGCAGACGCCGTTGTCGGCGCTGCTGCTCGTCCGGCTGTTGCTCGAGGCCGGAGTCCCTGCAGGCGCGGTCAACCTGGTCCAGGGCAGGGGAGCGGTGACCGGCGCGGCACTCGTCGCCAACCCCGACGTCGCCAAGGTCGCGTTCACCGGGTCGACCGAGGTCGGCAAGCAGATAATGCGTCTGTCTGCCGACCACCTGCACAAGGTCACGCTCGAACTCGGTGGGAAGTCACCGGTCCTCGTGTTCGACGATGCGGGGGACATGGCTGGGCTGGCGAGGAAGGCAGCGTTCGCCTGCTTCTACAACTCCGGCGAGGTGTGCACGGCCGGCACGAGGCTGTTGGTGTCCAGCAAGGTCCATGACGAGTTGGTGAACCGGGTGGCCGAGGAGGCCGAGGCGACCGCGGTCGGGCCGGGCTGGCAGAGCGAGTCACGGATGGGGCCGATCATCTCCGCCGAGCAGATGGATCGGGTCAGCGGGTACGTGACGATCGGCAAGGACGAGGGCGCGAGCCTGGTCGCGGGAGGCGCAAGAGACGATCGGTTCGAGCAGGGGTTCTTCTTCCGCCCGACGGTGTTCGACGGCGTGACGTCGTCGATGCGGCTCGCGCAAGAGGAGGTCTTCGGTCCGGTGCTCGCCGTTCAGACCTTCGAGGACGAGGACGAAGCGATCGCACTGGCCAACGACGTGTCGTTCGGACTGGCGGCCGGCGTGTTCACCAGGGACATCGGTCGGGCGCACCGGGTCGCGGACCGGATCGAGGCCGGGACGGTGTGGGTCAACACGTACGGCGAGATCGACGCTCCGGTGTCCTTCGGTGGCTACAAGGACTCGGGGATGGGCAGGGAGCACGGTCCTCACGCCATCGAGAGCTACACGCAGGTCAAGTCCGTGTGGGTGTCGACGAAGTGAGCATTGCGGGACGGACCACTCGTTCGGTGTTGAAGGCGGCCGGCAGGTCACGCCGCCTCGGCCCGCGTCGTGGTGGTCCGACGCCGGTGTGGCGCGAACCGGTGGACGGTCGTGCACCACGACTGGGCCCGCGCGAGTTCATCGGGGCGGACATCACCCGAAAGGGACCCTGGGCCGACCGTGATCCGCTGGTCACGCCACGGTGGTGGAGCCGTTACGAATGGGTCGCGCTGGCGGGGTGGGCAGCATTGACCGGGGGGGCGGGCTATCTCGCCTGGCGAAAGCACGGCGGCAAGGCCGCCCTGTTCGGCGATCCACTCGAGTAGCCAGGAAGCTCACTTCGGACACGGCACGGTGTGCGGATACCGCACGGTTTCGGGTGACGTGCAGGAACGTGGGCTCTCGACGCGGAAGGGGGCGACGTCCGGGCCTTGGCACGACCTGTCGTGGTTCAGGGTGGATTCCCCCGAAGACCAATACAAAGGGAGCTCGATGAAGCGCAGCTACACCAGCATGCTGTCCGCCTCGCTCGTCCTCGCCATGGCCGTGGCCCTCCCCGCCGCCGCCGGAAACGGCAACGACGGTCGCGCGCAGGACGCCAAGGAACAGAAGAACGAGGTTGTCTACGACTCGCGTGTCGCCGAGAATGACTGCGGCGAAGGGAACTACGTCGTCATCAACGGTGACCCCGTCCTATGGCCCCCGAACCACAAGTACTCGCCGTACACCGTCACCGCGACCGACGACGATGGTGGCGAGGTCATCCTCGGCACGAGCGGCTCGCACGACGAATACGTCGAGGGTGCGACCACGCCGGCACCCACAAGCGACGCGGAAGAGGAGGCCGCAGAGGAGCCGGAGGAAGAGAACGGCGCCGGGAACACCACCGAGGACTCCCGCCCACTCGTCACGTTCGACTCGGCAACTGGCCAGAACACCGCAGACCACGAGCTTCGTTCTGAGCGGTCTGGCCGCGGGAACGGGCGCACCTACACCCTGAACTTCTATGCCCAGTTCGAGGACGGTGAGTGCTCCGGTACTGCAACGGTCGAGGTTCCGCACGACATGCGTTCGGACAACGCCCCGGAGGCGAAGGACCGTATCGGAAACGGTTGATCAACAACCGTTCCTGCCGTCTGGGAGCCCGGCCGATCCTCTGGCCGGGCTCCTGCACATCAAGGGTGATGCCATGCGGGCAGTAGTGGCGTTGGCGGCGGCCCTCCTTGCGGCTGCTGCCTGTGCAGCCCCGGCGCCACAGGTGTTCCCGAGCCAGGCTTCCTCACTTGCGGCACGGCCTTCGGCTCTGCCTGGGGACGGACCGCCCTCGGACCAACCGTCCAGTGAGTCGGCCCCGCCGACCGATTCTGGTTCCGCGGAAGCAGGATCCGAACCGATTGTTGAACCCGCCGCGACGCAGCCGGCCACCCCACAGGAGCGCCCCGAGGACGAGCCCAGCGACGCCCCGTCGCAGACGGCCACCTTCATGACGATCGCGCAGATCGACGACCCGGAGGGTGACGTCGGCCTCGAGGGGCCCGACTGGGCGGACATCGTCGGACTCGTGCTCGACGACGACGGCACGAAACTGCGCATCACGATCGACTTCGCGGCAGCCCTGCCGGCCACGCTCGATGAGGACGAGGTCGTCGGCATCGGTATCGACCTCCTCCGCGAGGACGACGGCGAGAGTCGCTACCAGGTCTTCGTCGATGGGGGCAGCGACGGGTGGTACGCCTACTTCCAGCGGCAGGACGGCTTCATGGCCTTCCCCGGGTCGTTCTCCCTCGGTGGGTCCAGAATGGTCCTCACCATCCCCGCGGAGGTCATCGGCAACCCGGTGGAAGGGGAGTGGCGGTCCTTCTTGGACTGGTCTGGACCAAGCCGCGTTCTTCGTCCCGTGGCCCACGATCGCGCACCCGACGAGGGCTGGCATGCGTTCCGTCGCTGACACTGGTGACCATGGACACGTCCATATGGGCACTCCATGGGACATCGGACCCGACGTAGGCTGCGTCCGGCCGTTCGGCAGGCGTGGAAGCCGGGCGACCACGAGCAGGGGGAATCCCGTGCGCAGGTGGATGGTGCTTGCCGCGGCAATGGTCCTCGCGGGGGCGGCATGCGGCGCGCCCGGGGTCGAGGTGTTCCCCAGTCCGAATGCCTCCCTTGCAGTTCGCCCGTCCGCGGCGATCTCCGCCGCGAACAGCCCGCCCCCGCAGTCGGCACCGCCCGAGCCGGCCCCATCCGGAACGGCCAGTCTGGATCCGAGCGCGCCACCGGTGCCCGCGGACCCGGACCGGCAGCAGGCCGTACCCGACCCGTCGCTCACCCCCGACACCGCCGTGCCGACCGTCTTCCGTCCCGTCGGGGGCATCAACGATGCGCAGGGCGACCTCCCTCGTGGCGCGCCGGCATGGGCGGACATCATCGGACTCGTGCTGGAGGACGATGGAACGACCTTGCGCATCCGCATCGACCTGGCCGACGGCCTGCCGACGGAACTGCGCAACAATGAGACGGCCCGGATCGGCGTCGACCTCTTCCGCGGAAACGGCGGCGAGACCCGCTACCGCGTCTTCCTCGACGGCACCGCAGACGGTTGGCTTGCCTACCTCCAGCGCCCCGACGGCTTCATCGGCTACCCGGGTTCGGTGACGATCGCCGGCAGTAACCTCACCCTCGCCCTGCCCGCCGCGGCGGTTGGCGACCCCGTCCGTGGCGACTGGCGCGCCTTCTCGGAATGGTCGGGTCCCGGCGGTGGGGGCCGGGAAGCGCGTGATGCGGCCCCCGATGAGGGATGGGGCACCTTCACCAGGTGAGGGCGTGAAGGGGCCGGATACGTGGCGCTACGATCACGCACCCACTCGGCGGGGTAGCCAAGTGGTAAGGCAGCGGACTGCAAATCCGCTATTCACGGGTTCGATTCCCGTCCCCGCCTCGGCAGAATTCAGCGTCCTACACCCCCGTAGGACGCTGAATTCGTTTCTGGCCAGAATGCCGATCCACAGGCGCGTCCGTACCGTTTGCGCAGTCGACGGACGCCGGGGAGCCAGGTCGAACATGAGCGTGCGGCAGCTGCGGTCGGGTTCTTGGGAGGCCCGCATCATGGTCGACGGCATCAACCACCGCGCGACCTTGGCGACCGAGGAGGAAGCCCGCGACTGGCTGACCGTGACACGGGCACGCGGGATCACCGGTGTGCTCCCCAGCCAGCGGGTGTCCCTGCGGGACTACGCCGTGCGGTGGATCACCGGGTACGACACCTCCCCGGAGGCGACGAAGCAGTTCCACGAGAACAACCTGCGGCTGTACATCCTGCCGGCCCTTGGGCGACGGCCGTTCATTTCGATCACGCCGAGCGACGTCACGCGGTTCCTCAACGCCGTCAAGGTCGACGTGTCCGTGGCCAAGGCCGACTCCGTCTACCGCACCCTGTCGGCCCTGTGCTCGTCCGCGGCCCAGGACGACGTCATCACGCGATCGCCGTGCCGGTCCAAGAAGCACCGTCCGCGACGCCAGAAGTCGGAGATGACAGTGCTCGAGCGAGACCAGGCCAAGGCCGTTCTCGCGAACCTGTCCGACTGGCGGTGTGATGCCGCATTCCTGCAACTCGCGCTCGGCGCGCGTATCGGCGAGATCGCCGGGCTCACGCCCCACGACGTGCGTGGTGGCCGCGTGGCGATCGTTCGGCGCGTCTACATGTCGCGGACGGTGCGGGCCACCAAGAACCATCGCCGGCGCGTACTCGAGATGCCGCAGGCAGTGGTCGACACGGTCGACCGGCTCGTCGCCCAGGCGTGCGACCCAGAGCCCATCCCCGATCTGGCGGACCGCGAGTGGCCGGCGGATCCGTGGCGCAGGCGGTGGCTCATTCAGACAGCCACGGGGCGTCCGATCAACCTTGCCAGCCTCAACAAGGCGCTGCACGTGGCATGCGAGCACGTCGGAGTTCCGGTCATCTCCTCGCACGGGCTCCGGCACACATATGTGTCATGGATGATCGACGAGGGCCACTCGGCGGACAAGATCGCGTTCTGGATCGGGGACACGCCGGAGACGGTCCGCCGCGTCTACGCCCACATGCTGGAGGGCTCCAGCGCCCCCGCCGCTGCGACGATCGATGCGGTGTTCGGCTGAGAGACCTCGATGGTGCCTTGTTTACCAGCGCGCATGGCGTTCATCGGCCGCATTGATTGTCACAATCGTGGCCTCGCACCGGGGACTACCTGTGTGGAGATCACTGACACGAACTGGGTGCGTTTCGGGCCTCTCCTCATGGAGGGACCGCATCTGGATGAAGGAGAACACCATGGCTGCCTTCGACACCCCGACGGAGGACCGTCGCGAGCGCGTGCGTCGCTCGCTGAGCGACCGCATGTCCCGGCCCGCACCGACGGTGTGGCTGTCGGGGCAAGAGGCTGCCGAGCACGTTGGCGTCTCGTGGCCGACCCTGCTCAGGATGATCCGTGACCACGGAATTCCGCACCTGCGGCCGGGTCGTCGGTACATGATCGAGTTGGCGGTGCTCGACGAACATCTGCGGCGGATCGCCAGGGGCGACCTGGCGAGCTGAAGGGGTCTGTCGTTCCCGGACCCGGCCTCATCGCGAGAGGCCGCGGTAAAGGCTACGGACCGGCGGCTCCTCGATTTCGTGCTGCTGCGGTTCCAGTGCGCTACGGAGTTGGGCGATGATCGCGTGAGCCTCGGAACGTTCGACGGGGTCGTCGGTGGGCGGGCCGAGCGCACGTATCGGGTCGGTGATGTTCCATCGGGCCCGGTGGGTCTCGATCATCGTGGCCGCGGCGCGCCACTGGTCACGGGCGGCGCCGTCCGTCGGCGGCGTACCGATGGTGCGTAGTAGGTGGTCCGGGGGAGACGCCACGACGCGGTCGACGTTGGCGGCCACATGCCCGTCGATCGTGCGGGTCAGTTCCGCGTGCCGCCGGCGGGCCTCCGCGATCGACTGCGGACGGGGGAGTGCCGCGAGCTGCTGACGTACCTCCAGGAGCCGCGTGGTGATCTGCGCGAGTCGCGCCTCGACGTCGTCGGTGCCGGCCCGAACCTTGCGGCGCTGCTGCCGGGTTTCCCGTGACAGGGCGGGAGCCGTCCACGACAGCTGCTCGTCGATGAGGTGTTGGAACCGGTTGGCGACCCAGTCTCGGTCGTCGCAAAGTTGTTGATGTTTCGCCGCCGCCGCTGGCGGCTGGCGCACCTCGTCCGTGGCAAGCCAGCGGGTCAGTCGACGCCACTCCTCGGCGGTGGTGAAGCTGACCGGCGTGTGGGCCTGGCTGCGGCTCAGCCGTGCCGTGAGCGCTTCGTGTGGGTCCGCTAATGGCGCGAGACCGTGGCGGTCGAGATCGGCGACCTCGTCGTCGCCCCGATGCACATACAGGTGATTGCTGTGCCGACCGCGGGACAGGGCGACGTAGCCCCACTCGCGGTACAGCTCGGCGGAACCGAGTACGAACGTGTGGTCCACGGTCATGCCTTGGGCCTTGTGCCCCGTGATCGCGTAGCCGTGTGCCACGCGGCCCGCTTCGACGTACCAGGAGGGCAGCGTCACCGAACGTCCGTCGTCGCACTCCAGTCCCAACGAGTGGTCGGCATGGACGGCGGTGAGCCGTCCCCGTGTGCGGTTCACGACGCCCAGCCGGCGGTCGTTGCGCAGGCAGACCATCCGATCGCCGGCCCGGAACTCGGTACCGTCCACGTCCAGCGTGGGGCCAGTGAGCAGTCCCTGGGTGGCGAGCTGACTGCGGGCTCGCCGGTTGAGGTCATCGACGTCGGCGCGGCATACGGCAACCATGACGGCCGAATCCGCCGACAGGTGGTCCCAGACCTCCCACCAGTCGGACACGAGGCGCTCACGGATCTCCTCGACGGTGTCCGCGGTGACGATCCGCCCGGGCCGGCTGTAGGCGGCTACGGCAGCGGCGCTGTCACCGTGACGGAGGAGGTCCAGCGTCTGCGCCTCCCACTCGTGCGACTGGCGACGGTTGTCGTGCAGCTCGACTGCGGGCAGTCGATGGCTGAGTGCGCGGAACAAGCCGCCGGCGTCGATCTCGGGAAGCTGGGCGGGGTCACCGACCAGGACGACCTTGACGTGGTGTTCGGCGGCATGGTCGAGCAGCCGTGCAAGCGGCCGCGTGCCGACCATCCCTGTCTCGTCGACGACCAGGACCTGGCCCGGTTGCAGTGGTGTGCCGACGTGGGACGTGTCGTCGATCGCGCGGAGCAGCCGGGCCAGCGTCATCGAGGTGATCCCGGCACCGTCCTGCAGCTCGAGAGCCGCGCGGGCCGCGAGCGCCACGCCGGTCACGCGCAGGCCGGACTGCTGCCATGCATCCCGTGCGGCGTCCAGCGCCCACGTCTTGCCGGTGCCCGCCTTGCCGACGACGACGTCGACGCCCGCCCCGGACGTTGTCAGCCGGCGGATCATCGCGGTCTGCTCTTCGCTGAGCTTCGGGCGGCGTCGCAGTGCCCGGTCGAGTGTCGTGCTCTCGGCCACCCCGACCCCGTTGTCCTGCCGTTGGATGGCTGCGTTCACCGCATGCTGCTCGAGGAGCAGCAGCCCACGGGTCGTGAACCGTTGCTCCACGGCCGGGTCGGCTTCGCGGAGAGAGGCTGGCTGACTATCCGCTGCGGTGCCGCCGGAGTGGTGGTCGGGGGCGGAGCGGATTTCCGTGAGGCCGTCGTGATTGGCGCCGAGACCGATGACCTCGCCCTGTTGCAGGCCCATCTGGAGCACCCACTCGGCGACCTCTTCGATGTGTTCGACGGGTGCGCCCGTGGGCAGCCGCTCGGCCACGAGGCGGACGACGTCCCGGTGGACAAACGTCGAGCGGTCCTCGGTGAGCTCCTCCTCCGCAACGAGGAGCTGGTGGAGCACGGCTGGGCGCATGCGATGCGGCACGGCGCGGTGGAGCAGCTCCTGCCACCAGCTCTCCGGCATCCCCACCCTGCGGGCCTCGTCGCCCCACCGGCTGCGCAGCACGTCCTGGTGGGGCTGGTCGATCTTTGCCTCGCGCGTCGTCAACGTTGCGACCTGCGCGGCCTTCGCCGACGAGTCCCCGCGTGCGTCGAGCTCGGCGAGGATCGCGGCACGGCGCTTGGAGAAGTGGTCGATCCATTCGCGGTCCACGCCGGAGAGGTCCGCGAGGCCGTTGCGGACCGGCTGCCATGCCACGCCGAGACGCCGGGTCAGCTCGTCGCGCAAGACGGCCTGATAGATGAACCCGCCAGTGCGCGCGTGTCGGTACAGGCGTCGAGAGTCCAAGGTCCGCCACTTGCCGTCGTCGGACGTGCGGGCGAGGTTGGCGACGAGCACGTGCGTGTGCAGGAGTGGGTCCATCGCGCGTGACGTGCGATGACGGCAGCCGGCCGCGACCAGGCCGTCCACCTCCACCTGTTCGACGCCGCCGGCTCCGCGCCGCGTCCGAGCGGCGTGTCGTTCCATGTAACCGAGCGCCGCGGCAACGGCCTTGTCGTGTGCGGCTTCGACCTCGGCGGAGACGATGTCGTCGCTGAGGCCCCAGAGCAGTGACACCGACTTCGGTGCGCGGAAGGTGAGGTCGAACCCGGGGACCTTGCGCGCCGGGTGCGACGCCAACTGGTCACCCGTTGTCGGATGCTGGCCCGCCAGCCGGATCAGGCGGTGGTCCGCGCTCCTGCCGCGCCGGTGTGCGGCGGGGGTGCACTCTCCGAGTGCCAGTCTGTGTTCCGGTTGCATAGGGGTGAGGATGCAGTCCGGAAAGGGGGGTGTCGAGGTCCTGGATTGTCGATTCGGGTCTTCTAGATGTCGAATCTAGTGGAATCTGGACAATGAAGGATCATGCATCTGAGGGTTCGAATTGTGGCGTCGTGGAGATAAGTCAGGATTCGTTCGGCGTCGTGCGGCGAACGCTCGAGATCACGGGTGGGGTAGTCGATGTGCGCACGAACGGCGCTGCCAACGGGCGGGTCCCTCGCCTCCAAGGCTGGGGATCCCACGACCATGGAAGGTCCGCCCGACTCGATGGTGCGGTCGGACTTCGGCGGAACGCTCCCGAGTGCGGTAGACAGCGCTGACGGTCCTGGGATCCTCCACGGTCCCACATGCTGCCTGAAAGCAGTCTCCCCTCCGAGACGAAACCTTTTCGCGCCCTCAGGCGTCGACAGGGGTAGAGGGGAGTATCGGTGGACAGCTTGGATGCGGAGGCGTTCTGTGCCGCGGAGTATCCGCGCCTTGTCGGATCATTGGGTCTGTACACCGGTGATGCGGCACTGGCGGAGGATCTCGCGCAGAAGGCGTTGAGCCGCTGGGACAAGGTGGCGGCGGCAGTCTCGCCTGGGGCGTATGTCCACCGGATCGCGGTGAATCTGGCGAACTCGCACTATCGCCGGCAACGGGTGCGGCGCCGCAGCGTCGTGCGTCACGGGCCAAGCGATGTAGCAACTGTGGATCCGGATACGGCCTCGGTCCTGTCGGTGCGTGAGGCGGTCATGGCGTTGCCGCCCCGGCAGCGGCAGGTCGTGGTCCTGCGGTACCTGGCCGAGTTGACGTTGAGCGAGGTCGCCGACGTGCTGGGCATCACGGTGGGTGGGGCCAAGGCACTCAACCACCGGGCGACCGCGGCTTTGCGTGTCGCGTTGACCATGGAGGAGGACGTCGATGTCTGAGGATGATCTGCGAGCCAGGATTGTTCAGGCTGCTCCTCGACCGGGAGGTCCGGTGGATGCCACGGCAGTCCGTGGGCGGGCTCGGCGTCTGCGGCAGCGCCGGTCCATCGCGGTCGGAGCGGGGACGGTGGCGGCTGTCGGGGTGGTGGCCGCGGTCGGCATCGGGCTGCAGGGTCGGTCTGCCGATCTGCGTATCGGGCCGGATCCTGCTGGATCGAGGTCCGAGACGACGTCACCGTCACAGGTCAGGATCGTCGATCCGGTGGACGACGTGATCGCACGGACTGACCTGGTGGCCTTCGATGTGTTCGAGCGGCCCACCGTGCCCCCACCGTCGGTCCAAGCGGTCCTGAACCTGCCGACCTGCGACGACGCGTCTGGCCTGGCCGGTTGGGCAGCCCAGGCACTGGCACCGTTCGGGGGCGTCGACGGCGACTTCCGTGCGGCCGCGTTGGCCGACGTTGCGGACACGACCCCGATCCGGCGCGTCGATGCCACCCTGCTGTCGTGCACGGTCGCGGGCACGATCGGCGAGACGGAGGTGTGGGAGTTGCGGGGGATCGATGGAACCGTGGTCGGTCGCGGTGCCGGCTCGGAAGGGCTCGCAGGCGAGGCCGCCGCGATCTCCACGCGACAGGACCAGCTGGGTGGTATCAACTTCGGGTCGACAGCGACGGCTTCCGGGCAGCACGTGGCAGGCGTGTGGCGCGACGAGGTGATGGAGCTTGAGCTGTCCGAGATCGAGCCCAGACGCAACGCGCTGCTGATCGTGCAGTGGCCATCCGATCCGTTGCCCGCCGACACGGACATGCAACTGATGGGCCAACGGATGGCCGATGCACGTGCCGGTGAACTGACGACGACGATGCTGGATCTGCCCGACTACCGCCGGCCACTTCCCGTGCCGCGTGCGTTGCCTGCGGGCTTCGTGCGCTGCGCGGGCCCATTCGCCAACGGCGGATTTCAGGCCTACGACACGGAGTTGTGCAATGACGCCGGCCAGATCATCCGGGTGTCCACCGACAACAAGGGCGGCAACCCCGTCCCGGATCCACCGACCAGCTATCAGATCGACGAGATCGACGGGCAGCTTGTCATAGCGATCATCACGCCGGTCGAAGACGTCACCGTCACCATGCCTGCAGAACTTGGCCGGCAGACCGCAGAGGCGATGGCGCAGACCATCCCGCTGCTCGACCGGCGTGTCTGGACGCCCGACAAGGGCCGCGACCATGACCTCGCCGACGCCTACTCCCGCGCGTGGTGGCAGCAGCAACTCGAGGCGGCCGGCGCGACCGACATCACCATCACCGATGGGCCTGTCGTGTGCAGTGGCGTCGAGCGCATCAGCGACGACGACGCCGGTGAAGGCGGTTGCAGCACGACGTTCATGCCGCCCCTCGAGGGCAGCTTCACTGATCCGGAAGGGGCTGAGGTCGAATTCCACGTGTGGAGCCACCCCGTCACGGACGACGCGACAGGAGCGCCCGCATCCGGTCCGTGGCCCGCCAGCTATGCGGTCACCGTGGGTGACACCGACGTGCTCATCAGCGACGGGTACAGCCCCGCCATCAGAGCAGTATGTGGAGGTGTCTTCATGACCCTTCGTCCAGACGGGGTCGGCCGTACCTTCCAGACGGACTGGAACATCGAACCCAGCCTGCAGGCCACGGCGACCATCCTCACGCAACTCAATTGCTAGACCTTCCGACGTCCGACCAGTCGATATCGCGCTGACCACCGCTACCCGCCAAGCGGCATAGAGCGGCGGATATCCACAAGTCTGTTCAGTAGGTTCACTTGACGGAGTTCAGGACCTACACTTACCCTCATGAAGCGACGCGACCTCATCAAACAGATCCGAGACGCCGCCGACACGGCCGGGATCGAGTTCGTGTCGCTCCGCAACAGCGGCGGCCACGAGGTGTTCTCCCTGGATGGCCTGCGGATCCCCGTACCCAACCATCGCGAGATCGCTGAAGGCACCGCCCGATCGATCCAGCGTCAGGCCGCCGCCAAACTCGGAGAGGAATGGTGGACATGACGACCTACACCGTCACAGCAACCCGCGACGGCAACTGGTGGTCGCTGATCGCCACCAACGTGGACGGCCGGGAGGTCGCTTCCCAGTCACGCCGCCTCGACCAGGCCGACGCCGCAATCCGAGAAGCGATCGCCTTGGTGCTCGACGTCGACGAAGCCAGCTTCGACGTGGAGGTGACCCCGATGCTGGACCAGACCACCGTGTCCGAGGAGACCGTGGAGCTGCTCGAACTGCGCCGCGAACTTTCCCGACTAGGTGAACGCAGCCGTCGACTGACCCCGCAGGCGGTAGCCGAACTACGAGCGGCTGGCCTCACGGTTCGTGACGTGGCCGAGCTGCTCGGCGTCACACCGTCCCGGGTCTCCCAGATCGAGCACCAGCCCCCGATGGCCCGCTCTGCCAGCTGAACCCATCCCATATCGCTCACCGACGGTGGACACAGATAACGATCACTACCGGGGGGATACCCGCGGGGACGACCTCACGACTCAAGCGCTTCGAGGCTGACACAATGCGGGCCGGGGACGAGGAAGGCGTGCGACCTTGATTGCCGCAAGTGTGGTTGTGCGGGACCTGGCCGTGGCCCTGCGGGCGGCGCGGATGCTCGTGGTGAGTCGGGGACACCGTGATTAGGGCGGCCGCCGTCTGCTCGCTTGTGCTTGGCTTGGGCTTCGGTCTCCCTGGCGCTTACGGCGCGTGGTACTACGCGCGGCACGGCGAGGTGTGGACGTTCCTTGGCTTCCCGACCTACGGCGGCGGGCCCTTCGAGCGCTGGGGGCTCCCGACCAGCGTCGGGCTGCTACTCGGCTTCGCGGTCGTGTGCGCGGCAGAGGTCGTGGTAGGTGTCCTTCTTTGGCGCGGCGCCGTGAGCGCCCCGGGGCTGGCGCTTGTCCTCCTACCGGTCGAGCTCGTGTTCTGGATCGGTTTCGCGCTTCCGGTCGGTCCGCTGCTGGGGCTGGCACGCACCGCGCTGGTGGTCGCGGTCCTCGCGGCCGGGGACTAACACGCAGCGAGCTCGCCGGCTGGGCTGTCCCCCGCGGGGGGATATCGCCCGATCGATACGCGAAGGGGGACGTGCTCAGATCGGCGGATACAACCCATCACGCGATGGTCCTGGCCGAGGTGCTGAGTACGATCCGGTTGGGCATTGGAGTGCGATGGCACGCGACGACATTCGCGGGTGGGTTCTCGTCGGGGTGCTGGTGCTTGGCGTGTCCGCATGCGTTTCAGGCCAGCCGGTCGAACCGTCCCCGACGGTGACCGCACCCTCAAGTGATCCGACCGCGTCGGCGCAACGATGCGACATCGCGTTGGACGACCCCTGTGTCGCGTGGCGTATTGACGAGATCGTTTCCGCCGCCGTAGGCGTCGATCTGGCTGTTGCGGTTCACGCGGATGGTCGAGTCGCCGCCTACGACGCCGCCACCGGCGCGATGCGGTGGGAGAGGCCGTTTCCGACCCAGGTGTCGGTCGCAGCCGTCCGCCCGCGACATGTCTACCTGACGTCGTCGAATGAGGTGTTCGTGCTGTCTGCCGGGGACGGGACCGAGCAGTGGCGGCGTAGCGGCTCGCTGCTAGTGGTCCGTTGCTGAGGTCTCTTGTCGGTTGGCTTTGGCGAGGATCTCGTCGGCGGTCTTGGTCCACACGAATGGGACGCAGCGGTCGTTCCAGC